>Ga0164242_10000797_pt1 | contig 37923 bp, 31 predicted proteins | sample OricomgcompostMG_FD_108783 | JGI IMG/M metagenome (GOLD analysis project Ga0164242, IMG submission 108783) | Miracle-Growth compost microbial communities from Emeryville, California, USA - Original compost - Miracle growth compost (MG) ... | reverse complement strand
GTCGGTGGGACGTACGACCTGACCGCCACCGGCGGTGCCTCGGGCAAGCCGGTGACCTTCAGCATCGACCCGGCCAGCAGCAGTCTGTGCTCGGTGGACGGCTCGACGGTGACGTTCGCGCACGCTGGTGACTGCGTGGTCGACGCCGACCAGGGCGGCAACACCGACTATGCGGCTGCGACGCGGTCGCAGCAGACGGTCGCCGTGGGCAAGGCCGCCCAGGCGATCACCTTCACCTCGACCGCCCCCGCCGACGCGGTCGTCGGTGGGACGTACGACCTGACCGCCACCGGCGGTGCCTCGGGCAAGCCGGTGACCTTCAGCATCGACCCGGCCAGCTCGGACGTGTGCTCGGTGGACGGCTCGACGGTGACGTTCGCGCACGCTGGTGACTGCGTGGTCGACGCCGATCAGGCGGGCGACTCCGACTACCGGGCTGCGACGCAGTCGCAGCAGACGGTCGCGGTGGGCAAGGCCGCCCAGGCGATCGCCTTCAGCTCGACGGTGCCGACCGGTGCGGTGCTGGGCGACACCTATGACGTGACAGCGACCGGCGGTGCCTCGGGCAGCCCGGTCGGCTTCAGCATCGACGCGGCCAGCTCGGACGTGTGCTCGGTGGACGGCTCGACGGTGACGTTCCTGCACGCGGGTGACTGCGTGGTGGACGCCGACCAGGACGGCACCGCGGACTACACCGCGGCGCCGCAGTCGCAGCAGACGGTCACGGTGGTCAAGACCGACCAGGCGATCACCTTCACGTCCGCGGCCCCGACCGACGCGGTCGTGGGTGCGACGTACGACGTCGTGGCGAGCGGCGGTGCCTCCGGCAACGCGGTGAGCTTCAGCGTCGACCCGGCCAGCTCGGACGTGTGCTCGGTGGACGGCTCGACCGTCACCTTCGCCCACACCGGCGAGTGTGTGGTCGACGCCGACCAGGACAGCACCGCGGACTACAACGCGGCACCGCAGTCGCAGCAGACCGTCACGGTGAGCAAGGCCGCCCAGGCGGTCGCCTTCACCTCGACGGTCCCTGCCGACGCGGTCGTGGGTGCGACGTACGACGTGGCCGCGACCGGCGGTGCCTCCGGCAACCCGGTGGCCTTCACCATCGCCGACGACAGCTCGGACGTCTGCTCGCTGGACGGCTCGACCGTCACGTTCGCCCACCCCGGTGACTGCGTCGTCGACGCCGACCAGGACGGCAGCACCGACTATGTCGCCGCCGCCCAGGTGGAGCAGCACGTGGCAGTCGCGCAGGCGTCGACCACCACCGGCATCATGGTCAAGCGCGGACAGATCGTCGCGCACGTCACGGCCAACGCGCCCGGCGCCGGTACGCCGACCGGATCGGTCGACTTCACCGTCGGCACGACGCAGGTCGGCTCGGCCCGGCTCGTGGACGGCATCGCGACGCTGACCCACGACGTCGCTGCCGGGGCCACGCGGACCGTGGCAGCCCGCTACCGCGGTGACGCCGACTTCACCGCCTCGTCGGCCTCAACGGCGCGCAAGGACCCGCGCATCACCGCGAGCGTCAGCAGTACGGCGCCGAAGAGCGGCCGCGGCTGGTACAGCGCCCCGGTGACGGTCCACTTCCACTGCTCGACCAACGGCGCTCCGCTCGCCACGGCCTGCCCCGCCCCGGTGACGCTGCGCGCCAACCGTGCCGGGCAGACGGCGACCGGGACCGTGGCCGCGGTCGACGGTGGCATCGCGACGGCGGCGGTGTCGGGCATCAACATCGACACCGTGAAGCCGAAGGTGCGGATCCGGGGCATCCACCGCGGTGCCACCTATGTCCAGAAGCCGAAGCCGCGCTGTGTCGGACACGACCAGCTCTCCGGCGTCGTCTCGTGCCGGCTGACCCACCGGAAGGTGGGGAACCGGATCCGCTGGAAGGCGGTGGCGACCGACAAGGCGGGGAACACCCGCAAGGTCACCGTCCGCACCACGGTGCTTCCGGTCGACGTCCAGGGTGCCCACCAGTCCGGTGGGGTCTTCTCGGTGACGAGCGGACGCACCTACACCCTGGTGGTCAAGGGCAGCGCGACCCGACCGGTCTACTACGACGCCGCGCTGGCGCCGCACCGGCCGGTGCAGCGCGACAAGGCGTTCCTGCCGGCCGGTCATCACCGGTGGGCGCTGGGCGTGACCATGGCGCCGCACATGGACTCGCACTCGCGCTGGAACCTCGGCGTGAAGATCGGCGGCAAGCTGCTGATCGTGAAGGTGCGCATCCGCTGACGCCTTCGGGGGCCTGACCTGTCACCACGGGTCAGGCCCCTGTGGCATTTCTTGGGGGCACTCCTCGGGCCTCCGCGCCGCCCGGCGGGGCCGGCCCACATGCACGGCCCCGCTTCGGGGTAACCGGCACACGTGACCAGCGCAGCCACCCGGACCCCACTCGACCGCGACCAGCGCAACTCGTTCCTCGCCGCCCTGCTCGGCTGGACGATGGATGCCTTCGACTACTTCATCGTGGTGCTGGTCTACGCCGACATCGCGAAGGACTTCGACGTCTCCAAGGAGCGGGTGGCGTTCCTGACCACCGCGACGCTGCTGATGCGGCCGGTGGGGGCGCTGATCTTCGGGCTGTGGGCCGACCGGGTCGGGCGCCGTATCCCGCTGATCGTCGACGTGCTGTTCTACTCGATCGTCGGCTTCGCCTGCGCGTTCGCGCCCAACCTGACGGTCCTGATCATCCTGCGGTTCCTCTACGGCATCGGCATGGGCGGCGAGTGGGGACTCGGCGCGGCCCTGGCGATGGAGAAGATCCCCAGCGAGCGGCGCGGCTTCTTCTCCGGCCTCCTGCAACAGGGCTACTCCTTCGGCTACCTGCTTGCGGCGGTGGCCTACCTGATCCTCAGCCAGGCCCTCGACCTGTCCTGGCGCTGGCTGTTCGCGCTCTCGATCGTGCCGGCCCTGGTCAGCCTGCTGATCCGGACCCGGGTCGAGGAGTCCGAAGTGTGGGAGAGGAGCCGGGAGACGATGCGGGTCACCCGCACCCGCTTCCGCGATGTCTTCCTCAACGGCGCCGTGATCCGCCGGTTCATCTACCTGATCATCCTGATGACGGCCTTCAACTGGATGAGTCACGGCACCCAGGACGTCTACCCGACGTTCCTCAAGGCCACCGACAGCGGCGGCGCCGGCCTCTCCGAGACCACCGCGCTGGTCATCGCGATCATCTACAACATCGGCGCACTGATCGGCGGCCTCGTCTTCGGCACGCTCTCGCAGCGCTACGGCCGGCGCTACACGATCGCGTTCTGCGCGGTCCTCGGGCTGCCGATCGTGCCGCTGTTCGCGCTCTCCAGCACCGCGGGCTGGCTGGCGCTGGGCTCGTTCCTGATGCAGATCTGCGTGCAGGGCGCCTGGGGCGTCATCCCGGCCCACCTCACCGAGCTGTCCCCGGACGCGATCCGCGGCTTCTACCCCGGCGTGACCTATCAGCTCGGCAACCTGCTCGCGGCGCTCAACCTGCCGATCCAAGAGCACCTGGCCGCGCACCATTCCTACCCGTTCGCACTGGTCGTGACGATCGTGCCGGTGCTGATCCTGGTCGCCGTCATCACGCTGGTCGGCCACGAGGCACGGGGCATCGAGTTCGGCAGGTCGAAGGCGGCAGGGCCGGTCGAGGCCTCCTAGCCGGTTTTGACCCCTGAGGGTCATTCCCGAACGTTGGGGGCCAGAGCTTTGCCCCTCAACCTTCGGTTTTGACCCCTGGGGGTCAAAACCGAAGGACCTAGCCTGCCCCACCCTGCGCCACGAAGTCCTTCTGCCGGATCAGCGCGAGGCTGGCCAGTCCGGCCACCAGGGCGACGATCGCGGCGATCAGGATGATGTGGTCCAGCGCGTGGGTGAAGCTGTCCACCGCCGCGGCCGACACCTGCTGCCGCGCCTGGGCCGGGACCTGCCCGACGACCGCGCCGAGCTGCCCGCCGGTCACCGCCTCCGCCACCCTCCCGGAGTACGCCGAGGCCGGGCCACCGGCCAGCCGCGAGGAGATGCCGTCCGAGACCCGGGTCGCGAAGATCGAGCCGAGCGCGGCGATACCGGTGGCGATACCGACCTGGCGGAAGGTCGAGTTCACACCCGATGCCATCCCGGCCCGGTCCGGCGAGACCACGCCGACGGCGGTCGAGGCGAGCGGCGGGTTGATCATCCCGATGCCGACGCCGGAGACGAGCATGCCGGGGATCAGGTGCCTCCAGGTGGAGTGGGCGTCGATGCCGAGCATCCAGAAGAGTCCGGCGGACAGGATGAGGAAGCCCGGCCCGATCAGCAGCTTGGTCGGCACGTGCTCGGTCAGCCGGCCGGCGAGCGCCGCAGCGACGAAGGAGGCCCCCGACAGGAACAGGAAGCGCACGCCGGTCGCCACCGCGGAGTAGCCGAGCACGTCCTGCACGTAGATGACCAGGTAGGTCAGCAGCGAGAACACCGAGGCGGAGACGCCGAAGGCGGCGACCAGGCCGCCGACGAACGTCGGCTTGCGCAACAGCCCGAGGTCGAACATCGGGTGCCGCAGCCGCAGCTCGGCGACGACGAAGACCGCCAGCAGCACGACCGCCGCGCCCAGGCAGGCCAGCACCCGGACCGAGCCCCAGCCGACCGCCGGCCGACCGGCCTCGATCAGCCCGTACACGAGCGCACCCAGGGCGAGGCTGAAGCTGACGAACCCGAACCAGTCCGGCCGCCCGGCCTTCGGGTCGTGCGACTCCTCGACCTTGAGCATGGTGATCGTCAGCGCGATCGCGCAGATCGGGATGTTGACGAAGAAGATCCACCGCCACGACAGGCCGGAGGTGAGCAGGCCCCCGAGCACCGGGCCGATGGCCACTGCCACGCCCGTGGTCGCCCCGAACGCACCGAACGCGACGCCGCGGTCGCGTCCGCGGAACGCCGAGGCCAGCAGCGCCAGCGCCGTCGCGAACATCGCCGCGCCGCCGATGCCCTGGAACGCCCGCGACAGCTGCAGGAAGGTGATGCTCTGGGCGGCGCCGCAGGCGGCCGAGCCGATGGTGAACAGCACCGTCCCGATCACGAAGAGCAGCCGGCGACCGTAGAGGTCGGCCAGCGATCCGGTGGTCAGCAGCAGCGCGGCGAGGCTCAGCGCGTAGGCGTCGATCACCCACTGCAGCCCGGACAGGTCGGCGTCGAGCTGCTCCTGGATGTCGGGCAGCGCGACGTTCACGATGGTGATGTCGAGCAGCAGCATGAACACGCCGGTGCAGACCGCGGCGAGGGTCCACCACTTCGGGTCGTGGGCACGGCGGGTCTCGGGCGCAGCGAGATGGCTCATGCCACGGAGGTTTCCCGAACGGCGCCGCCGTACCCCTCGGGCTCGCGGCGCATGCGACAGCGGCGTCGGTCAGGCGCCGCCCCAGGTGGCACGCGCACCGGCGTCGCCGACCCGGATCAGGGTGACGGTGGTGCCGACCGCCACCACCACCGCCGCGCCGACCAGCAGCAGCCGGACCCACCGGGGCGGCCGCCGCCAGCCCCACACGGCCACCGTCGCCACGAACAGCGCGATCGTCCAGGGCAGCAGCTGGTGGGCCAGCTGCCGGTGCCGCTCGATCAGCGGGTTGACCCCGAAACGCTGGGCGAGGTCGTCTCCGGCATGCATCGTGACCGGCACCAGCACCAGTACGACGAGGGCCAGCAGCGGCGTCACCAGCCCGAGACGCAGCCGGGCCGCGGGCCAGGTGGCGTGCAGCACCAGGGCCAGCGCGGCCAACGGCAGCAGCACGACGACGGCGTGCACCAGCAGGGGGTGGGCAGGAAGGCCGTGGATGGTCATGCTGGAGGTACGAGATCGGCCAGCGCCTGGTTCGATGGCGCTGTGCTGGGTTGAACCCATCGCGGTCCGGCCTCGTATCACCCTCGGAGGTGAAGGATGACCGGCGACCCGGAGGCGCTGCGGGCGCTGCATCGTGCCCACGCAGCGCCGTTGTGGGCCTACGTCGTACGCCTGACCGGGGATCGCGCCCGCGCCGAGGACGTCGTGCAGGAGACCATGCTGCGAGCGTGGCGACGGGGCATCGCCGACGGAGAGTCCGCGCGGGCGTGGCTGTTCACCGTCGCCCGCCATCTCGTCATCGACGAGGCTCGCAGCGCCCGGGCACGACACGAGGCCACCACCGATCGGCCGCCGGAGGGCTCGGTCGGCGATCAGGTGGACGCACTGTTCGAGTCGCTGCTGGTCGCGGACGCGCTCCGAGCGCTCTCGCCCGACCATCGCGCGGTCGTGCTGCGGGCCTACTACGGCCGGCTGACCGTCGCCGAGATCGCGGCCGAGCTGGCCATCCCGGCCGGCACGGTGAAGTCGCGCCTGCACTACGGGCTGCGGGCGCTACGCCTCGCGCTCCAGGAGAGGGGAGTGACCCGATGAGCGAGCACGACCGCTATGCCGAGTGGGACGGCGCCTACGTGCTGGGCGCGCTGGCCCCGGCCGAGCGGGCCGACTACGAGCGGCACCTCGCCCGCTGCCTCACCTGCCAGGACGCCGTCGCCGACCTGGCCCCGCTGCCTGGCCTGCTCGCCCGCGTCGACCCGGACATGCTCGACTCGGTCGACGAGCTCCCGCCGGCCGATCTCGAGCAGCGCCTGATGGCGGCCGCCCGGCCCCCGTGGTGGCGGCGTACGTCGACCCGCGTCGGGCTCGGCCTGGCGGCAGCGGCCGCCGTCGCCGCAGCGGTGCTGGTGCCGATCACCGTCGGCCACGACGCCGCCGGCCCGCTGGTGCGGGCGCAGCTGCACAGCTCGGCCGGCGCGCCGGCGTCGCCGCTGAGCGCCTCGGTGGCGCTGATGCCGGAGGACTGGGGGACCCGGGTCGAGATGGTGTGTCGCTACCGCGCGATCCCCGGTCCGAGCGGCGCGAGCTACGGCAGCAGGGCCTATGCGCTCGATGTGGTCGGCGGCGACGGCCGCACGCAGCGCGTCTCGACCTGGAACAGCGCCCCTGGCGACGTCGCCCGCACCACCGGCTCCACGTCGCTGGCGGTCGGCGATATCGCGCGGATCGAGCTGCGCGACGCGGCGTCCGGCGACGTACTGCTCTCGACGTCGCCGTGAACCTGGCGTCGCCCTGTCTCGTAGAGAGGGTATGAAGCGACAGATCCTCCTCGCAGCAGCCGCGACCCTGGCCCTGGCCGGATGCGGATCCACCAGCAACGCGACGTCCTCGGCCCCCGGCCCGACCTCGCCAGCCGCCTCCGCGCCGAGTGCCGCGCTGAGCACCAGCGCCAGCTCGCTCGGCACGATCGTGGTCGACGCCTCCGGCCGCACGATCTACCGGTACGACGCCGACAAGCAGGGGGCGACCAACAGCGCCTGCACCGGTGGCTGTGCCAGCGCCTGGCCCGCCGTACCTGCCGGCTCGGTCGCCGCCGGCAGCGGTGTCAGCGGCAAGGTCGGCTCGATCACCGGCGTCGACGGGACGGCCCAGGCGACGCTCGACGGCTGGCCGCTCTACTACTACGCCGACGACGCCCAGGCCGGCGACACCACCGGCCAGGGCGTCGGCGGGACGTGGTGGGTCGTCACGCCGGCCGGCGCCGAGATCACCGGCGCCCCGAGTGCTTCGACACAGTCGGGCGGACACGGCTACTGACCGCTGTCGGGCCGGGGTACCGGTGCTCATGAGCACCGTGCTGGATCGCCACGACGTACCCGGGCTGCCGCCTGCGCCCACCCAGCCTGCCGACGCCGCCGACGCTGCCGACCGTGACGGCGGCGGCTTCGTGGACTGCCGTGGCGTCCTGCACCTCTGGGACGAGGAGGACTGATGCCGCAGACGGGGGCGGTGCTGCCCAAGCCGCGCGGAGCACTGAGCGAGGCGCTGGTCGCCGCGCTGGTCGCCGGCCACGAGTCCGGGCCGATCGATGTCGCGCCGGGCAGCCGGGAGGACGCGGCGCTCAGCCTGTGGATGCTCCACGAGCTCTGCTATCGCGGGTACGTCGACGTGGACGACCGGCTCGAGTTCGACCCGGAGCTGGTCCGGCTGCGCCGTCGGCTGGAGGACGACCTCGAGCGGCGGCTGCGCGAGCGGTGGCCCGGTCGGCCGGCCGAGGCGGCGGAGAGGGGCTTCGCGGAGGCGCTGTTCGCCATGGTCGAGGCCGACGACAGCCCGTCCTTGGCGCGCTTCGTGCAGCGGGAGGCCACGGCGGACCAGGCGATCGAACTGCTGCAGTGCCGCTCGCTCTACCACCTCAAGGAGTCCGACCCGGTCGCCCTCACCCTGCCGCGCCTGCCGGTCGCGGCCCGGGCGGCGCTGGCCGAGCTGCAATACGACGAGTACGGCGGCGGCCGTCCCGAGCGACTGCACGCCCACCTGTTCGCCGAGGGGCTCGCCGCCCTCGGCCTGGAGTCGCAGGAGGGCGGCTACGTCGACCAGGCGCCGCTCGAGGTGCTCGAGCAGAACAACGCGATGAGCCTCTTCGGGCTCAACCGCCGCCTGCGCGGCGCGTCGGTGGGGCACCTGGCGGCCTTCGAGGCGACCAGCTCGCTGCCCTGCCGCAAGATGGCGCAGGGCCTGGACCGGCTCGGCTTCCCCGCGGAGATCAAGGCCTACTACGACGAGCACGTCGAAGCCGATGCCGTCCACGAGCAGCTCGCGGCGCGGATGATCTGCGAACCGCTGATCGAGGCCGAGCCGGAGACCGAGGACGACGTGTGGTTCGGCGCCTGGACCTGCCTCGACCTGGAGGCGCGGATCGCCCGTCACCTGCTCGAACGGTGGGGTGCCGCATGAACGAGCGCACCCCCGACGTCGTCATCTGCCCCGGCGGCCCCCTGCTGCTGCGCGGCGAGCACCTGATCGCCGACGACGACGGCACCGAGCACCTCACCACCCGCCCGGTCTCCGCGGTCTGCCGCTGCGGCAAGTCGGCCACGAAGCCGTGGTGCGACGGCACTCACAAGGTCATCCCGGAGAAGAACCGTCCGTAGGTGGGTGAGGTGGTCGGGTCTCGCGAGGAAACTGAAGGCGATCCGCGGGCGCCGAGGAAACTGAAGGCGATCGGCCGAGATCTCAGTCGAGATCCGGCCGATCGCCTTCAGTTTCCCGTTGCCTTCAGTTTCCCGTCAGCGCACGTCAGCCCGCCAGCCGCTCCCACGCCCGGTGCATGGCGAGCAGCCCGGCGACCTCGGTGAACACCTGCGGGCCGTTCTCACCGACCACGACGCCGGCAGCGCTCGAGTCGACGCCGGCGGCGGTCAGCGCCGAGGAGCCGTCACCCCAGGCGCCGATCGCCTTCCCCTGCCGGAACGCCTCGGTGAGCAGCAGCGAGACGCGTGAGTCGTCGGCGTGCGCGCCGAGGCCGGAGGTGAGCAGGACCGCGTCGTACTCGATCGAGCGAGCGGTGTCGAAGGAACGCTGCAGCGGCGTCCCGTCCGGCAGGATCCCACCCGCCGGGCCGATCAGGAGCGGCACCAGGCCCGCGTCGAAGACGGCTGTCCGCAGTGCGGTGATCTCCTCGGCGGGGCAGTTCGCGCAGGTCACGATCCCCACCTGGCGCCCGTCGATCGGCCAGCTCTGGCCGACCATCGACAGGGCCGGGCTCGGCTGTACCTGCGGCAGCTCGACCGACGCCGCCGGCGCCGGCAGCCCCAGCTTGGCCGCCACTCGCGCACACAGGTCGGCGTCGATGTTGGCCAGGCACTGCAGCTGCCGCTCCTTGATGGTCTGCTCGTAGCACTTGCCGAGCTCGAAGGAGTAGGCGTCGACGATGTGGTCCTGCTCGATCGGCGCCATCGACAGCCAGAACAGCCGGGCCTGGCTGAAGTGGTCGTCGAACGACGAGGACTGCGCTCGTGTCTTCGGCCCGGCCGTCACCTGCACCGGCGCCTCGACGAACGCGTCGGCGTCAGCGCCGGCGTGGAAGGGGCAGCCACCGTCCAGCGAGTTGGGCCGGTACGGCGCTACCCCGCGGTGGACCCCGTCCTGGTGGAACCCGTCGCGGAACATGTCGTTGACCGGTGCGTGCGCCCGGTTGATCGGGATCTGGTTGAAGTTCGGGCCACCGAGCCGGGTCAGCTGGGTGTCGACGTAGGAGAACAGCCGCGCCTGCACCAGCGGGTCGTCCGTCACGTCGATGCCCCGCACCAGGTTGCCCACGTGGAAGGCGACCTGCTCGGTCTCGGCGAAGTAGTTGGAGGGGTTCCGGTTGAGCACCAGCTTGCCGATCGGCTGCACCGGCGCCAGCTCCTCCGGCACGATCTTGGTCGGGTCGAGCAGGTCGATGCCGTCGAACATCTGCTCCGGGTCGTCGGGGAAGACCTGGACTCCCAGCTCCCACTCCGGGTAGGCGCCGGCCTCGATCGCGTCGGCGAGATCGCGGCGGTGGAAGTCCGGGTCGAAGCCGCCCGCGAGCTGCGCCTCCTCCCACGTCAGCCCGTGCACTCCCAGCTTCGGCTTCCAGTGGAACTTGGCCAGTGAGGTCTCGCCGGCCTCGTTGGTCAGCCGGAAGGTGTGGACGCCGAAGCCCTCCATCATCCGGTAGGAGCGCGGGATGGCGCGGTCGCTCATCGCCCAGATGGTGTGGTGCTGCGCCTCGGTGTGCAGCGAGACGAAGTCCCAGAACGTGTCGTGCGCGGTCTGGGCCTGCGGGATCTCCCGGTCGGGGTGCCACTTGGCGGCGTGGATGACGTCGGGGAACTTGATGCCGTCCTGGATGAAGAAGACCGGCATGTTGTTGCCGACCAGGTCGAAGTTGCCTTCGGCGGTATAGAACTTCGTGGCGAATCCGCGGGTATCGCGGGCGGTGTCCATGGACCCGCGTGATCCGATCACCGTGGAGAACCGGGTGAACACCGGTGTCTCGACGCCCTTGCCGAGGAAGGCAGCGCACGTCACCTCGGCGGCGGTGCCGTAACCGGTGAAGACGCCGTGGACGCCGTACCCCCGGGCGTGCACCACCCGCTCCGGGATGCGCTCGTGGTCGAAGTGGGTGATCTTCTCGCGCAGGTGGTGGTCCTGCAGCAGCGTCGGGCCGCGCTCGCCGGCCTTGAGGGAGTGATCGGTGTCGCGCAGCCGCGCACCGACCGAGGTCGTCAGGTATTCGCCCTGCTGGGCGTTGACGGCCTGGTCGTCGTTGGCCAGCGCACCGCTCGCCGTACGGACCTCGGGGCCGGTCTGGTCGGGCTTGGGTGGCAGCGGCCCGCGTGGCGACGTCGGCTCCGCGAGGCTCGGGGTTTCGGGTGCAGGAGCGCCGGGTACGAACTCGTCAGTCATGGGGAACCTCCGCCTATCGGAATTGTCTGGGTCGGCCGTGGCCGACCCACCCCGTACCCGACGCAAAGGCACCTACTACCGACGCGCGTCAGGTGGGAGGAGCGGGTACCGAGCCCCATGGATCTGGCCTGGGCTCTGTGGCGTGACGGCTATCGCGCGATCCCCGAGGAGCGCGCTCGGCATGATGGCGAGGAGGCGTTCGGCTGCCGGCTGCTGGGCCGGCGGGCGTTGGTCGTCCGCGGCCCGGAGGGTGCCCGAGCGTTCTACGACGAGTCGTTGGTACGCCGCAAGGGTGCGATCCCGGCTCCGCTGGCCGCACTGCTGTTCGGCAGTGGTGCGGTGCACGGCCTCGACGGCCAGCAGCACCGGGAGCGCAAGCAGCTCTTCCTCGACCTGCTCACCGAGGAGAGCGTGACGCCGCTGGTCGACGACGTGGCCGACCGGCTGACCCGGCGCACCCGAGCTCGCCATGGCGAGCTCGACATCTTCGACGAGCTGGTCGAGACCTATGGGGCCGCGGTGCTCTCCTGGGCAGGCATCGACCGTCCCTCGGTGCCGGCCCGCAGGGTGGCCCGCCGGCTCGCCTGGATCGTTGACGGCTTCGGGTTCTCCCCGGCCGCCTACGGTCGCGCGTGGGCATGCCGGATCTGGGCCGACCGTTGGGCGCGCGGCCTGGTCCAGCGCGTCCGCGCCGGCGCCCTGCGGCCACCGGCCGGCAGCCCGCTCGCCGCCCTGGCTGCGAGCTCGCTCCCGCCGAAGGTCGCCGCCGTGGAGCTGATCAACCTGCTCCGGCCGACGGTCGCCGTCGCGTGGCCGGGGACCTTCGCCGCCCTCGCGCTGGCCGAGCATCCGCAGTGGCGCCAGCTCCTCGACGACCGCGAGACGGGCCGGGCCCGGTGTGAGGCGTTCGCCCACGAGGTACGCCGCCGCTACCCGTTCGTGCCGGCTCTCGCCGGCCGGATCCGGCGCCGCGGCGAGGTCCTCGGTCGGCCGGTCAGCGAAGGGCAGCTGCTGGTGCTCGACGTGGACGGCACCGACCACGACCCCGCCCAGTGGCCGGACCCGCAGGAGTTCCGGCCGGAGCGGTTCGCCGACCTGGAGCCCGATCCCTACCGCCTGGTGCCGCAGGGCGGCGGCGAGCCGACCGGCCACCGCTGTCCGGGCGAGCCGCTGACCGTCCGACTGCTGGCCACCACGGTCCGGGTCCTCGCCGGGGTGCCGTACGAGGCGGCGCCGGCGGCGTACCGACCGGACCGGATCCCCACGCTTCCGCAGCGGCGTCTCCGGATGAGGGATTCGCGCTGAGGTCGCCACCGCTTCGGCGAGGGGTAACACGCTGTTACATCGGGTAGACGGTCGATGCATCGACCGTCTACCCGAGCCGACGACGTGTTACCCGAGGCAACAGCGTGTTACCGCGGCACACCGGCCCCCCGGAGCAACTCAATCCAGCAGTGCGCGGTCCGCCTCCGTGGCCGGGGGCAGCGGAGCGCGATGGCGCAGTGCCAGGGGGCCGCGGAGCAGCGCGCGACCGAGGCCGAGGAGCGCGCCGCGATCGGGTCGGACCCGAGCGAGCGCAGCGCGGGCGACGACCGGCCACGGGCGCGTCAGGACGGCGGTGAGGATGCCGTTGCGCTCCTCGAGCGAACGCCGGACCAGGGTCGGCGGCCGGGTCGTGGAGGGATGGTGGTGGGCGACCACATCATCCGCGTAGGCGCAGTGGAAGCCCGCGGCAGCGAGCCGGAGCGCGAGCAGCTCCTCCTCGCCCGGCCAGCCGAGCACCGGGTCGAAGCCGCCGACGGCGAGGAACGCATCGCGGCGCACGATCGCGCCGCAGGCGATGAACCCGAGCACCGTCGGGCCGGCGGAGGTGCTGCCCAGCGGCGAGGCCGCCATGGCGGCACACGTCGGGTCCAGCCGCCCGCCGGGGCCAACCAGCACCCGGCCCGCGACCACCGCGAGCCGAGGGTCGGCCTCGAACAGCGCAACCGCCCGGTCCAGCGCGCCCGGCGCCCACCACGAGTCGTCGTCGGCGAAGGCGATGTACGGCGTCGTCGCGGCCTCGACGCCGACGTTGCGGGCGGCCGCCCCGTGGTTGCGCGGCAGCGCGATGACCGTGATCTCGGGGAACTCGGCCCGGACCCGCTCCACCGTCTGGTCGCCAGAACCGTTGTCGACCACGATCACGGGGCCGGTGTGGCGCGGCAGCGACCGCGCCAGGTCGTCCCAGCGGTCGCGTGTCATCACGACGGTCGACACGCTGGTCGACACGCTGGACGAGGCGTTCACGGCAGCGACCCGGTCGCCGCCACCGAGGCCAGCGTCGCGTCCCAGTCCGCCAGGAACCGCTTGAGTCCATAGCGCTCCAGCGCGTAGGCCCGGGCAGCAGCGCCGGCGTCGGCGGCCGCCTGCGGTGAGGTGGCGAAGTGTCGCGCCCCGGCGAAAAGCTCCGAGCGTCGCGTCGTCACCACGCCCCCGTCGGCGGGTACGGCGAAGGGTGCCTCGGTGGTGCCCAGGGCCACCACCGGCATGCCGAGGTGCATCGCCTCGATCAGGGAGAGGCCGAGCGAGGTCCAGCGGGCGGTGTGGACGTAGACCCGGCGCTGGGCCAGCTCGTCGTGCAGCCGCTCCTGAGGAAGGTCCTCGAACACCTCGAGCGCCGGGATCGGCGGCAGCTGGTCGACCCGCATCCCGAAGACGTCCACACCCGCCTCCTGGGCGAGCGCCGGCAGGAGATCGGTCCCGACCGACCGGCCGCGGCGTACTGGATCGTTGACCACCACTCCCGCCCGGGCCAGCTCGCCGGTGTAGCGCGGCCCGGGGTCGACCACGCCATGCTCGATCACCGCCGTCGGCGCACCCAGCGGATCCCACATCAGGTCGTTGAAGCCGGTGACGTGCACGATCGGGATCTCGCCCTGCTCGGCCAGCGGATGCGGGGTGTCCGGCACACCGCCGAGCGGGGTGTTGTGCTCGACGTACACCGCCGGGACGTCCCGGCCGGGGCGCCGGCCCAGCCAGCGCTCGGCCAAATCACGCTCGTGCGGGCGCTGCAGCACGACCAGGTCGACGGGCTCCTCGGCGAGCGCGTCGGGAGGCACCTCCCGCACGCTCGCCGGCCAATCCCAGGTGCGGGCCCGGCCGAGTCCGTCGGGACCGCGGTCAGGTGTCACGGGGAGGACATAGTCGTGGCCGCCCTGGACGAACGAGGTCGTCCAGGAGCCGTGCACGTGCCAGATCAGAATTCTCACGGCACCCAGGTAACCGGCGGGGCGTTTGGAGAACCGTCTCTTCGGCCACCGCTCCCTATGAAGGTTCTGGGTATCAACGCCCTCTTCCATGATCCGAGCGCGGCCCTCGTCGTCGACGGCGTCACCGTGGCCGCGGCGGAGGAGGAGCGCTTCTCCCGTCGCAAGCACGGCCACCGGCCGGTTCCGTTCGCAGCGTGGGAGCTGCCCGAGCTGGCGGCCCGCTGGTGCCTGGAGCACGCCGGGCTCGAGGCCGGCGACCTCGATGCGGTGACCTACTCCTTCGACGTCGGGCTCGCCCGACCAGCGGAGGATCTCGGTCTCCACGACCCCTGGGACCACCTGCGCCAGACCTATGCCGGGCAGGCTCCCCGCTTCCTGGCCACGGCGCTGCCCGGGCTCGACCCGGCGGCCGTGCGGAACGTGCCGCACCACGTCGCGCACGCCGCCTCGGCCGCGCTCGCCACGCCGCACGGGCCGGTCGCCGGCGAGCCGACCGACGTCCTGGTGCTCGACGGCCGCGGCGAGTGCGCCAGCCACCTGGCCGGCAGCTACGACCCCGCCGGCCGGCTCAGCGTCCATCACACCCAGGAGCTGCCGCACTCGCTCGGCCTGCTCTACGAGGACCTCACCGAGCACCTGGGCTTCCTGCGCTCGAGCGATGAGTACAAGGTGATGGCGATGGCGTCGTACGGCGAGCCACGCTTCCTGCCCGAGCTGCGCGAGCGGATCCGGTCCACCGGCGACGGCGGGTTCGTCACCGAGAAGCTTGACTGGAACGCGCTGGCCAAGCGGCTCGCTTCCGGTGAGGAGTGGACCGCCGACCACGCCGACCTGGCCGCCAGCGTGCAGAAGCGGCTCGAGGAGGTGCTGCTGGAGCTGGCCCGCTGGCTGCGGTCGCGGACCGGCAACAACTCGCTCGCCCTGGCCGGCGGGGTGGCGCTCAACTGTGTCGCCAACACGGTGCTGCACGAGCACTCCGGCTACGACCACGTCTGGGCGCAGCCGGCCTCCGGCGATGCCGGCACCGCGCTCGGTGGCGCCCTGCAGTTCGCCGCCGACGCGGGGGAGCAGCTCATCCCCTGGTCCGGGGCGGACCTCGGCCGGGGCTGGACCGACGAGGAGATCGAGGCCGTGCTGCGCACCGCCCGGCTGCCCTACGAGCGTCCGCGCGACGTCGCCGAGGAGGTGGCGAAGTGCCTGGCGGCGGACGGCATCGTGGCGTGGTTCCAGGGCCGCAGCGAGTTCGGCCCGCGGGCACTCGGTCACCGCTCGCTGCTGGCCCACCCGGGCAGGGCCGCCAACCTGGAGCGGCTCAACGACGTCAAGGGCCGCGAGCAGTTCCGCCCGGTCGCGCCGATGGTGCTGGCCGAGCGAGCGCCGGAGATCTTCAGCCGCGGGCCGCTGCCCTCGGCGTACATGCTGTTCGTGCACGACGTCGCCCCCGAGTGGCGCGACCGGATCCCGGCCGTGGTGCACGTCGACGGCACCGCGCGGATCCAGACCGTCGACCCTGCGCAGGAGCCGCTGGTGGCCCGGATGCTGGCCGGGTTCGAACGCCGCACCGGGCTCCCGGTGGTCGTCAACACCAGCCTCAACACCGCCGGCCGGCCGATGGTCGACTCACCGCGGGACGCGCTGGAGTGCTTCGGCTCGGCGCCGGTGGACCTGCTGGCGATCGGCTCCTTCGTGGTACGCCGCGGCCGGGTGGCTGCATGAGCGCCCCGACCACGATCGTCATCCCGACGCTCGGGCGCCCAAGTCTGACGACACTGGTGGATGCGCTGGCCGGCCAGACGCTGGCCGTCGACGCGGCGATCATCCTGGTCGACGACCGGCGCGGCGCCACCGAGCCGCTGGAGCCGGGCCGGACCGGCCTCGACATCACCGTGGTCAGCGGCGGCGGCCGCGGGCCCGCCCACGCCCGCAACGTCGGCTGGCGGCACGCGCGCACCCCCTGGGTGAGCTTCCTCGACGACGACGTGGTGCCCGACGGGGACTGGTACGCCACCCTCCTGGCGGACCTGGACGCCGCTGAGGACGACGACGGGGCGCTGGGCAGTGCCGGCCGGGTCCGGGTTCCGCTGCCGGAGGACCGTCGTCCGACCGACTGGGAGCGCGGGACGGCCGGGCTGGCGACCGCCCGCTGGATCACCGCCGACCTGTCCTACCGCCGCAGCGCGCTGGCGCGGGTCGGCGGCTTCGACGAGCGCTTCCCGCGCGCCTTCCGGGAGGACGCCGACCTGGCGTTGCGGATCACCAGCGGCGGAAACGAGGACGCGATCGTGACCGGCGAGCGCCGGATCACCCACCCGGTGCGGCCCTCCGACGACTGGGCCAGCCTGCGCCAGCAGGCCGGCAACGCCGACGACATGCTGATGCGGCGGTTGCACGGCGCCGATTGGCACCAGCGCGCAGGCGAGCAGGTCGGCCGCCGGCCTCGCCACCTGCTCATCACCGCGGCGGCTGCGCTCGCCCTCGGTGGAGCCGTGGCCCGGAAGGGGACGCTGGCTGCGGTCGGCGCCGCCGTCTGGGCGGCCGGTACGGCGGAGTTCGCCTGGCGGCGGATCGCGCCGGGCCCACGCGACCGCGACGAGGTCCGCCGGATGCTGCTGACCAGCATGACGATCCCGCCGGCGGCGACCTGGCACACCGCCCGCGGGCTGGTCGGTCACCGCGACGCCGGGCCGTGGCGGGGGCTGCCCGAGCTGGTCCTGTTCGACCGGGACGGCACGTTGGTGCGGGACGTCCCCTACAACGGCGACCCGAGCCGGGTGGAGCCGATGCCGGGGGCACGCGCGGCACTGGACCGGCTCCGGGGCGAGGGCATCCGGGTTGGGGTGGTGAGCAACCAGTCCGGGATCGGGCGCGGCCTGCTCACCGCCGAGCAGGTCACGGCGGTCAACGCCCGCGTCGCCGAGCTGCTGGGCCCGTTCGAGGGGTGCTACGTCTGTCCGCACCGGCCCGAGGACGGCTGCGGGTGCCGCAAGCCGGAGCCGGGCCTGGTGAAGCAGGCGTTGGCCGAGAGCGGCGTCGTACCGCAGCGCGCCGTGCTCATCGGTGACATCGGCAGCGACGTCGAGGCGGCGGCCGCGGCGGGCGTGCCGGCGGTGCTGGTGCCCACCCCCGAGACCCGCCGCGAGGAGGTCGACGCCGCGCCGCGGCTGGCAGCCGACCTGAGCACGGCGGTCGAGCTGATCCTGGCCGACGTGACCGGCACCGCCAGCAGGCAGGACGCCCGATGAGGACGCTCGCGGTCCGGCTCGACAGCCTTGGCGACGTCATCGTCACCGGGCCGGCCGTGCGCGCGCTGGCCGCGGCCGGCGACACCGTCACCCTGCTGTGCGGTGCCCGCGGCCGTGCTGCCGGCGAGCTGCTGCCAGGCGTCCAGCGGGTGCTGGAGTGGACGGCGCCGTGGATCGACCCGGAGCCGATGCCGGTCGACCCCGACGGCGTGGCCGCGCTGTGCTCGACGATCGCCGCCGAGCGCTTCGACCGGGCCCTGATCTTCACCTCGTTCCACCAGTCGCCGCTGCCCACCGCGCTCGTGCTGCGGCTGGCCGGCGTCCCGTGGATCGGCGCGATCAGCGTCGACTATCCCGGCTCGCTGCTGGACCTGCGGCTGACCGGTGTGCCCGACGACATCCCGGAGCACGAACGGGCGCTGCGGCTGGTCCGTGCCGCCGGCTACGACCTGCCGGCCGGGGACAGCGGGTTGCCGCAGGTGCGATGCGTGCCGCGCTCGATCGAGGTGGCGCCGCCGTACATCGTCCTCCACCCGGGAACCTCCGTCCCGGCCCGCGCCTGGCCGGCGGAGCGCTTCCGTGCGACCGCCGACCTGCTCACCGGCCTGGGACATCGCGTCGTGGTCACCGGGTCGGCCGAGGAGGAGCCGCTGACCAAGTACGTCGCCGATGGCGTCACCGGGATGGTGTGCGACCTCGGCGGACGGCTCGACCTCACCGAGCTGGCCGCCGTGCTGGCCGCGGCCGACTGCGTCGTGGTCGGCAACACCGGCCCGGCCCACCTGGCCGCCGCGAGCGGGACACCCGTGGTCAGCCTGTTCGCGCCCACCGTGCCGGCCGTCCGGTGGGCGCCGTACGGGGCAGCGGTGGCGGTGCTCGGCGACCAGCACGCGCCCTGCCGCGACACCCGGGCCACCACGTGCCCGGTCCCAGGACATCCGTGCCTCGCCTCGGTCACACCCGACGAGGTCGTCGACACGGTTGAACGGCTCTGTGGTCATCCCAGGAAGGAGTCAGCATGAGGATCGCGCTCGTCTCCGAGCACGCCAACCCACTCGCCGCCCTTGGTGGCGCCGACGCTGGCGGACAGAACGTCCACGTCGCCGCGCTCGCCGCCGGTCTCGCCGCCGAGGGCCACGACGTGGTGGTGCACACCCGCCGGGACAGCCCCGACCAGCCGGCGCGGGTCGCGACCGAGGACGGGTACATCGTCGAGCACGTCTCCGCGGGCCCCGCCCAGGAGCTGTCGAAGGACGAGCTGCTGCCGCACATGAGCGAGTTCGGTGTGCGGCTGCGCGACCGGTGGCGGCGCGAGCCGGTCGACGTGGTGCACAGCCACTTCTGGATGAGCGGTCTCGCCGCCCTCCAGGCCACCCGCGGCACGACCACCCCGGTGGTGCACACCTTCCACGCCCTCGGGTCGGTGAAGCGACGCCAGCAGGGCGCGCTGGACACCAGCCCGCCCGAGCGGATCGACCTGGAGCGCAAGCTGTGCCGCGAGGTCGACCAGGTCATCGCCACCTGCACCGACGAGGTCGCCGAGCTCGAACAGCTCGGCCTGCCCCGATCGCGGGCCACCGTGATCCCGTGTGGCGTGGACACGGAGCTGTTCCGGCCCGTGCCGGCGATGCCGCCGCCCGGCGTCGGACCACGTCGCCGGCCGTACCGGCTGCTCGTCCTCGGCCGGATCGTCACCCGCAAGGGCATCGGGAACGTTATCGAGGCGGTCGCCGGCCTGCCGGACGCGGAGCTGATCATCGCCGGGGGGCCGCCACCGGAGCGCTACGAGGGCGACCCGGAGGTGAGGCGCTTGCGTGCGCTGGCCACCACCCTCGGTGTGGCCGATCGGGTCGTCTTCCTCGGCAGCGTGGGCCGGCACGAGGTGCCGACCCTGATCCGGGTCAGCGACGTCGTGGTGGCAGCGCCCTGGTACGAGCCCTTCGGCATCGTGCCGCTCGAGGCGATGGCCTGCGGTCGCCCGATCGTGGGCACCGCCGTCGGCGGGATGCTGGACACCATCGTCCCGGGCAGGACCGGCGAGCTGGTCCCGCCGCGGGACCCGGCGGCACTCCGCGAGACGCTGCGCGCGCTCCTCGACGACAAGGACCGACGCCGACGGTACGGCGAGGAGGGCCGGCGCCGCGCCGTCGAGCGCTACGACTGGACCACCGTGGTGGCCGACACAGCCGCCGCCTACCGCTCGCTCTGTGCCGACCCCCTTGCGACAGGAGCCGCTCAATGACCTCACCCGGAACCCCCTGCGACCACGCCCACCTGGCCGAGCTGCGCAAGGCCCTGGCGCACTTCGAGCCCTGCGTCGACGTCGCCGACTCCTGGGGCCGGCGGCTGGCGACGGTGCTGGAGTCGGGCGGCCGGCTGCTCGCCGCCGGCAACGGCGGTAGCGCCGCCCAGGCCCAGCACCTGACCGCCGAGCTCGTCGGCCGCTACCGGGAGGACCGGCCGCCGTACGCGGGCGTCTGCCTCTCGGCGGAGACCTCGGCGCTGACCGCGATCGTGAACGACTTCCCGGCCGAGGAGCTCTTCGCCCGCCAGGTCGAGGCGCACGGGCGGCCCGGTGACGTGCTCGTCCTGCTGTCGACCAGCGGTCGCAGCCCGAACGTCGTCCAGGCCGCGCGCCGCGGCCGGGAGCGCGGCCTGGAGGTGTGGGCCTTCACCGGCCCGCGCCCCAACCCGCTGGCCGAGGCGGCCAGCGAGTGCTGCGCCGTCGAGGCGTCCTACACCGCCACCGTGCAGGAGCTCCACCTGGTCGCGCTGCACATCCTCTGCGCCGGCTTCGACGACGCCCTGGGTGTGGGCACCGACGCCGAGCACACCCTGGAGGTGGTGTCGTGATCGTCGTCGTGGGTGACGCGCTGCTCGATGCCGACCTGATCGGCCGTGCCGGTCGGCTGATGCCCGAGGCTCCGGTGCCGGTCCTCGACCAGCTCGAGGAGCGGCGGCGGCCCGGTGGGGCCGCGCTGGCCGCCGCGCTGGCTGCCGGAGACGGCGCCGAGGTGGTGCTGATCGCCCCGATCGCCGAGGACGAGGCAGGTGACCAGCTGCGGGCCGAGATCGCTCGCTCGGGAGTGGAGCTGGTCCCGGTCCCGACGAGCGGGAGTACGGCGGTCAAGCGCCGGGTCCGCTCCGGCGGTCAGTCGCTGCTGCGGCTCGACAGCGGCGACGGGCCCGCGGAGATCGGGCCGTTGCCCGCGGCCGCGCTGGAGGCGCTGCGGAGCGCGAGCGGCGTGCTGGTCTCCGACTACGGCCGGGGGATGAGTGGACAGGCCGAGGTGCGGGCCGCATTGCAGGGCCTGCCTCGGCGTACTCCGATCGTGTGGGATCCGCATCCCCGCGGGGCCGCGCCGGTCCCGGGCGTGCGGCTGGTGACGCCCAACGAGGCCGAGGCGGCTGCCTCGGGGTCCGGGCTCAAGGCGCTGGCCGACCGGGCGGCGACGCTGGTGGCGGACTGGGGCTGCGAGGCGGTCGCCGTCACGCTGGGCGCTCGCGGAGCCCTGGTGTCGCGGGGCGAGAGCTCGCCCTCGGTCATCCCGGCGCCGCGGGTGGAGGCACCCGACACCTGCGGTGCGGGTGACAGGTTCGCGGTCGCGGCGTTGCTCGCACTGGCCGGCGGCGCGCTGACGATCGACGCGGTGGATCACGCGGTCAGGGCGGCCGCCGCGTTCGTCGAGGCCGGAGGCGCCGCGGCCGTCGGCCAGCACCAGGCCGGCGCGACCCAGGAGCGGCTGGTCGGGCTGGACCTGGTCGACCGGGTGCGGGCCAACGGCGGCACCGTCGTCGCGACCGGCGGGTGCTTCGACCTGCTGCACGCCGGCCACGTCGCCACCCTCGAGGCCGCGCGCGCCCTCGGCGACTGCCTGGTGGTCTGCCTCAACTCCGACGACTCCGTACGCCGGCTCAAGGGTCCCTCGCGGCCGCTCGTCCCCGCCGTCGACCGGGCCCGTGTCCTCGCCGCGCTCGAACCTGTCGACGCGGTCGTGGTCTTCGACGAGGACACCCCGACCGAGGTGATCCGCCGGGTGCGGCCCGACGTGTGGGCCAAGGGCGGCGACTACGCCGGTGCCGAGCTGCCGGAGGCGGCGCTGCTGCGGGAGTGGGGCGGCCAGTCGGTCGTGCTGCCCTACCTGAGCGGACGCTCGACGACGAGGATCGTCGAGACCGCCCGCGCCCGATGAGGCCACGCGTCCTGGTCTACCGGGCGATCGGCCTCGGGGACCTGCTGACGGGTGTGCCGGCGCTCCGCGCGTTGCGGCGCGCCCTGCCCGGTCACGAGATCGTGTTGGCCGCACCCGAGGTGCAGCGACCGCTGGTGGAGCTGATCGACGCGGTCGACCGGCTGATCCCGACCGAGGAGCTGGCGCCGGTGCGCTGGACCGGCCCGCCACCGGAGGTGGGGGTCGACCTGCACGGCAACGGTCCTGCCTCGCGACGGCTGGTGGAGGCGCTGCGCCCTGGCCGCGTGGTCGGCTTCGGCCTCGCCGCCGGCAATCCGGCCTGGGATCCCGGCGAGCACGAGCGGGTGCGCTGGTGCCGCCTGGTCGGCTCGGCGTGCGGCGGTACGGCGCAGCCGGGCGACGTACTGGCGGACGACGTGCTGCTCCCACCACCGGCCGTGCCCTCCCCGCACCCGGGGGCGGTGCTGATCCACCCCGGTGCGGCCTCGGGCGCGCGGCGCTGGCCGGCGGAGCGGTTCGCGGCGGTGGCGCGGTCGCTGGCCGCCGCCGGGCGCCGGGTGCTGATCACCGGCTCGGCCGGCGAGCGAGCCCTGGCCCAGGCGGTGTGCCGGCAGGCCGGTCTGCCGGCGGCATCGGTAATGGCCGGTGAGACCGACCTGGCCGAGCTCGCCGCGCTGGTCTCGGCTGCGTCGCTGGTGGTGTGCGGCGACACCGGGATGGCCCACCTGGCGTCGGCGTTCGCCACCCCCTCGGTAGTGCTCTTCGGCCCGACCCCGCCGTCCCGCTGGGGCCCACCGCCCGGCCCGCACACCGTCCTGTGGCACGGCGAGGGCGTCGGCGACCCGCACGCCGACGCCCCCGACCCGGCCCTGCTGCGGATCACGGTCGACGAGGTGCTGAAGGCCGCTGGCACCTGACGTTTCTCACCCACTTTCCGCGTGTCGCGGTGAGAAACGTCAGGTGCCCGAGAGCACGTCCTCCATCCACCGCACCGTCCGCTTGAGCCCTTCCTCGACGCTCATCCTCGGCTCCCAGCCGAGCAGGTCGCGGGCCCGCTGCAGGTCGGGGCGGCGCATCTTCGGGTCGTCCTCCGGGAGCGGCACCTGCTTGATCGAGGAGCGGGAGCCGGTCAGCTCGATCACCGTCCGGGCGAGGTCGAGCATGGTGGTCTCGCCGTCGTTGCCGAGGTTCACCGGGCCGGTCGTGCCGGAGGCGGCGGCCAGCCGGACCAGGCCATCGACGGTGTCCTCCACCCAGCACAGCGAGCGCGTCTGGGAGCCGTCGCCGGCGACCGGCAACGGCTCGTCGCTCAGCGCGGCCCGCATGAACGCCGGCACCACCCGCCCGTCGTCCACGCTCATCCGTGGCCCGAAGGTGTTGAAGATCCGTGCGATCCCGATATCGACCCCGTGCGTGCGGCGGTAGGCCATCGTCATCGCCTCGGCGAAGCGCTTGCCCTCGTCGTACACACTGCGTGGCCCGATCGGGTTGACGTTGCCCCAGTAGTCCTCCCGCTGCGGGTGCTCGAGCGGATCGCCGTACACCTCGGAGGTGGAGGCCAGCACGAACCGCGCGCCGTGGCGCCGGGCCAGCTCCAGCGCGTTCACCGTCCCGTCGCTCGCCACCCGGAGCGTCTCCAGCGGCAGTCGCAGGTAGTGCACCGGCGAGGCCGGGCAGGCCAGGTGGAAGACCACGTCGACCGGTCCCGGATCCGGTACGCCGACGGACACGTCCGCCTCCACCAGGTGGAAGCCGGTGTGTCCACCCAGATGCGCGACCTTGTCCGGCGACCCGGTCGAGAAGTCGTCGACACACCACACCTCGGCGCCGTCGTCGAGCAGCCGTTCGCACAGCCAGGAGCCGACGAAGCCGGCGCCACCGGTGACGAGCGCCCGGGTCACACCGCCGCTCACCGGGGGTAGACCTCGTTGCGCAGCGTCACCACGGCGCTCTGCAGGACCGCCTCCGGCGGCAGCGTCACGGCGTCGCGGATCAGCCCAGCGACGATCTCCGGGTCCATCATCCGCTCCGGCGGCAGGCTCCACTGCGTCATCATCGGCGTCGCCATCGCGGCCGGGTTGATCGCTGTCACCCGGACGGGCCAGTCCCGCTCCCGCGTCTCGGTCTGCAGCACCTCGGTGAACTTCAGCAGCGCCGCCTTCGAGGCGTTGTAGGCGCCCGCACCCGCGCCGACGGTGAGCGCGCTGATCGAGACGACGTTGGCGATGTCGGCCAGCCCGGTCTCCGCGCCGAGCGCGAGCCGTCCGCGGACGAAGGCGCGACTGAGGTACATCGGTCCGTGCAGGTTGACCCCGAAGACGGCATGCCACTGCCGGTCGTCGATGTCGACCAGGTCAGCGCCCCGGTCGGTGCCGGCGTTGTTGACCAGGAGGTCGAAGCGCTCGCCGTACTCGGTGAAGGCGCGCCCGACGACGTCATCGACGGCGGCCGGGTCGGAGACGTCGAGGGCCACCACTTCCGCCGTGCCGGCGTCGTCGGCCTCGATCGTCTTCACCGTCTGTCCGGCGCCGGCCTCGTCGATGTCGGCGACCAGGACGTGCGCCCCCTCCCGGCTGAGGAGCCGGGAGGTGGCACGTCCGAGGCCGCTGCCACCGCCGGTGACGAGTGCGACCCGGTTGGTGAGCGACATCAGTGGGCGCCCGTGATGGCGTCGCGGACCCGGTCGACCATGCCCGCGAACGGACCGGTCAGCATCTGTGCCGGGCGGTTGCCCGCCACCGACGGGTGGGGATGGGTGGGCGCCATCGCCTCGGCGGCCTTGATCTTGCTGCCCATCTTCTGCCGGTCCTGCTCGTCGCACTCCGCCAGGACCTTGGCGAACTCCTCGTTCTCCTCGGCCTCGGCGTGCTCGTCGACCGACTGCTCGAAGCTCGCCAGCTGGGCGGCGAAGGCCGGATCGTCCACCGACATCTTCTCCAGCTCGGCGAGGACCTTGTTGGCCTCCTTCTCCTCCTGGTTGCGGGCCGCGGCGACGCTCTCGCCCGCGACCTTCTCGGTGACCGGCCGCAGCACCAGCTCCTCGGCGGTCTCATGCACCGCGAGCAGCGCCCGCAGTGCGTCGAAGCTCTTCTTCTTCTCCTCGCCGGTCGCGCTCTTGACCTGTGCGAAGAGATCGCGGATCTGAGCATGCTGCTCCAGCAGCACGCGGATCACGTCGCCTTCCGGCAGTGCCTGGGCCTTGGCCCGGTCCTCGGTCGCATCACCCATCGCTACCTCCAAGATGTCTCGTCGTCGGGCATCGGACCTCTTTGCGTTACCCATCGCCCCCGAAGACACGCATGACACGGCCGGGCGATCCGGCGGGAGGCCGGATCGCGGCTGAGACGACGAGACCGGTGGGCCTTCGTCGTGGATCATGGGAGTGACCGCTGCCGTGAGACGGAGGCATGGCGGTGCTACGTTTCGGAGACAGTCTCCGCCAACGAAGGAAGGGTGGCCCGATGCAGCTGCGCAGCGCCGTCGCACTGATCACCGGTGCATCCGGGGGCATCGGTGAGGTCGTCGCCGAGCAGCTCGCGGCCCGCGGCGCCGAGGTCCTGGTGCACGGCCGCGATCGCGAGCGCACCGAGGCGGTCGCCTCCCGGGTCGGGGGCCGGGCGCTGGTCGCCGACCTCGCCACCGCCCCCGGTGTCGATGCGCTGGCGGCCGAGGCGCTCGCCGGCCCCCGCGCCGCCGTCGACGTCCTGGTCCTCAACGCCGGGCAGGGCTACGCCGGACCGTTCTCGGCGATGCCGGCCGACCGGATCGAGTCGCTGCTCGCCCTCGACCTGACCGGCGCCATCCGGCTCACCCACTCCCTGCTGCCCGGCATGCTGGCCCGCGGTCGGGGGCACCTGTGCTTCGTGTCCAGCATCGCCGGCCGTACTGGCGTCGCGGGCGAGGCGGTGTACGCCGCGGCCAAGGCGGGGCTCGACGCCTTCGCCGACAGCCTGCGCCTGGAGCTGGCCGGATCGGGCGTCGGGGTCAGCGTGGTGGTGCCAACAGTGGTCGACACCGAGTTCTTCAACCGTCGGGGTCGGCCCTACGAGCGCCGCTCACCGCGGCCGGTGCCCCCCGGACAGGTCGCGGCCGCGGTCGTCGACGCGATCGAGCAGGACCGGGCCGAGCGCTTCGTGCCGGCATGGTCGCGGATCGCCCCCGCGGTGCGGGCCGTGGCGCCGGCCGCGTTCCGCCGTCTCTCCCTGCGCTTCGGCGAGGACGTGAGAAGCCGGTGAGCCGCGCGGAGCTGGTGTTCGCGCTGGGCGCCCTCGCGGCGTTCGGCTTCGCCTGGTCTGCCTTCCTCCAGCAGCGGGCCAGCACCCAACTGGCCGGCCACCCCGGCACCGCGCTGTCCCGCAAGGGACTCGCCGGCGCGCTCCGCCTGCTGGCCCGGCTGGTGCACAGCTCGGCCTGGTTCGTGGGGTGGGTGGTCAACCTGCTCGCGTTCTTGGTGCAGGCCGCTGCCCTCCACCTCGGATCGGTGGCCGCGGTGCAGCCGCTGATGACCACGCAGGTGTTGTTCACCATCGCGCTCTCCTCCCGGACCGCCCGGCGGTGGCCGACCGTCCTGGACTGGCTCGCCGGCGGGGCGATCTGCGGCGGCATCGCACTGCTGATGGTGGTCGACGGAGCCGCCCCGATACACGGGGACGCCGACCGGTGGCGGGTGCTGCTGGTGACGGTCGCCGCGGCGGGGGCGGTCGCGGCGCTGGTGGCGGCCAGCCGGTTCCGCCCCTCGCCGGCGCTGGCGGCGCTGCTGCTCGCCTGCGCTGCCGGCGTGTGCTTCGCGATGACGGCGATGTTCATGAAGCTCACCACCGACGATCTGATCGAGCGGGGGATCGCTGCCACCGCCCGTGACTGGGTGGGCTACGCCCTGGCCGGGAGCACCGGCGTCGGGCTCGCGCTCGGACAGCTCTCCCACGCTGCCGGCCCACTGCCGTGGTCGATGTCGGCGATGAACATCATCAACCCGGTGGTCAGCTACATCGCCGGTATGGTCGCCTTCAACACCGATCTGCCCACCAGCCCGGGCGCGCTGGCCGGCATCGCCGGTGCTGCGGCGCTGCTGGTCCTGGGCGTGATCGGCCTCACCCACTCGCCGTCGATCGGCATCTGGACGCGGGTGACCGACCCCAACGCCACTGCCGACCCATCCGACCCGACCCCGGAGGTGAACCGTGCCTGAGAGCGTGCGCGAGAGGGCGTCCGCGCAGCGCCGCATCGTCGTCTGGCGCCAGGTGGCGCTCGGCCTGCTGCTGTTCGGCTACTACCTCCTGGTCGATGCGAACCGCAGCGCCGGGCGCCGCGCGGCGGCCGACCGGCACGGGCAGTGGTTCTTCGACCTCGAGCAGCGGTGGCACCTCGACGTCGAGCGGCCGCTCAACGACTGGCTGGCCCACCACGACGTGCTGCAGACGCTGGCCAACTACGAGTACGCGTACACCTACATCCTCAGCGCGCTGGCGACCCTCGTCTTCCTGCTCTGGAAGCGGCAGGACCTCTACCGGCGCGCCCGTACCTCGTTCGTGCTGGTCACCGGTGTCGCCATCACCTGCTTCTGGTTGCTGCCCACCACCCCGCCGCGGATGCTGCCGGGCAACACGTTCTACGACACCGTCACCCACGGCCACACCGTCGGCTCCTGGGGCTCGTCGATGGTCTCCGGTGCGAACGAGCTGGCCGCGATGCCGTCGCTGCACATGGCATGGGCGCTGTGGGTCAGCGTCGTGCTCGCCGCCGCCGGCGTCCGGCGCTGGCTGCAGGTCCTCTCCGCACTACACGTCCTGGTCACCGTGCTGGTGATCATGTCGACGGCCAATCACTACCTCCTCGACGCCGTTGCGGCGTTCGTGCTGGTCTGGGCCGCCGACCGGGTCTCCCGGCTGATCTTCCCGACCGCGGCCATCGTCGGGTCCGCCGACGCCTTCTTCCTGCACGTCGAGCAGTACGGCGACCCGCAGATCGTGGGCGGACTGGTCTTCCTCGGGGGACCCGGCGGCGTACCGACGCGTGCCCAGCTCCGCGACCTGGTCGCCAGCGAACTGCCGCACCTGCCCCGGTTCACCCAGCGGGTGCACCAACCGTCGCGCTGGCGCCGGGCCCGCTGGGTGCCGGCCGACGAGCTCGACTGGGACTGGCACGTGCAGGCCATCCAGGTCGCGGACCGGGCCGGCGTCCATGCCGGCACAGCGGCGCTCGCGGCACAGCGGCTGCCCCGGGACCGGCCGCTGTGGCGGATCGTGCTCTTCGAGCAGCCGACCGGTGAGCGGGTCTTCCTGATCCTGATGCACCACAGTGTCGCGGACGGCATCGGGACGGTGCTCCAGGCGCTGCGCCTGCTGCGTCCCCTGATCGACTTGCCCACCCCGCCGACCCAGCCGACCGCGCTGCAGACGGCTGCGGCGACGGCGGTCGGCTTCGCTCAGCTCGCCACCGACGGCGGCAAGCCGCGCCCGCTCGGCACGCCCAGCGGACAGCGGGCCTTCACCACGGCGGGCCTGCCGATGGCCGAGGTGAAGCGGACCGCGGCCGGCCGGCGGGTGACGGACCTCGTGCTGGCGCTCACCGCCGGCGCCATCGCCGACGTACACCCCGAGCTGATCGGGCCCTCGCACGGCACCGTCCGGGTGGCGGTCCCGCTGATGATCCGCGCGCCGGGTGCCGCCGCGGAGGGCAACGCGACCGCTGCTGTGATGGTCGACGTGCCGTTGCGGGCGGCCCCCACCGAGGAGCTGTACGACGAGATCGCGCGTCGCACGGCCCGGCTGCGCACCCCGACCAGGGCACTGGCCAGCCGCTGGGTGATGGCGCACCTGCTCCGGGTCTTCCCCGAGCCGGCCGTCGGCTGGTTCGCCCGGACGGTCTACGGGCACCGGTTCTTCCACGGCATCGTCTCCAACATGCCGGGTCCGACCGAGCAGCTCACCATGGCCGGCGCGCCGCTGACCGAGGTCTACCCGGTGCTGCCGCTCGCGCCCGGGGCGCCGTTCGTGCTCGGTGCGCTCAGCTGGAACGGCGTGCTCGGCCTCGGACTTGCCACCGATCCTGCCCTCGTCGACGCCGACCGGGTCGCGGCCGCGATGGTGGCCAGGCTCGGGCAGCTGACGGCAGCCGGCGTCGGTTCCGACCCCCGCGGGTCAGAACCGAAGGTTGACGGGCAAGGCCGTGACCCCCGACGTTCGGGACTGAGCCTCGCGGGTCGAGACCACCGCGCCGCGCCCGGCGCCGTCAGCCCCACGCCAGCGCCAGCAGCATCCGCGATCGCTCCCGCGGATCCTCCAGCCGGGCACCGAACAGATCCCGGAGCCGCCCCAGCCGGTAGCTGACCGTCTGCGGGTGCACGTGCAGGTCCGCTGCCACCGCCACCCGGTCGCCGTGGTGGCGCAGCCACGAGACCAGGGTCTCGGTGAGCCGCTCGCGGGAGCCGTTGGGCAGGTCGTCGAGCGGTGCGAGCACCTGGGCGCGCAAGAAGCTCAACAGCCGCGGGTCGCGGTGCACGATGAGCGTGTCGAGGTGGTCGTCGACGAAGACCGGATCGCCGTTCAGCACTCCCGCGGCGCGCATCCGCAGGGCGAGCTGGGCGAGCTCCACGCTGCGGGCCAGGGTGTCGACCGGCATGCTGACCCCGACCACGCAGTCCATGCCCTCCAACGCGGTCCGCAGCTGCTCGCGGCGGCCGATCGGATCGGGCACCACAGCGCCCACGAGCGTGCCCTGCCGCACCGGGAGCGCCGAGCCGTCCAGCCGGGAGAGCACGTCGCGCGTGGACGGCTCCTCACCGCCGACCAGGACGAGCGCGGCCTGCCGAGGCAGCCGCCAGCGCGCCCGGTCCGCGGCTGCTCGCACCGCGGCCAGGCTGGAGCGCTCGGACAGGAGCAGGTCGGCGAGATCCTCGCGGTGGTGCTCCCGGGCCCTCGAGTCGGCGCCCTGCGCCTGGAGGAACCCGGTGGTCGAGGCGCGGCTGAGATGGCTGACGAAGTCGAAGAGGCTCTCCGCGAGCACCGCGATCATCTCCGGCGGCAGGTCGACGGTGCGCACCGCCTCCGACACGTGCCGCCACGCCACGCGCGCGCCCACCTGGTAGGCGGTGAGCAGCCGGGTCAGGTCGTGCCCGGCCTGCCACTGCAGCTGCCCGATCTGCTCGAAGAGCAGCTGGACCACCTGCTGGTTCTCGATCGGCGAGGTGTGTGGCGCGGCGGCGGTCAGCAGCAGGGAGTGCAGGAAGCTGCCGGCGCCCGTCTCGATGCTGCTCAGCTCGGTCTCGAGGAAGGCGGCGTAGTCGGGCCAGTCGTCGGCGAGCCGGTCCCGCACCTCCATCAGCAAGGCCGGCAGCCGGTCGTTGAGGCGGTGCTCGAGCTCGCTCAACAGGTGGCCGTCGAGGGGGCCGTCTTCGGGGCGATCAGCGGTGTTTGTCATGAGATGCCAAGTTTCGCCGGTGAATTGGCGAACGTAAAGGGCAGAACTCCGCGCGTCCGCTGGTGTTGGATGTTCCTATGAGCGCCGTGCAGACCGCGGCTTCCTGGCAGGACCGGGAGGCCGGGGAGAACTTCCCTGTCGCGCTTCGCCTGCTTCCTGCCGGCCACCGCGAGCATCTTCACGCGGTCTACGGCTACGCGCGGACGGTCGACGAGCTCGGCGACTCCTTCGACGGTGACCGCGAGGCGGCGCTGATCCGCTTCCGCGAGGCGACCAGCAGCATCTGGCAGGGCGACCTTCGGCCGGGCGTCCTTGGGGAGCCGAGGGACGAGGCGTCTCGAAGGACGCTGCGGCGTCTCGCCGACACCGTGCATGCGTGCGGCCTTTCGCAACAGCCGTTCCTCGACCTGATCGAGGCCAACCTGCAGGACCAGCACGTCGACCGCTACCGGACCTTCGAGGACCTGGTCGGCTACTGCCGGCTCTCCGCCGACCCGGTCGGCCGGATCGTGCTCGAGCTGTTCGGGCAGTCCACCCCCGAGCGCATCGCCCTCTCCGACAAGGTCTGCACCGGCCTGCAGCTGGTCGAGCATCTCCAAGACGTGGGGGAGGACCGCCGCAACGGCCGCGTCTACCTCCCCCAGGACTCGCTGCGCCAGTACGCCGTGGCCGAGACCGACCTCGACGCCGCGACGGCGAGTGCCGCGCTGCGCCGGTGTGTGCTGGCCGAGGCCGACCGTGCCGAGGAATGGCTCAAGGACGGCGCCGCACTGGTGGGTCAGCTCTCCGGCTGGGCCCGCGTGGCAGTGGCCGGTTTCGCCGCCGGTGGGCTGGCGACCGTTGCCGCGCTGCGCGCCAGCGGGGGCGACGTACTCGCCCGCGACACGCGGCCCAGCAAGACCAGGACAGCCGCGCTGGCACTCAGACTGCTCGTGAGGGGACGAGCATGAGCGAGGTGACGACGATGGCAGGCACGACCGAGGAGGCCTACGTCGAGTGCGAGCGGATCACTCGCACCGAGGCCGGCAACTTCTACTACGGCATCCGGCTGCTGCCCGCGCCGAAGCGGACGGCCCTGTGCGCCGTCTACGCCCTTGCCCGACGCGTCGACGACATCGGCGACGGCGAGCTGCCCCGCGAGATCAAGCTCAAGGCGCTCGCGGAGCTGCGCGCCGACCTCGAGCACCTCGACGACAGCGTCGACCCGGTCCTGGTGGCCCTGGCCGACGCGGCCCGTCGCTACCCGGTCCCGCTGGGCGCCTTCGGTGAGCTGATCGACGGCGTCGAGACCGACCTGGCCGAGTTCGTCACCATCGCCGACTGGGACGCCCTGGTCGTCTACTGCCGCCGCGTGGCCGGTGCGATCGGCCGGCTGTGCCTCTCCATCTTCGGCACCGAGGGCGGGATCGAGCCGCGAGCGGAGCTCTTCGCCGACCAGCTCGGGATCGCGCTGCAGCAGACCAATATCCTGCGCGACGTGCGTGAGGACCTCGGGAACGGCCGGATCTATCTGCCCCAGAGCGAGCTGGAGCAGTGGGGTGTCGAGCTGCGCACCGACGCCGCCGGCGACCTCGATGACCCGCAGGGCCGGCTGGCCGCCTACCTGCGGCACGCCGCCGCGCGGGCCGAGGACTGGTACGGGCTGGGCCTGCGGCTGGTGCCGCACCTGGACCGGCGCAGCGCCGCCTGCTGCACCGCGATGGCCGGCATCTACCGCCACCTCAACCACCGGATCGCGACGGACCCGGTGCAGGTCTACGACAAGCGGTTGCGGCTCTCCGGTGCGGAGAAGGCCCGGGTCGCGATCGGAGCGTTGGGGCGCTCGGCTCTCGGGCGGGGCGCTTCATGAGGGTGGCGGTGATCGGTGGTGGCCTGGCCGGCATCACCTCGGCGCTGCGGCTGGCCGACGCCGGCGCCGAAGTCAGCCTGCTCGAGGCCCGGCCGCGGTTGGGTGGGCTCACCCACAGCTTCCGCCGCACCGTCGGCGAGGACGAGCTCTGGGTCGACAATGGCCAGCACGTCTTCCTGCGCTGCTGCACCGCCTATCGTGCGCTGCTCGACCGGCTCGGCGTCACCGGCCAGGTCGAGCTCCAGGAGCGGCTCGACGTCCCCGTCCGCAGCGAGGCCTCGGCCCGGGTGGGCCGGCTGCGCCGCGGCACCCTGCCGCCGCCACTGCACCTGGCCGGCACGCTGGCCGCCTACCCGTGGCTCGGCCTGGGGGAGAAGGCGCGACTGGGACCTGCCGTCCTGGCGCTCAGCCGGCTGGACCGGGACGCACCGGCCACTGACCGTCGCAGCTTCGGCGACTGGCTGCAGGCGCACGGCCAGGACCCCCGGGCGATCGAGGCGCTCTGGGACCTGATCGGGGTTGCCACCCTCAACGCGCCGGCCGAGGGCGCCTCGCTCGCCCTGGCCGCCACGGTCTTCCAGCTCGGCCTGCTGGCCTCGGCCGATGCCGCCGACATCGGCTGGTCCACGGTGCCGCTCCAGCAGCTCCACGGCGACGCGGCCGTCCGCGCCCTGGCCGCGGCCGGGGTCGAGGTGCGCACCGGCGAGCGGGTGAGCACGCTGGACACGATCCAGGCCGACGCCGTGGTCCTCGCCGTACCTCCGGACCAGGCGCGACGTCTCCTGCCGCCCGCCGCGCTCGACCTGCCCGGCGCCGAGGGCGAGGACTGGGTGCAGGGCCTCGGCAGCGCGCCGATCGTCAACCTCCACCTCGTCTACGACCGGCAGGTCCTCGACGAGCCGTTCACCGCCGCGATCGACGGCCCGCTGCAGTGGGTCTTCGACCGGACCGAGCACAGCGGCCTGCGGGAGGGCCAGTACGTCGCCGTCTCCCTCTCGGCCGCGCAGGCCTATGTCGACCTGCCCGTCGCCGAGCTGCGCGCGCGCTTCGTGCCGCATCTGGAGGCGCTGCTGCCCAGGACGCGGAGCGCGCGGCTGCGCGACTTCTTCGTCACCCGGGAGCGGCACGCCACCTTCGATCCTGCCCCAGGGACCGCCCGGTTCCGGCCCGGAGCGAGGACCCGGCTGCCGGGTCACTACGTCGCCGGAGCCTGGACCGCCACCGGGTGGCCCGCCACGATGGAGGGCGCGGTGCGCAGCGGTGACGCAGCTGCCCAGGCCGTGCTCGAAGACCGACACGCCCTGGAGGTGGTCGCATGAATCAGCAGCCCGACACCACGACGAACGCCACGACGACCAACGCGGTCGAATGGCTCGGCCACGCCCGCACGCTCTTCGAGCCGGCGATGCGGGAGGCGGTCGGCCGGCTCGACCCGTTCCTGGCCCAGGTGGCCTCCTACCACTTCGGCTGGTGCGAGGCCGACGGCACCCCGGCCGCAGGGGGCGCCGGCAAGGCGCTGCGCCCCGGCCTCGCCCTGCTGGTGGCCAAGGCGTTCGACGGCGAGCGCGGGCTGCGGGCTGCGGTGCCGGGCGCCGCGGCGGTGGAGCTGGTGCACAACTTCACCCTGGTGCACGACGACATCATCGACCGGGACCGCGAGCGGCGGCACCGGCCGACGGTGTGGGCGGTCTGGGACGACACCACGGCGATCCTGGCCGGCGACGCGATGCTCTCCCTCGCGCACGAGATCCTGACCGAGGCCGGCCCGCACGCCGATCCAGCGGCGGCCGCGCTCGCCGTGGCCACGCGTGAGGTGATCCGCGGTCAGGCGCTGGACGTCGCGTTCGAGCGGCGCGACCAGGTGAGCCTGGCCGAGTGCCTGGGCATGGAGGCCGACAAGACCGGTGCGCTGCTGGCGGTCAGCGCCTCCATCGGCGCGATCCTCGCGGGCGCACCCCAGTCGGCGGTGGCCGCATGCCACGTCTTCGGCGCCGAGCTCGGCATCGCCTTCCAGATCGTTGACGACCTGCTCGGCATCTGGGGCAGCCCGGCCGTCACCGGCAAGGCGGTCTTCGCCGACCTCGCCGCGGCCAAGAAGACCGCCCTGGTCACCTGGTCGATCGAGCGGGGAGGTGACGCCGGCGCCGACCTGGCGGCCTGGTTCGCCTCCCGGCGCGCACGCAGCGAGGTGGCGCCCGAGGAGCTCGAGCGTGCCGCCGACCTGATCGAGAAGGCCGGTGGCCGGGAGTGGGCCACGACGGCCGCCGACACCCATGTCGCGAACGCGCTCGCCGCCCTCGACGGCCTGGGTCTCGACGAGGCGGCCCACCGGACCCTGATCGATCTGGCCCACTTCGTGACGGAGCGGAAGCTGTGACTCTTCAAGACAACCCCACGTCGAGTGGTCAGTTCCAGCCCGTCGAGTGGTCACTTTCCGACCCCTCCGACCTCCGGGCCGCCCTGGCCGCCGGCATCGGCCACCTCAAGTCCCGCCAGCACCCCGACGGCTGGTGGAAGGGCGAGCTCGCCACCAACGTGACGATGGATGCCGAGGACATGCTGCTGCGGCACGTGCTCGACATCGTCGTACCGGAGGACCAGGAGCGCAGCGCCCGCTGGATCCGCTCGCAACAGCGCACCGACGGCAGCTGGGGAGACTTCCCCGGCGCGCCCGGAACGCTCTCCACGACCGTCGAGGCCTGGGTAGCGCTGCGGCTCGCCGGTGACCCCGAGGACGCCGAGCACCTCGCCCGCGCGGCCTCCTGGGTGCGGGCGCGCGGCGGCCTGGAGAAGGCCCGCGTCTTCACCCACATGTGGCTCTCGCTGGTCGGCCTCTGGAGCTGGGACGAGTGCCCGACCCTCCCGCCGGAGATGATGTTCCTGCCGAAGTGGGCGCCGCTGAACATCTATCAGTGGGGCTGCTGGGCGCGGCAGACGATCGTGCCGCTGACCATCGTCAGCGCCAAGCGCCCGGTGGTGCCGGTCTCCTTCGACGCCGCGCCGCTGCTCACCGGGGCCAAGCCGGCCCGCTTCGACCCGCTGTGGACGATCGGCGGGCTCTTCCAGCGCCTCGACGTCGGCGTCCGCGCCTTCGGCAAGCTGCCGATCAACCCCGTGCGCCGCCTCGCGATGCGGCAGGCCGCCGAGTGGATCCTGGCCCGCCAGGAGGCCGACGGGGGCTGGGGCGGCATCCAGCCGCCGTGGGTCTACTCCATCCTCGCGCTGTGGCAGATGGGCTACAGCCTCGACCACCCGGCGATGAAGGCCGCCGTCGCCGGCCTCGACGGCTTCTTCGTCGAGCTGCCGGACGGCCCCGAGGGCCCGATGCGCTGGCTCGAGGCCTGCCAGTCCCCGGTCTGGGACACCGGTCTCGCCCTCGCCGCCCTGCTCGAGGCCGGTACGCCGTCCGACGACCCGGCAGTCCTCCGCGCCGCCGACTGGCTGCTCGCCGAGCAGGTGAGCGCCGACGGCGACTGGCAGGTACGCCGCCCGGACCTGCCGAGCGCGGGCTGGGCCTTCGAGTTCGCCAACGACGTCTACCCCGACACCGACGACACCGCCGAGATGGTGCTCGCCCTGCGCGGGGTGACCCACCCCGAGCCGGAGCGCCTCCGGGCCGCGCTCGACCGTGCGGTCGCGTGGACGGTCGGCATGCAGTCCCGCGACGGAGGCTGGGGAGCCTTCGACGCCGACAACGACCGCCAGCTGCCCACCAAGCTGCCGTTCTGCGACTTCGGCAACGTCATCGACCCGCCGTCCGCCGACGTCACCGGGCACGTCGTGGAGATGATGGCGGTCGAGGGCCTGGCCGACTCGCCGGAGTGCCGGCGCGGCGTGGAGTGGCTGCTGGCCAACCAGGAGGCCGACGGCTCGTGGTTCGGCCGCTGGGGCGCGAACCACCTCTACGGCACCGGCGCCGTCGTACCCGCCCTGATCGAGGCCGGCGTGCCGGCCGACCACCTGGCCATCCGGGCCGCCGTCGCCTGGCTGGAGGAGCACCAGAACGTCGACGGCGGCTGGGGCGAGGACCTGCGCAGCTACCACGACAAGGCGTGGGTGGGCCGCGGCGCCTCCACCCCGTCGCAGACCGCATGGGCGCTGCTGGCCCTGCTCGCCGCCGGTGAGGACGGCCCGCTCGTCGAGCGCGGCATCGCCCACCTGGTCGCCACCCAGCGCGCCGACGGCGGCTGGGACGAGGACCTCTACACCGGCACCGGGTTCCCGGGCTTCTTCTACATCGGCTACGAGATGTACCGCGTGGTCTTCCCGATGTGGGCGCTGGGCCGCTACGCCCGTCGCGTCTCGGCCGGGGCCATCTCCACGTCTCCCGAGCCTGTCGAGGGGCCATGACCGCCACCTTCCTGACCCCGCTGCGCACCGAGTGGCTCGCCCTGCGGCCCGCCCTGGGCAGCGACGTACGCCGCACCGGTCGCTCGCGTGCCCTGCCCGAGCCTCCGGCCGGACCCGTGGTGATCGCCGGCGTGGCGGGCGCTCTCGCCGCCGGCCTGAAGCCGGGGGATCTCGTGGTGGCGAGCCGCGTGATCGGCCCGGTCTCCGATCCGGCCGACGTACACGAGCTGCCGGCCGCGCCGCTGCTGGCCGGCGCCCTGCGCCGCGCCGGCTTCCGGGTGCACCTCGGCCCGGTGGTGACCACCGAGGGCATCGTCGACGACCCGGCCGCCCGGGCCGAGCTGGCCGAGACCACCGGCGCGATCGCCGTCGACACGGAGTCATCGTTGCTGCTGCGCGGCGTCGAGCATGCCGTCGTCGTACGCGCCATCGTGGACACGCCCGACCAGCGGCTGCTCTCCCTCGACATGCCCGCTCGCGGGCTGGCCGCACTGGCCGCGTTGCGCAAGGCGGCGCCGGTGCTTGCCGACTGGAGCGCCGCGACCGCCGAGCGCGAGGTCGTGCTGGCCACGCCGCGCAGCTTCTGCGCCGGGGTGAACCGTGCCATCGACATCGTCGACCGCGCGCTCGACCGGTTCGGCAGCCCGGTCTACGTGCGCCGCCAGATCGTGCACAACCGGCACGTCGTGGCCGGCCTGGAGCGCAAGGGCGCGGTCTTCGTCGAGGAGGTCGAGGAGGTCCCGGAGGGCTCCACCGTCGTGCTGGCCGCCCACGGCGTCGCGCCGCAGGTCCGGGCCGACGCCGCCGCCCGCCAGCTCAACGTCATCGACGCGACCTGCCCGCTGGTGGCCAAGGTCCACACCGAGGTACGCCGCTTCGCCGGCCTCGGCCACACCGTCTTCCTGATCGGCCACGAGGAGCACGAGGAGGTCGAGGGCACGCTGGGCGAGGCGCCCGGCAACGTGGTCGTGGTCGCCGACGCCGATGAGGCCCGCACCGCCCCGGTCGCCGAGCCCGACAAGGTCTCCTACGTCATGCAGACCACGCTCGCGGTCGACGAGGCGGAGCAGACCGCCGCCGTACTGCGCGAGCGGTTCCCGCAGTTGCGCGCCCCGCGTCGCGATGACATCTGCTACGCCACCACCAACCGCCAGCAGGCGGTCCGGACGGTGGCCCGGGACGCCGACGTCGTGATCGTCGTCGGCTCCCACAACTCGTCCAACTCCCAGCGTCTCGTCGAGGTGGCTCGCGCCGAAGGTGTCGCCGCCCACCTCGTCGATGACCTGGGGGAGGTCGACCTCGCCTGGCTGCATGGTGTCAGTCGGGTGGGGATCACCGCCGGCGCGTCCGCGCCGCCGTACCTCGTCGACCAGGTCGTCGCCGG
>Ga0164242_10000796_pt1 | contig 37948 bp, 39 predicted proteins | sample OricomgcompostMG_FD_108783 | JGI IMG/M metagenome (GOLD analysis project Ga0164242, IMG submission 108783) | Miracle-Growth compost microbial communities from Emeryville, California, USA - Original compost - Miracle growth compost (MG) ... | reverse complement strand
GAAACTCGGCCACGGCCCGGCGGGCGTTGTTTTGCCATTTGGGGTCGTTCTGATTGACGTTTTCGTCGCGAAAAATAAAATCCAAAAGCGAGCGCTGGTTTTCGGGGAAGGCACCGATGTCGAAGAAGCGCTTTTTGAATTCCTGATTCCAGATCACGAATTCCAATCGCTCGTCGTAGACATAGGCTGGCACTCGAAGGGTTTTCTTCACCAGGTTTTCAAGCGAGGCGGGGATGGGCTGCGGTGGATGGGTGATGGCCGGCAATGGCCGCTCGGCCAGCGCGAAGAGGTGCTTCGTTTCGGAAGGGCTCAGCTTTAAGATCGAAGATAACCGCATCAGGAGAGGCACGGAGGGTTTCACGTCCCGGGCTTGCTCCAACCAGGTGTACCAACTGAGGCTCACGCCCGCCATTTCGGCGACTTCTTCGCGCCTTAAGCCCGGCGTTCGGCGCCGGCTAGTCCCTGCAAACGATAAGGACGGCGGCTTCACCTTCGCGCGGCGGCTTTTCAAGAAATACGCGAGTTCGACCTTTCGATCATTGCGACTTTTTTTGGCCATACGTTTTCCTAGAACTGGTTAGTCCCAGGATAAAGAAGTAACTTGTCCCAGGATCAAATCCCTTTATACTCTAAAGATATTCTAAAAGCGAGGAGACCTGCGCCATGAGTGAAAACCCTTCCGAGAATCCATCAACCCCCGCGCCAAAGCCTAACCTTCCCTGGTGGAAGCAACCGCGAGCCCAAAAGGTGGGAAAAATCGCGTTAGGCGTCGTCGGCTTGCTCGTCCTTTACTGGTTTTTTTTCGTGCGTCCGTACGTTTCGACCGACGACGCGCGCGTCGCGATGACTCTCGTGCGAATCGCGCCGGACGTCGTGGGCGGCCGCGTGATCAAGATGAACGTCACCGAAGGGACGCGCGTGCGCAAGGGCGACGTTCTGTTCGAGCTCGATCATCGCATCACCTCAGCGCAACTTCAGCGGGCGAAGGCGAAAGCCGTACTGGCCGAACGTGAACTGAACCGCGTGACCGCGCTCGTGAGCGAACGCGGGTTGCCGGTCCGCGATCTCGATACCGCGAGGGCCAATCACGACATCGCCGAAAGCGATTTGAAGCAGGCCGAAGTCTCGGACGAAAACACCACGATTCGAAGCCCGATCGACGGCATCGTCGTGCAAAAAACGACGGAAGAAGGAAACATCGTCGACCCCGGCCAGACCCTGGCGACGGTGGCCGACGTCGATGGAGCGTGGATCTCCGCCAACATCGAAGAAACCAGCGTCGGGCGCGTGAAGGTGGGGCAAACCGTCAGCATCGACGTCGACGAAGGCGGGTCGATGAAGGGTAAGGTGATCGAGGTGCGCGCTTCGACCGCGGCGCAGTTCGCGCTCATTCCGGCCGAAAATCCGTCGGGGAACTTTACTAAGTTGGTGCAGCGGATTCCGATCAAGGTCGCGCTCGATCCGCATCCAGACCTGACGCTCCGTTCGGGTCAGTCGGTCGAGATTAAAATCAAGGCCAACTGACGTGCATCACCCTGATCCGAATTATCGCTGGAAAGTCTTAGGCATCGTGATGGTCGGCACGCTGATGTCGGCGCTCGATTCGAGCATCGTCAACGTCTCGCTGCCGAAGATCATGGCTGATTTCGGGGCCAGTGTCGACGACATCGAGTGGGTGATCACGGGGTACATGCTGAGCTTCGCGACCTTCATGCCGCTGACCGGCTGGTTGCGCGATCGTTTCGGACCGAAGCTTTTGTACACCACGGCGTTGATCGTCTTCACCGCGGCGTCGTTGATGTGCGGACTTGCATGGAATCTCTCGTCACTCGTGGCCGCGCGCGTTTTGCAGGCCGTGGGCGGCGGCGCGCTCACGCCGATCGGTCTTGCGATGATTTCGGACGTGTTTTCGCCGAAAGAGCGCCCGCGAGCGCTCGGGTACTGGGGCATGGGCGCCGTCGTGGGGCCGACCTTCGGGCCGACGCTCGGGGGATACCTCACGAACCAGGTGAGCTGGCGCTCGATTTTTATGATCAATCTTCCGATCGGGATCGTCGGCGCGATCTGGGCGATTACGACGCTTCGAAAAGATAAAATCAGCCACGCTCACCGAAAGCCCTTCGATCTGGCGGGGTTTCTGTTTTTAAGCATGTTCCTCGTCGGTTTTTTGCTCGGTCTTTCGAAGGGCGAGCGCGAGGGCTGGACTTCGGCCTACATTCTGGCGTGCTGGGCGGTCGCGATTTCGGGCCTGGTGGGGTTCCTCACCGTCGAGTTTTTGATCCGTCACCCGGTGCTGGATCTTCAGCTGTTTTCTTATCCGATTTTTACGGCCTCGGCGATCGTCACCTTCGCGCGTTCGGTCGCGCTTTACGGCGGGACGTTTCTGCTTCCGCTTTTTTTGCAGCAACTGATGGGCCTGGACGAGATCGAAAGCGGGCTCATTCTGCTGCCGGGGGCTTTGATCATCGCGGTGGTGATGACTCAGTCGTCGCGGATGAACGAGAAGTTAGGACCCAGGCTTTGTTGCTGGATCGGGTTGGCGCTCGTTGCCGTCAGCATGTTTCTTTATTACGACATCGACGTGAATACCAGCATCGGCATGGGCATCATCGCGCCGACCCTGCTTCGGGGCGCCGGGATCGGGTTTCTGATCGCGCCGATCACGGCGGCGGCGATGAACGCGGTTCCGACCGAAAAAACGGCGGCCGCTTCGGCGATGCTGAATCTGATTCAGCAGGTGGCGGGATCGGTGGGGATCGCGCTGCTCGGAATGATCTTAAGCAACCGGACTCAGTTTCATTTGGCGGTGCTGGGGAACGCGATTCAACGGGATGCGCCGGTGACGGTCGAAGTCACGCATTCGCTTTATTATTGGGCGCGGCTGTTGGGGTATTCGAGTTCTGAAAGCGGTCAGGTCGCGCACGCTTTGATCGTGGGCCATGTCCAGTCGTCGGCTTCGGTCGCCGGATTCGAGGATTCGTTCATCGTGGGCGGCGTGATCGTCATCTTCGGGCTGGTGGCGGCGGCCTTGATGCCGAAAGATGCCGTGCTGACCGAAGGGGAACCCATTGCGTTGGAATAGGAGATCGAGATGAAAGCTGTTTTTCAAATCCCATTTTGGTGTTTCGTGATCGGTGTCGGTCACATCGCGTATGGCGCTTCCGAAGCCACGCCTTCGGCCGGTCTTTCGTTGACGGAAGCCGTTCAAGAGGCCGAGGGGAAAAACCCGGACCTGCAAACCCTCGGCTTCCGGGCCGAACGCATGGGATGGGCGAAGCTCGAAGCGTGGTCGGGGCACTTGCCGCAGCTTTCGATCGATTTCGACCGGTATCTGAAGACGAAGTATCTTCGCCAGAACGTGATTTTGGGCGGAAATCCGGCGATTTCGTTTCCGGCGGCGTACCCCGAATCGAGCCTGACGGTGAATGCGTCGTTGAATCTCTTTGACGGGCTGAAAACGATTTTTCAAATCAAAGCGGCCGATAAAAACGCCGAGGCGGCGGGGCTTGATTACAGCCGCGCGAAGTTCAAGCTCGAACGCGAAGTGCGGCGTCGTTATTATCGGGCGCTCGCGGCTCAGAAGTTACTCGAAGTGGCCGAGCAAAATGTGAAAACACTCCAAGACCATTTGAACATCGCCCGCAGTTCGGAGCGTGCCGGTTACGGCTTGCGTGTCGATGTGCTACGAATCCAGGCGAATTTAGACGAAGCCTTGGCCGAGCAGGGCGCCGCACGGGATAACGTGGATATCGAACGCGCATCTTTGAGTGAAGTCATGGGGATCGAAAGCGACACGCGAGGCTTGACCGGCGAATTGCCCGTGTTGAAGGCGACCGATGTGCCTGCCGATTTGGCTCTGACGCTGGATCGCCGCGACGACGTGCAGGCGCAGATTCTTCGCGAGGAAGCATCCGATAATCTAAGCCTGGCCGCGAAAGGGGCGTGGCTTCCGGCGCTTTCGATCTTCGGGCAATTGCAATACTACAAATTCGGAGATTCCGATCCTGCGATCCTTGCTAATGACAATTTTCAAAATGCCTATGCGGTGGGATTGCGTCTGACCTGGTCGCTTTTCGACGGCGGGCGCACGATCTCGCGCGAGCGGCAGGCCAGCGATCAAGCGAAAGAAAATGAAAGCTCGCTTCGTTCGGTGTACACACATTTGCCGCGTGAGTTTTTGACGTGGAAGAAAAAATTCTTTTACAACGTCTCGCTATATCAAGCCCGGGTCAAAACTCTTGAGCAGTCACAAGAAAGCGTGCGTTTATCGATGGCGGGTGCGAAGGCGGGCACACGCACCAACACCGAGGTGTTGGATGCCGAGCTGGATTTGTTCCGAGCCCGCGCGGGAATCATTCGCGCTCAATCGGATGCGATCGAAGCGCTGAATCAACTGGAGCTCGCGGTGGGTTATCCACTCTGGAAAAACATCTAAGTGGGTCGGCCTCGCGGTCAGTTCTTTGACGGTCACTTGCGGTCCGTCGGCGGGAATGTTATTTTGAAATCACGTTTACCGGACGGGCTGTAGCGCAGTGGTAGCGTGCTTGCTTGGGGTGCAAGAGGTCGCTGGTTCAATTCCAGTCAGCCCGACCATTTTCAAACCGTTTTCCTCTAAACCATTTTTTATTCGTTTCCGAATAGGCTAAAAAGGAGACGAAGAAATGCCTACATCCATCAAAGTAGTCGCCAGCAAGCAAGACATTCCCAACGATCCTCATGAGTATTACGATTGCCTCGTGACTCGAAATTTTCATTTCGTCACGCCCGAAGCGCAGAAAAATCTGAAAAATCTAAAGGTCCTGGTCGCAGGTTGCGGGACCGCCGGCGGTGCCTGCATCGAACCCTTGGCCCGTTTGGGGATCATGAATTTTCGGCTTGCCGATAACGGCGAGTACGAACTCAGCAATTATAACCGGCAGAATGCGAACATTGAAGGCTTGGGGGTGAACAAAGCCACGTTTCATAAACGTGAGCTGTTGGGGATCAATCCATATTGCGACGTGGTCGATTATCCCGAAGGAATTACGCCCGAGAACTGTGCCGAACTCGTGAAGTGGGCAGATGTGATCATGGACGGCGTCGACGTCACCGCATCGCCGGCGATTCAGATGAAACTCCTTTTGCATGAATGGGCCAAACGCGAGAAAAAACCCACGCTTTCAAGCTTGGATCTCGGCTTCCGTCAATGGGGGACGACTTTCGATTACCGAAACGACTGGGTCGAGCCGCTGAACGGAAAGATCGAGGCTTGCCGAAAGGCGAAGCATCCGATCAAGGCCTTGTTCACGATGTTTCCACTCGATGCGGTTCCCGATCATGCGCTTCAGTTAGTGTATGACGTGATGGAAAACGCGGATCGTCCGGCGTCTCAGCTGGGGGCGGCTTCTGATCTGTTGGCCGGGGTCATGTCGGCTGCAATGGTTCGATTCGCCAGCAGCGGAGAGCTGATTCCGGGCTGGAGTGTCGATTTATCGTACCTTGCTCATTCCAAGCCCGAGCGCCTGAAAACCTTTCTCAAAGCGCGCGCGCTTCGAAGAAAAACGAAAAAACTGATCAACGAGGCGCCTTAGAAAGTTCGACGACGAAGGCCTTTTCGGTTTCCGTTTGTTCGAGAAACAGACGTCCGCCGAAGGATTCGATCAGAGAACGAGAAACACTGAGGCCGAGTCCCGTGCCTTTTCCCTGACGCTTGGTCGTAAAGTAGGGTCGGAAAAGTTGTTCTCGAATCTTCTCCGGAATCCGAGGCGCGCCGTCGCAAACGCGGATTTGCACGCACTGTTCGTCTTCATGAATACGGATTCGAATCCATTTTTCGGACGAAGTGTCTTCGATCGCGTCGTGGGCATTGGTGAGCAGATTCAAAAGTGCTTGTCCGATTTGAACGGAGCGCCCTTTGATCCAAATCGATTCGGAATGGGGAAGGCCTTCGACCTGAAAATCGATTCCGCTACCTTGTAGACGCTCCTCAAAGAAAAAGAGAACATCTTGAATCATCGAAGAAAGACATGTCTTTTCGCTCTGATCCGTTTCGGTGCAAAGGCTTCGGACGATCGAGTGGATCCGATCCACCACTTTCTCGATCTTGCCGGCGTTTTGGACGACGGTATCGGGTGCGATCTTTCCGGCTTGGGCCAGACGTTTCAGATGGCCCATACGCGCATGAATCACGGCCAAGGGGTTGTTGATCTCGTGAGCGATTCCGGCGGCGAACTCTCCGAGAGAAACGGTTTCGAGGTTTTTGATTCGATTTCGCCGGAAATCCGAATCGAGTTCCAAAATCACGCTTCTGGCCAAGTGCTCAAGAAAACGCTTTTGAAAATCGAGAAGTTGACGGGGCCGAGCGTCCATCACGCAAAGTGTCCCTAAGTGAAATCCGTCTTCGGTCGTAATCAGAGCCCCGGCGTAGAAGCGGATTCCGGGCGGACCCAGAACCATAGGGTTCGTCTGAAAGCGGGGATCATGTCGAGTGTCTGGAACGATCAGGGTTTCACCGATCTCGATTGCATGTTTACAAAAACAATCGAGGCGGTTTTCGCCTTCGGTGGCTTCGACACCGATCCGGCTTTTGAACCAATGGCGATGTTCATCCACGAGCGAAATGAGGGCGATGGGCATATCGCAGACGATCGAAGCGATTTTCGTCAATTCATCGAAGCGTTTCTCGGGCGGAGTGTCGAGAATCGAATAGCGGTGAAGTGCCGAGATTCGTTCACGTTCGGATTTTTCTAATTTCTCTTTTACGAACTGCACGTGATGCGTTATAATGTATTCTGTATGGAATATCCAGAAAAATCTAAAGAGTTACCGAAACAATCGAATCTTCTTCAGGTTTGGTTGGTGGATGACGACATTGATCTTTGCGAGGCTTATTACGAATATCTCTCGGATTTCTTTTGTGTTTCCCAACGATTTCAAAGCTCGCGTGAGGCGCTTGAAACACTTCGAAAATCGAGTCCTCAAAATATTCCGGATCTCGTGATCGTGGATCGACTCATGCCCGAGATGGACGGCTTGAGTCTGAGTAAAGAGATTGCGAAGTTGAGGCTGCCTGTCGCGATTCTGATGGTTTCGGGAGACGAGCATCCGGTTTCGGAGGATGAAGCGGAATCCTTGAACATCATCGGCATGCTTCAAAAGCCGTGCTCTCCGGTTGCGATTTTGAAGGCGATTCAGAATTACGGCTCTTTCAAGAAGGTTTGTGAAAGCATTTGGAGCGAAACCCTGAATCTTTGCCGCCGTTCGATCCCCGATTGGGAATTCTTTCTCGGTCATCACGCAGATATCGAAAAGGCGTTTCATGCGCCCACGAGGAAGAAAGCCAGCGTCGAAACCGCAATTCGGCACTTGGAGGCCGAAATCCGTGAACGTTCGATTCGGATTCCGCCGGATTCTAATTTGCTTCAGTTGCTCGAAGAGTTTCGAAAAATGGTGGGTTAAGCCCAGACTTTTCCGATTTCGAGCGGAATGAAATGGCCGACGGGATAAGTGACGATCTTCGCATGAGGAATCCATTGCCGCCAGTGATCGACATCTTCATCGAGAAGGACGTACGGATCTTCTTTTCCGAGATGCACTTCGGTTTCGAGCGTCGCCGGAGGAGTCAGGCTGAGCCGATATTCGTCGGTCGAATAAGAGTCGAAGACGTTTTTGATCACGCTCAGGAAGGTTTCGACATGAAGGATCGGTGTGTTTTCGATCGCTTTCAAAAAACGATTCCGAGCCTCGACGGATTCGGGAGCGCTTCCCCAAAATTGATTCATAAAATCGGGACGGCCGGTGACCTGCTGAAAAAGCGGCAGAAAAGTTTGAAAAGCGGGATTTTTTTCGAATTGGCGGGTTGCAGTCGCCAATGTTTCGTCGCCGTAGATCTCGGCTAGGCGGGTTCCCAGTCGGCGGTAGGCTAAGGACAGCGAATAAAGAGGTGAGACCAGGCTGATTTTACGGACTTTTTCAGGAAGCCGACGAGCGGCCTCAAGTGCCAAATGAGCCCCGAAGGAATGCCCGAAAAGATGGAGCGGGGTGCGAGTTTCGGCATAAATCTTCGAGACTTGATCCAGAGTTGCCTCGATCAAGAACCCATACGGCTCTTTTGCCTCAGGACTGACCGTGGGTTGGTTCCATAAAACGAATGAGGGGGAAAAATGGTCATTAAATGATTTTAGTTCAGCTTGAGCGTTTCCTCCCGGTCCCCAATGCAGATATAAAGTTTTTTCCATTTATTCTATGTAATATGACTTCGACCGATTGACAAGATGCTTAAAAATAGCGATAAATATTCCACTATGACTCCTCAGGAATCCCGTGTCGCAAAACAAACTGGAAGAATTATCGCCGCAGTTCGCAAATCAAAGGGGCTGACCCAAGGTTCGATTGCAAGTCAGCTTGCGGTTTCGCAAAGCGCGCTCTCGAAGATCGAGCATGGATTGTTGATTCCTTCGGTTCACCAATGGTTCGAGTTCTGTAAGTTCACCGGAGTTCCGGTCGACAGCCATCTTTCGGGATACATCGATTATTCCCGCCCCGTCGTAAAAACCACGGGTTCTCACGAAGGTTCCTTTCGGCTTCCGAAGCCTTATTCAATCGAACGGGCATCGACCACCCGGACGATGCTTCCGCTGATCAAATGGTTGGAGCGAAACGAAGGTGAAGAGAAAGCCGAAGAAGTTTTGAGCCAGATGGGAATCGATTCGGATTACTTCGTTCAGCTCGATCACACGATCGGGATTCAATTCGGACTCGATCTGATTGCCTACCTTCAACGTCGGGGTATTTATTCCAAAGACGGGATGCGCTCGCTTTTTCAGTCGATTAAACAGCGCGGATTTCACGGATCGCTTTGGACGGGCTACGAGCAAACGCACGATTCCGTCGAATTGATGACCCTGCTGCTGTCGCGGGCGACCTTCTATGAGGCCAATTTCGAATACTTGATCGAAGCCCAGAATAAGCAGGGCGTGGATTTTTCAAGCAAGCCCGGTACCCATTTTAAAGAAATCAAAACGCTGGCGAATCATGACGCCCGTTTTTCGATCTGCGAACATCGGAAGGCGTATTTCACGCAAATGATCGAATCTTCGATGTCTCACTCCCAGCCGATCGAAGTCACCGAACTCGAATGTTCGTTCCACGGGGCTCAGCGCTGCATCTTCAGAATGAGGATGGGTGCCTTATGAGCGTTTTGACCCGAAGTTTCGCGGATTACCTCCTCGAATTTCAGAGTAAGCTGCAATGGACGGATTCGGACATGGCGGATCACCTGAAAATCACCGGCAAGGAGTGGGAGAAAATTTCGGACGGATCGAGAGAGCCTTCGCTGATCGCACTTTCGGCCTTTGCCGAGTCGCTGGAATTGGATCTGGACAGCTTATTTCAACAAAATATCGACCTGAATTTACTTTGTCGTCGATGGCACTCGGATCAAAAAGACATCATTCCGGATCGTTATCTTCCGGGTGCTTTCAGTCGAGTGCGTACTTCGCGGACCTTGCTCGATTTTATCGAATTCTATTTCGGATGGCGGATGCGCCAAAAAGTGCTGGGTAGTCTGAACATGAATGAGGCTGCGATCGCGGATCCGGAGCGGATGATCAATGTTCAATTCTTCATGGATATTTGTAAGACGATGAAGACCTTCGGCTACAGCGACGAAGTGATCCGTCGGATGGGTGAGTTTTCGGTTTATTCGAACCGAGGCGGAGTCGTCGGACAGATGTTCGCCGATTGCGATACTCCGAAGGAAGTTTACGAAAAAGTCGTGCCGGTATTGGGGAATTATTTCGAAAAGAACCACCTCTACCGGATTCTAAGTTTGAGTGACCATCATTGCACGCTGGAGACCCGAGTCCATGAGGCCGTATCGGATACGTTGAAGGTCTCGAAAGTCGGATCGCTCGAAGGCTGCATGGCCCGTACCGGCGTCGGCAGCTCGTTCGCATTGTACGCAGGTCCTTACCGGACAACGGTCAAGGAAACCGAATGCATGCACCGTGGCAGTCATCGCTGCGTCTACCACTTCGAGTGGAGTCCGATTAAGCAGCCTTCTTACGTTCAGTGACTTCTTTCGGAGTCAGCACCAGGCGTTCATCCCATATTTTTTGAAGCATCTGGGCCCTTCGGCGATAGCTGAAAGGGTGGCCGTTTTTCAGGTGAAGTAGCACCACCGGCTCGTCGACGAGATTCGATTGTTGAACCTCGGGCAGAGGCCCGTCGGCGTCGGACGAGCGTTCATAGCCGATGATGTTGGTGATGTAACGATCGGTCTTGAGGCGCGGGATTCCGCACGCCACGCGAATTTCGCGGGTGGGGTCGGCATGCGACAAAACATTTGCCACGCAGAAAAGATCGTGAAGGTAAGACGTCAGCGATGCGTCTTCGCGTGAGATCGGGTCGAAGGTCCATGAGCTGACGTAGGTAAAGTCGATGGCATTCGATTCGGGGCGGCCGTATTCTTGAAAAAGTCGGTTCATGAAGTCGATATGACGAGTTGCCTTCGCCGCATTCAATAGCGACATCGCGGGGAAGGGCATGTGATAGATGAGCGATCGCGAAAGTGAGACCATTCGCACTCCTCCTAAGACCCGCTTTCCCTCGGGTAGGTTTTGAACCATGAGGTAGTGGGTTCCGATGAAGTCATAGGTATCGATCGGCAGCGAACCTTGGCCATGCCGGGTAGAATAACCGCGTTTCCGCATCAAAAGCAGATTCGAGAAGAGCTTCCGGATTTCCGGATCTTCGAGCTGCTGATAAACGCAGTCTAGCTCGATAAGCTGAACTGAAGGATGTTTTTCGGCATTCGCTTGAGGGTTCTTCGTTAAAACGTTCATGCCTTCATATTCGGGCAGGAATACTTAATTCTTTAATCACTGTTTAAAATTTAATAAGTTTTAAACATTTGAGATGTATTTAACAAAATCTTAATGAGAGAACGCCTGAGGGTGGAAGGGCACGACCTGGGCAAGTGCTTCAAATTGCTCGCATAAGTTGAAAATCAATGCCGGACGGTAGAACTGACGCGAAGGGTGCGGACTTCCGGGATGCATACCCGTCACGGAATACGGGAGCCCTTCAAAATGGAAAAAGAAGGCTTTTTCGTCCGCGCTGGGGCGAAGATCCTTTTCTTCGATCAGATAAGCCTTTTCTTTGATCAGATAAGAAAGATGCTTTCGGAGCGCCCGCTGAAAAGCGGCTTCGGATTCGAAGCGGACGTCTTCGAAAACGGCGATCATACTTAAGTAGGGCGAATCCGTTCGTTCTTGTTCCTGCTGATAGTAAAGAAGGTCTCGACGTAACTCGGTGATCAAGGTCTTTTCACCCAAGCGTTGATAGACGCCGATCCGGTATTCCTTTTTCTTCAGAGCCAATCGAGTCATGAGGCTCGGGCATTGGGTTTCGTCCGAGCATCGAGCAAGTTGCTCGTCGATCTCTTGCACGGTCATTCGAGTTTCAGACGGCGAAAGAGTCGAATACGAAAAAAGGGTTCCGTTGCGCGGAAAGAAAAAACGAGGGGAGGGTTTCAACAGTGAGTTCATCGATATTGGATTCATCCCGATCAGAAAAGCAAAACGTATGCCAAGCGAAAAAAAGCCCCCGGTCGGATGATGGCTTGGACATTGCAGAGTTGAGCCTCAAAAGGAGAAAAATCCCATGGCACAAACCCAAAAAACGTCCAATCATTCCACAAAACAAAAACGCCAAGCGCATCATGTGATGGGCAGCGAGAAGAAACAAGGTCGCTCGTCGAGAGATGCCGAACGAATCGGATATGCGACTGCCAACAAACAAAAAGGCGGAAATCATGGATCGTCTTCCCGTTCATCTTCCTCCCGCTCGTCTCATCGCAGAACCATGCATTAGAGCATGAGAATAGGAGAACCTCTATGTCTATCAAAGTACTCGGATCACTCACGATGGTTTCAATATTCTTCGGAGTCGGAGCATTTGCTCACGACATGAACGGCCCTTGCGCCAGCATCTTCAAAGCATGCGAATCTGCCGGCTTCGTTAAAGGAGACGATGCTCCGCACGGTCGCGACTTGTGGGACGATTGCAAAAAGCCGCTTTTGGACGGCAAAACGGTCGTCGGAGTCTCGGTCGATACGAAAGACATCCAACGCTGCAAGCAGTTCAAAGAAGACAAAAAAGAGTGGATGAAGCATTGGAAAGATCGTCACGGAGACTGACGGTCCCGCCGATTCTAATGTGAAGTGTTCACATCGTGCAAAGCCGGAGGTCTTACCTTCGGCTTTTGCATTTTCTTCGTGCGGACTTTCGATTTCCGGCCGAGCTTCACCGATCTTCCTTCTTTTGCCGACTGAAGGGCGGCGCGGATGACCTTGACGTCGGCCCGGCCTTCCAGTCCCGACGGTTCCGGATCGGTTCGAGTCATGATGCAGTCCGAGAAGTAAATCAATTCCGGCGCAAATTGATCTTCTTGTTTGAATTTTTCACGGCTCTCTTCTCCGTTGATCGTGGTCGTCAGAATGCGGGTCCCCCGGTAATCGTAGGCGCCTTGCAGGCGGATCTTTCCGGTTTCGCCCGCAAGATCGAATTCGTCGCTCGCTTCGGTGCCGAAGCTGCAAACGAAATTGGCGATCCGGCCCTGCGGAAATCGCAGGTTCACCGAGATACTCTCGGGCACCTGATCGAAAGTCTCGGTGTCGTGAGTCGCCGTAAACGCGAAAACTTCGGTCGGTTCGGCGTGAAACAAATTTCTCGCGGCGTTGATGCAATAAACCCCGATATCCCAAATCGGGCCGCCTCCCGTTTTTTTCTGAAGACGGATGTTGCTTTGATCCTCCATCCGAAACGAAAAGTTGGAGTTGAAGGATTTGAGCGCCCCTAATTTTCCGGATTGAGCGATCTCGATTGCCCGGAGGTTTGCCGGATCAAAATGCAATCGATACGCCACCATGAGCCGCGTATCCGTTTTTCGAGCGAGGCGGACGAGTTCGATGGCCTGCTCTTCTTCGAGGACGAACGGCTTTTCGCAAAGGACGTGGACTCCGCGTTCAAGCGCCTTCTTCGCGTACTCGTAATGCAGATGGTTCGGAACAGAAAGGTAAACCGCATCGATCGCGCCCGAATCGAGCAACGAATCGTATTCTTCGTACCGATAAATCGGAACAGGCCGATGCTCTTTCGAGACCTTACGGGCTTTCGCGGGATGTCCGCTGACGAAAGCGGCTAAAACGGAATTCTCTCGGGCATTTTCGAATGCCGGTAGCACCGCCTGCTGGGCGATTTTCCCGATTCCGACCACGGCATAACGGATGTGAGGGTGAGGGTGGGATCGAGGACTCATGGTAGGCTTTCTCCGGTTTCTGGCGTTGCATCGCCACCGCTGCCTTTGCGAAAACGATGCCAATGGGATGCAAAGACCTTGCAAAAATTTCGGTGTCGTTTTGTCTAATTGCCAACCTTACTTCTCTAGCTATTTGATTTTTCAGAATATTTTGTTGGTACAAAAACTGCTTTGCCAGGGGCAGGGGAATTTTTCAGTCGATTTTCGTTCATGAGGGGGAAGAAAATGAATGTCTTAGTCAGTCGTGTATTGGCCGCGTTCGTGTTCATGCTGTTATTGGCTTCGTGTGGGCAACACCCGGATTCAATCGTCAACGACCGAAATATCGTGACGAACGGGGCCGCCGCCGATCGCATGGTCGAGGGATACCGAGTCGTTCGACGTGACGTATTGCAAGCACAAATTCAAAGTGAAGCTCAAGCCCGCTCGGGTGTTCAAGGCTTATTGAGTGCTTCGAATGGAGCGGCTTCCGCCTTTTTGAAAAAATCATCCGCACTGGCCAAAGATATCTACGAAGGTACGGCATCACTACCGTCCGCTGCATCGGCATCGACCACGGCCTCCGCGCCCGCACAAGATTCGCTGATTCTGGGGCTCCCGTTCGGCATCTTGGGTGACGAGCGCGTCTTCGGAGGCGTCATTACTCAAGTCTCGAACCACGACGATGAGAACCTCGGAAATTTAAAGCTTTCGGATTTTCCGATGATTCACGGTCGCCTGTTCGTTTCGGGCCTGGACGGAAATTCTCCGCAAGTCGTTTTCGTCGGTTGTGTGAATGATTGCAGTGAGACGACTCAGAGGGTTCCGCTCATCGGGTTTCCGATCGTCGCGGTCGATGCCGATCAGAAATTGTTAATGATCGACCTTTCGGCCGTCGGCAGTGATCTGGATTTAATCTCGATGATGGACCCCGACGGGTCTGCGACCGGCCTGAAATCGGTTTCGACCGTGGCCAAGAGCTTTGATTTTTCGCTTCAGACGCTGGTCTTTGACGTCGAGTCGAAACTGACGGCGGTCGATCCTGCCAATCATCCCATGCCTGATATGACTTTGACCGTGCGCTGGTATCTGAACACCTCGGCGGCGTTTGATCCGTCGTTCGTGTCACGATCGGCGATCCCGGGGGTCGGCTTTTTCATGACCAGCCATGCGGCGACGCCGAAAATCACCCGGTTTTCGCTCGCACGGTTCGGTGATCAGGGAATCAAATATTACATCAAAAACGTTCCTGCCGAATGGCAGCCCGCTTTTGCTTCGGCTTTCGACGAGTGGAATGAAACGTTTCAAAAGCTTTTCGGGCGCAAGATCTTCGATTACGAATTCATCGCGCAGGACGATCCGAGAAACGCACTCTTAGTCACGGGTGACATTCGCTACAACATCGTCGAATGGGATCTCACGAATAAGGCGTCTTACGGAGGTCTCGGGCCTTCGTTCGCGAACCAATACACGGGCGAGCATCTGGCGGCCGATGTGCTGATCCAAGGGCCGACGATCATTCAGCTCTATTCGGATTGGTTCAAGCTCGCCGATCAGGTGAAGGTATTGCAAGCGCAGAACCGCAATGCCGAAGCGGACGCGCTTTTAAAACGCTTCAGCTCGCAGGCCGATGCGGGGATCGTTAAGACTGCGAAGCACTCCTTGAAGTTAGGCACGCAATCGTTCACCATTCGGTCCGAATTGGCCGGTTTGGAAGACCCGCATGCCGAGCGGAACGATTTCGACGAGCTTCCGCCGAATGTTGATTTCAAGTCTTACATGAACGGATACTTTCACGACATGCTCACGCACGAACTCGGGCACAATCTGGGCTTGCGCCATAACTTTCGCGGAAACTTAGGCGCCACCGATACGGGCGAGCCCGGATCCACCTCGCGTTCCGTGATGGAATACTTAGGCAGAGGTTTTCGCTACCTCGACCATGTGGGCGAGTACGATCGGATGGCCATCCGTTACGGTTACGGAAACATCAAGCCCGATCACCTCGATTGGTTCTGTACCGACGAGGACGCGTTTGATCCGTCGAACCCGGCAACCTCGCCCGAATGTTCGGCCGACGATGCGACTCAAGATCCGTACGCCTTCTTCGAACAGCGTCTAGCAAAGGCGATCGACTACCTGACCGCTCGCGGTCGCGCCGACGCGCCCGAATGGACGCAGGCGGATCTGACGAACGAACTCGGAGTCGCGCTCAAAGGCTTGATGAGCTATGCGATTTTGACCCCGGGGAATGCGGCGTCGCTCACGAACTTCTTCGGCAAGGACGAGCGTCCTTCCGATCAGGCCGGAGTGAAGGAATTCGTCGTCGCCCGAGTCCGTCAACAGCTCTGTGATCCGAGCCTCGATCAGGTCATTGCGAGCAAACTGGACGCGGCGGCGCAGGCGAAGACTCGGACCAATCTTGAAAAGCTTCGCGAGACGGCGCTGAATCTGTTCCAAAGTCAGGGCATTGCCTTGGGTTTCGACGTCGATTGCGGTTCTAGGCGGCTAGCCCAGTACGAATGAAGCGGATGTCTTTAAAGAAATCACGTTTCGCTTGTTCTCGAAGTGAATGAGGCACCCGTAAGACCGATGAAGGATGGACCGTGATCAACGTTTTTTCGCTCAATCGGCTTTCCTTCCAGTGACGGCGGTTCGCCAAAACCGGAAGTGCGTGGCCGAAAACACTGAGGACCGCCGTTGTGCCGAGGCAGACTAAAACTTCGGGGTGAACCGTCCGGATTTCACATTCGAGCCAAGCGAAACAGGCGTGGACTTCACTGGCGTTCGGTTTGGAGTGAATGCGGCGCTTTCCTCGCGGGATCCACTTGAAGTGTTTGACGGCGTTCGTGACATAAGTCTCTTCGCGGCGAATGTCGGCCTGAAACAACGCCTCATTCAAAAGCTGACCCGCAGGGCCGACGAAGGGTTGTCCTTCTTCGTCCTCGTGGTCTCCGGGCTGTTCTCCGACGAATAAAATCCGCGCGCCCTTTTTTCCTTCTCCGAACACGGCCTGGGTCGCGTATCGATAGAGCGAGCACCCCCGGCAATTCTGGATGGCCTCTCTCATTGAGGAAAGCGTGATTTTTTCAGGCAGAAAAAGTTCGGCACCCATTTCCGAAAGAAAATGCAATCTCCGTGCCTGCAATGTCTCGTTTTTGAAGCGAGTGGAAGGGGTGGCTTGCTTTTTGCTCTTCAACTCATCATTCATTCAAACCCAAACGAAAAGGAGTTAGTCATGAAAAAGACAGTCTTGATGTTAATCGTAAGTTTCGCCCTCGGCGGAGTCTCTTTTGCCCAAGCGGGTACTGCCGACTATAACAGCGGTTCCGGTAGCGGAAACAATGTCGACTCAATGAAGCCGGATGCGAATGCTTATCCGACTCCGGGCAAAACGATGCAGCAAAAAATGGAGCGTCCGAGCGACATGAATCAAAAACAAAACCGCTCGGAAGAATGGAAAAAGAATCAAAAACATCATCGCCCTTCGTCCGAGCTGAATGACAACATCAACGGCGCTGGCGCGGATACGGAACATTAATCGCGGATTTCCCGCCTCGGAACAGATTTTGCACTTTTCGAATACGGGATGTCGTTGCAAGTCGAACCGAGGCGGGAATCTACGTCGAACGAAGGAGGAGCATCGCTATGGCAGCTAAAGTCATCTTCGCATTGGATCCGCTCGAACCCGAACTGGTCCCCGATCCGAGCTCCATCCGTTGGCTCAGGCATTGGATGGACGAGAGGAGCGCAAGCTTAGAGGCGGTCTACATCGCCTCATGGCCGTCGGAAGCGGCCGAATTCGAAAAAACACAGAACGAATTCGAGATTTACGTCCGACAACTCGGACTGGGGGACTCCGTTCGCGCGACCGTCCTGATTTCGAAGTCGACTTCGCGTCGTAAAGCGGTTCAGACGCTGGTGGATCTTCTTCAGCGTTCGAATGCCGATTTTGTGGTGGTCTCGTCGCACGGTCGGGCCGGGGTGGGGCGCTGGATGATGGGAAGCTTTGCCGAGCGGCTGCTGGGTGAGTCGCCGATCCCGGTGCTGTTCTTGAGCGATCGTCACGAGGGATTGCCGCAGCTGAAGAAAATTCTTTTTCCGACCGATTTTTCGGAAAGCTCGAAATGTGCATTAGAGCTGCTGTTGAACGAGTTCCAAGGGTTCGGTGGCGAAATCATTTTGTTTCACGCGGATTCGCCGCCGGGAGTCGTCGCTGATACGGGGATTTTGGGCATTCCGGTTTATTATCCGGAAGACGTTTGGGTCGAACGAAAATATCAAATCCAACACGAGGCGACCCGGATCGCTAACGAGGTCACGGCACGAGGATTCGGAATCCGCACGGTTTTACAAGAAGGCGTGCTGGACGTAGTGAGTGCAATCGAGCACGTGGCCGAGGCCGAGAAGGTGGATCTGATCGCGATGACTTCAACGGACCGGGGGATCGACCTGATGATCGCAGGCGGAGTCGCACGCCAAGTTTTCCGAATGCGGCGATGGCCGGTCTGGGTTTGCGGCCCCGAGGCGGTCGAATCCGCACGGAGGCTTTCTTTGTCCGAAAATCCGCGCTATGCTGGCTGAGGTGCCAGAATCGCCGAAACCTCAACGCAAAATCATTCATGTCGATATGGACGCGTTTTACGCTTCTGTCGAACAACGCGATCGCCCGGAGCTGCGCGGTCGGCCCGTCATCGTCGGCGGCGATCCGCAATCGCGGGCAGTGGTCTGCGCAGCCTCTTACGAGGCGCGGAAGTTCGGCGTGAGGTCGGCCATCAGTTGCGCAGAGGCCAAGCGGCGTTGTCCTCACGGGGTCTTCGTTCCGCCCCGATTCGAGGCCTATCGCGAGGTGAGCGCACGTGTTCACGAGGTGCTTGAAACCGTGACCGATCAGATCGAGCCTTTGTCGCTGGATGAAGCCTATCTGGACGTGACCGAAAACCGATTAGGTGAACGCAGTGCGACCCGGATCGCGCAATACCTGAAGCGCGAAATTTTCAACCGAACGGGACTGACCGCTTCGGCGGGGGTCAGCTTCAACAAATTTCTGGCCAAGATCGGAAGCGATTTGAAAAAGCCCGACGGATTGGTCGTCATCACCCCCGACCGAGTGGACGCGATTTTGCCGTCGATGCCGATCGAGCGGCTTTGGGGCGTCGGCAAGAAAACGGCCGAAAAACTGAAGCAGGCGGGATTCGTCAAGATCGCCGACGTCCGAGCATCGAGCGCCGAGCAGTTGGAAAATCTTTTGGGATCGACCGGCCCCTTTCTTTGGGATCTTTCGTTCGGACGCGACGATCGCGAGGTCGAAGCGCATTGGGATCGCAAGAGCATCGGTTCGGAGCGAACCTTCGAAGAAGACATCTTGTCGGTTTCGAAGTTGGACGGCGAAGTCGCCGAGCTGAGCGGAGAGATCGCCGAAGAACTGTCGGATCGAAGCTGGTTTGCGACGACGTTCACGCTGAAAATCAAATACTTCGATTTCAGATTGAGCACGCGGAGCGTGACTTTGTCGATTCCCACCGTGCGCGCCGAAGTCATTCATGAAAAAATGAGAACCCTGTTGCTCGAAAAAACCGACGCGGGAAGGATTCCGATCCGGTTGATCGGCGTCAGTGCATCGCATTTTATCCGGGAGGACGATCCGCTTCAGCTTTATTTCGAGTTCATGGAATTTAACGGCGATTCAACAAAGATTTAACGTGAGTCTCGGGGCCGATCCCGTTTACAATCGATAGAGATGAAAGAGTTCAAACATCTGGATCGCCAGGCATTCGAAAAGTATTTCGGCGGTTTCGACCACGCCCGTTCGGTCGGAATTTATCTGAAAATGTCGAAGTTGTTTCTAGAAAGCTTTCCGGAGAACTGGAAAAAGCTCGAATGTTACTTGAAAGATGGCGACGGAGATAACGCTAAGATTCTTGCGCATCGATTGAAAGGTGCATTGAGGACCGTCGGGGGCACGCGGCTTGCCGACGTGTTTTTCAGAATCGAAGATGGGGAGGGTAAAATTCCCCATCCGGATCTTTTGAAAATCTTAAGTGAGCATCAAGACGAAAGCCGGATTTTCGCTGAGGAGCTTCAAGCCTGGATGCGCCAACTTCACGGCTCTTTGAACGGATCGTCGAACAGCAACCCGTTGTGATTTGCGTTTCGCTCTTTTCGTGCTAAAAATAGAGAGGGATATGCAAAAGATTCTGCTCATCGACGATGCCGAAGACGTTCAGTTCCTGGTGGAGCAATCGCTCCATTCTCTTCCGGTTTCATTGGATACCGCGTTCTCCGGTGTCGAGGCCTTGGAAAAGGTGAACCGAAATTCATATCAGCTTCTGTTGGTGGATTTACTGCTTCCCGACAGTCACGGATTCGATCTGTTTTTAAAAATTCGCGGCATTAAAGATTATGAACAGATCCCTGTCATTTTTTTGACCTCGAATGACGACGTGTCGACCGTCGTGAGCGCCTTCTCGTTGGGGGCAGACGATTTCATTTCGAAGCCCTTCCGTCTGCTCGAATTACGGGCACGCGTCGAGCGGCGCCTTCGCCGTGCGCCGGACGAAGCTCGCACGAGCGCCGAAGTTCATTCCACGGGGCTTCCTGCCGAAGAAAGCGAACGCGTTCGCGTCGGCGATCTCACCCTTCATATTCCGTCTCAGCGGGTGATGGTCGAAGGCTCGGAAGAGCTGCTTCCGCTCAGCCCGCGCGAGTTCAAGATTCTGCTTTTGCTTTCCAAACACCCCGATCGGATTTTCAGCCGTAAGAGCATTCTCGAAAACGTTTGGGGAAGCGAAGTCAACGTGACGAATCGGACGGTCGATGCCCATATCTGTTATCTCAGAAAAAAGCTGAATAAGTATTCTCCCTGCATCGAATCGGTTTCGGGCGAAGGGTATCGTTTTAAAATCTGATCTCGATCAGCCGGGTTGCTTCGGGATCTGCTGCGCGCGCCACCAGAGGGCCGGTAACCAGAAGATCGCGCCGATCAAAATGTGGATGATGTGATCGTTTGCCGCGAACTCCAGCACGTTCGGAGCGATCGACCAAAGAAAGCGCTCTTCATGCAGAAGATTGCCCACGGTCGGAAACCCCGTGGTCCCGAAGAAAAACCCCGCGATTCCCAAAAGGACGTAGAAGGCACCGAAGATCCAACTGAAGGTATAAGCGGGCCCGGATTTTTCGGAGAGGCCGAAGATCAGTGACAAGACCCCGAAGAAAAGCTGTAAAGTGCTGTGAGCAACGCTCAGGTGCATGCCCAAAAAACCCGGGGCCATGAATCCCAAGACGCCGAGGATGACGAGGGCCCAACCCATTGTCATGCAGATTTTTTGGGGTAGGGACCGTTCAACGTGGATAAAAGGACGCGAATGCAGTGTGGTAGCCATGACTTCCTCCTTGCACCCAAGAAAGATGCACGGCTTGCGCCAAGGGCTGCCTACGCGCGAGCGCGAGTCATTCGCCGATCATCAAGTTCGAATTAAAACCGACGAGCAATCGGAACACGTTTTCGTAACGGCTGAAAAGCAAACTCTCGGGACGGTCCATCACGTCGTGATAGTACGGCGGTCCGCCCATCGTATAGATGAAAAAGGCCGGAACGCCTTTTTCAGAAAACCAGTAATGATCGCTGTTGGGAGCTTTTCCGCGTGAGTAGATTTGCGGAAGGAAATGTCCTTCGCTGTTCACCTTTTGAAGCATCGTGAACTGGTCCGGGAAAACCGTCGCGTTCACGATGGTCGCGCCCTGATCGCCGTTCCCCATCAGGTCAAGGTTCATCAGAAAGCGAATCTTGCTTAGATCGATCATCGGATGATCGACGAAATATTTCGAGCCCACCAAGCCGGCCTCTTCGGCGGCGAAGAAAAGAAAGACCATCGAGTCGTGCTGCGGGTGAGCCGCATAGTAATGGACGAGATCGAGCAGCATCGACGTGCCGCTGGCGTTGTCGTTCGCACCCGGAAAGTAAGTATCGGGCCCCATGCCGCCTAGATGATCGTAATGCGCGCTCATCACCACATAGCGATCGGGGTGGACGGTGCCTTTCACCATCACGGCGATGTTCGCCGCATGAAAGGCGGGGACCATGACGTTATCGATGTCGAGCTGATACGATTCGGGGATGGATTTTAAGCGCGATTTCGCGAGTTCGATCGTGGTCGTCGGCTCGACCCGTTGTTCGGCTGACCAAGTGAGCTTGTCTTCGAGGGTGAAGGTCACGGCTTGGGACGGGTCTTTAAAGTGGGAATCGTCGGTTTGAATGAGATTACCCGAAAGATGCGCGCCCTGGCTGCCCGGCGAAACGATGTAATCGAGGCCGGGAACGAGACGGACGCCGTTGAGGGTCACGTTCATTGCGCCCGGATAGGTGTTGATCGGCATGTCGAAGGGTTGAAGAAAGCTTTTGCCGTCGAGGGGAATCACACCTGCGGGGAGCTGGCTCACGATGAAATCGGCGGCCTTTTTCATCCCGTCTTTCGTATAGCCGCGCCCCCAGTATTCGCTGGAAGCGATCGTATTGACGATCTTGCGGGCATAATCGAGGTTTTGGGCTTGGGCGGAAAAAGAAACGACAGAAAGCGACGAGATGAGGGCCAGGGCCCATGCGGTGTTCAATTTCAGGGCGTTGAATTTCATAACCGCATACGATAGCAGCTCGACGGAAAGAAATCAATGATTTTTTAAATAATGTTCATTGATTTCTTATTTCGGAAGCTCGATCACGGCACAGGCGATCCGCTTACCCGAGTTCCCCGAGGGCTGGCTGATTTCGTCGTCCTTCCCGGCGTGAATCACGAGCGAGGTGCCGCCTTGTTTGAGGAGCGCGTTCGAGCCCAGGTTCAGAATGACATTCGGGTCGAACAGCTCGACGTGGGCCTTGCCGTCCTTGCCGACGATCAGGTTCGGCAGATCGCCCGCATGGGGGCCGCCCAGGTGGTTGAAGCCGTGGGCCTGACCATTCGGGTTGTAATGTTCGCCCGCTGATTTAAAATCAGGCGGGGTACAGATTCCGTTTTCATGGATATGGAGCCCGTGCTTTCCTGGGGGGAGCTTCTCGACCGTCAGCTCGATCTGAACGCCTCGGACCGTCTCGGTAAAGACGGCCTTTCCGATCGGTTCGTTTTTGGTGTTGATGATCGTAGCAGTGACGGAATGCACGCTTTGAAAGGGAGGGCTGATTTCAGCCGCCCAGGTTCCGAGCGGAATGAGGAACAGAAAAAGCAAAGCCGGATAAAATGATCGCATGGATCCTCCTTTGAGGAAAAACTCCCGGGTCAGGTCGGGGCGTTTTTCCGGGTTTCAAACCGGGGTCGCCGCTCATCTCGCAGAGAGCTCGGTTTCGGGCATTGGCATCGAACTTGTAATGAGCTCGGGCAATTCCCCAACCGCAACTGTGCCTAACACCAGTACAGTAGCTTAAAGTCGCCCGTCGCATGAAGCCGACGGGCGGCTTCCCCATTAAAAGGGCCGCGTGATGAAAGTAATCGCCGCGTCCGCATCGAAAGAACAGTGCCCTCCCGAAACCAACGAAAACTGCGCCGATCCGCCTTTACTTTGAATCGCTTCGGCTAAGGCTTGCGCGCCTTCGAAAAATCCGTACTGATCTTCGGAACCCACCGAGATGAACACAGGCGGAAACCCCGGTCCGGCTTCTTGTTGCGCGAGAGTGACGGGAGCGGCCTTTGACCACGATGCTTCGTTCGGAAAGTACATGGAAACAAGGGTCAGTGCTTGATGTACGGATGCCGGGTTCGCGTGAGTCCGTGCGATGTAATCGTCGATGGTCTGAGGCGAGGCGTAAGGACTGACCGTACTGATGGCCGGACACAAAAGCACGACTCGCGAAAAGAGCGAGGGTGCCTTGAGGTAAAGCTCGGCGGCGTTGAAGCCGCCCATCGACGCACCGGCTAGCATGCGATGTTCGGGTTGAAATGAAAGTTTGGCTTCCAAGTACGGAATCACGCGATGGACGAGATGATCGAGAAGTCCGCTGCGCGAAGCCGCGTTCCGCTCCGCGAGCAACCAAAACGAACCGTAAGAGACGGTAATGACGGTCGGCGCGTTGGCTCCCCAGGCGGCGTAGACTTGATCGACCTGGGAGGTGTCTTGCCACTCGTATTCGCTCGATCCGCCGCTATGAAGGTAATACAGAACGTCGTGGCTGACGCTCCCTCTTTGCCGGTGGATACAATAATCGTAACGAACGGAATCACGAACGGTGGCGCAGTGAATATCGAGTGACGGAACGACGGCGGCGGATGCGATTGTGGATGAAGCATTGGCAGTAAATGCCATCGCCACGATTGCAAGGAATGAGAATGAGTTCATTTCGACCTCCAGTGTTGCCTCTGGAGGTGCAAGGGCAGTGCCGTTATTCGAGGGTTAACTCGCGAAGCGTCGCCATGTCGACGTTCTCGCCGGTGAGCGAACCGCCGGGAGTGATTTGAGGGTACATGATGTCGGTCGGATCTTGCACGTGCGCCAATCCGAGAAAGTGCCCGAGCTCATGCGTGATGGTTTTTCGACCGCTCGTCTGGTTGTACTGACCGACGCAATCCCCCCAACAAAAGGAAGCGCTCCCGTTGATCATGACCATCGCCGAGTGAATTTCGTTCGAACTGTTCGAGTTCACGATCGTTTGACCCACGATATTCGCCTGAAGCGGCCACGGATTTTGAAAGAAAATCGTATTGGCCAGAATCTCGCTCGGATGCTGGACGTCGCCGGTGTAGGGGGCTCCCTGATAAACTCCGACGTAATTGAAAAGCTTCTTGCCGACCTGAGCTTCCCAGAAACTCATCGCGTCTTGTAATGCGGCTTGCGCGTCGGGATCGCTGGCCATGGCGCTGTCCGAATACAGATCGACCGGGAATTTACCCCAACCGGGACGACCGTTTCCGCAGGCCGAAAGGATCAGAAGAAATGAAGGGAAAAGAAGGGAGCGAAATGCGCGAGTCATGCAAAACCTCATGTCGAAAGCGCCGCGCTTCCTGCGCGACTCAACGGCTGCATCGCTGTGGCATTGCCGCAACCGTTGTTTCCAGGATATCGCAATTTGGGTGCCAGGGAAGAAAGAAAAACCGGAAAGTCCCGCTTTTTTTAAAAAAACGTGAATTTCCGGTTATTTATTAATTGTGGATTTAATGAGGAATGATTAACGGAACGTGGTCTTCTTGACGGAAAGTTTCTTCGGATTGGAAGAATTACCCTTACCGGAGAACAGGGTTGAAATGGCATCACTCGCCGAAATGACGTTTTCGACATGCGTGAAGCGTACCCATTGATTCGATGAGTTCAGACGAAAAATTTGCCAGCCCAAGGCGGTTTTAACGAGTCGAACCCGAATTTTTGATTTTCCCTCGACCCATTTTTTAAGCGTCACGGCATAAGTGGTTCCGACCGTACTCAAGTCTAAGGTTACCGCTGAGACCCGTCCCTCTTGATACGTCAAATTCGACCCATGGGCCGAAAGGAAAAATTTCTTGCCGTCTATTTCGGGTATTCCGTCGAGCGTCGCGCGGATCGGATTTTTTTCGCTTTCAAACGAGGAGGTGAGATCGTATTCGCGGGCAAAGTCGTTGAGATTAAAGCAGCCCGAGTTTTGAAAAACGGTCGAGAAGAATTCGTAGGGAGCTTTTTGGGCCATCTGTCGCAGAGGACAAAATAATCCGTCGTCGCTGATGGCGAACCGATAGACCGCAAGTGTTTTGTCCGAAATCATCATACTGACCTTCATCGTGCTGACGAAAAGGACGTTGAACGTGGGGGTTCGAAGGGTCGCATCTAGGTCCGGTGAACCCGGAACGAAGCTCGGGTTTTGGGCATGGGCGTTCAGAGCGCCGAAAAGACCGACGATCGATAAAAAAACGGACGACTTTAGAAATGTCTTCATGGTTGTGTACCTCCGGATTGGTCGATGAACATTTGAAAGGTTTCAGCCCCGATCGCGGTCGAGTATGAATCGGATCGCCAGCGCATTGCGCTTCGGATCAGGGTTCCGCCCGAAAAGAACACTCCGCCTTTCCAGTGAATGGTTCCGTTTTCGAATAATGCATTTTGGCTGAGGAATCGAATCCCTCGGTCGATCGCTTTCGTGGTCTCCTGATTTCGTCTCAGACGGAGGAGCGCGTTTGTCGCATACAACGTGGCTTGCACTCGATCACGCGGATCGATCCCTTCGAGGTTCTTCAGGCTTCGAGTCGAAAGACGGTCTTTTTCTATGCTCTTGATCAAAATCAGGTTCAAGCCGTCACCGAGTTTTTGAAAAAGGTCGTGAGGCTTCGTGCTGCTCCATCCTCCGTCTGCGTTTTGAGTCGAGATCAAATCTCGGATCAGGCCGTCTTCGGACTCGTTCAGGCATGAAGCTCCGGCTTCGATTGCCTTGGCGACGGCATAATGTAAGTGATAGCGATTCGGGTAATAAACTCCGCATCGATCGAACTCTTTGCGTCGAATCGCGCGGTTAATGAAACGGCAGGCGCGAGTCACCCCCGGTGTATCGAGCGCATGACCGTAGGCAAGTGCGGTGAGGACGTTCGCATTCACGACGCAATCGACCTCGTTCGCGCCATAGGGTATGTTCGGCTTACTTTTGTGGGGCAAGGGGGCGAGCGGATTGAGGACTTTCTCGTGGTAAAGCCAGGTTAGGAATGCACCGGTTTTGAGGTGCAGTCCGTAAATGAAATTATAATAATGGATGTTCCAGCGATGTCGATCGCGGTGTGGCGCGAAGACGGTGCCGACATCGTCGGGGGCATCGGTCCCGATTCCGAGCTTTTGGTCAAAAAAGCGTCCGACGAACGCAACGGAAGTATCATCGGCATCCGCTGGAACGTTCGCGGCTTCACGAATGAAATTCGAGTCGAGCCGATAATGATTCGGACGTCTGACTCGAATCTCGGGGTTCTTTTCGGACGGATAACGCTGCCAAAAACCGTACTGATCGGTGCCTTCGTCCCGATACCGCTCGACGTAATCTTTCGAAAGTCGAAGCATCGGAAGGATTTCGGAATATTCGGAATGTTTCAGATAAAGTGCGGCGAGCGTGTTACGGATCGACGCTGTCGTAAAGCAGTTCGAGTCGTAAGCTGTTTTACCTTTCTCTCCTAGAAGATAAATGGGTTCGTCGTTATAAATGAATGAAGGCCATTCACCTTGGTAGTGATCGTCGCCTTCCGTCTCTTGCTTTTGTTCTGAAACCAAATACCGGAGGGAGCCTTGAACGAGTTCATGGGCGTTCAAAGTTTCGGCCGATGAAACATGAAACATCAGGGCGAACAGAATGCCGGAAACGAGGATCATGAGGCGTTTCCTTCTGTTGAAAGGTCAGGCAAGGGAAGGACGGGCATCGATTCGTCGGTGTGAGAGTCGTTATGAGAATCGTTATGATGTTTCTCCCAGTGTTTTAAGGTACGGCGTAGTCTGCCGCCGACGCGAGCTCCGATCCGGTTCATCCAAAACTCTTGTCCGGCGTAGAACGAATGGCTGACGAGTCCCGCTCCGACGTTTTCGACGATTCCGACCAAGTATGCAGGTAAAGAGCCGTATGAAAACCCGTAAAGCATTTCACCGAAGAGGTGATACCAGGCACCGAAATTGGTGCAGCCTCGAACGCAGTTGGTGATCCAACCCAATCGGAGGGAAATCTTTCGTTGCTCTCGAGTCGGCTCATCCCAATGACGGGAAATGACGTTTTCAATGGTCAAAAGCGAAAGATAAAGATCGCCTCGATTGATTCGGTAACTTTTTCGGAAGACCTCGTCGGGAGTCAACGATCGCAAGGGGGCTTGAAGGAGTTCTTTTGCGAGTTGATCTTCGGTATTCGTCGGAAAGTATTGGTTCGAGACGCCGTATCCGAGCGCAAGCAAAAGCTTCGGCATTCGAATCGAAACAGGGCATTCTCGGGCACCTTCCCGGATAAATTCCGAGCTCCAGTTGGGAACGGGGCGGGCGCTCGGCGGAAAATTCGTTTGCTCTTCTTGGATTACCTTTTTCAACTGAAGGGCGAGCCTTCTGACTGAGATAGGTTTTGCGTTCGGATGCCGGATCACACGGGCGGCATCGATGGCTTCGACCTGTTTTGCCTCATCCGCATCCAGGACGTTCAGATGGTCTTCCGGAAGACCCTCTTCCGGAAAATCGAGTTTGGCGAGCTCAAGAAGGGCTACTCGATCGATATTGTGGGCGGAATTCCCCTTGAGGAAGTGTCCGAACGTCGAGGCCATTTTAAATTTCGAGGTAAGGCAAAGCATGCGGTCGCTGTCCGCATCCGCTTCGATGGCGTTTTGTCCGACAAAAAGAGAGGCGCGCTCAAGTTGCAGATCTTGTACTTGCGCGAAGGCGGAATGAACAAAGCAAAAAAGAATAAGGCACAGAGCCAAGCGAGCTGATGACACGGACGAATCTTAATTAATTAAATACATAATGTCTATTTAATTAAGTAAAAGAGTCAATTTTAAACGAATTTTATTGAAGCGGAAAAACGGAAAAAGAAGTAGAGGACGGAGGGATGTCCATCGTCGATCGATCCAACGAATGCGAGGCCGCAACCATGACGCCGACGAAAATCAGAAAAGGATAAAGCCAACGAAGAAAAGACGCGCAGAGTTTGTACATCTTAGCGGAATTTTTCATTGCGGTTCTCCTTTCAGGCTTAAGTTTATTATATAACAATTGTGTGGACTTGGAAGAGGCAATTAACGAACTTCTTTAATGAGGTATTCTTTGACGCCCGCCGGGGTTTCGAGCTCAGCTGTATCTCCTGCGACTAGGCCCGCTAGGGCCTCTCCGAGTGGCGATTGCGGGGTAATCACCGTGATCGCCGAACTGAAGCCAGGCGAGGCTGAAAGCGCGGTTCCGCCGCCGCTCTGGGCAAAAAACCAGGTCGTCGTTTTGTCGCCAGAGGGACAGTCGTCGGAGGGGAGGCCGACCGCCTGAAGAACGACAATCGCGCCAGGCTGGATCCGATCCATCGTCCGGTGTGCCTGCTCGGCGTAGCCTTTGTATTCGAGGACCATGCGCTCGATTTCAGCCACGCGGGCGGCCTGGCCGCGAGCCAGGTACGAAGCCTCGGTCGCACGCGTATCGTGTTTGTCTTCAGATTTAGCCTCTTCGTGGGTCGCGGCCTCATGGGCCGCCTTCGCGCTTTCGACGAGAAGCGCGAGTTCCTTTTCGAGGCGCTCGATCAGATTTTGGATTACGGCTGATTTATCCGGCACCATTTCCATCTGAGTTTATCCCATCTCGATTCGAAATCTGCGGCCTTTGATCCGGCCTTCTCGCAATCGGTAAAGTGCCACCTTGGCGACCTTTTTTGAAACCGCGACGTACGAGAAAAAATCGTGGATCTCGATCTTGCCCACGTCATCGGCCTGAAGGCCTCCGGTTTCGCCGGTCAATGCCCCGAGGATGTCGCCGGGACGAACCTTGTTTTTTCGTCCGCCCGAGATGAAGAGCGTTTCCATCCGGCTCTCTTGATGAAGGTAGCTGCGGAGTTCTTCGAACGAAACCGAAATGAGGTCTCCGGGATCGAGTTTGTCGATCACCGAGCCGGTAGTTTTCCCGATCGCTTCAATCCGATTCACCTCGTGGGTGAGGGCCAGGGTGACGGCGGCCCCGGTTTTTCCCGCGCGCCCGGTGCGCCCGATGCGGTGAACATAAATCTCAGGCTGCTTCGGAATTTCGAAATTAATCACGAGGTCCAAATCCGCGATGTCGATGCCTCGCGCGGCGACGTCGGTCGCGATTAAGACCCGCGTGCTGTGATTGCGAAATTTGGCCATGATGCTGTCGCGTTCGGGTTGTTCGAGATCACCGTGCAGGCCCGCAGTGCTCACTCCGTTTTGTTTCAGTGCTTCGCTCAGTTCGACGACGGAGGCCTTGAAGTTACAAAAAATGATCGAGGTGGCGGGCTCGTAATGACCGAGCGCCCACAAAACACCTTTTACTTTGTCGTTGGAAGGGGCGATTTCGCAATAGGCTTGCCGGATGGTCGGCGCGATGCCGGTGTCTTCGATCGTGACTCGCACGGCGTTGCGCTGATAGTTTCGGCTTAAGCTTTCGATGGATTTCGGAAAAGTCGCCGAAAACAGTACCGTCTGGCGTTCCGCCGGAAGATGATCGAAGATGTTCCGCATCTCTTCTTCGAAGCCCATGTCGAGCATCCGATCGGCTTCATCCAGAACCAGCGTCGAGATCGTCGAGAGGTCCAGTGTGCCTTTGCCCAAATGATCGAGCACACGGCCCGGAGTGCCGACCAGAATATGCACGCCGCTTTCGAGCGCGCGAATTTGCGGGCCGATGGGCTGGCCGCCCGAAAGCGGGAGCACCTGAAGCCCCATGTGACGGCGCCCGAGTTTGCGGATCTCGCGCGCCACCTGGTTGCAAAGCTCGCGGGTGGGGCACAAGACCAGCGCATGAGGCGCGACTTGTTTTTGAAGGTTCAGTTTCGAAAGTGAAAGTTTTTGCAGGATCGGCAGGGTGAAGGCTGCGGTTTTTCCGCTCCCGGTTTTCGATTGTCCGATCAGGTCTTTTCCGGCCAGAAGGCTGGGCAAAGCCTGCTCTTGGATCGGAGTTAGGGATTGAAATCCGAGTTCGTCGATCACCTGGATGAGCTCAGGAGCGAGTGTTTTCAGGATCGGTGATGACATGGTGGCATCATGCCATAGGACGTATGGCTAAGCTAGGATTTTACTCCCACGCAAGCTTTTACGACCACGCCATTCCGCAGACGTTGGTAACATTGGACGACAGATCCGGGTTGAGGCGTGAATTCAATGAAAAGCATTTCAATATTTATGTTTTATTTAAAAATAAGATTGCCCCGCATCCCTTCGGAATGGTAAAAATCAGCCAAATGAAATGGTTTTTATTCTCAGTGTTGTTTTTGTCGGTATCGGTCCAAGCGAAAATCTTGAAGCTGAATTCACATTATTATATCGAAAAATCTTCGCATGAAATCGTTCCGATCCAGAGCCTCAACCGTTTGATCGATGAAAAGCAGGTTTCGGACCTCCGTTTGTATCGGAAGGGTCTGGCACACGTGATCTCGATGAAAAATGCGAGTGGAGAAACCAAAAACTATTCCATCGGCATGGACGGTTATTATTACGACATCCAGCCGTTCAGCGGCTATCAGATCCAATCGGTCGATGCGCACGGCCTGATTGAGTTCAAAGAATTCAAAAATCGAAAATACTACGTCAATGAGCAGGGCCTCTATATTTATTAAAGCCACTGCATTTATTAAAGCTACTGTATTTATTAAACCAATGTGGCTTTTGGATCTATTTAAAACCACTTTGGTTTTGGATCGGTTAGCCGAGCAGATCGCCGATTTCTTCCCATCGGGCGAGCTTTTGATCGAGACGGAGTTGATTCTGGCTTTGCTCGTCGATCAGTTCGCGAAGGAGGGCGGGATTCGCCGAAAAATCTTCCGACGATAAGCGGGCATTGATTTCCGCCTGACGGGCGTCAAGCTTCTGGATTTCATTTTCAAGCTGAGCGAATTCCTTCTGCCAGGCGCGCAGTTGGTTGTTTGAAATCTTCTTCGGAGCATTCGATGGGGCCGAGTCTCCCGAAGTGGCTTGGTTCGACAGCATCGCCCCTGGTGCTTTCGGGCGCTTCAGTCGCTCGCGGGTCTCTTGCACTTTTTTGGCGAGGTATTCTTCGTAATTCAGGACGAGAGGAGTAATGCGATGATCTTGAATCTCCAGCAACTGATCGACGAGTGGGGCGACGAATTCGCGGTCGTGCGAGACCAGGCATAAGGTGCCTTCGTAATTGACGAGCGCATTCATCAACACCGCGCGAGAATCGGCATCGAGATGGTTGGTGGGCTCGTCGAGGAGCAAAAAATTATTGGGCATCAGCAGCAGTTTTGCGAGTGCGACCCGCGCTTTTTCGCCGCCCGAAAGCACGCCGATTTTTTTATGGACGTCATCGCCGGTAAACAAAAATGCGCCGGCCACCGCACGCACCTGGGCTATTTCCATTTGTGGAGCGACGATTTCGAGTTCTTGCAAGATGGTGTGATGCAAATTCAGGCTTTCGGCTTGAAGTTGCGAATAATAGCCGATCTGAACCTGATGCCCGAGTTTGAAGGTGCCTTCACTGAGCGGGATGGTTTGAGACAAGGTTTTGAGCAGGGTCGTTTTCCCCGCTCCGTTCACGCCGACGATTGCCACGCGCGAGCCTCGCTGCAAAATCCAGTCGAATTTCTCGAATACGACCTTGGGCGTTCCTTCGGGCGAAAGAAATTTTACGCCTGCATTTTTCAGCGTGATCACTTCCTTTCCGCTCGGCGGACAAGACGGAAAGCGAAACCCGATGGTGGATCGGTCTTCGGGCAAGTCGATCATCTGGGCTTCGATTTTTTCGATTTGCTTCAGGCGGCTTTGCGCCTGACGGGCCTTGGTCGCCTTGGCTCCGAAGCGTTCGACGAACGCGCGCATTTCGGCGATTTTTTGCTGTTGGCCGGCGTATTGGGCTTCCATGACCTTGAGCCGCTCTTCTTTTTGAATGACGTAGGCGTCGAGATCCCCCGTGTAGGTGTGAATGCGTTGCTGATCGATTTCCCAGACTCGATCGATCAATTTGTTCAAAAACGTGCGATCGTGACTGACGATGAGAAGCGCGCCGGGATAACTTTTCAGGAATTCTTCGAGCCACAAAAGCGATTCCAAGTCGAGGTGATTGGTCGGTTCGTCCAGGATCAGCAAATCGGGTTGAAGCAGCAGCACGCGGGCGAGCGCCACCCGCATCAGCCAGCCGCCCGAAAGCTCGCTTAAGTTCCGATGAAAATCTTTCGATTCGAATCCCACGCCCTCTAAAATCTGTTCCGCGCGCGAGGGAAGGCGATATTCGTCAAAACCCTCCAGCTCTTCCAGCACACGGCTGTAGTTTTTCAGGTCGGCTTCGGTATGATCGCCAGCGAGCTTATTCTCAAGATCCGCTTTCAATGCGAGAATTTCTTCGCGCCGCCCGTCGAGGCGCAGAACCTCTTCAAAGACAGTGCGGTTTTCAAATTTCGGGAGCTCCTGCGCCAGATGCCCGATGCGCACCTGCTTCGGAATCAGCAGCTCGCCGTCGTCATAATGCTCTTGGCCGAGGAGGATTTTAATCAGCGTACTTTTGCCCGCACCATTCGGGCCAATCAACGCCACCCGGTCTTGGTCACCCAGGTGGGCCTCGGCGTCTTGAAAGAGCGTCTTGGAGCCGAAATGTTTCGAGAGGCCGTTGATGTGGAGCATTGTCGTTACTTTATTGCAGGCTCTTCTTTTTTTCGAGTACAATCGGTGGATATGAATCTATTCATTACCGGCGCCAGCCGTGGAATCGGAAGGGAATTCGTCAAACAGTTTTTAGAGCGGGATTCGAAAAATCGCGTGATCGCGCTTTCGACTCACGTCGATCGCCTGAAGGACCTGCATTCGCAGTACGGCGATCGGTTGATCTTGGCACCGATTTCGGTTTCGAAAGAAAGTGCGCGCGAAGAAATCAAGGCGCTCTTCGATTCGGGCGATCTGAAGGGCGAGGCGCTGGATTTACTAATCAATAATGCAGGAACTTACCCCGACGAGCCGGATGATTTCGAGCAAGTGAAGATCGGCGAACTGCAAGAAGGCTTCGAAGTGAACACCTATGCCGCGTTTCGGACGACGCAGGCTTGTCTGCCGTATCTGAGAAAAGCGAAAAAGCCGATCGTGGTTTCGATCACCAGCCTCATGGGCTCGATCGCCGACAACGATTCGGGTGGGTCGTATGCCTATCGCATGTCGAAGGCGGCGCTCAACATGTTCAACAAAAGTTTTTCGCTCGATTACCCCGGCATTACGGCCGTGGTGCTGCATCCGGGTTGGGTTCAGACCGACATGGGCGGCGATCAGGCGCCGACCACTCCGTCCGATTCTGTTTCGGGCATGATCGGTTTGATCGTCGAGTTGACTCCGAACGAGTCCGGAAAATTCTTCGATTTCGAAAGAAACGAATTGCCGTGGTGAAGGCGGCGAAAAAGCGTTGTCCTTGGGCGGGTGAGCAGCCCCACATGATCGAGTATCATGACCGCGAATGGGGACGGGCCGTTCACGATGATCGCAAGCTGTTTGAATTTTTGATTTTAGAAGGCGCCCAAGCCGGTTTAAGCTGGGACACAATTTTGCGAAAGCGCGAGAACTACCGCAAGGCCTTCGCGGGGTTTGACCCCCGTAAGATTGCGAAATTCGATGCCGCTCGATGCGCGGCCTTGATGAAAAACGAAGGGATCGTTCGCAATCGGCTAAAAATCCGCTCGACGGTGATGAATGCACAGGCTTTTCTTGCGGTTCAAAAAGAATTCGGATCGTTCGACCGTTATGTCTGGTCGTTTGTCGGCGGTAAACCCGTCGTGAACCGGGTTCGCGACGCACGTGATTTTCGTGCGACCTCGCCCGAGAGCGATGCGCTTTCAAAAGATCTGAAAAAGCGCGGCTTCAATTTCGTCGGCAGCACGATCATGTACGCCTTCATGCAGGCGGTGGGGATGATGGTCGATCACACGGTGGATTGTGATTTTCGGCCGAAACGCCCGTCGAATGCGGGAGCTGGAAAAACAAGACCAAGAGAATGATCAAACCCGAGAACAGGGCCCACGCGCCGGGTGAAACATGATCGAGCAGAAAATCGGCGAGCAGCGGCGCGATCATAGCGGCAAACGACGCCAACGATTGACTCACGCCGAAAACGCTCCCTTGCTCTTTCGGGCTTGCTTGATGCGAAACGAGTGCCGAAATCGACGGGCGAACCAGGCTTGAGCCCAAGCTGCCGATGGTGGCCACGACGATGACTTCGGGAATGTTCGAGACGAGCGCGAAGCCCGCAAACCCGATGCCCTGACAAAAAAAGCCGATCTGGGAAGTGACCTTCTCGCCGTATCTTTGAATGAGCCGATCGATCAGGATTCCGCGAACGACGATTCCTAAAAATCCGAGATACGCATAAAGGTATCCCACTTCGATCGGGCCGAAGGGGTGACCGTGATAGGTGAGCCTGCGCTCGGCAAACAGTGCAAAGCCTGAGATGTAGGCCGAGAAAGAAAAACTGAAAATAAAAAACTGAATCAGCAGCGGCCGAAGATTTTCAACTTTCAAATATCGGTAAATCGGCGAGAGGTCGAAGGCTTGCATCAGGTGCTTCGTCGAAAACTCAAAGGGCTGCTTTGCGGTCTGGATGTGTTCGGCATCCTGAAAGAAAATCGAAGTGGCGGTGATGCTACACAGCGAAAAGAAGGCGGCTCCCCAGGCCGGAGCCTGAAAACCGTATCGCGAAAGAAAACCCGCAATCGCGGGGCCGACGAAGAAGCCCAAACCGAAGGCGACGCCGATCATTGAAAAAGCTTTGGCGCGTTCCTTCGGCTTCGTCACGTCGGCGATGGCCGCTTGGGCGACGGTGATGTTTCCTGCCGTGACGCCGTCGATGATGCGCGCGAGGTACACCATCCAAAGTTGTTGCGCGAGGGCGAGCACGACGAAGCCCCAGAAGGTACCGATCTGGCTGATCAGCAATACGGGTTTACGTCCGACGCGATCCGAAAGCGCACCGAGGACCGGGCCCGCTAAAAACTGACAGACGGCAAAGACGGTGATGAGCAGACCTACTTCGGTTGCGGAAGCGCCGAAATGTTCGGCATAGAAGGGAAGGTAAGGAAGTACGAGCGTGAATGCCAGCACGTCGACGAAGACGATCAAAAAAAGCGCGAGGAGAGGTCGCGAGCGGATTCCGCGACGAGGGGAGGTTGAGGTCATGAGTCTGAGTCTAGAGAATTTTCAAGGGAATGAGAAACTTTAAAAAAAGAGATTGACCGTTCGGTCTTTGTTCGGTATCCTGGTCTCAGATGGAAAGCCAATTAACCCCGAAACAGCGACAACTCTTGGAATGGATCGAGAGTTATTTAAAGCAGAACCAGACCATGCCTTCCCGTCGAGAAATCGCTCTGGGCTTAGGACTTTCTTCTCCCGCAACCATACAACAGCACATTGAAGCGCTCGAACGGAAGGGATTTTTAAAGCGAGGCGATGCCACTCACGGACGCAGTGAGAACCGGGCGCTTCAATGGACTGCGCGGTCTAAAAAGGTTTTATCAGCAGTGTCGAGCCGAAATGGGCTCATTCACGGTGGAATTCACAGTGGAGTCGTTGAAAATAGTCATCCTCATGGTACCGGCGGCCATTTCATGGAAGTGCCGCTTTTGGGCTCGATTGCCGCCGGTTATCCCATCGAAGTGTATCCCGATGTGAAGTCGGTTTCCTTGCCGCTGGATCTCTTTCTTTCGCCGAAGCAAGCCACACTCTCGCAAAAAGACGTGTATGTATTGACCGTGCGCGGAGATTCGATGATCGACGAGGGTATTTTTCAGGATGACTGGGTGATTTTACGGAAAACCAACCAGGCCAAATCCGGCGAAACCGTGGCTGCACTCTGGAACGGAGAGGCGACCCTCAAGAAATTCTTCAAAACCAAGTCCGGAATGGAGCTCCACCCGGCCAATCCCAAGTATCCGGTCATGTCGATCGGCCGCGACGATCGTTTTGAAATCCAAGGCGTCCTCATCGGTCTGATCCGTCGTCTTGGTATGTAGTTTGTGAATGTAGTTTGCAGTAAAATGGAAGGAGTCCCCCGGGATAACGGGTTCAAGCCCGGGGGATTCCGAACCATCTCCACTCACTCATTCATTCAAAAGTAGATTGAATTTGCTCGTCTTCTGTTCATCTGTATCATTGCTGTTCGTTGCCTGATGCTTCGACATCAGTAATATTTGAACGCTGTTCTGATCAAGCGCTCCCTGAAAAAAGAATACCGCGACTTCCCCATAGCGGATGCGCCAATGGGTAAAGGGCAGGAGCCCGTGGAGCGGTATTCTTTTTTCAGGGAGCGCTTAATCAGCCCCGCTAAAGAGAATTAAAATTAAAAACTGAGATGAGTAGAGGGGCAGCCCCACTTTTCAAAAATTGAAAAAGGGGCTGCTCCAAAATTTACTGCTGATTCCCTTGCCGCAACTTCGAGTGCGCTCTCCCGTAAGTAAAGTAAATACAGAATCCGATGATCAACCATACGATCAACCGAATCCAAGTATCCCGAGGCAAGCCCGACATCACCCACAAGCAAGACAATGCTCCGAGCGGTCCGATGAGCCAGTAAAGCGGCGTCTTGAACGGACGTGGAGTATCCGGATTGGTCTTCCGTAAAATCACCACGCCAACGCAGACGAGTACGAAGGCAAGCAGGGTTCCGATCGAAACCAGCTCTCCGACGAGACTCATCGGCATGCAGCCCGCGCAAAAAGCGACGAACAATGAAGTGAGCACGGTCGCTTTGTGAGGCGTCTGGAATTTTTTGTGGAGCTGATCGAACCAAGGTAACAGTCCGTCTTTAGCCATCGAGTAAAAAATCCGGGTCTGACCGAGCATCAGCACGAGGATCACCGAAGTGAGGCCCGCAAGCGCTCCGAATTTGACGACGAAAGAAAGGCTCTTCTGTGCACCTTGACTCCAATTTCTCAAAGCCACGATGTGATCGACGCCGACAGCGACCGGATCCGGCACGCCTAAGTCTTGATAGTGAACGACGCCAGTCATGACGAGCGCCATCAGAATGTACAGTGCCGTACAAATCACGAGTGAGGACAGAATGCCGATCGGAAGATCGCGTTGCGGATTTTTCGCTTCCTGAGCGGTCGTCGAAACAGCATCGAAGCCGATGTAGGCGAAGAAGACCACTCCCGCACCGGTCAAAACGCCGGGCCATCCGAAGCTGAAGAATTCCTGTCCATTCCGCATTGAAATGCCGGCCGGAGGAACGAGTGCTGCCAAGCCCGAAGCGGCCGAATTGGCGATCCAGTTTGCGTGGTCGATCACTCCCCATCCGAGGGCGATGAAGGCGAGAATGATGGCAACCTTCACGCAGACGATGATGTTGTTGAACACGGCGCTTTCTTTGATCCCTTTATAAAGGACGATCCCGACGATGAGTGCAATCGCGGACGCAGGAACGTTCCAGAGTCCCGATACGACCGAGCCGTCAAGCAAGGTCACAGTCTCCCACGGTCCCTTGGTCAGACGAAGCAGCGTATCCGAAAATTCAAGGCCGAGAGTCTTGTGAAAAAGCGAGACGAAGTATCCTGACCACGAAGCGGCCACGGTCACCGAACCGAAGGCGTATTCGAGAATCAAATCCCATCCGATGATCCAGGCGATCAGCTCGCCCATGGTCGCGTACGAGTAGGCATAAGCCGAACCCGCGACGGGCACCATTGCAGCCATCTCCGAGTAGCAGAGGCCGGCGAAGGCGCAGAGAATGCCGCCGATCACGAAGCTGTAAACGATCCCGGGGCCGGCATAGTAAGCGGCTGCGGTTCCGGTCAACGAGAAGATTCCGGCGCCGATCACGGCTCCGATTCCGAGTAAGGTCAGGTTGAGCGCGCTCAAATGGCGTTTCAAGCCCGTCGTACTATGGCCTTCTGCATGTGGATCACCGGCATCGGCGATCAATTTGTTCAGATCTTTTTTGATGAAAAGACGAGACATTCTTTATTTCTCCCCCGTTGTGTTTTAAGCTGACATTATTATCTTTACTGCTTTAGGGGAGAGCGTCAAGTCAATGAATTGGAAATCTTTATTCAGAACGAAGCCCACGGATCAGATT
>Ga0164242_10000795_pt1 | contig 37952 bp, 34 predicted proteins | sample OricomgcompostMG_FD_108783 | JGI IMG/M metagenome (GOLD analysis project Ga0164242, IMG submission 108783) | Miracle-Growth compost microbial communities from Emeryville, California, USA - Original compost - Miracle growth compost (MG) ... | reverse complement strand
AATTCCGCTGAATCGGGCGACAAAGGTAATCAGTTATTTATTCTAAACAAGTAAATTTAAAAAAAAATTAATCTTTTTTTTAAACCCACAAAATCTTATCAAAAAAACTAATTAATTCCCATCACTTTGGGGGCGCAAAGATACTCACTCTTTTTAATTACTTCCTAACCTTTTCTCATCTTTTTTTATTCTTTTTTTTAACACGATGAAATACAATAGGTTAAAAAAGAATAAAAAAAGTCCGAATTAAAAATTCGGACTTAAGCCAACATTTGATTCACTATTAAAAGTGATTGATGTGATTATGAAAAAAAACCAACTATGACAAATATACATCTTTTTTTAGCAATCCTTTACCTTATATTAAAAGAAAATGAAAGAACTAAATACGTATACCTATAACACAAACGTCATCTACCTGCTCTAAATTGCCTTTCCATTTGTTAAAAAAAGTTTCCAGCATGATTTTCTGCTCCATCATTGTATTTTCTTGAATCGATAAAAACAAATCACGCAAAGGTTGATACATTAATTTTTTACCTCTAGGTCCACCAAATTGATCGGCAAATCCATCTGTAAAAATATAAATAGTATCTTCTTTTTGAAGTTCAAACGTATGTGTGGTAAAAGGTTTAGGCTTGTCTATCTGTCCAATAGGCTGTTTATTTGGCTTGATTTCTATAAATTCATGAATTCCTTGGGCCTTTTTTCGGATAATATATAAAGGATTGTTTGCTCCTGAATAATGTAATAACGCCGTCGTATTTTTATTTTCTAATGTTACTTTATCTAAATCAAATTGTAAATTACATAAAGCGATATCCATTCCATCTTTTACTTCTTCATCACTTTTCTCAAATTCTTGTACAACAAACTCTCTCGTCTTATCTAATATTTCACCTGGATCTGTAATTCCACTTTCTCGTACACTTCTGTTTAAACCATTGTTACACAAAACGCTTACCATAGCTCCTGGGACTCCATGACCAGTACAGTCTGCCACTGCGAAAAGAATGTTGTTGTTTTTATGTTCTAACCAATAGAAATCTCCAGCGATAATATCTTTTGGAAGATAGAGAACAAAATTTTGCAAAATCGCTTCTGAAAAGGTTTTGTCGGTAGGTAGAATTGCTCTTTGAATTCTCTTTGCATAACTAATGGAATCGGTTATTTCTTTGTTTTTTTGTTCAATGATAAAATTCTTTTGGGCTAAACTTTGATTGATTGTATTTAATCGATGATTTTTCTTTCTATTAAAGTAGAATCCAACTAATAAAATGACAGCAATGAGAAGAACAACACCTATAACTAGATACAAGAGATTAGAACGCATCGAAGATTCTGCAATTTTCGCATCCTTTTCTCTGATCAGTAAACTTTGTAATTTAATCTCTTTTTGTTTTTTATCTGCTTCGTATTTACCTTCAACTTCATTAATTTGTTGACTCACTTTCTCGTTAAAAACAGAATCATTATAAACAGAATAAGCTAATTGATTTTTATATGCTGAGACATAATCATTTTTGGCAGCGTAACATTCAGCTAAAGAGAAAGAAATATCTCTGAGGTTATCAAACGAATTTCTGTTTAAAAAAATATCTCGTGCCTTTACATAAAACTCAATTGCTTTGTCGTAGGATTTTTTTCTTTTATAGGTAAGCGCAAGCTCTTGATAAGCAGTAGCAATTCCGTATTGATTATCTAATTTTATGAGAATATCAATTGCAACATAAAAATTATCAATCGCTTTTTCATACATTCCTAAATTAGACTGAGTTTGGGCGATGCAAACTATTGAGAAGGCTTCACGATAGGTAGAATTTAATTCATGAAAAATTCGTTTCGCATTCAAAAAGTAGGTTAATGCTTCTTGATTTTTATCAATTTCCATCAAACAATTCCCTATACCAATAGCAAAAGTAGCCTCCTTCATTTTCAATCCTTTTAATTGTGCTAATCGATATCCTTCTGAATACGCTTCTAAAGCCTTTTCATTCTTACCATACCCTATTAAACAATTGCCTATAGAATTATAAGATTCACAAATATCTGCTTCGGAATGAATTTCTTCATAAATAGCTTTAGCCTTTAAGAAATGAGTGAGTGATAATTCATAATTACCTTTGGAATTATAATAATAGCCAATACAAGTAGAAGCCATCGCTATTCCTTTTTTATAGTTAATCGCATTTGAATAGTCGAATGCTTGTTGACCAAAAACCAGAGAGCTATCTAAATTAACACTTTCATAAAGTGATGAAATACGACATAAAAGGATAATATGAGTTGTATCTTTTTTAACTTTCAACGATTTCTCGACCCTAAGTAAAGAATCAATAACCCTTTTTTGGGAAAACCCACTTAAAGTGAAAATGAATAGAAAAAATCCAATTAATAGGGTTCGAGTTTGCATTAATCTATTGAATTAGTATGAACTAGGTGAACAAATATACAATTATGTATGAAATTTAAAAAAAGTATTAATTACAATGTAAAGTTAATTGGTAAAACATAAGCAACTCTGATAAAATCACCGTCTTGATAACCAGGGTTCCATTTCGGCATAGATCTTACTAGTCGAATTGCTTCATGATCATATTCAAGATTCACACCACGTAGAACGTTGACATCAGAAAGACTACCATCTTTATTAACTATAAAATTTACGTATACTTTTCCTGAAATACCTTTTTCATACGATTTCATAGGATATTTAACATGTCTTTGAATGAATTTGCTCATTTTATCTTCGCCGCCCTTAAACTCAGGCATAATTTCATAATCGTATTGATAAGACATCTCTTTACCATTGTATTTAAAACACTTACTATAAATAAGTTTTCCCATTACAAGAGAATCAATTCTTTTAGGGTTTCCATTATCCCAATAAGTCAAACGTTTACCATTCCATTCTCCTTCTGTATAGTCTATATCTCTTTGGATTTGACCACTTTCATACCATTCTTTATATTTTCCATCTAATGTATCTCTTGTATAATGAAATTCCTCAAGAATTTGTCCCGACTTAGTATACATAAACTCTACCGTTCTACTTGTGTCTTCTTGGTTATGTTGTACAAATTTATAATACGCAGCTGAATTTAGTGTCGAAACTTTTTTCCAATCATTGTCTAGATAAGTCGTGTCTGCTTGTCCAAAAGAGAATATGGTTATTAAAGTAAAAACAATGGTTAATTGACTTTTCATAGAAATTAATTTGATGAACTATTTGCTATCTACAATATTGCAGTAAAATAATTGAAATTCCAAAAATAATTTCAAACAGCTTTATAAAATCACTCCTTCACCACTCTAGACGTAGAAACAATTCCATTTTTGGTATGTACTTTCACTAAATAAACTCCTTGCTCGAAAATAGCTAAATCAATTTTCAATAATTTAGATTGTGGAGTTATCGATTGTAATAATTGCCCGGTAATACTAAAGACTTCAATTTGGTTAAGTTCATCTTGACTTTCTATCGTTAACTCATTTTTTACTGGGTTTGGGTATACCTCGACAAGCTCAGTAACCAAACCATTTTTTTGAATGCCGAGCAAACATGTTTCCCCTTCTTGATAAAGAAAATTTGCAGGAATATTTGTAAAGTAATCTTCGGCATTTTTACCTCCAAAATCAACAGTTTGATGTCCAACATTACAAGCCATTCCCAAGGTATTTGGGCAACTTACATAACCCGCAAAAGAAGTTCCATTTTTTACAAAAAAGTAAATCCGATAATCTGGTGCTAAAACCAATTGACATTCATTTCCAATTGTCGCGATGTAGGTTTTGCTGTCTAAAATAGTGCTCGCTGTTAAATCGTATTGCGATAAAATCTGACCTTCCATCGTGTACAAAACTCTTCCATTCGAAGAAAAAGCACAATTATTGGTATTTAAATTGAGTAAAAATGTAAGTGCAGCGGTTGAATTATCAAGTCCATAAAGATTGCCTTCACAAATCAGGTATTGCCCATTTGGAGAAATAGTAATCGGATCTTTTCCTAGAAAATATGAATGATAATTAGTGAAACCCGAAGCGCTTATTTTAAGACTATACAAGGAATCATTGTGGTAGCCGAATAACCAATAATCTTTGTTATTCGCATGTACAATTGCTGAAATAGGTTCTAAATTCGTAGAAATAACTGGACTACTAGAAAAAGGCAAAATACTTGTGTTTTTCTGAATTACTTTTCCCAAACCGCCATTATAGGTCATATCAATCACACAATAACGAAGTCCAGCATTAAATTGACTTCCAGAATAGTTGCTTTCGACACAATCGTTTGTAATGAGATAATAAATATTAGTCAAGCCAACTTTACTGAAACTCGTATCTATTGGAATAATCGTTGCACCGTAATAAGAACTTAAGCAACCACCTAACCCAGTTAAATCTCCATTTTCCATGAGTACGTTATTCTTATTCCAAATACCACCAATACTTGTTGGAACAAGAGGACTATCACCACCATTTGAATAAAATAATAGATAACCTTGTTCATCGCAAATAGAAGCAGGGGATTCTACTCCATGCATTGCAGAACTTGTAATCGCTTGTGGTGGAAAAACGCTAAAATCTAACGCAGCTGTACCGAAATAACTAACGGTTGCTCGGTTTTGAGCAGAAAGATTTAAAGCAGAAAATAAAGATATCAGTAGTATTAGATTTTTCATAATACACGATTTGTATACAAACAAATATACTGATTTTAAAACAACTAGGTTATTTTTTCAACCAATAGATATTACTGATATCTTTGTAGTTGTTCCAATCAAAGTCTTTGTACATTTCTTTATCACCACTACTCATTTTGTGACAAGCCATGCAAGAAATAGAAGAATTTATCAGCATAACATCATTTATTGGATCGTTTATTTCGCTCTTTTCTGGTTGACTAAACTTTTTTACATTTTCTTCCGCAGAAGTGATTCGTTTTTCAAGTACAGATTTATAAATCCAATTTTCGTATTGAGGAACCTGTTTTGCTAAATTATAAATCTGAACACCTTTCTTCCAATCTCCTGATTTAACAAGCATATCTCCCATATTCAAATAAAATCCTTCTACATTATGCGGAGCAATCCAACTATTCCAACAAGCACGTTTTCTTTTTAGATTGTCTTCTGTTTTCTCCATAGGAAGATACTTTTCAATATCTGGATTTTCTCTGTCAAACTTTTCGCAATAACATTTATCCAATGTTTTCCACTGCCATTCTAAGCCTTTTTTATACTGCCAAGATTCTTCGTGCAATTGACCTAACACATATCCAACTGTGAAATAATTAAACTGTTTCCATTGACTAATCGACTTTTTCCCATCAAAATAACCTTGTGTAGATAATTTTTTGTCATCCGAAATACTTGCTGTCATCATTTTAGCATCTGCGAAAAATCCCAATACTCTTGGATCATTTGGATTCAATTTATACGCTTCACCAAAATACTTCAATGCCAAAGTAGAATGGTCTATAATCGTTGGACTAACAGTCTTTAAATTACTCATTTCACTTATCGCCCACATGTGAACAAAACCCAAATGCGCAACCGTTTCTAAATCATTTGGATTTTCGTAGTACGATGCACTCAAATAATATAAAACACTGTCTATATTATCGTAATTTCCTTCGTGAAAATTATCCCAAAAATATTTATTATACAAAGTACCTAAAGCAGAGCTTTCTTTTGTTGTATCCAACACTTTTTTCTGATTGATCGTTTTAACAGCAATCGAACATCCTATTAATAAATAAATGGCAAGTAAACTGATTATTTTTTTCATGGTGTTATAAAATGATTTTTCAAAATAATGATTCTCTTGGAATGTTAAAGCTTGTATAGAAGTTAAAGTGGAACTATTGAGAATGATAGAACTCTTCAGCATTAAATTCAAATAACTTTTATATTTTTCAATTTACCAACTGCCACTACTTGAAGTATGATTTCTATACAAATCGTAAATAATGTGGCAATAACAAGAACAATATGTCCCTTGAAAAGCACGGCTAATCCAGTTTTAGCTAAAATATTAACGATAAAATTTAACCACAAAAGCTGATAATTTGAAAATGGCAATTGACGATAATTTTTTAATTCGGAAATAATTTTCACAAGCGCTAAAACAGTTATTACAATCAACGCATAGCCACCCATTTTAAAATAAAAATTAGTTGATTCAAGAGCTAATACCGAAAGACAAATCATCACAACTCCACTTGTTAATGTATCAAAAAAGCTTTTTTGTGTTTTCATTCGTTAGATTTTATTCATTTTCCAGCTTTTTAGTTTATCTTATTTACTAGCTTTGATTTCTTGCCAAATATACAATTTCAAAATCAACAAAAAAACGTCCAAAAAAGTAGTTTACATTAAAACCCACTTCTTTGGACGTTCGAATATTATGTATGTTCTAACTAATACAAAACAATTTTTTCTTTAATAATTGATTCGTTTTCTCCAGTCATTTTCACCATATAAACTCCTTTTGGTTGATTGCTTAAATCAATTGTTTTTTGATGATTCATAGCTGTTTTGAAAACAAGTTCTCCAACTAGGTTATATATCTCAACATCAGAATTAGCCGACTTTTCGTTAATTACAGTAATCATACCATTAGAAGGATTTGGGTAAATTGAAATAGTATTATTTTGACTTGATTCCGAAATACCTGCAGTTCCTGTGATATTAATGGTATAATCTTCCGTTTCACCCCAATCCATTACGTCTGTATCACTTGTACTTAAGTTACAAGGTAATTCTTCTGTCGAAGTCATATTATGATTGTCATCTTCTACAATACGTATTCTCATTCTTGTATTACCTAAAGTTGCAGACATAGGAATTGTTATCGTATTAGAAACTGGAGCTGAGCCCATAGCTAAATAATCTGTCCCCGATGTTCCACCAACCTTTTCAGAAGCATCAAATATATTGTTGTGGTTATAATCTATCCAAACTCCGTAACCGCAACCTCCTGCAACTTCAAAAACTATATCTAAGTTATGTGCTGTTCCAATTGTAAAATTAGGAGCGGCTAAATTATTGTAGAACACATAATGTGGAGCTGCATATTGTGCATTACTAGCATTTGATAATGTGCCAAAAGTAACACTGCTGATATGATCATCTACAGGAAATCCTTGCATATCATCAAAAGATGCATCGCAATAAGGTGAAGGACTTGTAATTTGTGAAAAACCACTATTTACGATAAATAGTGCGCTAAAAAAAAATGTTACTTTGTTCATTGTAATTTGATTGTTAAACGTTTGTATATTTTTCGAACTATCTGTTAAAAAACTTCAAATACGAATTTCATTTTAACAAACGCAATTATCGCATAGAGGTTGCCTTTATATTTGGTAAAAGGTATAAGAAAAATTATAGATTTTAATTCGAACACTATAAGTATATAGTTTCTCAATCTGTTATGGTTTTTTAAACCAAATTTTGATACATATTCAAATTAGAATAGCGATGTTCGGAGGTAACGTCTTTTCCGAGCCAAGATGGTTTTTCGAAATGCTGGTTTTCAGAAGTTAATTCAATCTCTGCGATAATGAGTCCTTCGTTTTGTGCTTGAAAAATGTCAATTTCCCAAGTGAGCATTCCGACTTTATGCAAATATCTTCTTTTTTTGATTGGAGAAAATTTACCCATTTTGATGAGTTCAAGTCCATCTTCAAAGGGAATTTCATATTCAAATTCAGCACGAGAAATTCCTTCTTGTTTACCTTTGATAGTTATAAATGCTTGTTTATCTCTCAAACGTATTCTTACCGATCTTTCAGGTTCTAATGAAAGGTAACTTTGCTGAATTTCTGAAAAGGATGCTTCTTTCAGAATTTGTGAAAATTCATCGTTGCTATTTACTAAAAATTTACGTTCAATTTCTAAACCCATAATCGTTTTTTAAAGCGGGAAAAATATTGAAATTATATATGCAAATGCACCAATAACAAGAATTGAAACTAAGTTTAAAACAGAACCTACTTTTGCCATCGTTTTTACTTTTATTCTTCCAGATGCAAATACAATCGCATTAGGCGGAGTAGACATCGGCAACATAAATGCACAAGAAGCAGCTAATGTAACTGGAATACACAATGATAAAATAGAATAACCCATTGTTTGTCCTAACTCAGCGACAATAGGAATCAAAACAGTTACTAAAGCCAAATTGGACATTAATTCCGTCAAAAGTATGCTAACAATAACAAGTGCCATCACCAAAATAAAATAACTAGAAAAATGGGTAGTTTCTATCCAATGTGCAAAAGCTTTTAACACACCTCCATTCGATAAAATACTTGCTAATGCTAATCCGCCACCGAAGAGAATTAAAATTCCCCAAGGGAGTTCTTTGGTGTCTTCCCAAACTAAAATTCCTTCTTTTTTATTTTCATTGGATGGAATGATAAATAGTAAAAGCGCACCAAAAAGTGCTATTTCAGTATCTGAAATTTTCCAATGAAATGCTTCATTGATAAATTGTTTCACCGACCACATAACAATGGTAAAAAGGAAAATTAATAATATACGTTGTTGATTTTTTGTCGTTCCGCGATGATTTTCAACCTGAATTTGAATGTGATTATCTGCTTTATTAATAAAACGCCATTTCAAATAGAAGAAAAGAATGGTTAACATACAAATAGAAAAAGGCAAACCAATACTGGTCCACGTCATAAAATCTACTTTAATGTGATAATTTTGCTCTAGAATTCCAGCCATTTGTATGTTCGGAGGTGAACCAACTAAAGTTGCCGTTCCTCCAATACTAGCAGCAAAAGCAACGCCTAATAAAAGTGCTATTGAAAATTTTTCAGTAAACTTTTCATTATTAAGTGGAAGTGATTTCAGTACAGTCATTGTCATAGGCAACATCATAATCGTTGTTCCAGTATTACTCAGCCACATGCTCAAAAATGCTGTAGAGAGAATAAAACCAAGTAAAACTCCAGCTGGAGAAGAACCTGTTCGTTGAATAATCATGAACGCTATTTTCTTGTGTAAATCCCATTTTTCAATAGCTAGAGCAATTAAGAATCCACCTAAAAAAAGAAAAACCATTTTATTTCCGTAGCTCGATTCTAGCTCAGCAATGCTAACTAATCCGAGTATCGGTCCAACAATAATAGGAACAAGTGCAGTAACATAAAGTGGAATAGGTTCAGAAATCCACCAATAGACAACAAGTGCACCGAGAGCAATTGCATTGTAAAATTGATTGTCAGTGCCACCGAGAAAGTAAATTAAAAAGAATAAGAAAATACCTATCAGTAAGTGAATCTGTTTCATACGTTTTATCTAGCGTTCTGTAAATATAACATCAGATCAGAAAAAGCATTCTTTTTATTGAAATTATTTCTTCACATCATGCATTTTTTAAAATTGTTCATAAAGTCCACATGATTTTGTGTAAACTATTTTGGGTTATACTGAAAATACAATCGTTTTTTTTAGTTATTTCGGTAAAAATTAGAATATGAAGCACTTTTTCTTGCTAATTATATTTTTTCCTTTGTTAAGTTGGTCTCAAGTAAAAGAGTTTGACAACCTTGAAATGCTTTATAGTCAAGGGCATTATAAAACTGTTTACAGAAAAGCGATTCAATTATTAGACAATCCAGAGTTTGATTATTCGTTGCTTCCACGCTATTATAAAAGTCTTGTAATCTTTCAAATGTATAAGGAAGCTGGCTGGAGAAAACGAAATTCCGAAAAGCTAGATGAAGCAAAATCACTTTTCTTAGCAGTAAAAAGAGAAGATCAAGGTGGAAAATTATTTTCTGCTCACTATTACGAAATTCAATCGCTTAAACGCGATATGCAAGCATTTTTAGAGCTCACAAAGCAACAAGGAAATGAAGCTTTGTTTGAAAAATCAACTACTGTAGTTGCAGATTTGTTTAAGAATATTTCCGATAGCGCAGAGGTGAATTCAACCATTACAAATCCAAAAGAACTGCCAAGTGCAAGTATTACTATATCTGAAGACAGAAAAAAAATCATTGAATTTGCTGAAGGATATTTAGGAACACCTTACAAATGGGCTGGAGAATCTCCAAAAGGATTTGATTGCAGTGGATTTACCTGTTATATTATGCATCAATTTGGCAAAACAATACCGCGGAGTTCAGGTGACCAATACAAAGATGCTACAAAAATAAAAATCAAAGAAGCACAACCAGGAGATTTGATTTTCTTCGACAGCGGTTCAGGAATTAATCATGTTGGAATGGTCGTTTCTAACGATGGAGAAGTGATAAATATGATACATTCTAGTACAAGTTCAGGTGTTATCTTAACCAATATTGCGGCTTCAGATTATTGGAGCAAACGCCTAAAAGCTGTCGGAAGTTACTTGAAATAAAAACAACAATATGGGAATAAAAACGAATAAATGGCTAACGCAAGAAGCGAGCATTTCTGTTCTCATCGTCTACTTATTTCTACTTATTTTATTATTTTTAGCTTTCATCACTCTTGGGAAAATAGACGCTCTACCAAATTCTCATTCATTACTGCAATGGGATGCAAAATGGTACGAATCTATTATACAAAATGGATATTCTTTTCATGAAAATATCCAAAGTAACGCTGGTTTCTTTCCTGGTTTTCCACTTTTATGGAAAACAATCGGTTTGGGAGTTCTGGGAATAAGTATTGTTAACCTATTTCTTTTTTTAAGTGCTTTTTATCTTTTATGTAAATTGCTAAAAGCGTCTAATCTTGTAGCGTTAATAGTTCTTTCTCTACCTAGTATCTTTTTCTTTTATGTTCCCTATTCTGAATCTCTTTTTTATCTATTAACTGTATTGGCAATTATTGCTTGGAGAAAAGAAAAATGGTGGATGGTAGTTTTAATGTGCATTTTATTAGCATTTGTTCGCCCCGTAATTTTCTTTTTGATTCCAGCAATTTTCATGGCTTTTCTTCTGAAAAAACAATGGAAATCATATTGGAAAACACTTTTAGTGATGAGTGCATTAATAGCAGGAACGATGCTCGGCTTTTATTATATTGGGCAAATAACGGGTGATTTTTTTGCTTACTCTAAATCTCAAATTGGCAATTGGGGACATGAGTTTTCATTACCTGCTTTTCCGCTCACTACTTGGAGAGGATATCGCATTCTTTGGTTAGATGGATTAGCTTTGTTTACTGTATTAACGATCATTTTTGTTGCGCTAAAAATAATGTATCAATCATGGGTAAAGCAAAATAAATCTTCTCTAAATACATTGGATATTATTAGCCTATTTTATACCTGTATGATTTTTGTTTATGTATTCTTTTTTCACCCAAAAGAGAATGGATTAACGAGTATGTTGAGTTTAAATAGATATATTTTTTGCAATCCATTTCTACATTATTTATTACTCAAATACTTAATATCATTTGAATGGAAAAGGACGCATTTACTGTCAATAATAGGAATTTCAGTTGTTTGTGTTGTAATCTTAGGATTTCCTTATCATGCACTTGTTGGGTTAAGTTACACAAAATCGATTCTATTTTTCGTAGGATTTATAGGCTTTATTCTTTTGGAAAGTTCACTTCTATATAAGAATCAACGGTTCCTTATAATTTGTCTCATAATTTTGATAAATCTCATCCTTCAACTCTACGTTTTTCAAGGATTTCTAAAAGGAAATTGGATTGGCTAGTGTTTTACAATTCGCACAACTTTAGAAGAGGTTGAAGAACTAATTTGCAAGAAATAAATACCTTCAGGATATTGACTCATCTCTATGGTTTCTTGTAATTCTCCACTCGTTAAAGTTTTCCCATAAACATCGGTTAATGCATATTGCATAGATATAGTTTTATCTAATGAAATATGAAGAACATCACTTACTGGATTTGGATATATTACAAAGTCATTACTCATCGTTTCTTCTTGAATAGAAACAAGTGTTAACTTTCCATTTACACCAGCTGGAGATTCATCATTTCTACCTAATTTAATCAAGGAAATATCGCTTCCTCCTGTTGTGAAATGAAAATCACTTGCCCAACCAACCATTGCTAATCCGCCATCAGAAGTACGAATCATTTGATGACACTCATCTGGATCTAAACCTGAATATGATTTTGAGAAACCTCCCCAATTGAAGTTTGGTTGATAATTAACCAAAAACAAATCTGCACCACCCGGATATAAAACAAAATCGGTTGTAACTGTCCAAGCAGTGATGTATAGAAGATTATTTCTAGAAATAATGTGACTTACATAATCTTCTTTGGGCCTACTGTCTATGTGTTCTTGAAGTAAATTACCCGAAAAATCAGTATTTATCTGCCAATGATCTAGTGAAGAAGAATCCGTTAACGTAATACCACCAGCAGAATATAGACTGCCGTTTAGTGTATCCATATCATAGATTTCCCCTGCTCCGCTTGTTCCATTAAATTTTGTCCAATTCACAGTTCCATCTACATCAATTGAAGAAAGATAAGCTGTCATATTGTTAGATGTATTAGAAGATTTTCCTCCAATAATCACCGTTGTATCATTTTGCAACATACAAGTATACGCAATATCATCCTCAGCAGATTGAATTCGTTTTGTCCAAACTGTATCTCCATTAAAATTCGTTCTTACGATATAAATATCTTTATCCAAACTTAATGCTCCAGTGGTTTCTCCAACCATTACAAATCCAGAATCTGGAAGCATAACAGCATCCCACAAACGCTCTAAATCGCTTGTTCCATAGGTTTTTTCCCATTGCTTTGTTCCTGCAAGATCCGTTTTCAGTAAATAGAAATCAAAATCGCCTGCTCCAAAACTATTGGAATAGCCTGCAACCCAATAACCTTGAGTTGGGGAATAAAAAATACGTCTTCCCCAATCGCTTTGGTTTCCACCATAATTAAGCGACCATTTGTAATTTCCCATACTGTCCAAGCGTAGAATAAATGCTTGAGAAGGTGCATTATCGAAACTACTAGAAGCTCCTGTTATTGCATAACCAGAATCGGGAAGTTGAACAATTCCTTGACCATAATCATAGCCATTTCCACCATACGTTTTAAAAAAGTTGATGGATTGAGCATTGATTGTTCCTAAAAAACAAATTACTCCGATGAAAATTGCGCTTATTTTATTTGCCATGTCAATCTAAATTGTGCAGATGCGCCATATCCGCGTTTTGAGCATAATCCGTAAATATCATTTGTCGCAATTCCTATTGCGAAGTCTTTCATTCTAAAATCGAGATAGAGTCCACCACGAAGTAATCCAAATCCACCGTAGGACATTTGAGCTCCCGCTGCGAACCATTTTGCCGGTTGATAATGAACTCCAGCATAAATTTGTGGTAAGCAGATGATAGAGGTGTACACATTGATCCCAAAAAACGGCTGCCAATGAGCTGGATTGTTTCTATCTACAATTTTACCAACTTGAATATATCCAGGTAACCAAACGGGTTTTGCTTTTGATTTTTGATGCACATTCAAGGTATCTAACAACGAGAAATCTTTACTCACCAATGGTTGTCCGCTCAATAATTGTTTGAATTTGAATCCTGTATAGCGATAACTTGTATCCACATTATACTGAGTAGTTTGATTATTAAAGAATACTACACCAATATTTTTAGCCATCACTTGAATATAGGCTGTTTTACCTTTATGCCAGTTAATCTTTATTCTAAAATCTGCATCAAATGCAAATCCTTGTCCGTTAAAGAAATTCTTTTTATTGCTATTGTAATTTAGTTGTCCTTTAACTTTTAAACCAATTGTATCATAGTTTGGACTCTGAGCGAAATCGCCTTGATCTATTTGTCCTTTGAAGAAAGAACTTCCATTCACAAAATTTAGAACGACAGAAGACTTTGATTTTTTATCAATTACACCAAAACCAATCTTTTGATAGGCTATTGAATTGACATGCATATTTCCAAAATTTGCTCGGTTGTATTGCAATTGTGTATTTCCTTGAAAACCAAGCTGAAATGCTTCTCTTGAAAATTGAACAGCGTTAAACATTTCGTAGCCTGCACGAATTACCATTCCCCATTTTTTGTTTCCAAAAAGGTTCACATTAAAATTTTGATAATCAAATTCAGCTGAAACATTACTTCCCAAGCGATTGCGAGAAACCATGCTTTTCATCGAATTGTTTTTGATATCATCTGTGATATAACCGCCTAGTAATAGTTTTTTTGTGAAATCATTCTGCAAGGTATTACTCAAATAAAAACCATCTCCAGAAAGGATAATTTGATGTTTTAGTAGCGAAGTATCTTGCTGTAAAGGAAGAACTTGTTGTCCTTGAACAACAAATCCCAATAGTAAAAAGCAAAAGAGTAAAATTCGTGTCATGCTAATATTTATTGGTCAACTCTATATTGCTGAATAATTGTAAAAATATAAACTGATTGTCATAAACGGAAGCAATTTGACCTCCAGAAGGTGTATCAAAAATAACTTTTAGAATCACTTTTTTCATTTGCGACAAATCTGCCGTTTCTGTTTCGCTTAAATCAATTTCTATATCTGATTTCACTTTCTCAACTGGATTCGTATTGTTTAAGTTGTTCGTTCCTTGAATTTTATTTGAAGCTACTTTAGTAAAAATCACCTCATCGTTTTGATTCAAAACACTCACTTGAAGTTGAGCGCTAAATGAATAAGCATTGATAGCAGAAATCATTAATTTTCCAGATTTTAAATGTGTTTTATCTGAATTTTGTTTCACTTGCAAATCCAATGTATCGCAATAAGTTAGATTATTTAATCCAATTGCTAAAGGCATATTTGCTGTTAAACGCAAACGCACTCTACTTGTGGAAAAATATTCGTTCCATCCACCTGAATCATTTCCTAGAGGATTCAATTCTAGCGAATAGCCAAGTCTGATTTTATTAGGTAAATTTTCAATAAAAGCTGAAATATTTGAATTTAGATCGTTAAAAATCCAACTTAAAACAGAAGGTTGTAAATTATCCCACGTTCCAGAAGCTTGGTTTAATGTTGACCAAATCCCTAATTGAGGATGTGTAAGAATTACTGAATTTTGCGAAGCATTTATTCCTTCAATCAAACTAAATTTTGAACGTGCAGTTACTTTTAAACCATTAAAAACTTCCAATTTGAAATTAGAATTTTGAATGTCAATTGTTCCTGCAGAAATTTTAGACAAGATATCTAAATTCACTAAAGTCGTGTCGTGGTAACTAATTTGACCAAAATAACCTCTTGCATAATTCGGCTGAAGGTTAGAGAATTTAACGAAAAATGCAATAGAATCAGAATTGGTAATGGTAACTGTAGAACCTGCTGGATCGGTTTGCACGAGTACTTGTGATTGTAAAGTATTAAACGTATTTCCATATTGTCCACGCAAATCAATCGAATAACCTGACAAATCTATTTGATCTGTAATAACACTTGGATTTGCAATTGTACCCGCAGGCGCTGTTACTACTTTAGAAAAAACAACACCATTTTTTGTTACCGAAGGTAAAATGAGTGTTAAAATAGTATTCCCTTGAATGGGCGATTTGATTGTTATGTTAGCAGTTCCTGTTGAAAGAATTACATTTTTAAGTTGTGCATCTTTTACATTAAAAACATGTTCTTCTATTTGATTGATAAAACTAGTTCCTGCAGGTAAATTAAGACTTGGTGCACTAGAAGCTACTTTTTGAGAAATGGTCGTATCTGGTAATTTGATGAGTGAATCTATTCGTAAATTCAATAAATCACGATTAATGACTAATTGATAGCTCCCATCTCCATTTACACTTAAAATGGAATCATTTACCCAATTCTTTAAGCTCAAGGTATCGGATAAGATAGGAAACTTCCAATTTGTATCCCAAGAAGTTTTCTCTTTTCTACACGAGAAGAACAGAATAGGAAGGCAGAGATAAATTAATTTTTTCATCATCATCACAAAGAAAACACTTTATTTATAAAAAAGAACGTATTTTTTCAATTTGAGGTTGGTAGATAATCTTATTTTTGTTCCATAATTATGGTTCACATTCCAAAAATAAGACAAGAAGACTTAGTAAATCCTAATCCAATTACGATTCTACAACGTATTCGTGAGTTTATTCTTGGAAAAAATAAACCCGATAAAATCACCCGTTTTTTCTTCTATTTTAATCTTTTGTGCTGGAGTACTTTTTTCTTTTGGAGTATTTTAGGTTATTTTTCAATGACATTTATCAATAACATAGAAGAAGCAAAGAAATTACGCGAAATCATAGAAGTAAGAGGAGCACATTTAGGAATTTCTGATTTGTATGGACATTTTAAAACATTTTTGTTTTACATGATTTTTACGTGGATATTCGTTATATTTGGTATTATCTTATTGTGGAGAAAAAAAGCGAGTTATGTATTCTTTTACTTTGGAGGATTAATGCTGTATCCCATTTTTATGTGGTGGTTTTTAAATCTTTCTTACATGATAGAAGACGTTACTATGTTTGATAAAGTAGTTTATGTTGCCTTATTTGCTCCAATGATTATTTACCATTTATTCTTTCTTAGAGAAAAAGAAACTGCTCTAATTTCTGATGAAAAACAGGTATGAGGTATAAAGTAGAATTAAAATACGACGGTACCGATTTTTGTGGTTTTCAAACTCAATTAGATCTACCAACCGTACAAGGAACATTGGAAGAAATGCTTACGCGTCTCAACAAAAACATTCCAATTGGATTAGTAGGTTGTGGAAGAACAGACACAGGCGTTCACTCGAATTATTATGTGGCACATTTTGAAGCATCAACAGATGAAACTGTTGAGGACATGAAATGGAAACTCAATAAAATGCTTCCTCATTCTATATCTATCATAAGTATTTCAGAAACGCACGAAAAATTTCACGCACGATTTAATGCAAAAGAAAGAACGTATCGCTATTTCATTCACACGCAAAAAAATCCTTTTTTACACCGCACATCTTATCTCTTTCATCCAAAGTTAGATCTGAAGAAAATGAATCAAGCTGCAGAATATCTTTTGGGCGAACAAGATTTTACTTCATTTTCTAAACTTCATACCCAAGTTAAAACAAATATTTGTACCATAACAGAAGCATTTTGGGTAGAACAAGATGAACAACTCATTTTTCAAATAAGTGCTAATCGTTTTTTAAGAAATATGGTACGTTCTATTGTTGGAACACTTTTATTGGTTGGTGAAGGAAAAATATCACCCGAAGATGTCCTAGAAATTATCGCCCAAAAGAATAGAGATGCGGCAGGCACTTCTGCTCCCGCTAGAGGACTTTCCCTTTGGAATATTCAATACTAATTAACTAATCTGTTAAATTATCTTGCTTATTTATAATAATTCTAAATAAAGTTGTTTTGTGCTGAAATAATATCTAATTTTGAATCGTTCTAAATAAGAAATAGAAAAAATTAAGATTATGAAAATAGCATCTTTGTTAAATGAACTAGAGTTCAATGAGAAAGCACCTGCAATAAAAGTAATGATAGATACTGAAGCAGGAAAAGAAATAAGAATGGCTTTTAGAAAAGGTCAATCACTTAAAGAGCACAAAACTCCATACCCAATAGTTGTTGAAATATTCGAAGGTCAAATAGATTTCGGAGTGAACGGCGAAACACAAATCTTACAAAAAGGAAATTTGATTGCACTTGATGGAAATGTTCCTCATGATCTTATGGCGAAAGAAGACAGTATTGTTCGATTGAGCTTGAATAAAGCAGATTCTGCAAAACGAGTTGAAGATTTAACTAAATAAAAAAATAGCAATGAATACAAGTACTAATTCTGAGCAAGGACACTGGATTCTTGCAAAAATGGGTAAAAAAGTTCTTCGTCCTGGAGGAAAAAAACTTACAAAAAAGCTAGTGAACGAGTTAAATATTGAAAACAATGATGATGTAGTAGAATTCGCTCCAGGAGTTGGATATACAGCATCATTTATTTTGAAAAAATACCCATTATCTTATACTGGAATAGAATTGAGTAAAGAAGCAGCAGACGGTTTAAAAAGCATTGTTTATGGCAGAACGCGTAAAATCATTAATACAAGTGCAGCTAATACAGGATTAGAAAATGAATCAACCGATAAAATTGTTGGAGAAGCCATGCTAACCATGCAAGCTGATCATAGAAAATCAGAAATCATTAAAGAAGCCTATCGTATCCTCAAAAAAGGCGGATGTTATGGAATTCATGAACTTGGATTAACACCAAATAATATAGATTCATCTGTAAAAGATACGATTCAACGAGAACTGGCACAAACCATACAAGTTAATGCAAGACCTTTAACAGAATCAGAATGGTGTGATTTATTGGTGAAAGAAGGATTTAAAATCAAAAAAACATATCATTCGCCTATGCATCTTCTCAAAGTAAAGAGAATAATAAGCGATGAGGGGATATTTAGAACCTTAAAAATTGGTTTCAATGTTCTGACGCATACAGCAGCTAGAAAACGTATTTTTAAAATGAGAAGCGTTTTCAAAAAATATGAAAAACAAATGATCTCTTTTGCGATTATTGCAGAGAAATAACAACTATGCCAAAAGGTTACTTGGACACAAGATGTTCGAGTAACTTTTATTCATCCTTTTCTCTTCAATTTTATTATCTTTTTGATAAAATTCAGAAATCGTGCGTACTTTTGTGGTAAATGCAAGAACAAGAGAAAAAAAACATCGATTTTTTTATTTTTAGAAGATTAATAAAAGACGTTAAGCCCTATAAAGGCGTCTTTACATGGGCTTTTATTTCTACTATTGCACTTGCTCTCGTTAGTGCTTACCGACCCCAGCTAATGGGAGAAATGGTCGGTAATTACATTGAAAAATCTCAAAATACCGAGAAATTACTGATTTGGACCCTCATTTTGATTGGAATCCTGTGTGTTGAAACTTTACTCCAATTTACTTCATCCTATCTTTCCAATCTTCTCGGACAATCGATTATTCGCGATATGCGAAAAAAATTATTCAAACACGTTACCTCTTTTCGTGTTCGATTTTTTGATAATACACCAATCGGCTCCTTAGTTACGCGCCTTGTTTCAGATATTGAAGCGATTTCAGATGTTTTTTCGCAAGGACTAATTAGTATTTTAGGAGATTTGCTATCACTTATCGCTATTTTCATTTTTATGTTTACTGCCAATTGGAAATTGGCTTTGCTAACAATTATTCCAATTCCGATTTTAATTATCGCCACACGTATTTTTGCCCGTGCCATGAAAAAAGCATTTCAATTAGAACGTGTTCAAGTAAATAAACTAAATAATTTCGTTCAAGAGCGTTTAACAGGCATGTCCATCGTTCAAATGTTCAACCGCCAAGATGTTGAAATGAAAAACTTTATCGAAATAAATAAAGGACATCGACAAGCGCATATTAATGCAGTTTGGGCATTTTCAATTTTCTTTCCAGTAGTTGAATTTTTAACTTCAATTTCTGTTGCCATGCTTTTAGTTTGGGGCGTAATGCAACTGGAATGGGTTCATAGTTCTGCGAATGTATTTAGTGAAATTACCATGTTTACTTTGTGGATTCAGATGTTATACCGTCCAATCCGACAATTAGCAGATAAATTCAATGTGCTTCAACGAGGAATTGTTCGTGCGGAAAGGGTGTATGATTTATTGGAAAGAGAAGAGCAAGTACAAGATAAAGGAACCATCGTTTCATGTGATTTTTCGCAAGAAATTAAGTTTAAAAATGTTTGGTTTGCTTACAAAGATGAAGATTGGGTTCTAAAAAACATTTCATTGACCATTCAACCAAACGAAACAGTTGCTTTTGTTGGTGCAACAGGCGCAGGAAAATCTACAATCATCAATTTATTAAGTCGTTTCTACGAAAATCAAAAAGGAGAAATTACAATTGGAAACCTTTCTATCAATGAATTGGACTTACATTATCTCCGAAAAAACATTGCTGTAGTATTACAAGATGTCTTTTTATTTTCTGAAACGCTTTTGTACAACATTACTCTTGGCGATAAATCTATCTCAAAAGAAAAGGTAATTGCAGCAGCAAAAGAAGTGGGTGCACACGATTTTATTATGCGACTTCCTGGAGATTATGATTACAATGTTGGCGAGAGAGGTGGCGTTTTATCTGTTGGTCAAAGACAATTGATTTCATTCATTAGAGCTGCTGTTTATAATCCACATATTTTGGTGTTAGACGAAGCTACTTCAAGTGTTGACAATGAATCGGAACAACTGATACAAACAGCGACAGAAAGATTAACACACAACCGTACTTCAATTGTTATTGCTCATCGTCTTTCAACTATACAGAGAGCCAATAAAATTGTTGTCATTGACGCAGGAGAAATTATAGAAATGGGAAGTCACCAAGAATTACTTACGATGAATGGACATTATAAAAAGCTTTTTGATTTGCAGTTTAAGGAGTAATTAAATATCTTTAAAGAAAAAACATTCCCACAACAGAAATAAGGTAAATTACCAATACAGCCCAAGAATCCATACCTAATCCAAAATACCTTTTCTTCTCTTTTATAATCATTCCAATTATATAAATCAGCGTAATTAATATAGCTGTACACGTTAAATAAATATCCGTATTTTCTGCGCTAGGCAATATAGATTTGCCAGTAATTAGGGTCGCAGGAAGAAATAAAACGGGTAAAAAGGTATTTCCACCAAAAATATCACTGATAATTGGTTCGTAGGATTTATTGCGAACAAATGCTAGTCCACCAGAAATTTCAGGAAGTGAAGTGACCAAGGCGAGGATGGTTGCTCCAAAAATAACGCCATCTATTTCATAATACTTTGCAATTGTGGAACTAGTTGTTTCTAATAAAACCCCAAATATTAAGACAATTAAAGAAACAACAACGAGCCAGATTATCGAAGAAGTTTTGGTTAACTTACTTGTCACCTTTTTATCTTGTTTTGGAGCAGATACATTGTTTTTCTGGAATCTTTTCATGGCGAAAATACTTGCGATCCAAACGAAAACTATCATCAACTCTGGTGGTGTAGTTCGAGCAAAAATAAACGAAGAATGAAACTGCTTTCCGATAATAACAACTGTTAAGACAGCGACAAGAAATAATCCCTGCAGAATACTTGTTTCGCTTCCCGTTAAAGTTGAAAGAGGCTTGCGTTCTTTCCTAGATGCAAAGTCAAAAAGTACCAAAATAACTGACTGAACCGTAATTCCTCCCAAAATATTTCCAACTGCTAAGCTTACATCACCTTTAAGAGATCCACTCATTATGATGGCAATTTCTGGTAAATTGGTAACAATTGCTAGAATAATAGTCCCGCCAAAAGCACTTCCTAAATTGAATTTATCATCAATAAAATCAACAATGTCAGATAGTTTCGTGCAGAAATACCAGATGAAACCTGTAGAGACACAAAAAATTAAAATGCTTGTACTAAAACTAAATGAGAAATCCATTTTGCGAAGTTAATGTCCAAATCTACAAAAATAATTCCTTGTAAAGGCTTCTTATTTGTAGTGTAATTGTTCCTCAATTTTTCTTAATTTAGCACGCTCAAATAAAATGCATCAATGGAAATTCCAAAAACATACGAACCGAATCAAGCAGAAGAAAAGTGGTACAAATACTGGATGGAGAAAAATTATTTTCACTCTGTTCCAGATGAACGTGAGGCTTATACTGTTGTAATTCCACCGCCAAATGTGACGGGAGATTTACACATGGGACACATGCTCAACAACACAATTCAAGATGTTTTGGTGCGAAAAGCGCGTATGGAAGGCAAAAATGCTTGTTGGATTCCTGGAACTGACCACGCTTCTATTGCTACAGAAGCTAAAGTCGTAAATAAATTACGTGCAGAAGGCATCAAAAAATCAGATTTGTCGAGAGATGAATTCATGAAACATGCGTGGGAATGGAAAGAAAAACACGGTGGAATTATTCTTGAGCAATTAAAAAAACTTGGTGCTTCTTGCGATTGGGAACGTACGCATTTCACGATGGATGCTGAATATTCAGAATCTGTTTTAGATACGTTTCTCGATTTATACAAAAAAGGAAAAATATACCGTGGCGTTCGTATGGTAAACTGGGATCCAGAAGCACTAACTGCTCTTTCTGATGAAGAAGTTCTCCACAAAGAAGTAAACTCAAAACTGTTTTACGTTCGCTATAAAATTGCCGGTTCAGAAGATAATTGGTTGACAATTGCTACGACTCGTCCAGAAACTATTTTGGGAGATTCTGCCATTTGTATCAATCCAAATGATGGTCGTTTTATGCATTTGCATGGAAAACACGCGATAGTTCCTATTGCAAATCGTACTATTCCAATTATTTTGGATGATTATGTTGACATGGAATTTGGAACAGGTTGTTTGAAAGTTACGCCTGCTCACGATACAAATGATTACGAACTTGGTAAGAAATATCAATTAGAAACAATTGATATTCTGAATGATAACGGGACTTTAAACGAAAATGGATTGCATTATGCAGGAAAAGATCGTTTTGAAGTTCGAAAAGAAATCGAAAAAGAATTACACGACAAAGGTTATTTAGTTAAAACAGAAGATCATATCAATAAAATTGGTTTTTCTGAACGTACAGATGCTGTAATCGAACCACGTTTGTCTTTGCAATGGTTTGTTGATATGAAAGATTTATCGCAACCTGCTTTGGATAACGTTATGAATGGAAATATCAATTTCTATCCAGCGAATTTGAAAAACACCTATCGCCATTGGATGGAAAACATCAAAGATTGGTGTATTTCTCGCCAATTATGGTGGGGACATCGTATTCCAGCTTGGTACTTTGGAAGTAATCCGAATGATTATGTTGTTGCAAAAACAGCTGACGAAGCGTTGAGACTAGCGATTGAAAAATCTGGTAAAAATCTTACGATAAATGATCTAAAACAAGATGAAGATGTACTCGATACATGGTTTTCATCATGGTTATGGCCAATTTCTGTTTTCAATGGTTTAACACAACCGAATAATCCAGAAATAAAGTATTATTACCCAACAAACGATATCGTTACTGCACCAGAAATCATGTTTTTCTGGGTTGCGAGAATGATTATTGCAGGATATGAATACATGGGTGAATTGCCTTTCAAAAATGTATATTATACGGGAATTGTACGCGATAAATTAGGTAGAAAAATGTCTAAATCGCTTGGAAACTCTCCAGATCCAATAAAATTAATTGAAAAATACGGTGCAGATGGCGTTCGTGTCGGAATTTTAATTTCTTCTCCAGCAGGAAATGATTTGCCTTTTGACACTTCTCAATGTGAGCAAGGACGTAACTTCTCAAATAAAATTTGGAATGCTTTCCGTTTAGTAAATGCTTGGGAAGTTAAAGATATTGAACAACCTGAAGCTTCTAAAAAAGCCATCGAATGGTTGGATGCTAAAATCAACAAAACAATCGTTGAAATTGACGATGCATTTGATAAATTTAGAATTTCAGATGCCTTGATGACAACCTACAAATTGGTTTGGGATGATTTCTGTTCTTGGTATTTAGAAATGATAAAACCTGGTTACGAGCAACCAATCGACAATAAAACGTATGAATCAACTTTACAATTTTTCGAGAAATTATTGAAACTGATGCATCCGTTTACACCTTTCGTAACGGAAGAGATTTGGCATTTAATTCGCGAAAGAAAAGAAGGAAATGATATCATCATCGAAGCTTGGCCAAAAGCTGAAAAATCAAATGATGAATTGTTGAAGAAATTTGAATTAACAGATGCAGTAATTACGAATATACGTAACATACGTAAGCAAAATAACATCGCTTCAAAAATTAAGATTGATTTAAAAATAAACGTAAATAAAGAAATAGATAAACAATTTGATTCAGTTGTAATTAAAATGGGAAATCTGTCTTCTTTAGAATATGCGAAAGAGAAATTGACCAATGGTTATTCCTTTATTGTTGAATCGAACGAATATTTCATTCCATTTGGAGAAGATTTGGACATAGATGCAGAAATAGAGAAGATTGAAGGAGAATTGAAATATACCAAAGGCTTTTTAGCTTCTGTAAATGGTAAATTATCCAATCAGAAATTTGTTGCTGGAGCTCCAGAAGAAGTGGTTGCAATCGAAAGAAAGAAAGCTGCCGATGCAGAAAACAAGATTCAATTATTGGAAGATAAATTAAACGGACTTAAGAAATAGCGATTTGCTATAAGTTATCTTTAATTATCTGCTCGATCCCCGAAACAAAAGATGGATGTGTGTTACAACTTTCTACAAGTTGTACTTTTTCGCCTCCTCTTTCGGTTAAATATTCTTGGTATTCTGTTCCAATTTCTATGATTGTTTCGAGACAATCTGCAACAAATGCTGGACTAAAAACAAGGAGGTTTTTAGCGCCTTTATCTCCCCAATCTTTGACAACTTTGTCACTAAATGGTTCTATCCATTTTTCGTTGAGTCTCGACTGAAAAGAAACCGTATAATCTTCTTCTTTTAAATTTAAGCGTTCTGCCAACAAGCGAGTTGTTGCATAGCAAGTTGCTTTATAACAAGAATGATTGTGCTCATTAATTGCGGACTCACATGGTTGATCTTCGCATAAACCTGAATCATAGACTTTATCCAATTGTCGAATAGGAAGTCCGTGATATGAGAATATAATATGGTCAAACGCTTTTAAATCGTGTTTAGAAGCATTGTCTACTATAGAATCTAGATAACCTTTGTTGTCGTAAAACTGATTAACGATTTTGATTTCCGGAATAACCCACCATTTTTGAATGATTTTCATTGCTTTTTCAACTGCTGAACCTGTAGAAGCTGAAGCATATTGAGGGAAAAGTGGCAAAATAATGATTCGTTCGTAGTTTTTGGTTTTCATGCGCGCCAAAACACTTTCCATACTTGGATTTTGGTAACGCATTGCAAATTCAACTTCGATATTATCAGCAGAGAATTTATTGTTTAATTGTTTTGTAAGTTCTTCGGTATGCGTCATCAATGGAGAAACTCCTTTTCCAAATTCCCAAAGTTCTTTGTATATTTTAGCAGATTTAGGCGCACGAAATGGAACAATGATACAATTTACTAATAGTTTTCTTGCTAACCAAGGGATATCTATAACACGCGGATCATTTAAAAATTCACGTAAGTATCTACGAACATCATTGGTAGAAGGACTGTCGGGAGTTCCTAGTTGAATCAATAATACACCTGTTTTTTTCATGGTGCAAAAGTAAACATTTTTGAATGGAAGTTAATCAATTATCCAATTTTCAATCCAATAACCAAAACATCATCCACTTGTTCAAGCGAACCTTTCCATTCTTCGAAAGCTAATTTTAGTGCATCTCTTTGTGAATCAATTGAATTTGAACTATTTTTTTCTAATAATTCTTTGAATTGACTGTACTTAAATTTTTTGCCTTTTTCTCCACCAAATTGATCGGCATATCCATCACTAAAAATATAAACACTATCGCCTTTTTCTAACTGAATTGTATGAGGAGTGTAAGTATCTACTATTCCGTCAAGGTTTATTCCTATTGGGAATTTATCGGCTTTTATTTCATTTAAAACTCCGTTTCGACAATAGTAAAGTGAATTAAATGCACCGGCATATTCCAACATCAACGTTTTGGTATCGAAAGAACATAGAGCTAAGTCCATTCCATCTTTTACACCTCCACCATCACCAGATTGACGTAATGTTTTTGTTACACCATCATCTAAATAAGATAATATTTCAGCAGGATTTGTTAGATGTGCTTCATTTACAGCGGCACTCAATAAATTAAATCCAACCACACTCATCAATGCGCCTGGAACTCCATGTCCTGTACAATCAACCGCTGCAAAAAGGACTTTATTTTCTTTTTTCTCAATCCAATAGAAATCACCACTTACAATATCCTTCGGTTTGTATAAAATAAAACTATTAGGTAACGTTTTTTGCCAATAATCATCAGGAGGTAAAATCGATTCTTGAATACGTTTGGCGTAGTTAATACTATCGGTTATTTCTTTTTTCTGTTGGTTAATCTCTTCGTTTTGTAACTCAAGAACAGTATTTGCGTTGCGTTTTATTTTATAGCGATTATAAATTAATGCGGTAGAAGTAAAAATCAATAGAACCAACACTAATAAAAACCCTAGCCACATTTTATTTCGTCCATTCTCATAATTTTGGATTTGTGATTCTTTCGTAAGAAGTTTGATTTCTTGCTGCTTTTTTTCTGTTTCAAATTGAACTTGAAGTTCATTGATTTGCTTGGCATTATCCAAACTCATCATCGTATCTTTTTGAGCAATACACAATTCATAATTTTCTAATGCAGCTTTATAATTATTCTGTGAAATATAAAATACAGTTAATGTTTGATAGCCATTTTTCATAAACTGTCTGATCCCTCTTTTTTTAGAGATATCCAAACTTTTATTAACCGTTTCTATCGCCTTATTGATATCACCTTTATAAAAATAATTTAGTCCTAATGCATTTAAGGTTAAACTCAAATTATAATCATCTTTAATTTTACGCCAGATAACTATCGCTTTTTCGTAATACGGGTAAGCTTTACTATATTCTTTTAAATCGTCATACAAAATCCCCAAATTATTGAAAGTAAGTGCAATCCCAGATTGATCATTAATTTCTGTTCTAATAGCTAAGGCTTCTTTATAACATTCAAGACTCTTATCAAATTGATTAATTTCTTTGTAAAAGACTCCTAAATTACTTAATGTATTTGCCTCTCCTTGTTTATCACCAATTTCTCTTTTAATTTTTAAAACTTTAAAGTAGAATTCAAGTGCTGTCTTATAATTTCCATTGTCTTTATAAATAATCGCAATGTTATTTAACGAACGAGCTTCTAATTTTTTATCTCCAATGGAAGCACTAATTTTGTTAGCTTGTAAATAATTAGCTAATGCTTTATCAGAAATACTCTTTGCATCGTAAATTAATCCAATATTATTTAGAGCTATTGCTTCATTCTGACGATTTTTAGTAGCAATTGAAAGTGCTTTTGCTTTTTGCTGGCATTCTAAGGCTTCGTCATATTCTGCTTTATTATAATGAATAGATCCCAAATTACAATAGGCACTCGTTTCGCCTTCAATAAACTTAATTTTTTGAGATAATTGCAATGCTTTCTCTGCATATTCTGATGCTTTGTCGACATCGTTATCTGAATACAAACTAGACAAATGATTTAAAACATTGATATATGCAGTATCTTTCGTTGTTTTCAACAACGATTTATAATGGTTGAGCTCATTGATATCTTGAGCAGAAACGCAGAAGCTAAAAAAGCACAGTAATAGTAGACTAATTTTTTTCATATAGAAAAACTCTAGTCAATAATACAGAAATTATTTGGTGTATCGTACTTATTATGAAATAAAAAGCGTCTAATCTACTTTCTTCAGAACAACAGAACTATTCCCAGATTTTAAGGTTAAGAAACCTTTTTCGAGCATGAAAGACATCGTTTTATCCGAAATAGCTTGTAGAAATTGGTTTTCTACATCTAACTCTTCGCAAGCCATTTTAGTAGCATACATAGATGAGAAAGTAATCATACTTTGTCCTAATTTAATTTCACCTCCGTACTGATTACAACCAGCAAAACCAGAAACATGATTTTTAACAAGATCAATTTCCATTGTTGGAACACCATTCTTTAATGCTGCTTTATCAATTGGTTTTCCATCAATAGATTCAACTGCCCAAATATCGTGTAAACGATAATCTGCAATATAAAATCCACAACCGTTATAGATTGTCTCTGCTTTATCTGCTGTCTTTTTGAAGTGCACTTCTACTTTGTAGGTATATTCAGTTTCTGACATTCCATCAGAGCATGTTCCTTTTGTTAAGATTGCCATAATGGTTGCATCAGCAGATTTTGCTTGATAAATTATCCCAAAACCATCTTTTAAGGGTTTTGTACGAGAAGTGTCAAATTTAAAATTTACACTTCCTTCATTTAGGCTAGAAAAATAAACTTCTCCATTCTTTTTAATTTCAATGTTCCAAAAAGGCTCTGTTCCAGTTCCTCTAAAAATAGAAGTAAGAATGGGCATACCCGTATTTGAAGTTGGATTTCCTTTTGTTAGAACATATTTATCAGCTAGTTCCCCACTCATTTTTTTGCCTTGAGTATCTAGCATAACTAGTTTATCATCATTAAGTTGAAACAATTCCTTGCCTTTTCCATTTTGTTCTATAATAACAACTGATTTTTTAGAAACTTCGAATTTACCACTTTCTTCAACAGGATTTGTACTGCGCTCTTGATAAACCATTGTTTTATGGTAGGTATTGTCTTTGTTTAAAGTCAATTCATAGTTGATTCCTGGACAATCTGCACATGGAATTTGACCAGAATACGTTCCGTAAACATCTGCTGTATTGTCTTTGTCTGTTGCGCATCCTTGAAATGCTAAAACTGTTGCTATTGATAGGTAAAAAGAAAATTTCATGTTGTGTATTTTTAATAATTATGCGTTTACTTTTGGATTTGCGAATAGTTCAACTTCCGTGCCATTAATTTTATGTCCGCATAAGATTACAAGGCGTTCTACAATATTTCTTAATTCGCGAATATTACCTGTCCAATTAATTTTTTGAAGAGCAAGCAAAGCATCAGCAGTAAATTCTTTTCTTGGAACTCCGTGATCTTCGCAAACTTGCGTTAAAAAATGTTCTGCCAAAAGAGGAATATCTTCTCTTCTTTCGTTGAGAGAAGGAACTTGAATGAGGATAACTCCAAGACGATGGTACAAATCTTCTCTAAAATTACCCAATTCAATTTCTTTCAATAAGTTTTTATTTGTTGCGGCAACAACGCGTGCGTCTATTTTTAAGTCACGTTCTCCTCCTACGCGAGTGATTCTGTTTTCTTGTAAAGCACGTAATACTTTTGCTTGTGCAGCAGCACTCATATCTCCAATTTCATCGAGGAAAATAGTTCCGCCTTCTGCTAATTCGAATTTACCTTTCTTTTGTTTTATAGCAGATGTAAACGCTCCTTTTTCATGACCAAAAAGTTCACTTTCTATTAATTCAGAAGGAATAGCCGCACAGTTTACCTCAATAAATGGACCTTTAGCTCTTGGACTGCTATCGTGAAGTTGACGAGCAACTAATTCTTTACCTGTTCCATTTTCTCCTGTAATTAAAACACGAGCTTCAGAAGCTGCCACTTTTTCAATCATTTCTTTGATTTTCATAATGGCATCTGTTTCACCAATAATAGATGAACCTTTGAAGCGTGTGATTGTTTTTTTAAGAACATTTGTTTGTCCAACAAGATTTACGCGATCTTTTGCATTTCGTATGGTAACTAAAATTCTATTTAAGTCAAGCGGTTTTTCGATAAAATCAAAGGCACCTTTTTTAATTGCATCAACAGCAGTTTCTATACTTCCGTGTCCAGAAATCATGATTACTGGAGTTTCAATTTCTGCTTTTGCGAGTGCATCCAATACTTCCATGCCATCCATTTGAGGCATTTTAATATCACAAAAAATCATGTCAAAAGCTTCATTTTTAGCTTTTTCAAGACCTTCTTTTCCGTTTTCTGCTTCTTCAACTTCAAACTCTTCAAACTCTAAAATTTCTCTTAAAGCTCTACGGATACTTTTTTCGTCGTCTATGACTAATATTTTACTCATTACATATAATTATCAGCGACTAAGTTACGATTTTTGACCGTATCTTTCTAATGAAATTGGAGACTATTTTATCGGATAGTACATCAACGCTCCTTCTTTGATAGAACATGGAGAAATGACTACTTTATTTGCTTTCATTCGATTGATAACCCAACGAATTTTAACGGAAGTTATGTGCATCATTTTTCGTCGAATAGGAATAATATATTGATTTTCTTCTCTTTCTTCAATTGTAGAAAAAATCATTTTATCTAAATACTTTATTAAAATCGGAAGATCTAAATCAATTAATGCTATTTCTTTTGGAAAAGGTAATTTATAGATTAATTCGTACAAACTTTCGAAAGAACCAGAAGCGCCAATAAGCGTTTTACAATTGAGAGAATCAATAAAATCTCCAGCATTTTGCTCAAAGAATTCTTCAATAATTGCAACTTGTTCAGATGTCATTGGGTCAGAAAATTCAAATTTTTGAAATACGCGAGAAACTCCAATTTCAAAGCTTTCTAAATTTAATATTCCTGTTTTATCTGCACAAATAAATTCTGTACTTCCTCCACCGATATCAATAATTAAAGCTGAATCTGTAAATTGATGTGACCAACAAACACCGTGATAAATGAGTTCAGCTTCTTTTCTTCCATCGACAATAATTGTTTTAGTATTCAAAAATTGATCTACTTGCTTAATAAATTTAGAAGCATTTGTGGCTCCACGAATAGAAGAAGTTCCAACAACAACGAGACTTTCTACTTCCCATTTATCGCAATATCTTTTGAAATTATCTAGGCAAACAAAAGCACGCATCCAAGCATCTTCTGCAATGATGTTTTTATTAATTCCACCCATACCTAGCGCAACGCCTTCTTTTGTCGAAAGTAATGGTTCAAATGAATTTTCTGTTGTACGAGCAATGAGCAGATTAAATGTGTTCGTGCCCATATCAATAACTGCTTTTATCATACGTGTTTCTCGTTTAACAAACGAACTCAAAATCGATAAGTTATTTTAACCATTTAAAAAATTGTGCAAATTTCAAACGGTAGCCGTAAGATAATAATCCTCGCTTGAAAAGTTTTCCTGCGAAATAAATATTCACAAAAATTCCAAGTACTAAAATAATAATAGAAGCGATTAAATGCCAAGCTTCTCCAGGCCCGTATCCTTGAGCAAATTTCACCATAACGGTAATTGGAGAAGTAATTGGAATCATTTGAAGCCAAAAAGCAAGTGTTGAATCTGGATTTTCGGCGACGAAATATCCCGCCCAAATTCCAATAAAAAATAAACACATCAATGGAATTAAAAATTGTTGTCCGTCTGACTCTGAACCTTGAGCGGCACCCAAAGCGGCAAATAATCCAGCAAAGAACAAATAACCTAAAATCAGTAAAAAGATAAATAAACTCAACATAACTGTGAAATTAATTTGTTCAAAAACTAATTGTACAATTTCATTGTAGGAGTTGTATTCAAAAGCGTTTGATGAGCTAGTCATATTAACCAAATTCATATTAGAAACATCAAATAAATCTGGATAAACAAAATAGCGAATACTCAATAATCCCAATCCGATGATAGTTGCCCAAATTAAGAACTGTAATAATGCTGCTAATCCAATTCCAATGATTTTACCAAACATTAGTTCGGATGGTTTTACTGTTGCGAGTAAAACTTCGGCAATTCTACTTGACTTTTCTCTATTCGTACTTCGAAGAACAGTCATTCCAAAAAGGAAAATAAAGACAAAAATTACGATTCCAAAGGCGTAACCAGCATAAGCTGCAAGTTTATAATTCCCTAATTCGCTCGGATGAAAAGCATCTCTAACTTCCATGCTGACAGGATGTTTTATTTGCCAGTATTGTTGCAGCGATAAGTGAGTAAATTCAGCTACTTTCAATTCTTCTAAACGGCGTTCAAACTCGCGGCGTATCTGAAATACAACTTTGGGTTGCAATTTCTCTCGCATGTACAAAAACACATGATTATTCGAAAGTACTTTTTCATTGACCACTAAGACTGCGTCGTACGATTTATATTTTACATTATCTGCAAAGTCTTCTGGTTCAATATATTGATTGATGAAATTATAGTTGATATGAGAATTGGTGTCTTTTTTAATCTTGCTTCCTAAAAGTTCTATTGGATCTGAAACCAAAACCTTGAATTCACTTTTTACAGCACCCGAAGCAATGAATAAAATATAAAGAATAGAAAGCACGAGCAAAGGGCCAATAATTGCCATTAACAAGAATGAACGACTAGAAAAGCGTTCTTTAAACTCACGTGAAGCAATGATAATATTATTGTTCATCTACTTCTGTTTTTAATTGTGTTTCTGACATGAAAATATCTTCCATCGAAGGCAATTCTTCCCAAGCGCCTTCAATAACAACGTCATTGATGACAGCTTTCAATAATTCTTTGAGATGATTTTCGTTTAATCCTCTAACACGAGCAATGAAACGATCATCTGCCAATATTTTTTTGTCGATAAAGTCAAATCCTGTCCAAAGCGAATTAACGAAAGCCATTAAATTTCCTTTAAATTGAATCGCATATACGTCATTTCTACGTTCTTTTTTAAGATTTTAAACGGTTCCTTCTAATACTTTTTTACTTTGATGAATCAGTACAACTTTGTCGCACAATTCTTCCACGCTATTCATATTATGTGTAGAAAGTAAAATGGTTTTTCCTTCAGATTTTAGTTCGCGTAATTCTTTGCGAATTAACACTACGTTACTCGGATCAAATCCACTAAACGGTTCATCTAAAATAAGTACTGAAGGGTTATGAAAAACTGAGACAATGAATTGAATTTTTTGTGCCATTCCCTTCGAAAGCTCTTCGATACGTTTGTTTTTCCAATCTTCAATCTGGAATTTCTCAAGCCAAAAATCAATTTGATGTTGAATCTTTTCTTTAGACATTCCTTTCAACTTTCCGATAAACTCAAGATGATTTTTTACCGTCATATTGACGTACAAACCTCTTTCTTCAGGAAGATACCCAACATTTTTTAAGAAATTTCTGTCGATAAGAGTATCATTCCAATAAACGCCACCTTTATCTGCTTCAACAATTTGATTGATAATGCGAATAAGTGTAGTTTTACCAGCTCCGTTTGGACCTAAAATTCCGTGAATTTTACCTGCATCAAATTGCGTTGACACATCGTCAAGCACTATTTTTTTATCAAATCGCTTAGATACATTTTGAATTTTCAGCATGGAGAAAAGTAAAGTCTAAATATATAAAAAAGAATGAGCATGCACTATAATTTTATAAAAATAGACAGAAGTAAGCTTCAAAATTAGAACACTAGAAAACTTTAAGAAAAGAAAACAGCAAATTAATGCTGAAACATATCTTTTACTTTACTGAAAAAATCTTTATCTTTTTCTCCCGGATGTGGTTGAAAATTAGTGCTATCTTTCAGCTTTTCTAAGATTTCTTTTTCTTCTTTCGACACTTTTTTGGGAGTCCAAACATTGATATGAACGATTAAATCTCCGCTTCCATAAGCTTGAAGAGCAGGCAATCCTTTTCCTTTTAATCGAAGTAGTTTTCCGCTTTGTGTTCCAGGTTCAACTTTAATTTTCACTTTTCCATTTACAGTTGGAATTTCTATGGAAGCTCCAAGAACAGCATCTACAAAATTCACAAATGCTTCGTAATGAAGATTATCGCCATCTCTTTTTAAATCTGGATGTTCAACCTCTTCAATTACAATCAATAAATCTCCAGCAATTCCATTAAAAGGACCTGCATTTCCTTTTCCAGAAACGCTCAATTGCATTCCTTCTTCAACTCCTGCAGGAATATCAATTTCAATGATATCCTCTTTGCGTTTTAATCCTTGAGAATCTGCATCAGCAGGTTTTTTATCAATCAATTTACCTGTACCATTACAAGTTGGACACGTTGCAGCAGTTTGCATGTGGCCTAAAAAAGTTTGTGTTACACGTGTTATGCGACCTGAACCGTTACATTGAGAACAGTTTTTATAGGTAACACCTTCAACATTAACGAGTTTATTTACTTTAATTTTTTTGTGTACACCGTTGGCGATTTCTTCTAATGTCAATTTAATTTTAACGCGAAGATTCGTTCCTTTAACAACGTGAGATTGTCGACCAGTTCTACCTGATCCACCAAAAGCTCCACCAAAAACATCTCCAAATTGCTCGAAGATATCTTCCATGTTCATTCCACCACCGTGGAATCCTCCACCACCTCCTGCACCGCCAACTCCAGCATGACCGAAACGGTCATAACGTTGTCGTTTTTGATCATCTGACAAAATTTCATAAGCTTCAGCTGCTTCCTTAAATTTATCTTCAGCACCTTTGTCATTCGGATTTTTATCTGGATGATGTTTAATTGCCAATTTACGGTATGCTTTTTTGATTTCTGCTGCGTCTGCAGATTTGCTTACACCTAATATTTCGTAATAATCTCTTTTTGAGCTCATAAATAATCTATTGTCCTACAACAACTTTAGCGTAACGTAGTATTTTATCTTTTAAAAAATATCCTTTTTCGACCATGTCTACTACTTTTCCTTTATCAGCTTTCGTTGGCGCTGGAACATTCGTAATAGCCTCATGTAAATCTGTGTCAAAAACTTCTCCTTTTGCATCAATAGACTTCAATCCCTTTGCTATAAGTATTTGATTTAATTTTGTATGAATCAATGAAATGCCTTCATAGAAAGCTTCTAGATCTACAGGTTCTTTCATTGCGAAAGCACGATCAAAATCATCTAAAATAGGAAGTAAATCTTTGATTACATCTGCACCTGCTTGACCAATAATATCGACTTTTTCTTTAATCGTTCGTTTTCTAAAATTGTCAAACTCAGAATACAAACGAATATAACGATCATTTATCTCGTTGTATTTTTCTTCCCAATTATCTCCTGTTGAAGATGTTGAATCTTCAGTATTCGTTGTAGAATCCGTCTGATCTTCTTGAGGAAAATCTTTATCTGTTATTTCTTCTTTATCTGACATTATCGTTGTTTTTTGTTGGCTAATGTCAAAGACATTGCCAAACTCTAAAATAGGACAAACTGACAGTTTAATTGCTTATAGGTGACAAGCAACTGTCATGATTTCCTTCGTTAAAAATTATATTTTACTTTCTTCGAATATCTGCTCCGAGGTTATTTAATCGAATATCGATATCTTGATATCCTCTATCAATTTGTTCGATATTATGGATTGTGCTTTTTCCTTCAGCAGAAAGCGCGGCAATTAATAAGGAAACTCCCGCACGAATATCTGGAGATGTCATGCTTATTCCTCTCAATTTATGCTTATTTCCTAATCCAATAACTGTTGCTCTGTGTGGATCACATAAAATAATTTGAGCCCCCATGTCAATTAATTTATCGACAAAGAACAAACGAGATTCGAACATTTTTTGGTGAATGAGAACAGAACCTTTTGCTTGTGTTGCAACTACCAAAATGATACTCAATAAATCAGGTGTAAAACCTGGCCATGGAGCATCTGAAATTGTTAATATAGAACCATCAATAAACGTTTCAATTTCATAAGAATCTTGCGCTGGGATGAATAAATCATCTCCACGTAATTCCATTTTAATTCCTAGTTTTTTGAAAACTGAAGGAATAACGCCTAAGTTTTCATACGAAACATCTTTGATTGTAATTTCTGAACCTGTCATTGCTGCAAGTCCGATGAAACTACCAATTTCAATCATATCTGGAAGAATTCTATGAAAACAACCTTTTAATGATTTAACTCCATCAATTTCGATACGATTTGAACCAATTCCTGTAATTTTTGCGCCCATACTATTGAGCATTTTACACAACTGTTGCAAATAAGGCTCACAAGCGGCATTATAAATCGTTGTGTGACCTTCTGCCATTACAGCAGCCATAAGAATATTTGCAGTTCCAGTAACAGAAGCTTCATCTAAATGGATGTATGCTCCAGTAAGTTTTTTTGCTGTAACAGAATAAAAATGCTCACCTTGATCAAAATTAAATTTAGCACCTAATAATGCAAATCCTTCAAAGTGTGTATCCAATCTACGTCGACCTATTTTATCTCCACCTGGTTTTGGGATATAACCAACTCCAAAACGCGCTAAAAGTGGACCGACAATCATAATTGATCCACGTAAACTGCTTGCTCGTTCTTTAAAATCTTCTGTTTTAAGATAATCTAGATTGATGTCTTTTGCTTGAAATATAAATGTTCCTTTTTCTACTTTCTCAATCTTCACACCCATAGCTTGAAGAAGATTTATCAATTTATTGACATCGATTATATCTGGAATGTTAGAAATCGTAATTTTCTCTTCTGATAAAAGAACTGCGCAAATAATTTGCAGTGCTTCGTTTTTAGCACCTTGCGGAACTAATTCACCTTTAAGTTTTTTTCCTCCATGGATTTCGAAAGATCCCATAAAAATGTAGGTTTAGCGTTTTTTAAATCTATTATTTTTGGAATTACTTCCAGGCTTTTTCTTGTTACGTTGATTAGGTTTAATTCCCACCGCTTTTAATATTTGATTAGTTGCCAATAAAACTTCTGGGTTGGTTACTTTTAGTTTGCCTTCAGAAAGTTCGAATAATTGATTAATAATTACCTCATTTTCAACAGCTTCGTTATTATACTGAATGTATAATTTTTTCATCAAATTCGCTATACGACTTGTAACCAATTCTCTTTCTTCTTCGTTTTCGATTTCACATGCTTTTTTGATCATCTCTTGCATGTTATGACCATAATGACCATAGCGAATACGATGTTTTGGATAAGTCAAACGCTCTGGTTTAACATTCAAAGATTCTGCGCTGGGAATTGGATAAGGAGAATCAACATCTAATTTAAAATCAGACATGATAAAAAGATGCGCCCAAAGTTTATGGCGGAAATCATCTACATCTCTTAAATGCGGATTCAATTGCCCCATAACTTCAATAATAGCAGAAGCAGCGCGATTTCTTTCATCTCTATCTCCTAAACTAACAGCGAAATTGATCATTTCCTGTACATTTCTTCCATATTCTGGAATAAGCATTTTTTGACGTGCGGTATTGTATTCCATGTATTTATTAACGATAAGGTTCAAAGGTAAGTAAAAAATCTTAGCCTTACTTTATTTCATTCATGTTGAGCGAAAAAATATGCAAAAAAATAGCCTAATTTTTGTCCATTATACCATGAATTGTTATCTTACCATACGGCACCGCCTGAAAATCTGCGTGCATGTTTTATTTTATAGTTTCCATTGGCATCTGATTTTACATTTTCTACTATTTTAGAGCCTCCTGATTGCGCTGCTACCGCTCCTCCTAACTTATCTCTATACAAAATAATTTCAGCTCCCTCAATTCCCTCTCCTGTTATAGGATTATACACTCTGCCTTCTACATATACATTTCCGCCGCCTTTGGTGCAGGATAGTAGAAATGCTAAAATTGATATGTAGAGAAGTTTTTTCAATAGTTTATGGTAAATGTTGTTGAATTATTATTTGGGACAAACACACTGTCTGTATAATAATTTACGCTTCCGTTTCTGGTTACCTCCCATTGATATACTCTCCAACCCATGGGAACTTTAGCCCCCCCCCCTGGATCATCATACATATAGCAACCAGTTCTATAGTTTGACCAAGATTCAAAATCAGATTCACCAATAGTTTGAAATCTAAACCGCATAGAGTCTCCTCCCCCCTGACAATTGACATTATGAATACTGAGTTTTAAATACCCATACGGCACCGCCTGAAAATCTGCGTGCATGTTTTTGCTTTTTATCATTTTGACTGAATTAATAGCAATTACATTAGCATAATTTTTCTTTTTTGTACTAATATCTACCCAACCAATTGGATAATTTTCTCCATAGTCAGTTACTTCTAAGTAAAAAGCTTGAAATACGCCTGTATGCTTAATCTTATAATTTCCATCAGCATCTGTATAAGTTGTTTCTACAAATTTCTTGCTCGTGGATGGACCAATATATCCACTAGAAGGTTGTTCTTTCCATAACTGAATTTTAATATTCTTCAATCCCTCTCCTGTTGCAGGGTTATAAGCCCTGCCTTCCACATACATATTTCCTCCTCCTTTGGTGCAGGCTAATAGTAAGAAACTTATTAAACTGATATAAATTAACTTTTTCATAATACAACGAGTTTGGTGTTATATACTTTGTTTTTGCTTTGTACACGTATTAAGTAAGAACCTTTCGGAAATTGCTTTTCTATGGTTAATTCTCTTTTTTCAGATAAACTT
>Ga0164242_10000794_pt1 | contig 37960 bp, 36 predicted proteins | sample OricomgcompostMG_FD_108783 | JGI IMG/M metagenome (GOLD analysis project Ga0164242, IMG submission 108783) | Miracle-Growth compost microbial communities from Emeryville, California, USA - Original compost - Miracle growth compost (MG) ... | reverse complement strand
TTGAAGCCGAGGTTCTGCAGCGCCGAGACCGCATCCGCGCTGACGCTGCCCACAGGTGCCGCCACCGCCCCCGCGATGCCGGGGAGCGCGCCAGCCTTGTCCTTCAGCTCGTTGACGATGCGTCCGGCCAGCTTCGGGCCGACGCCTTGCGCCCGCGCCACCGTCGCCGCGTCCTGCGCCGAGCAGGCGGTTTGCAGCTCGGCGGGCGAGAGCGCCGAGAGGATCGCCAGGCCGACCTTGCTGCCCACCCCCTGCACGCCGGTCAGCAGGCGGAACCAGTCGCGTTCCTCGGCGGTGGCGAAGCCGAGCAGGCGCAGGTCGGTCTCGCTCACCTGCAGGTCGGTGAACACGGTGCACTCGTCGCCGCGGAGGCCGAGCGCGGAAAGCGTCTTCGACGAGCAATGGACGAGGTAGCCGACGCCCTGGACGTCGATCACCGCCCAATCCGCCCCGGTTTCATCGAGCCGCCCGCTCAGCTTCGCAATCATGTTTTGTTCCTGCCGATTCGCTGAGGGTTTGGCTAGGGCGATTCGCCCGATTTGCCCGGGTGAATGCTGCGAATGGTCCCAATGTTCGCAGTGCCCATGGTCCGTGCCTCTGCCCGGCGATCGAGCAGCGCTGAAGGGCGCGGCGCGAACGGCTGTCGGAGGCGCTCGGGAAGGCCATCCCGCGACCGTGCCAGAAACGGGCGATGTAGGAAATGGTTCGCGTAGAGACGCCGAGAAGCAGAGACGCAGAGAGCCCGAGACCGCGGCGAAGCCGCGCTTCAAACCGGCGTTCCGAGCAAACGCCAAGCTTTGAAATGGATGCAAGGGCCTCCGGCCCGGGAATAACGTCTCTGCGCTTCCCTGCGTCTCTGCGCGAACCAAAAAATGGACAGCCGCCCGCATTTGAGCCAAACGCCGCGCCCATGAGCTGGAACACCTTCGGCCGCGCGCTGCGCTTTACGACCTGGGGCGAAAGTCATGGCCCGGCGCTTGGCGCTGTCGTGGATGGGTGCCCGCCGGGGCTGGCGCTGGACGAGGCGGCGATCCAGCCGTTCCTCGATGCGCGGCGGCCGGGCACGAGCAAGTTCACCACCCAGCGCAAGGAGCCGGACGAGGTCCGCATCCTCTCGGGCGTGTTCGAGGGCAAGACCACCGGCACGCCGATCAGCCTGATGATCGAGAACGTCGATCAGCGCAGCAAGGACTACTCGGAGGTCGCCAGGGCCTATCGCCCCGGCCACGCCGATTATGCCTATGACGCCAAGTACGGCTTCCGCGACTATCGCGGCGGCGGGCGCTCGTCGGCGCGCGAGACGGCGGCGCGGGTCGCGGCGGGCGCGGTGGCGCGGCTGGTGATCCCGGAGGTCAGGATCGCCGCCTATGTTTGCGAAATCGGCGGCGACGCTATCGACCGCGAGGCCTTCGACGCGGCGCAGATCGGCCAGAACCCGTTCTTCGGCCCCGATGCCGAGGCGGCCAAGCGATGGGAAAAACGGGTGGATGACGCGCGGCTGGCGGGTTCCTCGCTCGGCGCGGTGGTCGAATGCGTGGCGGAAGGCGTGCCCGCCGGCTGGGGCGCGCCCATCTACGCCAAGCTGGACGCCGATCTCGCCGCCGCGATGATGGGGATCAACGCGGTCAAGGCCGTCGAGATCGGCGCCGGCTTCACCGCCGCCCGCCTGCGCGGCGAGGAGAACGCCGACCCGATGCGCGCCTCAAAGAATGGAATGGGCGAAGGCGGCTCGCCCGAATTCCTCGCCAACCATGCTGGCGGCATCGCCGGCGGCATCTCCACCGGCCAGCCGGTGGTGGTGCGCGTGGCATTCAAGCCGACCAGCTCGATCCTGATCCCGCAGGAGACCGTCACCCGCCCAAATGAATCAGGAGAGTTCGAAGCGACCGAGCTTGCCACCAGGGGCCGTCACGATCCCTGCGTCGGCATCCGCGGCACGCCCGTGGTGGCGGCGATGATGGCGCTGGTGCTGGCCGACCACAAGCTGCTGCACCGGGCGCAATGCGGGTAGGCCTTCCTGTTGCGAGAGGCCCTTTTTCTACTTCTTGGCGGATCAGCTCTAAGTGCGTTGCTCGTCTGGCTGCTGATATTTTGTTTGCGAACGGGTGCAGTGGGATCGCGCAACGCGCCAGATGCCCATCGCGATAAGGAGCCCTTCCGCTTCTGGCTAAGTATCACTGTGTTGGGTTTCGTGACGGCAGCCTGCATTGGCTTTGTTGTCTATTTGGCCGCATCGCTCCTTGGGCAGGCGTGATTTCAAAGCCGCTAGATGCATAGTCTCACAGGCGTCGCCACCCCGGCTTGACCGGGGTCCCGCTAGGGGGCGGCGAGGTGGTCGAACAGGTCGAGCCAGTCGGGGTTGGCCTTCTCGATGAGCGCGAACTTCCAGTCGCGGCGCCAGCGTTTGACGCGTTTCTCGTGGGCGATGCAGGCTTCGATCGGTTCGACATGCTCGGCCCAGACCAGGCGATCGAGGCCGTATCGCTTACAGAAGTCCGAGCCTGAGCCGTTGCGGTGCTGGTGGATTCGCGCCGCCAAGTCCGAGGTCATCCCGACGTACATCGCGCCGCGGTAGCGGTCGGCCATGATGTAGACCCAGCCTCCGCGTCGCTCGCGATCCATGGGTCGAGCTGAAAGGAAGCGGGACCCCGGGTCAAGCCCGGGGTGACGAGAAATTCAGAAGTGTACTCTCTTCTTCGTCACCCCGGACTTGATCCGGGGTCCCGCTGTAACCTCAAGGCTGCGCGATCCCCTCACGGATCGGCCAGCCGCCGAGGTCCAGCGCCGGGGGGAACAGGCGCATCCAGGCCTGGACCATGTGGATCTGGCCATCGTAGATCTTGAACATCTCCCACGCGGTCAGCCGGTCCGAGCCCGGGCCGCGCTGGTTCCATGACAGGCGCATGATCACGATGCCCATCCGCTCGTCGACGACGATGTCGCGCACCGTGACCCGGCCGAGCGTCTTGAAGATTTCCAGCGACTGGTTGCCGATGTCCTCGCACCCGGGGGCGAACTTGCAGCCCGGCCCGGCCATCAGCGCGCCGTTCTCCAGGCGGAAGGCTTCGGGCGCGAACGGCGTGCCGATGGCGTTGAAGGTCTTCGCCTCGCTAAGCCCGCGCGGGTAGAACATGGCGATGCGGATCATCTCGTCGCGCGCGGCGAGCTGCTCCGGGCGCGGCGGGAGGTTCATTCCCTCGGCCGGCGCGCCGCTGTAGGCGTCGATGTTGTAGATCATGCCGTCGGTGCGGCTGCGCGTCGTCACCAGTTCCAGTTCGCTGAGCTTCTGCGCGCCGTCCAGCTTGACCCGCACCACGAGAAGGATCGGCGCGCCCGATTCCTCGACCATGACCCCGGCGACGGCCTGCTGCGCGCGCTCGTCGATGATGTCCTGGCGATAGCCGCGCAGCTTGGTCACCGTTCGCACCAGCCCGACCTTGTCGAGCGGCTTCTCCACCCCGTCCTCGGTAACGCGCAAGGTGGCGGCGACGGGCAGCCTGGCCATGTCGTGATCGACCAGCGCGTAAAGCACTTCGCTCACCTTGCCGCGCAGGCATTCACGGTCGCAGGCCGCTGTCGCCGCGGCGGCGGGCGCTTTCGCGGGTTGCGCGGCCAAGGCCGCCGATGAGAGCGCCAGACCGAGCGCAAGGACGATTTTCATGGCTTCCCTCCCCCTGATGGACGAGGCCAGACCCTAGCGCCGGTGGCGAAGCGCGAGAAGAGCCTCCGCGAATTTGCCGAATAGAGGAGCCCCTTTCTGGCTGCGGAAGAATCCCTCTCTCATCGACGGAGCCGATTGAATCAATCGGAATTGATTGGTTTACTGCGCCGCAACAATCCCTATCTCGCACCTGCGGAATTCACCACCCCCACTCAAACGGAGACATCATGGGTATCATCGGCAGCACCATCAAACCGTTCACCGCCACCGCCTTCCAGGCGGGCAAGGACTTCTTCCCGGTTTCGGAGAAGGACCTCGAAGGCAAGTGGGCGGTGTTCTTCTTCTATCCGGCGGACTTCACCTTCGTCTGCCCGACCGAGCTCGAAGACCTCGGCGAGCATTATGCCCAGTTGCAGAAGCTCGGCGTGGACGTCTACGCGGTCAGCACCGACACGCACTTCAGCCACAAGGCCTGGCACGACACTTCGGACCGGATCGGCAAGCTGCAGTTCCCGTTCCTTGGCGATCAGCAGCATACCCTGTCGAACAACTTCGGCGTGCTGCGCGAAGGCCAGGGTCTGGCCGACCGCGCGACTTTCGTGGTCGATCCCGACGGCGTGATCCAGATCATGGAAATCACCTGCGAGGGCGTCGGCCGCAACGCCAACGAGCTGACCCGCAAGATCCGCGCGGCGCAGTATGTGCGCAATCACCCCGGCCAGGTCTGCCCGGCGGCGTGGGAAGAGGGTGAAGAGACCCTTGCACCGTCGCTCGACCTCGTCGGCAAGCTGTAAGGCGTACGGTCGCGCGTGACGCGATCGCGTGAGGCCCGGGCCGGCAGCCCTCCCCCCAATAATGCCGGCCTGGGTCTCCGAACCTTGATCCTCCCCGGGACGGGGAGGTGGCAGCCTGAAAGGCTGACGGAGGGGACTCTCGACTAGCCACTACGCTTGCGGCGAGTCCCCACCACGGTCCTGCGGAGCTTGGTGAGGCGAGTGACTCGCCAAGGCCCCCTCCCCGGGGAGGAACTGGAGAACACGATGCTCGACACCAATCTCACCCAGCAGTTGAAGCAGTATCTCACCAATCTGCGCGAGCCGATCGAACTCGTCGCCACGCTCGGTGACGATCGCAAGTCGGCCGAAACACGCGAGCTGCTTGAGGAAATCGCCGCGCTGCACGACAGGGTGACGGCGCGCTTCGACGGCGCCGGAAGCCGCAAGCCCAGCTTCGTGATCCGCCGCGCGGCCAATCCTGCGGGCTCGGTCGAGTTCGCCGGGCTGCCGATGGGCCACGAGTTCACTTCGCTCGTGCTGGCGCTGCTGTGGGCCGGCGGACATCCGCCGAAGGTTTCGGACGAAGTGCTGCGGCAGGTGCGCGAGCTCGACGGCGACTATCGCTTCGAGATGTACTTCTCGCTTTCCTGCCACAACTGCCCCGACGTGGTGCAGGCGCTGACGCTGATGGCGCTCAACAACCCCGGCGTGCAGGCGACGCTGATCGAAGGCGGCACGTTCAAGGACGAGGTCGACGAGCGCGGCGTGATGGCCGTTCCGGCGACGTTCCTGGGCGGCGAGATGTGGGCCAGCGGCAAGATGAGCGTCGAGGAAATCCTCGCCAGGCTCGACAGCAACGCCGGCGCCAAGGCGGCCGCCAGGCTGGCCGAGAAGGAACCTTTCGACGTGCTCGTCGTCGGGGGCGGGCCCGCTGGCGCCGCGGCCTCGATCTATGCCGCGCGCAAGGGCTTCCGCACCGGCATCGCCGCCGAGCGCTTCGGCGGGCAGGTGCTCGACACGCTCGGGATCGAGAACTTCATCTCGGTGCCTTACACCGAAGGTCCCAGGCTCGCCGCGCAACTGGAACAGCATGTCAGCGAGAACGACGTCGATGTGATGACGCTGCAATGCGCCAGCAAGCTGATCCCGGCGAAGGTTCCGGGCGGCATGCACCAGGTGCAGTTCGCCAATGGGGCGACGCTCAAGGCGCGCAGCCTGGTGCTGGCCACCGGCGCGCGCTGGCGCCAGCTCGGCGTCCCGGGCGAAGAACAGTATCGCAACAAGGGCGTCGCTTATTGCCCGCACTGCGACGGGCCGCTGTTCAAGGGCAAGCGCGTGGCGGTGATCGGCGGCGGCAACTCGGGCGTCGAGGCGGCGATCGACCTGGCGATGATCGTCGGCCACGTGACGCTGATCGAATATGCCGATGCCTTGCGCGCCGACCAGGTGCTGCAGGACAAGCTGTTCAGCCTGAAGAACGTGGACGTGATCCTCTCCGCCGAGACGACCGAGATCACCGGCGACGGCGAGCGGGTGAACGGCCTCGTCTGGCGCGGGCGCCACTCGGGCAACGAGCACCGTGTGGAGCTGGAAGGCGTGTTCGTGCAGATCGGGCTGGTGCCCAACACCGAGTGGCTGCAGGACTCCGCCCTTGAGCTCAGCCGTTTCGGCGAGATCCGGATCGACGAGCGCGCGGCCACCAATCTGCCCGGAATCTTCGCCGCCGGCGATGTGACAACGGTGCCTTACAAGCAGATCGTCATCGCCATGGGCGAGGGCTCGAAGGCGGCGCTCTCCGCGTTCGACTATCTGATCCGCCACGAGCCGGTCGAGGACCTGGCGGAGGCGGCGTGAACCTCCTCCCCTCCCGCTTGCGGGAGGGGAGCCTCTCTAATCGAGTAAGTCGCTCGATTTCGACTTATTGATTAATCCGCTCAACCTTATCGGATAGTCTCGTTTAGCCCTCCCCCCGCGGCTTGATAGGATCGCCGGCGGGGGCTGAGTCGCTCGCAGAAGCGGCGGCCAAGAGGAGAGAAACAATGGATGCCAAGACAGGTTCGATTTCGGGCGGCTGCCCGGTTCCGCACGACGGCGGCGTTCGCGCCTTGCTCGGACGCACCAACAAGGACTGGTGGCCGGAGATGCTGGCCACCGAAATCCTCAACCCCAACGGGCCTTCCAACCCGATGGGCGAAGATTTCGACTACGCCGAGGCATTCAACGCGCTCGATTACAACGCCGTCAAGGCCGATCTCACCGCGCTGATGACCGACAGCCAGCCGTGGTGGCCGGCCGATTACGGCCATTACGGCCCCTTCTTCATCCGCATGGCCTGGCACGCGGCCGGCACCTACCGCACCGCCGACGGGCGCGGCGGGGCCAACAGCGGGCAGCAGCGTTTCGCACCGCTCGATTCCTGGCCCGACAACGGCAACCTCGACAAGGCCCGCCGCCTGCTGTGGCCGATCAAGCAGAAATACGGCAAGAACCTGTCCTGGGCCGACCTCCTGATCCTCGCCGGCAATGTCGCCATCGAGAGCATGGGCGGGCCGACTTTCGGCTTCGGCGGTGGCCGCGCCGACGTCTATGAGCCGGAACGCGACGTTTACTGGGGCTCGGAGGATAAGTGGGTCAACGAAGGCGTGCAGACCCGCATCGCGCCCGAGCACGGCATGCACGAGATCGAAGGCCCGCTGGCTGCGATCCAGATGGGCCTGATCTACGTCAACCCGGAAGGGCCGGGCGGCAATCCCGATCCGTTGCAATCGGCGCGCGACATCAAGGCGACGTTCGAGCGTATGGCAATGAGCCATGAAGAGACCGTCGCGCTCACCGCCGGCGGCCATACCTTCGGCAAGGCCCACGGCAACGGCGACGCCGCGAAGCTCGGCCCCGCACCGGCTGGCGCCGATCTCGCTGCACAGGGCTTCGGCTGGGTCAGCAGCAACGAGAGCGGCAGTGGCGAGCACGCGGTGACCAGTGGGCTCGAAGGATCGTGGGTCAACACTCCGACATCGTGGAGCGAGAACTACTTTCGCCTATTGCTCGACTACGACTACGAACTGGTGAGGAGCCCGGCGGGCGCGCAGCAGTGGCAGCCGATCGACCAGAAGCCGGAGGACATGGCCCCGGCGGCGTGGGACCCAAACAAGAAGGTCCCGACGATGATGACCACCGCCGACATGGCGCTGAAGATGGACCCGGAACTGCGCCAGTATTCGGAGAAGTTCCGCAACGACCATGAGGCGTTCAAGGACGCCTGGGCGCGCGCCTGGTTCAAGCTGACCCACCGCGACATGGGGCCGAAGATCCGCTACCTCGGGCCGGAAGTCCCGGCCGAGGACCTGATCTGGCAGGACCCGATCCCGGCCGCCACCGCGCCGTCAGGCGCCGATGTCGCCGCGGTGAAGCAGAAGATCGCAGCCAGCGGTCTCACCGTTGGCCAGTTGATCAAGACCGCATGGGCCTCGGCCTCGACCTATCGCAAGTCCGACTATCGCGGCGGCGCCAACGGCGCGCGCATCCGCTTCGCGCCGCAGAAAGACTGGGACGTCAACGAGCCCGAAATGCTCGCCGCGGTCCTCGCCAGGCTCGACGAGGTACGCGGGCCGCTCAGCATGGCTGATGCCATCGTGCTCGGCGGCGTGGTCGCGCTGGAGAAGGCGATCGAGGATGCCGGCTTCAGTGTGCCGGTGCCCTTCACCGGCGGCCGCGGAGACGCGACCGAGGCGCAGACCGACGGCGACAGCTTCGCGGTGATGGAGCCCGAGGCCGACGCCTTCCGCAACTATGTCGGCAAGAAGAAGCTGGCGGTGAAGGTCGAAGAAATGATGCTCGACCGCGCCAGTCTGCTTGGCCTTTCGGTGCCCGAGATGACCGTGCTGATCGGCGGATTGCGCGTGCTCGGCGCCAACCACGGCGAGCGCGGCCACGGGCACTTCACCAAGCGTTCGGGTCAGTTGACCAATGACTTCTTCGTCAATCTCTACGACATGACCAATATCTGGAAAGCGGTCGACGGATCGGGCGACGAGGAATATGTCGCCACCGATCGCGCAGGCGGGCACGAGACCTGGCGGGCGACGCGCGCCGACCTCATCTTCGGTTCGAATTCGGAACTGCGCGCCGTTGGCGAGGTCTATGCCCAGAGGGGCAACGAGGAGAAGTTCGTGCGAGACTTCGTCAAGGCCTGGACCAAGGTGATGAACGCCGATCGGTTCGATCTCAATTACGCGAAGTACCACAAGGCGGCTTAAACCTCAGCGCGGCTTCCTGAGGACGAGATAAAGCGCACCGTCGCCCCCGTGGCGGCGGTGCGCTTTCCTTATCGCGGCGATGCTCGATGCGTGCGGCCCCGCAGCCAGCCAGTCGAGGATTTTCGCCCGGATCGCCCCGCGCCGCTCGCCGCGGTCGGCGGCTTCGGCCGCGCGCGGCTTGCCGGTGATTACCAGCACCACCCGCGCGCCGAGCGCCCTGGCTTGCGCCAGTCCGTGCTCGAGCCGGTGGTGAGCCGAGGCCAGCGTGTGGCCATGCAGATCCAGCGTGAAGTCGGCGGCGAGCGTGCCTTGGGAAAGCTTCCGCTCCCAGGTGGAGTCGAGACCGGGTCTGGATGGCGGCGAGGCGGGTTTCGGCTGCGGACGCGGCGCGGGAATGCGCCCTTTGACCGCCTTCGGCTCAGGTGCCGGTGCCTCCACGATCGGCTTCACCGGCGCAGAGACCCGCACCGTCCGCAACGGCTTAACCGTTGCCGCCAGGCGCGCCCAGGCGGCCGCCTCGTCGGCGCTCAGCCCTCGCGGCGGTTTCATCGCGCGGCGAGACGCGCGAGCGTGCCCTTGGGCACCAGCACAAGCGCCTGTCCGCGCGCGCTCATGCCGCCGGCTACTTGCCGCGCCTGGTCGCCCGCGCCCCAGAAGCTGTCGAAGCGGTTGGCCCCCTTGATCGCGCCGCCGGTATCCTGCGCGACCCACAGTCCGTCGACGTCGCGCCGCCCGGTGGACACCAGCACCGGGGCTCCGAGCGGCACGAAAGCGGGATCGGCGGCGACCGAGCTCTGCGGCCGCACCGGCACGCCCAGGGCGCCGATCGGGCCGTCGCCGGGCAGCACACGGAAAAACACCCAGCTTTCGTTGAGGTCCATGATCGATTTCGCCTCGGTGGGATGGTCGCGCAGATACTGCATGATGCCCTGCATCGAGGTGGGATAGGATGTGCCATCGCCGATAAGCCCGCGTTCGCGCATGACCTGGCCGATACCCGTGTAGCCGCGGCCGTTCTGCCCGGCATAGCCGAGCCGCAGCACGCTGCCGTCCGGCGCGCGCAACCGGCCGGAGCCCTGGATTTCGACAAAGAACAACTCGATGGGATCGGCCGCCCAGGCGATCACCGGCGCCTTGCCGGCCAGCGCCCCCGCTTCGATCTCGGCGCGGCTGTAGTAAGGGACGAACCGGCCGGTCTCGTCGTAACGTCCGAGAGGCGCGCGCCCGGTGCGCTGCTCCGGCGGAGTTTCGTCCGGCCAGCCGCGCACCAGGTCGCTCGGGAGACCGTACACCGGCACGTCGAACCCCGGACCCCGGGTTCGCTGCCCGGCAATCTCGGGTTCGTAATAGCCGGTGACGAAGCTCTTGCCGTCGCCGATCCGGGCGGTTTCGAAATAAGTGTCGAAGAAACGCACGGCATCGCTGCGCGGCCAGGTAGCCGCGGCGGTGCAGGCGGCCCGCCAGTCATCCGGACGGGTCAGGCCACTGGCATCCTGCCGGCGTAGCAGTCGCGGGCAACTCTCCTGAAAGGAAGCCAGTGCGGCGGAAGCCTTGGCTTGCGCGAGCCCATAGGAGGCGATCGACGGCCCGGCTGCGACACCGGCGACAAGCGCGTTCGCTGCGGAAGGTGTCGGGCTGGGGCCAGGCCGCGGCGTCTGGCCCGGCGGGATCAGCGGGCCGCAGCTACCGAGCAGGACAATGGCGGCGAAGGCGGCGGCGTATCTGCCGGCAATCCCTCGACCCCTCCCCGGCATGTCCGGCCATCAGCCCTCGTCGGTTTCGTCGAGCAGCCAATCAGGCCCGGCGGCGGTGACGTCGCGCGAGAAAGTCCAGATGTCGCGGCTCTCGATCGCATCGTCGAGCGATCCGGCGATCACGTTGCCGTTCCTGTCGCGCGTGACGGTGGCGATGTCGGCCACGAAACGCACGGCGATGCGGGCGATCCGGCCATCCAGCGTCGCCGAATGGATGCCGGTCTCCTCGATCCGGATCAGCCGGTTGTCGAGCGTCTCCCCGGCCGCTTCGCGCGCGTCGATGGCGGCAGCGAAGCTCTGGTACACGTCATCGTCGCACAGTTCCTTGAGCTCGGCCTTGTCGCCGCGCCAGAACGCTTCGAGAATCATCCCGTAAGCGCTTTTGGCGCCATCGATGAACGGCAGCAGATCGAACCGGCGGTCGGCGGTCGCGATCTCGCGAATGCCACGCTCGGTCGCCGCGGGAACCCCGGCGAACTCACGCTGCGGTCGCTGCGTCTGCTGACCCGGAGGCAGAGAGGGCTTGGGCGCCTTCGTCCCATCACCGGCATCGAAGCGCTGCGGAATCGGCTCCTCCTCATGCTCCGCCCGGCGCCCGAGCACCGAATAGAGCCGCAGGCCCAGAAAGGCCGCGATCATGGCGAGGATGACGATTTCGTAAATCACTTCGCTACAGTCCCGTTACACTCGGACAAGCACCCGATGGGCCGCTTGGTTCCGATAGTGCCCGAGATAGGCACGAATTACAAATGAACAACTGCGGAACACGCCGCTTCGGCGCATTTCACCGCCGCTCCGCCCGTTTCCGTTGCGGCTGTGTCACACGGCTGCTAGTCGCCCGCCATTCTCATCGTCACAGCTTAGCAGAAAGCAGTTTTCATGGCCGAAGAAGGCGACGTGCTCACCGATCTGAACCCATCCAACGGCAACGGCGCCGACACCTCGCCGGTCGCGGGAATCATCACCCAATATGTGAAGGACCTGTCGGTCGAGAATCCTAAGGCGCCGGATTCGTTCGGCTGGACCGAAGCGCCCGAACTGGACGTGCAGTTCAACATCGCCGCGCGGCAGATCAACGATGAAGTGCAGGAAGTCACGCTGCGCATCTCGGTCACCGCCAAGATGCAGCAAGGCACTGCCTATATCGTGGAGCTCTCCTATTGCGGACTCGTCGGCATGCGCAATATGGCCGACGATCAGAAGCACGCGTTCATCTATGCCGAAGCGCCGCGGTTCCTGTTCCCGTTCGCTCGCCGGGTGATCGCCGACGCCACCCGGGACGCCGGCTTCGCGCCGCTGGTGCTCGACCCGATCGATTTCGGCGCAGTCTATGCGCAGCAGCTCCAGGCCCAGCAGGAGGCCGCCGCCGCAGCTCCGCCGGAAGGCAACGCCTGAGCCCGCCCGGGAGGGGTTCGCGTGAGCAGCCTCGTCCGCAATGTCGGCACGATCGGCGGGCTGACGGCGGTCAGCCGGGTGTTCGGCTTCATCCGCGACATGATGCTGTCGCGGGTGCTCGGAGCCGGGCTCGCCTCCGACGCGTGGCAGCTCGCCTTCACCCTGCCCAACACTTTCCGCCGCCTGTTCGCAGAGGGCGCCTTCTCGGTCGCCTTCGTGCCGATGTACACCCGCGCGCTCCATTCGGAAGACGGTGAGGACGCGGCGGCCAAGTTCGCCAATGACGTGCTGGCGGTGTTCGTCTGGGTGCTGCTCGGTTTCTCCGCGCTGTGCATGATCGCCATGCCGGCGATCGTCTGGCTGCTGGCGCGCGATTACCAGAACGTGCCCGGGAAGTTCGAACTGGCGGTCAGCCTCTCGCGCACGACATTTCCCTATCTCGGTCTCGTCAGCCTCGTCGCAATGCTTTCAGGCCTGCTCAACGCGCGGTCCCGGTTCGCTCCCGGTGCTTTTGTGCCGGTGTTGCTCAATCTGGTAATGATATGCGGCATTCTCACCGGCTATTTCCTGCGCGGCAAGGGCGGCAACGACGGGATCGTCGCCTGGTCGCTGGCTTTTTCGCTCGCGCTCGCCGGTATCGCCCAACTCGCTTACATGGTCTGGGCCACGCGCAAGGCCGGCGTGCGCCTGGCGATCCATGTGCCAAGGCTGACGCCCGAGGTGCGGCGCCTCGGCATGTTGATCCTGCCGGCGACTTTCGGCGCGGGAATCTACCAGATCAGCCAACTGGTCGACACGTTCTTCGCCACCAGCCTGCCGCAAGGCTCGCTGACCCTGCTCAAGCTCGCCGACCGCCTCAACCAGATGCCGCTCGGCATCTTCGGTATCGCGCTCGGCACCGCGATCCTGCCGATGCTGGCGCGGCACATCCAGACAGGTGACGCGCGCGAGGCGCAGCGGCTGCAGGCGAATGCCGTGGAGGTCGGCACCCTGCTGACGCTGCCCGCCGCCGCGGCCCTGGCGATCTGCGCGCCGGCCTTCGTCACCGCCTTCTTCGTCGGCGGGAAGATGACGCCCGACAAGGGGGCGATCATGTCGCACATCGTGGTTGCACTGGTCTGCGGACTGCCGGCCTACGTGCTGGTCAAGGTCTTCCAGCCGGCGTTCTTCAGCCGCGAGGATACGCGCACCCCGGTATGGATCGCGGCGGGGGCGCTGGTCATCAACATCGGGCTCAACTTCCTGGTCGTGCCGCGCTTCGGCATCGTCGGCCTCGCGGCGGCCACCGCGACGACGGCCACGCTCAACGTGCTGACGCTCTACACGATCCTGCAAGTACGCGGCTGGTTCCACGTCACCGGCAAACTCGCTGGCCGGATCGGACGGCAGTTGATAGCCACCGCGGCCATGTCGGCGGCGTTATGGGCGCTGATGCCGCTGATGGCATCCCGCTACGGCGGCAACGTCTTCGAGCGGGTATGGTCGCTCGGCGTGCTGGTGGCGAGCGGCCTGGTTGTCTTCTTCGCCGTCGCCTGGATGGTCGGCGCGCTCGACAAGGATTTGATCGGCCAGCTCAAGCGCAAACGGCCGCCGAAGCAGGCGGTCGACCTCGCGGAGTAGGGGTTTCGCGGCACCCGCTTTGTGATATGGGCGCGGCGATGGACCGAACCGCCCCCCTCGAACAGACAGCGCTGCGCCTCATGGCTGCCAGCCGGGCGGCTTGGCGATGGCGCGCTTGAGCTGAGCCCGCCCCGCCTCCGGGCAGCAATCCCTTTTCGATTCGAGAATTCAGAAAGCTACCATCATGCGTGTCGTTTCCGGCATCCAGCCCACCGGCAATCTCCACCTCGGCAACTATCTCGGCGCCATCCGCAACTGGGTGCGGATGCAGGACGAGATGGAGCCCGGCGGTCAATGCCTGTTCTTCCTCGCCGATCTCCACGCGATCAGTCTGCCCCACGTGCCGGCCGAGCTGAAAGCGGCGACCCTGGAGATGACCGCCGCGCTCGTCGCCTGCGGCATCGATCCGAACCGTTCGGTCCTGTTCAACCAGGCCCAGGTCCCGGCTCATGCGGAACTGCAATGGCTGCTCAACGGCACCGCGCGAATGGGCTGGCTGAACCGCATGACGCAGTGGAAGGACAAGGCGGGCAAGAACCGCGAAGGCCAGAGCGTGGCCCTGTTCACCTATCCGGTGCTGCAGGCGGCCGACGTGCTGCTCTATCAGGCAACGCACGTGCCTGTCGGTGAAGACCAGAAGCAGCATCTCGAACTTGCCCGCGACGTCGCGCAGAAGTTCAACAACGACTTCTGCGGCCCCGAGAGTCTTTTTGGGGATGCGCCGGTGTTCACCCTGCCCGATCCGATCATTCCGCCCGATGCCGCACGCATCATGAGCCTGCGCGACGGTGCCGCGAAGATGAGCAAGTCGGACCCGTCGGAGATGAGTCGCATCAACCTCAGCGACGACGCCGACGAGATCATGCGCAAGATCAGAAAGGCCAAGACCGACCCGGAGCCCCTGCCGAGCGAGGCCGCCGGGCTGGAAGGGCGGCCCGAGGCGCTCAATCTCGTGGCGATCTACGGCGCGCTGGCCGGGCAGTCGGTCGATGCGGTGCTGAGCGAGCACGGCGGCCAGGGTTTCGGCGTGTTCAAGCCGGCGCTGGGCGAACTGATGGTCGAAGTCCTCGCTCCGATCGCCGCGCGTTTCAACGAGCTTCGAGCCGATCGCGAATCGCTCGACGCGATCCTTGCCCGCGGCGCCAGTAAGGCCCGGGAGATGGGCGCGCCGACGCTCGCGGCCGCCTACAAGGCGCTCGGCCTGGTGCGCGGCTGAGGTATTCGGTGGCGGAGCCGAGGGTTCCCGCCATAACAATGGCCTTTAAACTAACGAATTCCGCAATCGGGATATTCAAATCCGGTTCAGGCCAACATACCTAAGGCACGGTCTATCGCTGACGCGTATGCAACTCGTGAACTTATGCGCCGCCCGCGGATACCGGATAAGAGAGATTCGATCATGAAGATGATTTCCGCTTTCGGCCGTGCGGCAAAACTCGCGGTGGCTTCATTGGCGCTCGCGGGCTTGGCCGCCTGCGCCTCGTCGTTCAACGCCAACGTTTCGCACTTCTCCAGCCAGCTTCCGGCCCCGGCTGGGCAGACGTTCACGGTCGTTCCCGAAGACCCGGCGCTCGCCAATGGTCTCGAGTTCCACCAGTACGCGCAGCACGTTGCCGATCATCTGGCGGCGCTCGGCTACAAGCCTGTCGACAACCCCGCCAACGCCACCCTGCTCGTGCACTTCGATTACGGCGTCGACCGCGGACGCGAGCGGGTCACGAGCACGCCGGGCTTCGGTTATGGCGACCCGTTTTTCTCGCCTTGGTACAGCTATCCGGTAGTCTATCGCGGCCGCCATGGGCACCGCTTTATCGGCTATGCGCCCTACCGCCCGTGGGGCTTCGGCTGGTACGACCCGTTCTTCGGCGGTCCGGACGTCCAGAGCTATACCGTTTACACCAGCGGCATCGACCTCAAGATCGACCGCGCATCCGATGGCGCCCGTCTATTCGAAGGCAAAGCGCAGGCCGTCTCGACCTCGAACCGTCTGCCTTACCTGGTGCCGAACCTGATCGAAGCGATGTTCACCGACTTCCCGGGCGATTCGGGCCAGACAGTGCGCATCTCCATTGCCCCGGAAAAGCAGCCGGTGAAACGGGCGCGCTGAAGCGTCACGAATAGTCTCCAGAGGAAGGCGGGCCCGTTCGGCCCGCCCCTTCGTCACAGCAAGGTCTTGTGCCTTTTGCCAAGTTCCCTCAGTCTCGGCGACGGGAGGTGGACTCATTTGCGCAAATTGTACTCGTTGGCCTCACTGATGCCCACGGTCATCGCTTTGGTCGCGTCGCCCAATATAGCCCTCGCCCAAGCACCGTCAGCGCAGACCAGATGGACAGTCGGACGGGGAGCGGAGAACTGCTACCTCACGCGGAGTTTCGGCAGCGGTTCCCAAAAAGTGGATGTGCTGATCCAGGCCTTTGGCTCCACTTCTCCGTATCACGTGATCATCCGCAGCAACACCTTGCCGCTTCGCCCACAGCGTGCGGAGGTTGCGCGCGTCGGCTTCGGCGGCTCCCTCGCGCCCGCAGATACCTTTGTGATCATCGGCAAATCGGGCGAAACACCGACGGCCGTATTCGCGGCGAGTTCACACGCGGTCAGCCTTTACGGCTCCTTTTACTTGTATCAGAGAACCGATGCCCAAGCCGTATCTCCCATCGATCCTTCGGGCCAGGTCCTCTCCATCGACATGTCGGATGCAACGCCGCTCTCGCTGCAACTGGGCGATATGACTGGCGAATACGCCAGCCTCGACGAATGCGCGCGCGGGCTTGAAACGAAATGGGCTGCCTCAGCCAGCGGTGGCGTCCCGCTCATGAGCGGACCCGAATTGCTGCATCCTGGCGAAGCAAGCTGGCATATGAAGTATCCGGAAAATCTCTTGCTCAGCCTCATCAGCGGCATCGCCGAGATGCGAATGACAGTCGACGAGAAGGGGCGCGCGCACGATTGTGTGGTGCAAATGTCGACCTGGGCCAGCCGCTTCGGTGAAGATTCCTGTGCCGCCCTCCAGCAAGTAGCGCGCTTCGAACCAGCGAAAGATGCTAATGGGAACGCTGTGAAGGCCCTGTTCCGCGCCTCTGTCTTCTTCATTAATTACAAATGGTAGGGCACTGGATGCGTTAGGAAGCAACGGCCAAGTGGACTTGCCGAGGGCTTCAAGAAGGTGAGTCCATCGCGACCGCCAATTTCGTTTCGGCCTTGGGGCAAACCGTTGGAATGGCGGCGGGAGTGGAATAACCTGGCCTGTGGCAACAAGGGAGAGACTATGATGAGGCACTGGCTGGCGATCGCGGCTATGCTCGCATGGACAAGCGCGGGGACGGCGCAAGTGCCGCCGGATATTGCGGCAAAGACCCGGGCGGCGGGCCATTCGATGGATCCGGCCTCCGGCGAGGCATATGCCGCCCTGTTCGGGCCCGAGACCTGGTCCGGCATGACGATCACCCGCGACGTCGCCTACGGCAGTGATCCCCTGCAGAAGCTCGATCTCTACGTGCCGGACGGCAAGGCGGCCAAGCGCCCGGTGCTGATTTTCGTTCATGGAGGCGGCTTCACCCGTGGTGACAAGCATGGTGCGTTCTATCCCGACAACATCACCGCCTGGGCCGCCAAACAAGGCATGGTGGGCGTGAATATCGATTACCGGCTCGCGCCGAAGAACCCGTGGCCGGCCGGAGCGCAGGATCTGGCGTCGGCAATCGCCTGGGTGCGGGCGAACGCCCTGCGCTACGGCGCCGATCCGGACCGGATCGTTCTGTGGGGCCACTCGGCCGGGGCTAACCACGTCGCCGACTATGTCGCCCATCACGAACTGCAAGGGCCGGAATTCTCCGGCGTGAAAGGCGCGATCCTGCTCTCGCCATTCTACGCCGCCGAGCCGGGCAAAGCGCCCGCGCATGCTTATTACGGCAAGGACGCCGCGCTGCAGAGCACGGCGAGCATCGTCGACGGCCTGTGGCGCTCGACGGTGCCGCTGTTTCTTGCTGAAGCCGAATTCGACCCTGAACCCATGCGGATGTTCGCCAAAACCGCGCACGAAACCTTGTGCCAGACGCCCGAGCGCTGCCCCGAGTTCCTCGACCTGAAGGACCACAACCACTTCACCGAAGGCATGGCGGTCGGTACCCGCGACACGTCGCTGACCGGACCGGTGCTGAACTGGATTCGGATGCTGACGGGGAAGTGAGCTCCCGGAGGGGCTACAGTTCCCGGTGTCCCCCGGTCGAGCCAAAGCCGCCAGCGCCACGCGCCGTTTCGTCGAGGTCCCCCACCTCGTCCCACTCGGCCAGCGTGACGGGAGCGAGGACGAGCTGGGCGACGCGGTCGCCGCGCTGGATGGCGAACGGCTCGCCACCATGGTTGATCAGGATGACCTTGAGCTCGCCGCGGTAATCGGAATCGATCGTGCCGGGCGTATTCGGCACGCTGATGCCGTGCTTGAGCGCGAGGCCGGAGCGCGGGCGCACCTGGATTTCGTAACCCGGCGGGATCGCGACGGAGAGGCCGGTGGCGACAGCGTGGCGGCCACCGGGCGCCAGCGTCACGTCTTCGGCCGCGAGAACGTCCATTCCGGCCGCGCCTTGGGTGGCATAGCGCGGCAGCTCGAGCCCTTCGCCGTGCGGCAGCCGCTTGAGCCGGACCGCTACCCGCTCATTCGAGCTCATCGACGATCCGTTTCATCAGTTGCCTGGCCACGTCGATCTTGCTCATCGATTCCCAGCGTTCCTCGCGTGTCTCCGTGACCAGCGTCACCTGATTGTCGGCCCCGCCCATCACGTCGCCCGACACGTCGTTGGCGACGATCCAGTCGGCACCCTTGGTCTTGCGTTTCTTGCGCGCGTTGGCGAGCACATCGTCGGTCTCAGCGGCGAAGCCGATCACCAGCTTCGGCCGCTTCCGGTCACCCGCCAGCGAAGCGAGGATATCGGGGTTCTCCGCCAGCACCAGCGCCGGCGGGGCGGCGCCGCGCTTCTTCAGCTTGTAAGGCAGGTACTCGCGCGACCGCCAATCGGCCACCGCGGCGACCAGCACGGCAACGTCGGCCGGCAGCGAAGCCTTCACCGCCCTGGCCATCTCCTCCGCACTCTCGACATCGATCCGCTTCACGCCCGGCGGCGTTTCGAGGTGCACGGGGCCGGAGACCAGCGTCACTTTCGCACCTGCCGCCGCCGCGGCGGCGGCAATGGCGAAACCTTGCCGGCCGCTCGAACGATTGGCGATATAGCGCACCGGATCAAGCGGCTCGTGCGTGGGGCCGGCGGTGACGAGCACGTGCTTGCCCTTGAGCGGGCCCTTCTTCCGATCGTTGGCCGGATCGGTGACGAACACCTGTTCCGGCGCGGTTTCCTTCACTTCGAGCCTGGCTCGCGATGCACTTACTGACTCGGGAGACGTCTGCCTGGAATCGACCTCGTGATTGAGCGCCTCGGCGTCCGTTGGCGGCGCGGCCTTGGCCTTCCCTTTCCTGGCCAGGAGAGGGTTCGATAGATCGGGCACGGCCGACACCTCTTCCTCCGTCACCAGCGAAGGGAATCCGGCGTCGTCGAATTCGACTTCGTCCTCCTGGATACGGCGTGGGGTGCTCCGCGGGATGATCGAAGCGAGAAGGCCGCCGAGCCCGCCGAACCTGGCGTGCGCTTCTGCCGGTTCCGGCTCCTCCTCCGGCTCGAGGGCTTCGAGATAATCGGCGATCTCGCGCGATCCCGCCTCGCCGGGATCCAGGCCGAGCGCGTCGGCAATCTCCAGCCAGACCATCTCCGGCTCCGGCAGGCGGCCGGCGCCGAACTCGCCGCAGGCCATCTCGCCTTCCTCGGGCTGCATGACCCTGACGCCCGCCTTGCGCAGCCACTCGACGTTGCGCTGCGTCGCTTCGTGCTCCCACATGCGCACGTTCATTGCCGGCACGGCGAGAACCGGCTTGTCGGTCGCGAGGATCAGCGTGGTGCCGAGATCGTCGGCGATGCCGGCGGCCATCTTGGCCATCAGGTCGGCCGTCGCGGGGCAGACCACCACCAGGTCGGCCTGGCGGCTCAACTGGATATGGCCGATTTCCGCCTCGTCCTTGAGATCCCACAGGCTCGAGAACACCTGGTTACCGGACAGCGCGGCCAGGCTCATCGGCGTAATGAACTGCGCGCCGCCCTCGGTCAGCACGCATGTCACCTCGCCACCCCCCTTCTTGATCAGGCGGACGAGCTCGCAAGCCTTGTAGGCGGCGATTCCGCCGCCCACGACAAGAAGGATGCGTGGCTGTGCCATGCTTCCTCTAGGTGTCCTCCCGTGGTCCCAACAGCTATCGCCACCCTAACCGGGCGCTTCGTCCAAGGCCAGACTTGCCGCACGATGGTTAAGTTTTGCCTAGCGGAGCCGGCTCGGGCATGATCGAACCAAGGAGAACGAACCCATGCGTTTCGTGCTTACCGCGCTTGCCATGATCGGCGGCATTGTCTTCACCCTGATCGGGCTGGGCTTCTTCTTTCAGCCGGAGACCACCGGGGCGAGTTTTGCGCTGCTGCCCGACGGCGTGCCGGGTCTCGCCGTGATGCGCGCGGACATGACAGCGTTCTTCGTCGTCGGCGGGGTTTGCCTGATCTGGGGCGCCTGGAAGCGTAACGGCGAACTGTTGCTGGTGCCGGCCGCCTTGTTCGGCATCGCCTTCTGCGGTCGGCTGGTGACAGTAGTGGTGGACGGCACGACGCCGGAGTTCTGGCTGCCGATGCTGGCCGAAGCGGCGACGGTGGCCGTCAGCCTGCTGGCGAGCCGTCACCTGCCGCATCAGGTCGTGGGCGAAGGGCACTGACCAGGTCGAGCACCGCGCGGGGCACCAGCGCCAGTCCGATGCCGTAAGCCGGCAGGACGAGCGACAGCCAGTAGAAATTCACGTACCGGGCGAACAGAGACACCATCAGAAAGTAGCCGGCAAACCACAGCGCGGCGAACAGCGCCGTGCGGCCGCCGAGCGCCAGCCAGCCGAGCAAGGGCAGAATGGCGAGCGGCGGTCCGAGCCACCACCACAGTTGGGCGAGCGGCGTCACCGACATCAGTCCGAACAACACGAGCCGTGGGCCTTGCAGCCCGGTCCAGCCTTGCGAGGGGAGATCGCCCGGATGACGTTCGGCGATCACCGCCTGCGCATGCAGCGCCATGCCCACGGCGAACAGCGCGATGACCGCCAGCACCGCGGCCAGTTCCTTCCACCGGCGTTGCGAGGCAGCGAACAGGGCCCATAACAGCATGAACGGCAAGGCCAACTCGCGGACAGCGAGACCGCAGGCGGCGAGCAGCAGCGAGGGCCACCAACGCTGCGGGCGGTACAGCACCAGCGCAGCCGACAGGAACAGGCCGGAGATGATCTCATGGCTGAGGCCGACCTTCGGGAGGAACGCGACCGATCCTAGCGCTGCCGCGCCCACCGCGGCTGCGAGCCTCTCCGGCCAGAGGGTGCGGCCGTCGAGCAGCGAGACCACGCCAAGAACACTCGTGAGCCATAAGGCGAGAGCAATCGCGCGCCAGCCGATCAGGCCCCACAACACGTAGCCCCATGCCAGAACAGGAGTGCGCACGGTAACAAAAGGCCGGGTCGGATAACGGCTGCCGCGCTGTTCGGCGAGCGCGGCGTGCCAATAGCTTTCCCCCTTGGCGACGCGCTTGTCGATCGTTTCGTAAAGATCGAAATCGCGCCGGTCGCCGCGCTTGAGGCGCTTGTGGATCTCCGAATTGACGTGATGGCCGTAGCGGTATTCCGCCGGGCCGCTCCACACGCACAGCGCCACGGTCAGCGCCAGCACCGCCAGCGCTGCCCACCGCGGCAGCCGGCGCAAAGGCCGATCCAGCGCGCTCCACCAGCCGACCATGTCCGGAATCACCCTCACGCGGCGGCTATGGTCTCGTGCGCGCGGCGTTGGCAAGCAGCGATCGCAGCGCCATCGGCAGGAAGGCATAACCCACGAACCACGCCGGCGTCACCATCAGCGCCCAGTAGAAGTTGTTGGCCCGGCCGGCGATCATGAACAGCACACCGTAACCGGCGAACAGCAGCGTGAAGAACCGTCCGGCCGGGCTGTTCCACGCCGCCCAGCCGACAAGCGGCAGCAGCGCCAGCGGCGCGGCCAGACGAGCGGGCAGCACATGCAGGATACTCGAAGTAACAATATTGCCGGTCCAGCCACCGAGACCGCGAAACACCAGCCATGGCGGCGAAGGCCGGTCGCTCGGCAGGAGATGCTCGCCGACTGTATGAACGTGCAGCGCCAGCCCGCCAGCGAACAGCAGGATCAAGGCGAACCAGGCGGCGGCCTCTCGCCAGTCCCGGCGCCATGCAGCCATGACGGCGAGCAGCAGGACGAAAGGCAGCGCGTGCTCGCGGATCGCCAACGCGAGCGCCACCGGCAACCAGGCCGCGCGCCATCGGCCTGGCCGATGCAGCCCACCGCCGAGGGCCAGCAGCAGCCCCGCCCAGACTTCGTGCAACGCGAGATACTCCGGCTTGAGCCCCGCGAGCGCTCCAACCGCCAGGAGGAGCATCGCGATAACCCGCCGGTCACGCCCGCCGGGCTCCTCGCCAAGCCGCCGCCACCATGCGGCCAGCACACCCAGACCGAGCAGCCCGGCGGAGGCGAGCAAGCCGTTCGGTCCGAGCCAGACGGTAAGGAACGCCAGAGTCGGCAAACGCACGGTCACGGCGGGGCGGACCGGGAAATTGCGCGCCCGCTGCTCGGCGATGGCGACGGTATAATAGTTCTCTCCGGCTGCGACGCGTTCAACGATGCGATCGTAAAGCCGCAGATCGTCGTCGCGCGCCGGCTCGGCTGCGGCGGACTCGCTGGCGGACACAGTGAGGCTCGACCGGGATGCGCCCGGCACGGTCCAGGCTGCCGCGGCGAGAATGAGGATAATCGCCGCCAAGGCAGCCCGGGCCGCCCCTTTCGACCAATGAGCGAAGCGGTCGAAGGCGGGCGCCTCCTGCTTCATCGGCTCAGCCGAGCCACCCCGCGGCGAGCGCTGCCCACACCGCGGCGGCGCCCGCCAGGGCCGCAAGGCCATAGCCGATCAGGCGGAGCGGCCAGAGCCGTTTCTGGTCCCACACCAGCCTGACCTCCGGCAGCGGCGGCTGCTCGGGCGCGCCGCCGCGCGGAGGGAACATGTCCTCGATCCGCCTGACCAGCGCCGGCAGGCGAAGCAGCGTCTGCACGTCCGTGCGGATGCGGTCGGCCAGAGCCGCCTCGGGGCCAAGCTCGTCGCGGATCCAGCTACGCACGAAGGGCGCCGAGACGTCCCACATGTTGATCTCGGGATGGAGCTGCGTGGCGATGCCTTCGACCATCACCATCGTCTTCTGCAACAGCAGCAGATGCGGCTGGGTCTGCATGTCGAAATCGCGCGTGATGGCGAAGAGGCCGTCGAGCATCATCCCGACGGAAAGCTCGCTCACCGGCTTGCCGCGCATCGGCTCGCCGACCGCGCGCAGGGCGGTCGCGAACTCGTCGACCGAGTGATAGCTCGGCACGTATTGCGCTTCGAAATGGATTTCGGCGACCCGCCTGTAATTGCCGGTTGTCAGGCCATAGAGGATTTCCGCCAGCCATTGCCGCGCCCGCCGGTCGATCCGGCCCATGATACCGAAATCGATCGCCACGATCGTGCCGTCGGGCCGCACGAACAGATTGCCCTGGTGCATGTCGGCGTGGAAGAATCCGGCGCTGATCGCCTGCGTCAGGAACGCCAACACCAGCCGGCTCGCGAGTGCCGGCAGGTCGTGCCCGGCGGCCTCGAGCGCTTCGGTATCGCTGATCTTGATGCCGTCGATCCACTCGATCGTCATCACCCGGCCGTTGGTGCGATCCCAATCGATCGAGGGAATGCAATAGCCTTCGAAACCGCGCATGCTCTCGGCGAGCTCGGAGGCGGACGCCGCCTCGCGTCGCAGATCGAGTTCCCGCGTGGTCCAGCGCTTGAAGTTGGCAATCGTCAATCGCGGGCGAAGCCGCGCTGCCTCGCCGCCGAGGGCTTCGAGATGCGCCGCAGCCCATTCGTAAGTCGAGATGTCGCGCGCGAAGCGCTCGCGGATGCCGGGGCGCAGGACCTTGACTGCAACCTGCTTGCCGTCGCTCGTCACCGCGCGATGCACCTGGGCGATCGAGGCCGAGCCGACCGGCACAGGGTCGATCTCAGCGAACAGCGCCTCGACCGGCGCATCGAAGCTGCGGGCGATCTCGGCGCGGATGGCATCGAATGGCACCGGCGCCAGGCTATCCTGCAGGTGCAGGAGATTACGGGCCGCTTCCTCGCCGACGAGGTCGGGCCGGGTCGCCAGCGACTGCCCGAGCTTGATCGCCGCCGGGCCGATCGCCTGGAAAGCGGCCGCATAATCGGGCGTGCGCGGCTGTATGGTGCCGAGACGGGCGACACGGGTTAGCCGCTTGACCGGTTGCGGCGTGTTGGGATCGCGCTCGATCCCGCGCAACGCCCCGTGCTTCGCCAGTGTGCGGCCCCACTTGAGGAGCCGCCAGATATGCGTGGAAGGGCGGGTCACCGGCCGCTCAAATCTTCCACCCGGAATGGATCGCCACTAGGCCGCCCATGATCGGTTCGACCTTGGTCCGCGCAAAACCCGCCGTGCGGATCATCGCCTCGAACTCGGGCATCGGCGGGAAGCGGCGGATTGATTCGATCAGGTAGCGATAACTGTCGGCGTCGCCGGCGATCGCCCGGCCGATCCGCGGCACCAGCTTGTGCGAATAGAAATCGTAGGCTTCCTTGAAACCCGGCCACTCGGTGGTCGAGAACTCGAGGCAGAAGAACCGCCCGCCGAACTTGAGCACCCGATGCGCCTCGGCCAGCGCTTTGTCGATGTGCGTCACGTTCCGAATGCCGAAGGCGATGGTGTAGGCGTCGAACATCCGGTCGGGGAAGGTCAGTTCCTCGGCATTCTGCCGCGACCATACCAGGCCATCCATGCCGCGCTTGAGCGCCCGCTCGATGCCGACATCGAGCATCTCCTGATTGATGTCGGAAACGGTCACCTCGGCGCCGCGGTCGGCCAGGCGGAAGGCGATGTCGCCCGTGCCGCCGGCCATGTCGAGGATCGCCTCTCCGGGCTGCGGCTTCACGCGGCGAACGAAGCTGTCCTTCCACAAGCGATGCAGGCCGCCCGACATCGCATCGTTCATGATGTCGTACTTCTTGGCGACGCCCGAGAACACCTCGCCCACCCGGCGGGTCTTCTCTTGCGGATCGACGTCTTCGTAGCCGAAGGAAACCTGATCGCTCATAGCGGCTCCTCTAGCGGCGCGCCCGCGGCAGCGCCAGCAGCGGCTTGCTGCGCCTGCCGGCCAGCGACAGCGCGATGCCGAGCAGGATCAAGGCCATTCCGGCGAAGTGATAAAAGTGGAGCGCCTCGCCGAGCAAAGCCGCCGAAAGGAACGCGCCGAAAATCGGCATCAGCGTGATCGCCAGTCCGGCCCGCGCCGGCCCGACCGTCTCGGTCGCGGCGTTGAAGATGAAATAGGACACTATCGAGGGCAGCACGGCGACGTAGGCGAACGCGCCGAGCACTTTCGGCGTGAGCGCGATACGCTCGCCATCGATCAGGTCGTGAACGAAGAACGGCGCCATCGCCAGCGCGCCGATGAAGAAAGTGACCGCCACGAAGCTCGTCGGGGCAATGGCCGGACGCAGGCGCAAGAGTACGGTATAAAGAGACCACACCGTGACCGCGACAAGGATCAGCAGATCGCCGAGCCCGAAATGCAGCCGCAGCGCTTGCCCGGGATCGCCTTCGAAGACCACCACGGCCACGCCGGCGATCGAGCAGGCGACGCCGAGATTCTGCAGCAGTGGGCTTCTCACCCCGAAGAACAGCCGGTCAAGGATGACCACCAGCGCCGGGATCGCCGCCTGAAGCAACAAGGCGTTGGTCGCGGTGGTGTAGCGCACCCCCGAATACAGGAAGGCGTTGAACGCGCCGACGCCGAGCAGGCCGAGCAGCAGCACTGGCTTCCACGCCTTGCAGATCGCCGGCCAATCTCGCCGCAAGGGGCGCAGCGCGAACGGCAGCACGATCAGCGAGGCGCCGGCCCAGCGAACGAAGGCCAGCGTCAGCGGCTCGACATCGCCGCGCACTGCCCGGCCGATGATGGTGTTGCCGGCCCACAGCACCATGACCAGCGCGAGCATGGCGAAGGCGCGGAGTTGGCGGGAGTCGGTGTGCATGAAGCGACGGCCCTTAAAAGCCAACGCCGCGGTTGGCGATGACATTCCTGAAGCGCGCCGCTACGCGCGAACGATGCCCGAGCTGCCCGAAGTCGAAACCACCGTGCGCGGCCTGGCCCGCTATCTCCAGGGCGAACGGCTCGAACGGGTCGCGCTCTACCGCCCGGACATGCGCTTTCCCTTTCCCGACGGCTTCGTGCAACGACTCGCCGGTGCCCGGGTGACGGGGCTCGGGCGGCGAGCGAAGTACGGCCTCGTCCACACCGACCGCGCGCTGACGATGGTGTTCCACCTGGGCATGAGCGGGCGGTGGCGGATCGATCCCGAAGCGCTCGGCAAGCACGACCATCTCGTGCTCGAAACCACAGGCCACCGCTTCGCGTTGTGCGACCCGCGCCGATTCGGCTTCGTCGATCTCGTGCCGACAGACGCGCTCGAACACTGGCCGCCCTTCGCGGCGATGGGCCCCGAGCCACTGAGCGCAGAACTGACGGCCACGCACCTCAAGGCCGCCTTCGCCAGCCGCAAGCAGGCGGTGAAGCTGCTTCTGCTCGATCAGCGAATCGTCGCCGGGCTGGGCAATATCTACGTCTGCGAGGCTCTCTACCGCTCGCAGATCGATCCGCGCAAAGCCGCCGGCAAGATCTCGAAACCGGCCCTCGAACGCCTGGTCGCGGCTATTCGGGCCGTTCTGGCGGAAGCGATCGAGGCTGGCGGCTCTTCGCTGCGCGACTATGCGCGGCCCGACGGCCAACTCGGCTATTTCTCGAAGCGCTTCGATGTTTACGATCGCGCGGGCCAGCCGTGCCGCCGGCAGGACGGTGGAACGATTGCCCGCATCGTCCAGGGCGGACGCAGCACGTGGTTTTGCCCGCGTTGCCAGAAATGACGCGCATTACCTTTTTGTCTCGAATCGAGGGAAAGATTGACGATCCGGCCGCCTGCCGTTAAGGGCGCCGCTTTCGGCGAGACCTTCGCCGTTTTCGCCGATTCAACGGAACACGATCAGGGCCGCGCCAAGCCGGTCCGCCAGAGGAACGAGCATGGCCAATACGCCGCAAGCCAAGAAGCGCATCCGCCGCAACAATGTCCGCGCCGAAGTCAACGGTGCCCGAGTCAGCCGCATCCGCAGCTTCGTCAAGAAGGTCGAACTGGCGATCGCCGGCGGCGACAAGACGGCCGCGACCGAGGCGCTCAGGCAGGCTCAGCCGGAACTGGCCCGGGGAGTCGCCCGCGGGGTGCTCCACAAGAACACGGTGGCCCGCAAGATGAGCCGCCTCAGCAAGCGAGTCGCAGGCATGTGATTCGCTTTCCTGACGCTTGAATCAGGAACGAAATCGGAACCAGGCCGGCGCGAAAATCGCCGGCCTTTTTTGCATCTGCGAAAGGTCCGCCGGACCGCACGGGCAGAGTGTAGGGTTTCCCGCGATTCGCACCCGATGCCGTGCAAAAAACGCCGGAAATCAGTTATTTCAACGCACGCCTGCGGGGTTGCGGCGAGTCAAGCCACTATATTTCACATTTTTTACACCCCTGCCCTTGCCCTGATGCCGCAACGCCTTTTTAAGAAGGGCACGGGCCGCGGCGATGATTGTCTCGGCTTTCACAATGAGACGACGTTCCAACGGGTGCGGCCCCTTGAAAAAGGGAGTTCCGACGAGGGGCGGAGCATTGCCTGCGCACCGTGTCGTCTCGGGGGTTTGGGTCACAAAAGACGGGACGGATCGACATGATTCGGATTGGTGCGCATGCCGGGCATCCGGCATCGAGTGGGGAGAGCGGTAAGGTGGGGCAGATCGAGGATCAGGAAGCCGTGGACTTGGCCGCCGACTGGGCGGACATCAGCCAGGGCTTGCGCAAGGACCTTGGCCATCAGCTGTTCAGCCAGTGGATCAAACCGATTCAACTGGGAAGCTTCTGCAAAGATACCGGCACGTTGGACTTGTACCTGCCGACCGAGTTTTCGGCCAATTGGGTGCAGGATCGGTACCATGACCGGCTGAGCCTCGCGTGGAAGATCGCCCGTGGCGAAGTGCGCAATGTGCGCATCGGCGTTCACCCGGGCCGCCGCAAGCTCGGCGATATCGACCTGCGCGGGCAGGACGGCTTCGGCCACCGCGCCGCCAACGACGCCGTGCCCGGCATGGCGATGGCTTCGATCGGCGAGCATGGCTTCACCAGCTCGGTCGGGCTCGACCCTTCGCTGACATTCGCCGCCTTCGTCACCGGCACCACCAACGTGCTCGCGTTCAACGCCGCCGAGCGCATGTCGAAGACGGAAGCGCCCCAGTTCTCACCGCTCTACCTCAAGGCGGCGACCGGCCAGGGCAAGACTCACCTGCTCCACGCCATCGGCCACGGCTACCTCCAGGCACACCCGCGCGCGCGCATCTTCTATTGCAGCGCCGAGCGCTTCATGATCGAATTTGTCCAGGCGCTGCGCTCGAACGAGATGATGGAGTTCAAGGCCCGCTTGCGCGCGTTCGACCTGCTGCTGGTGGACGATATCCAGTTCATCATCGGCAAGGCCGCCGCGCAGGAAGAGCTGCTCTACACGATCGACGCACTGCTCGCCGAGGGCAAGCGGCTGGTCTTTGCCGCCGACCGGGCTCCCCAGGCCTTGGACGGGGTCGAGCCGCGCCTGCTTTCGCGCCTGTCGATGGGCCTTGTCGCCGACATACAAGCGGCGGACATCGAATTGCGCCGTTCGATCCTCGAATCGAAGCTCGCCAAGTTCGCCCCGCTGGAAGTGCCGGCCGATGTGATCGAATTCCTCGCCCGGACGATCAACCGCAACGTGCGCGAGCTGGTCGGCGGACTCAACAAGCTCATCGCTTATGCCCAGCTTACCGGGCAGGAAGTCAGCCTGCAGCTTGCCGAGGAGCAGCTGACGGACATCCTCTCGGCCAACCGCAAGCGCATCACCATCGACGAGATTCAGCGCACGGTGTGCCAGTTCTATCGCGTCGACCGCTCCGAGATGTCGAGCAAGCGCCGCGCCCGCGCGGTGGTCCGTCCGCGGCAGGTGGCGATGTATCTCGCCAAGGTGCTGACGCCGCGCAGCTACCCGGAGATCGGCCGCAAGTTCGGCGGCCGCGACCACTCGACGGTGATCCACGCGGTGCGGCTGATCGAGGACCTGAGGAAGCGCGATGCCGACATGGACGGCGACGTGCGCAGCCTGCTGAGACAGCTCGAAAGCTGAGCTGAAGCTATTTTTCTGTCACCCCGGACTTGTTCCGGGGCCCAGCTTGTTACTTGCCAGCGCAGGCTGGAAAGAGCAGCCTCGCCCCGGAACAAGTCCGGGGTGACCGTTTATTTGCGATGACAGCCCGCCTCGGTGGTGCCAACAGCTTCGCCATGGCCCTGCCTCCCGACCGCCTGGACCGTTTCGCGCGCCACATCGTGCTGCCGGAAATCGGCGGCGCCGGGCAGGCCGCGCTGGCAAAGGCTCGGGTGGTGCTGATCGGCGTCGGCGGCATCGGCTCGCCCGCGCTGCAATATCTCGCCGGCGCGGGAATCGGCACGCTGATCCTGGTCGATGACGACACCGTCGATGCGAGCAACCTGCAGCGCCAGACGATCTTCCGCGAAACCGATGTCGGGCGCCGCAAGGCCGAACTGGCCGAAGTCTGGGTCAACGATTTCGATCCGAGCCTTGAAGTGATCTGGAAGACGGAACGCCTCACGCCCGACAACGCGGCGGAGATGATTGCGGATGCGGACCTCGTCCTCGACGGCTGCGACAACTTCGCGACCCGGCTCGCGGTGTCCGACGCCTGCGTCGCCGCACAGGTTCCCCTGCTCAGCGCCGCCGTCGGCCGCTTCCAGGGCCAGGTCGGCGCCTTCGCCGGGCACCTGCCGGGCCAGCCATGCTACCGCTGCTACGTCGGCGACGCCTTCGACGCCGACGACTGCGACACGTGCGCCGAAGACGGCATGCTCGGCGCGATGGCCGGCTGGACCGGCACGTTCGCCGCGCTCCAGGCGATCCGCGTGCTGCTCGCGCCGACGGGCGGCCTCGGCGATCCGCAATGGGGCAAGCTCCATGTCCTCGACGGGCTGGCGCCAAGCTTGCGGACGATGACGATCGCCAAGGACCCGGCGTGCCGGGGATGTGGGACAGGCGGCGGCTAATAGCCCATTGCGAACCTTTGGCTTCCGACTATCCTGAACCGATGCTCACGAAACAGCGGAAAATCCTGATACTGTGGAGCGTGATCGGCGCCAGCGTTATTCTCGTGATTTGGAACACCGCTAGGCTTGGCTTCCTTCAATCGGCGCGGTGGAACACGCCACTCTTTTTAGCCATCACGGTTTGCGGCCTAGTCAAGCGCAGATTGGGTAGATCGGCATAGGTCCGCTCGCCACCCATTTGCGGACCTTCAGTGCCCAACAGCACCGCCCAAGGCCTCCCCCACCCACTCCGGCACCAGTTCGCTCGCCGGGCCGAGGCGCGTCTCATCGAACCACGTCGAACCCTGGCTGCGTTCGAGATTGAGTTCGAGCGTGCGGGTGCCGTGGCGCTTGGCTTCCTGCACGAAGCCGGCCGCCGGATAGACCGCACCCGAGGTGCCGATCGACACGAACAGGTCGGCGCGAGAGAGCGCCGCGAAGATTTCGTCCATCCGATAAGGCATCTCGCCGAACCAGACGATGTCGGGCCTGAGCGCTCGTTCGCCGCAAACAGGACACGGCGGCTTGTCCCTCAAAGTGCCGGTCCAGCGGTGGCGTGCATCGCAGGCGGTGCACCAGGCACTGAGCCCCTCGCCGTGCATGTGCAGCACCCGGGCCGCTCCGGCGCGTTCGTGCAGGTCGTCGATGTTCTGGGTGACGATCAGCAGATCCCCGGGCCACTCCCGGTCGAGCCGCGCCAGCGCCCGGTGCGCGAGGTTCGGTTGTGCGGCCATAATGTTCGCTCGCCGCTCGTCGTAGAAACGCTGGACAAGGTCCGGATCGCGCCGGAACGCCTGCGGCGTGGCGACGTCCTCGACGCGGTGATCCTCCCACAGCCCGTCCTCCGCGCGGAAGGTGCGCAAGCCGGATTCGGTACTGATCCCGGCGCCGGTGAGGACGACGATGTTGTGGATTTCGTTCATGCCCCTCCAATACCGTCACCCTGAACTTGTTTCAGGGTCCATTTCGCCCCATGCACTGTCTCCGCTGTGAGGCACGATGGATGCTGAACCAAGTTCAGCATGACGGAAAGAGGGCGGACAGGTTTGGCACGGATCGGCATCATCGGCAGCGAGGGGCGCATGGGCCATGCGCTGGCGCGTGCGATCGAAGCGGGCGGCCACGAGGTCGCCGGCGGCGCAGACAAGGGCGGCGATGTCGCCGGACTGGCCGACCGCAGTGACGTGCTGCTCGATTTTTCCGCTCCCTTCGCGCTTGATGCCAACCTCCATGCGGCGATCGGCGCGGGGGTGCCGATCCTCGTCGGCACGACCGGGCTCGACGAATCGCATCATGCCGCCATCGAAGCCGCTGCGCGGGCCATCCCGGTGCTGCAGACCGGCAACACCTCGCTCGGTGTGACCCTGCTGGCTCATCTGGTGCGCGAGGCGGCGAGCCGGCTCGGGCCCGAATGGGATATCGAGGTGCTGGAAATGCACCACCGGATGAAGGTCGATGCGCCGAGCGGCACCGCGCTGCTTCTTGGGCAGGCGGCGGCGGAGGGACGCGCAATCGATCTTGCGGAGAACTCCGAGCGCGGCCGCGACGGGGTGACAGGCGCGCGCGCACCCGGCGCGATCGGTTTCGCCGCCTTGCGCGGCGGCACCGTCGCCGGCGAGCATACGGTGATCTTCGCCGGCGAGCACGAGCGGCTCACTCTCTCTCACAGCGCCGAGGACCGGATGATCTTCGCCCGCGGCGCGGTGCGCGGCGCCGTCTGGCTGATCGGTCGCGAGCCGGGGCGGTACACGATGCCGCAAGTGCTCGGGCTCTGACGCGGCCAAGATGACCAGGGACGAGATTTTCGAGTTCTTCCGCCTGCTCGCCGAAGACAACCCCGATCCGCAGACCGAACTCGAGTTCGGCAACGTCTATCAACTGCTCGTCGCCGTCGTGCTTTCCGCCCAGGCGACGGACGTGGGAGTCAACAAGGCGACCCGCAAGCTGTTCGCCGAGGTCAAGACGCCGCAGCAGATGGTCGCATTGGGCGAAGAGGGCCTGAAGCGGCACATCAGGACCATCGGCCTGTACAACTCCAAGGCGAAGAACGTGATCGCCTTGTCCGAAAAGCTGATCGCCGAGCATGGCGGCGAAGTGCCGCGCGACCGCGAGACGCTCATCACCCTGCCCGGGGTCGGCCGCAAGACCGCCAACGTGGTGCTCAACTGCGCCTTCGGCGAGGCGACTTTCGCCGTCGATACCCACGTGTTCCGCGTCTGCAACCGCACTGGCCTGGCGAAGGGCAAGACGCCGGAGCAGGTCGAAGCCAAGCTGGAAAAGCGCGTGCCGCAACCGTTTCGCCACGGCGCGCACCATTGGCTGATCCTGCACGGCCGCTACACCTGCAAGGCGCGCCTGCCCGAATGCTGGCGTTGTCCGGTGGTTCACTTGTGCGCCTACAAGGCCAAGGTGCTGACGCCGCCTAAGCGCTAGGATCGAGATCGAGCCCTTGCCGCCCGCGTTCGGGCGTGCCGCTCGGCGCGTGCGGCGGCTCGGCTTCGTCGGGCTCGAACCGTTCGAGCATTCCTTCCCATTTGGTGATGACCGAGGTCGCCACGGCGTTGCCGACGACATTGGTGGCCGAGCGGCCCATATCGAGGAAATGGTCGATTCCGAGCAGCAGGGCGATGCCTTCGATCGGCAGGTTGAACTGCGTCAGCGTCGCGGCGATCACCACCAGGCTCGCGCGCGGCACTCCCGCGATGCCCTTGCTGGTGACCATCAGCGTCAGCAGCATGACCACTTGCTGCTCGATGGTCAGCGGAATGCCGTAGGCCTGCGAGATGAACAGTGCCGCGAAGCTCATGTAGATCATCGAGCCGTCGAGATTGAAGCTGTAGCCGAGCGGCAGCACGAAGCCGGAGATGCGCCGCGGCACGCCGAAGCGGTCGAGCTGCTCGAACAGCTTGGGCAGCGCCGCTTCCGAGCTGGCGGTCGAGTAGGCGAGCAGCAGCGGCGCGCGGATGTAGCGGATCAAGGCGAAGATGCGTCCGCGCAGAAACACCGCGCCGATCGCCAGCAGCAGCACCCACAGCAGGATCAGCGCGAAGTAGAATTCGCTCACCAGCACGCCGTAGGTGGCGATGATGCCGAGGCCCTTGGTGGCGACCACCGAGGCGAGCGCGCCGAACACCGCGAACGGGGCGAAGCGCATCACGTAATCGGTCACTTGCAGCATCAGATCGGCGAGCGCATCGGCCGCCTGCACCAGCACGCGCCCGCGCTCCCCGATCGCGGTCAGGCCGACGCCGACGAAGACCGAGAACACGAGGATTTGCAGGATGTTGTTCTGCGCCATCGCGTCGAAGGCGCTGGTCGGGAAGATCTCCAGCACGAAATGGCGCAAGGTGAACTCGCGCGTCGCCAGTTCGCCGACGGGCGTGGCGGCGGTGAGCGCCAGGCTGTGGCCGGGCTGGAACAGATTCACCAGGATCAGGCCCAGCGTCAGGGACATGAGGCTCGCGCCGATGAACCAGGCGAGCGCGCGGCCACCGATTCGCCCAAGCTCGGCGGCGTCGCCCAGGCCGGCGATGCCGCAAACGATCGTGCCGAACACCAGCGGGGCGATGATCATCTTGATCAGCCGCAGGAACACGTCGGGCAGCAGCTTCAGGTAATCGGCCCACTGCGCCAGCGCCGGATCGCCGGCGGCGAAGCTCCGGTTGAGCGCGAAACCGACCAGGATGCCGAGCACGAAGCCGACGAGGATGAACAGCGTCAGCCGGCGGCCCATTATTCCGCCCCCAGCGCGGCGAGGGCGATCCGGCGATAGATGCGGGCCAGGGCGTGCAAGTCGTCCACTGCCACCGCCTCGTCGCGCTTGTGCATCGTCGCGTTGACCAGGCCGAACTCGATCACCGGCGCGAGGTCCTTGAGGAAGCGCGCGTCGGACGTGCCGCCGCTGGTCGAGGCTTCCGGTTCGAGCCCGGTCTCGGCCTGGACGGCTTCAGCGACCAGCTGCGAAAAGCCCCCGGGCGGCGTCAGGAACGGCTCGCCCGAGACGATCGGCTGCGCGGTTCCGCCATGTCTGCGGGCGATCTCGCTCACCCGATGCGCCAGCTCGGCGCCCGTGTGCCGGTCGTTGAAGCGGATCGAGATGCGGGCGACAGCCTTGGCGGGAATGACGTTGTGCGCCGGATTGCCCACTTCGAGTTCGGTGATTTCGAGGTTCGACGGCTGGAACCACTCGGTCCCCTCGTCGAGCGCCAGCGCGTCGAGCTCCGCCAGCATCGCCACCAGCCGGGGAATCGGATTGTCGGCCAGGTGCGGATAGGCGACGTGCCCTTCGCGCCCCTCGACCGTCAGCCAGATATTGACCGAGCCGCGGCGGCCGATTTTCATCATGTCGCCGAGGCGGTTCACGCAAGTCGGCTCGCCGACGAGGATCAAATCCGGTTTCTCGCCGCGCTCGCGGATCAGGTCGATCAGCGCCCGGGTGCCGTAGAGCGCCTCGCCCTCCTCGTCGCCGGTGACGACAAAGCTGATAGTGCCGGCCTCTGCGGGAATGTCCGCCACCGCCGCCGCCATCGCCGCGACGGCGCCCTTCATGTCCACCGCCCCGCGTCCGTAGAGCAGTTCGCCGCCAGGCGCCTGCCGCCGCTCGGGCTTGAAAGGCCGGCTGGTCCAGCCTTCGCCCGCCGGAACGACATCGAGATGCCCGGCGAAAGCAAAGTGCTTCGAACCCGCGGGTCCGCGCCGGATAGCGAGACAGTTCTCGACTGGATTGGCCCCCTCGCCGGCGATGAACCGGTGCACCTCGAACCCGAGCGGCGCCAGCATCGCTTCGAAGGCATCGAACACGAGACCATGCGCGGGCGTCACGCTCTCGCAGGCAATCAGCGCCTCGGCGAGCGCGGCGGCGTCACTGGCGTCGTCCATCGCGCCGGGTTAGACGAGCCGGCCACAGCTTTCCAGCCGGAGCGTTCAGCCATGCCCAAGCTCGATCTAGAGGCGATCCCGCAAAGCAACCGCACCGGCTATCCCGCGCCCTACGACCGGCCGGTAGCCGCGCGCTGGTATCGCCGTCTCGCCCCGATTGCCGGGCTGACCGCGATGGGAGCGAGCCACGTGGTGCTGAAGCCGGGCGGCTGGTCGTCGCAGCGCCACTGGCACGCCGAGGAAGACGAACTGGTAGTGATCCTCTCGGGTGAGGCGGTGCTGGTCGAGGACGGCGGCGAGACGGTGCTGCGCGCGGGCGACATGGCGGCGTGGCCCAAGGGTGTCAAGAACGGCCACCACATCCAGAACCGCGGCACCGAGGATTGCGTGATGATCGCCGTCAGCGCCGGCGACAGCGCCAACGATCATGGCGAATATCCCGACATCGATCTCAAATTCGACGAGCGGGTATCGGGCAACGCCTACCTGCACAAGGATGGCACGCCCTATCCGGCGAAGGGATAACTCCCCTCCCGCTTGCGGGAGGGGTTAGGGGTGGGAGCGACCACCCTCGCCTGAACTCACCCTCCCCCGGCCCCTCCCGCAAGCGGGAGGGGAGAATTACCCCGTGGCGGCCGTCTCGAACTGCTCGATCGTCCACTCCTCGGCCTCGGCCGCCTGGACCCATTGCTGCATCCAGTCATGCTCCCAGATCGCCTGCATATAGGCCTGGGCGAAGCCGGGCACACCGATGCCATAGGTGACGAAGCGGCTGACAACCGGTGCATAAAACACGTCGGCCGCGCTGAAGGTGCCGAACAGGAAGGGGCCGCCCTTGCCGAACCGCGCTCGCGCCTCGGCCCACAGGCCGAGGATGCGGACGATGTCGCCGCGGGTTTCCTCAGTCAGCTCGATGCCGCCAATGCGCCGGCGGACGTTGAGCGGGCATTGGCGGCGCAGCGCGAGGTAGCTCGAATGCATTTCGGCGACCATCGCCCGGGCCATCCCTCGCGCCGCATCGTCTTTCGGCCAGAAGCGATCCCGGCCGACCTTGTCGGCGAGGTATTCCATGATCGCCAGGCTGTCCCACACGACCACGTCGCCGTCCCACAGCACGGGCACCTTGCCGGCGGAGGGCTGGAACTCGCCGTCCTGCCGCTTCATGGCCTGCCAGTCGTCGCCGTCGATGTGGACGGTCAGTTCCTCGAACGGGAGGCCCGACTGCTTGGCCGCCAGCCAGCCGCGCAGCGACCAGCTCGAATAGTTCTTGTTGCCGATGATCAGCTTCATGCGGGTCATCCTGTTTGCAGAAACCGCCGCCCTAGGGAGTCATCCCCGCGCTGTCGAGGCTGAACGCCCCGTAGCCCTTGGCATGGGCGGCGCGCGTGGTATCGTGACCGTAACGCGCGATAGAGTGCGCGAGGGAGAGTCGATTACAATGTCATCCAGATACTGGCTTACGTTCGCCGGGGCGCTCGCCGCGCTGCCGGCGGCGGCGCAGGCGCATCATTCGTTCGCGGCGTTCTTCGATCCGGCCAAGAGCGTCACCGTGACCGGCACCGTCACCGAATTCCGCTTCACCAACCCGCACGGAATGATCGCGCTCGACGTCAAGAAGCCCGGCGGCGGAACGGCGCAATGGCGCGCCGAGACCAACGCCCCGGTGGTGCTGGTCCAGCGCGGCTGGAACCGCGACAGCATCAAGCCGGGCATGGTCGTGACGATCGACGGCTGGCCCAGCCGCGACGGCCGCAATTACATGCGCATGCGCGCGGTGAAGGACGCCAACGGCAAGCCGATCGGCACCGCGCCGTTCGACGAGAAAGCGCAAAGCTGACCATGCGGGGCTCGTTCACGCTGCTTGCCGCGGCCGCCGCGCTCGCCTGCTGCCCGGCACTCGCCAAATCGGGCGACCCGGCGCATCCCGACCTGACCGGCTACTGGGGGCCTTCGCTCAAGATCGATCCGATGCCGGAAGATCTGAAGGCCAAGTTGCCGCCCAACACCGCCATACTGGCAGACACCGGCCCGGCCGAATTCCCGCGCGGCGAATACGGCGGCCTGATCCCGACGGCCAAGGCCAAGGCCCATGCCGACTCCTGGAAGCCGGAAGACGAGATGACTCTCGCCCGCGTGTGCCTGCCGCAATCGGTGATCTACGCCGAGCAGGGGCCGTTCCCGTTCGAGATCGAGCAGGCGCCCGGGCTGATCGTGTTCCGCTACGAATATTTCGATCAGGTGCGCCTGATCCACACCGACGGCCGCCCGCACCTGCCGGCAGATGCGCCGCACACCAAGATGGGCGATTCGATCGGCCACTGGGAAGGCGACACGCTGGTGATCGATACCGACCACATCGCCGCCTCGACGATCACCAACAACGGCCTCGATCACTCGGACGACATCCACATGATCGAGCGCTACCGCCTGAGCCCGGACGGCAAGCGGCTCGAAGCCTCGCAATGGTTCTCGGACCCGGAGACGATCGAGAACAACGGAGCCCGCTTTATTGCCTGGAACAAGGACCCGGCCAAGCACATCTACCCCTACGAATGCGACCCGAGCTTCGCTTTGGAATATCAAGGGGTGAAGACGGGGCAGTGAAGCCCTCTCCTCTTCAGGGGAGAGAGCTAGGTCCGCACATCGCTCAGCACTGCCGCCCGCAGCTCGGCGATGCCGAGGCCTTTCTCGGCGCTCGTCGCGTGCACCACGGGGAACGCCGCCGGATGCTTGCGCGCCTCGGCCTCGGTGGCTGCGAGCACGGCGGCAAGCTCGCTCGCCTTGATCTTGTCGGCCTTGGTCAGGGCCAGACGATAGCCGACCGCCGCCTCGTCGAGCATCTTCATCATCTCGGTATCGACCGGCTTGATGCCGTGGCGCGCGTCGATCAGCACCAGCGTGCGCTTGAGCACCGCGCGGCCGCGCAAGTAGGTGCGGACGAGCTGCCGCCAGCGCTCGACCACTTTCACCGGCGCCTTGGCGAAGCCGTAGCCGGGCATGTCGACCAGCCGGAACTTCGTCGGCTCGCCCACTTCGAAGAAGTTCAGTTCCTGCGTCCGCCCTGGCGTTACCGATGTGCGGGCGATAGCCCGGCGCCCGGTGAGCGCGTTCAGCAGCGAGCTCTTGCCGACGTTGGAGCGTCCGCAGAAGGCGATCTCGGGCACATCGGGCTCGGGCAGGAACTTGAGCTGCGGCGCCGACAGCAGGAACTCCACGCGGCCGGAGAACAGCCGC
>Ga0164242_10000793_pt1 | contig 37974 bp, 34 predicted proteins | sample OricomgcompostMG_FD_108783 | JGI IMG/M metagenome (GOLD analysis project Ga0164242, IMG submission 108783) | Miracle-Growth compost microbial communities from Emeryville, California, USA - Original compost - Miracle growth compost (MG) ... | reverse complement strand
GGCGTGCGGATTCCGGCGCGTTCGGTGATCGGCGTGTGCATCGGTTCGGCGAACCGCGACGAGCGGCGCTGGGAGCGTTCCGAGGAATTCGACATCTTCCGTAAACACGTGCCGCACATCTCCTTCGCCGCCGGCGAGCACACCTGCCTGGGCCTGCATCTGGCGCGGCTGGAAACGCGCGTCGCGATGGAATGCCTGCTGAATCGGCTGACCAACGTCACCCTGCTCAGCGACGACGACCCGCACATCCACGGTCAGCCGTTTCGGTCTCCGACGGCACTTCCGGTTACCTTCGACGCCAAGTAGGGTCCCGGGAATGGTGAAGGTAATGCAGGGCTTTCGGGTCCTCGAGGTTGCGCAGTTCACGTTCGTCCCGGCCGCCGGCGCGATCCTGGCGGACTGGGGAGCCGACGTCATCAAGGTCGAGCACCCGGTGCGCGGCGACACCCAGCGCGGCTTCGTGAACATGGGTGGCATCCAGGTTGATCCGGAGCGTCACCCGCTGATGGAGCACCCCAACCGGGGCAAGCGCAGCGTCGGGGTCGACGTGTCCACGCCGGGCGGCCAGGAGGTGATCTACGAACTGGCCAAGACTTCCGATGTGTTCCTCACCAATTACATGCCCGCGCAGCGTCGCAAGCACAAGTTCGACGTGGAGCACATCCGGGCGGTCAACCCGAACATCGTGTACGCCCGCGGTTCGGCGTACGGGGACAAGGGCGCCGAGCGTGACGTCGGCGGTTACGACGGGACGGCGTTCTGGACGCGCAGCGGGATCGGCTACGCGCTGACGCCGGAGGAGTTGGGCGGCGCACTGGGACAAGGCATTCCCGCATTCGGCGATTCCATCGGCGGCATGTTCATCGCCGGCGGGATCTCGGCGGCGTTGCTGCACCGTGAACGCACCGGCGAGGCCGTCGAGCTCGACGTGTCGCTGCTGAGCACGGCATGGTGGGCGGCGGGCGCCAGCGTGACGCAGGGCATGGAGACCGGCGAAGTGATGCGCACCCCGATGCCGGGTGCCGGGGCGCCGTCGGTGAATCCGTTCATGGGCAACTATGAGACTTCCGACGGCGGCACCATCAACCTGTGCATCATCAGCCCGACCGGGCTGATCCGCGACACGTTCGAGCACCTCGGCATCCCCGAGGCGGCCGACGATCCCCGGTTCTGTGATGTGCTGCCGCTGATCCAGAACGCCGACGCGGCCGCCGAGCTGATCGCAAAGGCGTTCGCCGCCAAGCCCTTTGACTATTGGCGCCAGCATCTGAAGACGATGAAGGGCCAGTGGGCACCGTTCCAGAGCCTGCTCGACCTGATCGACGACGAGCAGGCCATTGCCAACGACATGATCGCGGAGGTCGAACTCGCCGGCGGCGGAAAGCCTTTCCGCGTGGTGCGCGGTCCGGTGCAGTTCAATCACGAGCCGCTCGCCACGACGAGGGCACCCCAGGCCAGTGAGCACACCGAGCTGGTGCTGATGGAGTTGGGGATGGACTGGGACCGCATCGAGGAGCTCAAGAATGCAGGAGCCATTGCGTGAGTGCGAGTCGCGCCGCGACGATGCAGAGCGAAGCGATGAGGAGGAGCGGCGCCAATGAATGACGTCGCCATCATCGGCGTCGGCCTGCACCCGTTCGGCCGCTTCGAGGGCAAGTCCGCGATGGAGATGGCCGTCGACGCCATCCAGCTCGCGGTGGCCGACGCGGGTGTCGAATGGAAGGACATCCAGGCCGCCACCGGGGGCAGCTGGACGGTGGCCAACCCGGACGCGATCGTCGGCATGGTGGGGCTTTCGGGCATTCCGTTCACCAACGTGTTCAATGCCTGCGCGACCGCGGCCAGTGCCGCCAAGGCGTGCGCCGACGGAATCCGGCTCGGTGACTACGACATCGGCATCGCCATCGGCCTGGACAAGCACCCGCGGGGTGCGTTCACCGAGGACCCGGCCCTGGTGGGGATGCCGCGCTGGTATGCCGAGAATGGGCAGTACCTCACCACACAGTTCTTCGGCATGAAGGCCAACCGCTACCTGCACCAGCACGGCATCTCGCAGCGGACCCTGGCCAAGGTCGCGGCCAAGAACTTCCGCAACGGCGCCCGCAACCCGAATGCCTTCCGGCGCAAGCCGATCCCGGAGGATGAGATCCTCAACTCGCCGATGCTGAACTACCCGCTCACCCAGTACATGTTCTGCGCGCCCGACGAGGGCGCGGCGGCGGTGGTGATGTGCCGGGCCGACATCGCGCACCGGTACAGCGCCAAGCCCGTCTATCTGCGCGCGGTCGAGGTGCGCACCCGCCGCTACGGCGCCTACGAGGTGAACACCACCTTCGCCCCGGTCGACGAGGATGTGGCGCCCACCGTGTACGCGGCGCGGGCCGCGTTCGAAAAGGCCGGTGTGGCACCGCAAGACGTCGACGTGATCCAGCTGCAGGACACCGACGCCGGGGCGGAGATCATCCACATGGCGGAGTGCGGGTTCTGCGCCGACGGCGAGCAGGAGAAGCTGCTCGCCGACGGAGTCACCGAGATCACCGGCGCGATGCCGATCAACACCGACGGCGGGCTGATCGCCAACGGCGAACCGATCGGCGCGTCCGGCCTGCGCCAAATCCACGAGCTGGTGCGGCAATTGCGTGGCGAAGCCGGCGATCGGCAGGTGGCCGGTGAGCCGCGCGTCGGGTTCGCTCAGCTCTACGGTGCCCCGGGTACCGCGGCGGCCACCATCCTCACCACCTGACCGTCGCCGAGCGTGCACCCAGCGCGAAAAAGTGCGCGGAATTTCGCGGCCAGTGCACGTTCGGCGCGCAGGAGGCGCGGCAGGAGGCGCGGCAGGAGGCGCGCCGGCACCCGCCGTCAGCTGGCGCGCTGGGCCACCGGCGCGTAGGCCGGCTTGCCCAGGCCGAGCATGTACTGCGCGATCATGTTGCGGAACACCTCGAGGGTGCCGCCGTAGATGCCGACCAGCGGGGCGAACCGGAAGACGTATTCGGAGGCGCCGTCGTCGGCCGCGCCGTCGGTGCCGACCGGCAGCGCGGACGCCGTGCCCAGGATGTCCATCAGGTCCGGGGAGATGTCGCGCATCGTCTGGGCGAGGGCGACGCGTCCGTAGATGCTGGGCGCGCTCAGCGCCGCCTCCATCCGCGCGGCGTTGCGGCCCAACCGATACGCGATCGCCGAATCGTCAATGAGCCTGCGCCCGTGCGGGTCTGGCAGCGTGACCTTGGCCGCGACCTTGTCCAGGGCGTCGGCCATGAACCCGGCCTGGTGCATCATGATCGACACGTCCTGCAGCCCGTCCGGGGCCGCCGCCACCGCCCCGTGCTCGACGTTGAGCGGCTCGCGCAACACGGTCCAGCCGGCGTTCACGTCGCCCAGCCGATACTTGTCGTCGACCCGCACGTCGCTGTAGTAGACGATGTTGGTGCGGTCCCCGTCGACGGTGCGGATGCCCTGGATGTCGATGCCCGGCGAGTCCAGAGGCACCAGGAACATGGTCAGGCTCTTGTGCTTCGGCGCATCCGGGTCGGTGTTGGTGATCAGGAAAACGTATTGGCAGTTGTGCGCCCCGGTGGTGAACATCTTGGAGCCGTTGATGATCCAGCCGTTGCCGTCCCGGACCGCCCTGGTCTTGCAGGTGGCCACATCGGATCCGCCCTCGGGTTCGGTATAGCCCAGGCACAGCCGCACGTGCCCGCTGAACACGCCGGGCAGCACTTCCCGCTGTAACTCCTCGGACCCGAACTTGGCCACCGAGCGGGCCACCATGGCGGTGGTCCCCCAGGTCACCCAGGGCACGTGGGCGCGTCGTTTCTCCAGCTCCCAGATGCGACGTTGCACCCGGCTGAAACCGCCCTCGGCCTCGGGCTTCCATTCGCGTTCCAGATAGCCGGCCGCACCCAACGCCAGGTGCACGCCCTCGTCGAAGTTGTCGCCGGTTTCCCGGTCCCGGCGCCTGACCTCGTCGGTCACATGGGTGCGCAGGAACTCGCGAGCCTCGTCCAGGAATCGCTGGTCCTCGTCGGACAGCGTGACACGTGAGAAGTCCACCTATGCGCCCTTTCCGCTTTCCCGTGCGGCGACGAGCTCGCCGATGTACTTCGCGCTGGCCCCGGGATCCCCGCCGGCCAGCGCCCAGCCGCGGGCCCGCACCAGATACGCCGTCGCCGCCGCCTCCGCCGAAACACCAAGCCCGCCTTGCACATGCACCGCCATGGTGGCCGCCTTCGCCGCTTCCTCGGCCATGAACACGAACGCCGAGGGCGCCAGCTCCGGCCGCTCGTCGGGCTCGTTGTCCAGGAACCAGGCCGCGCGCCGGGCCAGGTTGCGGCCGCCCTGCACGGTGATCGCGATGTTGGCCAGCGGGTGCGAGATGCCCTGCAGCGTCGAGATCGGCACCCCCAGCGTGTAGCGGGTCTTGGCGAACTCGGCCGCGATCGTCATGGTCTCCTCCACCAGGCCGACCAGCGCCGCGGCGGTGAGCACGCGCCACTCGTCAAGTGCGCGTTGATATTCCGCGAGTGCATCCGATCCGCCGGCCAGCACGGTGCGGGTGTCGGCCGCCGCCGGATCCACCCAGGCCATGGGCAGCCGGCCGATGTTGTCCACCTTCGCGGGGCGGGTGCCGAAGCTCAGCGCGACGACGTCGTCGCCGTCGCGCACGATGATCGCGTCGGCGATCGACCCGGTCGGGATGAGCCGGGGCCCCGACAGGCTGTCGTGCTGCGGATCGAACCCCGCGAGCCGCTTGCCGTGAACGACATCGGGTTCCACCGCACCGAGCCGGGCCAGCAGCCGGGCGGTGCAGACCTGGTCGATCCACGGCACCGGCGCCAGCGACCTGCCGATCTCCTCGGCCACCAACGTCAGGTCGACCAGCGTCGCCCCGTCGCCGCCGGCGGATTCCGGGACGGCCATGCTCGTTGCGCCCATGGCGCACAACCGCTCCCACAGGTTCTTGTCGAAGCCGGTCTCCTCCGCGGCGCGTACCGTCTCGATCGGGCAGTGCGTCGTGAAGAAATCGCGGTAGGCCGCCTGCAACGCCTGGTGATCGTCGGTCAGGCTGTAGTCGAGCCTGCGCAGTTCATAGCGGTCCATACTCAGCCTTCCTTGTGGCCACCGAAGAAGAATTCGTGCGCGTTGTTGTAGAGGTAGTTTTCCAGCACGTCGGCGGGCAGATCCAACCCGGCCGCCTCGGGGACGACGCGATGCATTTTGAGCACCGGCCAGTCGGACGCGAAGATGACCTTGTCCTGCCCGCGGGTACGCATGTAGTGCAACAGGCTCTCCGGCAACCGCTTTGGCGACCAGGCCGACGTCATCAGGCGCAGGTTGGCGTATTTGAGCAACAGCCTGATGGCGACGTCCCACCAAGGGTCCGCGCCGTGGATCATGCACAGCTTGAGTTCCGGGAAGCGCACGCAGACCCGGTCGAGGTGGATCGGATTCTGCACCTCCCCCGGGATCGGGGGCCCGGGAATGCCGGTGTTGACGCACAGCGGCAGCTCGAGCTCGGCGCACTTGGTGTAGAGCGGATAGTAGACGGCGTCGCTGGGCGGATACTGGCCATCCCCCCAAAAGCTCGGTCCCACAGCGGCATACGCGACGGGCAGGTCGGCGACGACGGCGCCGAGCTCGCGCAGGGACGGGATCGGCCGCAGCAGGTTCACCCCACCCATCGCCAGGGCGAAACGCTCGGGCTTGTCCTCGACGAACTTGCGCGCGGTCACCGACGGCTTGGCCAGGTTGTCCATCAGGATGGCTTTGCGCACCCCCTGGGCGTCCATCTCGTCGATCAGCTCGGACAACTCGACGGGCGCGAACATCGACGCCGGTCCCTTGAAGTAGTCGTCGCGCACCTTGAGCATCCACGTCGGCTGCTTCTCGGTCTCGCCGAAGTGCACGTTGACCAGACAATCGATTGCTTTCATGTCGACATCGGCGCCTTCTCGCTAGCTTCGGTGACAGCGTGACGTTTGGCCCAACGGTAATCCGCCTTACCGTTGCCCAGGCGCTGAACCGCAGCGACGAACAGAAATTCCTTGGGCGCCTTGAACCGCGCCAGCCGCGACGTGCAGTGCGCGTGCAACTCGTCGGCGGCGGCACCGGTTCCGGCACGAAGTTCCACCAGCGCGACGATTTCCTCGCCCCAACGCCCGCTGGGCCGCCCGACCACCAGCGCGTCGGCGACGGCCGGGTGGGCGCGCAGCACCTCCTCGACCTCCTCGACGAAGACCTTCTCCCCACCGGTGTTGACCACCAGCGAGTCCCGCCCGAACAACCGCAGTGTTCCGTCGGGTTCCAGGGCGGCGCGGTCTCCGGAGATCACCACTTGTTTGCCGTCGATCACCGGAAAGGTCTTGCGGGTGGCGTCGGGATCGTCGAAGTACCCCAACGGGATTCGTCCCTCGCGGGCGACCCAGCCCAGCTGCGGCTCGCCGGGGGAAAGGAAGCGGCTGTAGTCCTCGGCGAGCACCAGCCCACCCTCGCGCAGTGTGAAGGTGTCGGTTCGGGTGCCGGTTCGGCTGTGGCCGAATCCCATGTTGCCGGTCTCCGACGACCCGTAACCGTTGATGAGAGTGATGTGGGGAAGCAGCTCCAGCAGGGCCTGCTGGTATTTGGCGTTGGTTGCCGCTCCCCCGGTGCCGATGGCGTACAGCGACGACAAATCATATGAGCCGCGCCGCAATTCGGCGACCAGCGGTGCCGCGTAGGCGTCGCCGACCATGGTCATCATCCCGACCCGCTCACGCTGGGCGGTCTCCCACACCGATCGCGGGTCGAGCTTCTTGCCGGTGTCGTAGAGCACCACGGTGGTCCCCGACATGATCGCCGCGAACGCCGTCCACATGCCGGCCGCGTGCATCAGCGGCGAGACGGCGAACCACGGCGCCCCGGCGGCGCCGCTGACCTTGTCGCGGATCTCCTGAGCGCAGGCGTGATCCGCCCCCACCATCGACGACACGTAGATGTCGGACTGGCGCCACAGCACCCCCTTGGGCCGGCCCGTCGTCCCGCCGGTGCAGATCATCAGCAGATCGTCAGGCGATCCCGGCACCGGGTGACCGGTATCGCCTTGGGCCAGAGCATCATTTAGCGACACCGCGCCCGGCAGTTGCGGGGCCTCGCTGCCGTCGTCGACCGCGATGAGCAGGTCGACGTCGCCGCGGCCGAGGACGTCGGCGAACTTCGGCCCCAGCCCGCGGTGGTAGATGACCGCCCGCGGTCTCAGGTAGTCGAAGAGCTCACCGACCTCACGCGGCGTGTAGTGGTAGTTGACGTTCACCGGCACGGTGCGCGCCTTGAGGCAGCCGACGACCATGTCCGGGTACAGATCGTTGTGCATGACCAGGGCGACCCGGTCCTGCCCGCACTCCCAGTTCTGCAGGACCGCGCGTTCCCGGTGCACGCCCAATCCGTTGCCGGACAGGAAGTTCGCCAACCGGCGGGTGCGGTCCGCCGACTCGGCGAACGTGCTGCGGCGGTCGCCGCACACCGTCATCGTGCGGTCGGGGATGACGTCGGCGATTTCGTCGAGAACCGCCCCTATGGTCCATTCGCTCACGGGCGTCGTCGGTTCCGGATACTCAGGCGGCCGAGCCAACTTGCACGCCGAGCAGATCGAGGGCGTTGTCCCGCATGATCTTTCGAATGTCGGACTCGCTGAATCCCTTCAGTTCCGCGGTGAACGACACCGGCGATGCGAGGCCTTCGCCGTGCGGCCAGTCGGAACCGAACAGGATCTTGTCGACGCCGATGACCCGCGCCAGCTCCGGCAGGTCGTCCTCGTAGTAGGGGGCGATCCACACGTTGTTGCGCAGCTGTTCCACCGGGTCCTCGGGGAAGTACTGGGGCTGGGTGTTGGCCGCCTTCTTCAGCCGCTTGATCAGCCGATGCACGAAGTACGAACCGTTTTCGATGCTGACCGCCTTGAGTTTGGGGTGCCGGGTGAACACGCCGTGCACGATCATCGAGGCCATCGTGTCGTGGATCGCCCGGTCGTCGAGCAGCACCTGATCCAGCGGGTCCTTCGCGCCGAAGCCCTCGAACGTCGACTTGCCGCCCCAGGCCGCCGCGATGTGCAGATAGCCGCTGTCGGACAGGTGAAATCCCACCGGCACCCCGGCTTCGGCCAGCCGGGCCCACACCGGGTCGTGGCTGCGATCGCCCAGCGACCGCGGCTTGACCAGGCCGGGCACCGGCGCCGGGCGCACCAGCACCAGCTTGGCGCCGCGGGCCAGCACGAAGTCGACCTCTTCGACCGCCCTGGTCGGATCGGCCAGCGAGACGATGGGCGCGGCGATGATCCGGTGATCGGGCCGGTCGAAGCCCCAGTCCTCGTCGAGCCACAGGTTGAACGCGTGCACGGACGCCATCGTCGCCTCGATGTCGTGCTTGAGCGCCTCCTCGACCCCGCAACCGAACGTCGGCAACATGAACGCCGTCTCGATGTCCTGCTCGTCCATCACCGCGATCCGGGCGTCGCGGTTCTGGTACTCGGGGTGATCGGCCAGCCGCTCGACCTTCATCAGCGACGCCGGGTCGACGCCGTCGGGGATCTCGCCGCGGAACAACAGGTCCAGGCAGCCCGGCACGATGATCGGGTCGAAGGTGGGGTTGGGGATGAAGTGGTTGACCCGGTCGCCGATCACCGCCCAGGTGCGCTTGCCGTCGCTGAGCATCTGGACGCCGCGGCGTTTGAACTTCTTGTCGAGGTGGCGGGTGAACGAGTCCAGCGGCTCGTAATAGTGGTTGTCGACGTCGATCACGCGATAGTTCAGGGCGGTCATGATGATCCTTTCCGGCGGGTCAGGTGGCCAGGGGTGGGAACCGCGGCGGCCGCTTCTCCAGGAAGCTGGTGATGCCCTCGATGACGTCGGGGCGCTGCAGCGACTCGTGCATGAGGGTTTCGGCGCGGGCGCTGACGTCGACGACGTCGCGCAGCGCGTCGTCGTAGGCCTGCCGCTTGATCACCGCCAGCGACGCCGGCGAACAGTTGCGGGCGATGTCGTCGGCGTAGGTCAGGGCGCGGGCCATCAGCTCGTCGGGTGCGACGATCTCGTTGACCAGCCCGAGTTTTGCGGCCTCCTCGGCGAAGAAGGTGCGCCCGCTCAACAGCAGGTCCATCGCCGCGCCCCAGCCGGCCAGCCGCGGCAGGATCCAGGTGATGCCGTACTCGGCGATCAGTCCCCGGCGGGTGAACGCGGTGGCGAACTTGGCGCCGGCGGCCGCGAACCGCACGTCGCACATCAGGGCGTGGGTCAGCCCGATGCCGACGCAGGCGCCGTTGATCGCGGCGATGATCGGTTTGCGCAGTGCGGTCAGGAAGTGGGGATGGCGATCGCCGACCAACGCGGTGACGTCGGTGTCGCCGTCGCCCAGCTTCGCATCGATGGATCCCGCGCCGCCCAGGTTGGCGCCCGCGCAGAACCCCCGACCGGCGCCCGTCAACACGATCACCCGGACCGCGGGGTCCGCCTCGGCGCGGTCGATGCACGCGTAGAAGCCGCTCGAGATGTCGGGTCCCCAGGCGTTGAGCCGCTCGGGCCGGTTGAACGTCACGACCGCAACGCCGGTTTCCGTGGTCTGGTACAGCACCGCCTCGTCGGTGACCACATGGTCGGCGGCACTCATCAAGGCGTCCCCTCACAGCTGACCCGGCAGGGCTGACCCGGCAGGCAAGTTTGTACCCATACTGTATACCTATCGGTAGCGCATTCCACAACTGCGGTATGGCGCGCGTGAACCGGGACTAATCTGCGATTTTCGCCGCGCCGCCTGCCGCGCCGGCCACGTGGCTGCCGTGGGTACCGCCGGGTGCTGACGGCCCGGCCGCGCGGAGCGCAGTCGTTGTGGCGAGGGCCACGCCGGCGCCATGTTTGCCCCCGGCGGGACGACGGGAACGTCCGTGGAAAGAACCGACCATCATGGGGGAAGGAGACGCAATGGTTGACGTCAAGAGCGGCCCGGTCGAGCTGGTGCAGGGCATCGTCGACGACGTGCTGGGCAGGGCCAAGCAGGTCATCGGCATCATCATCGGCCACAACGGCCTGATCGAGCAGGGCAAGGCCCAGCAGGACAAGGCGGATGCTCAGCGCAGCGCCGGCAAGAAGGAAGCCGCCGCCGAGAAGGCCCGGGGCAAGGCCAAGGCCTACGAGCAGCGCGAACGGGCCGAACAGCAACAGTGAGTGACGCGAGGCGGGCCCGGTCGACGACCGGGCCCGTTTCCGTGTAACCGCTTCTACCGCAACGCCGTTGCCAGGAGGCCCAGCCGCTGGTAGGCGTTCTCGATCTGGGCCTTGGCCTCGGCGGGCAGCTCGGCCTGCGGGGGACGCGAGTGCGGGTAGGCGCCGGTCGGCAGCCCCAGCAGCGAGGCGGCGTACTTGAACGCCCCGCCCCAGTGGGTGAAGTAATCGGCCCTGCCCGGGTAGCAGGTCCACCACGAACCGACGTCCAGGTCGAACTGGTCCAACCCGGATTCCCGGCCGTAGTCCATCGCCTCGATGAGCTTGCCGCTCTGCACCAAATCCCAATATTCGGAGAACAATCGGCGCTGCGGGGTCTCGAACAGGTAGCCGGCGGTACCCAGCTGCGCCGGGCACACGATCCCGTCGCGCAGCCACCCGGCGCGGTACACCGTCTTGTCGCATTCCCAGAGCACCAGGCCGGGTGCCAGCTCGTGCAGCAGCCGGCTGGCCCCCGGCCGGAAGGCGCCTTCCTTGGTGGCGCACACCGCGGGAACCTCGTGATAGATCCGGGCGCTTTCGGCCGGCGTCAGCACGTAGCCCGACGACGGCGAGTTGAACATGCCCAGGGCGATGTCGGTGCGCGCCGCCACATACTCGAAGAAGCGCAACACGCCTTCGCCGCCGTGGGCCTCCATCATCGGCGTCTGGATGTAGGCGATGTCGGCGCCCACCTGCTGGGCGTGCAGCGTCAACTCCACGCAGTCCTTCGCCGACATGGCCGCCGTGCAGGCCTGGATCACCACGTCGGGATTCGCGGCGCGTCCTTCTTCGATTGCCACTTCCAGCAGGCGTTTTCGCTCATCGAGGGTCAGGGCCCAGAACTCGGCGATGCCGCTGGTGCACCACAACATCGGGTGGCCGAGATCGCCGACGCAGTAGCGCACCAGTTCCCGGTAGGCGTCCCAGTCGATGTCGTCGCCGTCCGGTCCGCAGAACGGGGTGTAGAGGGAGTCACCGATCCCCCGCAATGCGCCGCGCGCCCAGGTGCGCGCGTCTGCTGCCGTAGCCACAGTCGACTCCTTTTGTCTGCCAATCGTTTTCTTCCACCGCCGGTTCAGGTGAAGTCCGAACCGCCGTCGACGTTGATGTTGGCGCCCGTCATGTAGGAGTTGCGTCGTGAGGCCAGGAACGCCGCGACCGGTCCGATCTCCTCCGGCAGGCCGGCGCGCGGCATGTGCGCGGGATGACCGAAATGCTTGCCGATCGCCTCCATCAGGGCGTACGGGTCGCGCCCGTCGACGCCCACCGAATTCGCCCAGCCCACCAGCGATTCCGACGCGATGCTGCCCGGCGAGATCACGTTGACCAGGATCTCGTCCTTGGCCAGCAGCAGGGACAGGTTCTTGGAAACACTCGTCAGCATCGATTTGGCCGCGGTGTAGGCGGGCAGCAGCACGCTTTGACGCTGCGTCGAATGCGCCGAGAAGTTGACGATCCGCGCCCATTGCGCCTTGCGCAGCAGCGGAAGTGCCGCACGGACACAGCGCACCATGCCCAGCACCCCGTCCTCGACGGCCTGGCGCCACTGCTCGTCGGTCAGGTCCTCGAACGTGCCGGCCGCGCCCGGCCCCACCGTGATCACCAGAGCATTGAGTTCGCCGTCCCAGCGCCGCGCGAGCTCGCCGAACGCCTGGCCCACCGCGGCGTCGTCGCCGATGTCGGCGACCAGCCCGAGCGCGTCCGGGCTGCCGCGTCGGGTGAGATCGGTCACCGCCGAGTCGAGGGCGTCGCGGCTGCGGCAGATCACCGCGACCCGCGCGCCCTCATCGGCCAGGCAGCGCGCCGTCGCCAACCCCATCCCGCGGCTGCCGCCGACCACCACCGCGGCGGCATTGGCCAGCCCTAGATCCATTGCTCTAGCCTGGTCATTTTCGCCTGTCCAGCCGATTTACCAAAAAGCCTACGATAGGTATTACAGTAGCAGAGGGAAATTGCGACACGTAAGCGTATACGCAGGTCAGAACCGAGGAACCGGTAAATTCGAGTTTACCGGCTGCGCCGCCGCCGGACCGCATGCACGGAACAGATTTTGATGGAGGTGCCCGTAGTGGCAAAACAGGCAACCGCCGACAAGCGCCAACGACGCGAGCGCGGGTCCATCAATCCCGATGACATCATCACCGGCGCTTTCGAACTCGCGGAGCAGGTGTCGATCGACAACCTGAGCATGCCGCTGCTGGGCAAACATCTCGGTGTCGGTGTGACGAGCATCTACTGGTACTTCCGCAAGAAGGACGACCTGCTCAACGCCATGACCGACCGCGCGCTGAGCAAGTACGTGTTCGCCACCCCTTACGTCGAAGCCAGCGACTGGCGCGAGACGTTGCGAAATCACGCCCGTTTGATGCGTAAGACGTTCATGGGCAACCCCATTCTGTGCGACCTGATTCTGATTCGGGCGGCGCTGAGCCCCAAGGCGGCGCGGCTGGGGGCCCAGGAGATGGAAAAAGCGGTGGCCAATCTGGTGCAGGCCGGCCTGTCACCGGAGGACGCGTTCGACACCTACTCGGCGATCTCCGTTCACGTGCGCGGTTCGGTGGTGCTGCAACGGCTCTACGAAAAGAATCAGTCGTCCGACGTCGGGCCGCGCGCCATCGAGGACGCCGTTGCCATCGATCCGGAAAAGACCCCGCTGCTGGCTCAAGTGACCCGGATCGGTCATCGCATCGGGGCGCCCGACGAAACCAATTTCGAGTACGGGCTGACCTGCATCCTCGACCACGCCAGCCGGCTGATCGAGGAGGGTAAGGGCGCTAAGGCCGGGCCGTCGCGGCAGCGCAAGCCCGCCAAGTCGTCGGCCGCGCGGGGCCGCACCAAGGCGCCGGCGAATCGCTGACCGTTCCCGAAAAGGCTTGTCACGCCTCGGGTTCCGGCACGTGGAAGTGCTCGTCGCGAAGCCGGAACGCTTCCTTGGCGCCGTGCTCGGCGCGGGTCTTGACGAAGTTGAACTCCCCCGGGGCGAATTGCAGGTTGGTGCCGAAGGCATGGAACAGATAGCTGGCGACCTCCTCGCCCTGATACGCCTGGCTCTGCTCGACCAGCCGGAAGGCCTCCTTGGCGATCACCACCCCGTCGGCGGGCATCTTCGCCGCCTTCTCGGCCCAGTAGCGCGCCCGGGCCGTCACCGCAGCGGGATCGCAGGTGTCGGTGAAGATTCCGAGGTGTTCGACCTGCCCGGCGTCGATGATGTCGCCGGTCAGCAGTAGGCGCCGAGCCAGCACCGGCCCCAGCCGGTGGAAGAACATGTGCAGGCTGCCGAGCGCGGGGCCCAGGAAGCGGGTGGCCGGCATGCCGATCTTGGTGTCCCGCGCGATCACCGAGATGTCGGTCATCAGCGCCATCTCGAAGCCGCCGCCGAGCGCGTAGCCGGCGATCTCGCCGACCGTCACCTTCGGGAAGCCCATGAAATTGTGGTAGAAGCCAAAAGACTTGCGGTCCACCGTGAGTCGCCGACGCTGGCTGGGGCGGCGCCGGGTGGACTCGTCCGCGTTGCGTGACGTGCCGTACCAGCCGTAGGCGTTGTTCATGTCGGCCCCGGTGGAAAAGACCCCCTCGGCCCCGCGCAGCAGCACGACGGTGAGGTCGTCGTCCTCGGCGACGCGATCCAGGCAGCGGGCGATGGCCTCGCGCATGGCGGCGTCGTAGGAGTTGCGCTGCTTGGCATTGTTCAGCGTGATCGTCGCGATGCGGTGCTCGGCGTCGACGTCGAAGAGCACGCGATCGTCGGAGGTGCTCGAGGCGGTCATGTGTCGGACTCCTTTCGGCGCCGGCCGAATCGCGACCCGGCGAGCTGATCCGGGCGCGACGCCAACGTGTTGACCTCGCCGGTGCACAGCACGTCGTCGCCGAGCAACAGCCGTGCGGTCGAGGTGATGCCCCGTTCGCCCTGCGACCGAGTGATGTCGAATGCCAACTCGGTCAGCACCGGCGTCGGCCGGCGGAACGTCACGGCCAGGGAGCGGGTCTTCCCGGACCGGCCGGTGACGCAATTATGGTGCTGGATAACGCAGTCGAAGAACACGGCCAGGAATCCGCCGTGCACCAGCCCCGGCGGCCCTTCGTAGACCAGCGGGAAGTCCACACGCCCCGTTGCCTTTTCGGCATCCAGCCCGGTGAACCGGTACTCGGGGAAACACGGGTTGTAGGCACCGATGTCGGTGGCGTGGTTCAGATAGACCCGCCGCGGGTCATCAGGCATCTCCCCGATGCGCGGCGCATTGTCCGCCGGTGCCGCGGCCGACAGTTCGCTCTCCCACTCGGTGAACTTCGCCAGCATGGCGTCCACCGCCGGGTGCGGATGTTCGAGGGACACCAGCAGCGAGCTGAGCCGCCGGATGGCGGCGGCCGCGGCCACCGTCTGGGCAAGCGGCGCCTCGCCGAACCGGGCGTCACCGCCGGGCGCCGACGCGGGTGCGGCCTGCCCCTCCTCGATCGTCATCGGCGCCGCTCCTCCTCGTCGCTTCGCTGTGCGTCGCCGCCCGCGCGGGTCGCGCTGTCACCGGCTTTCACCGGGGTTGTTTCGCAGGCAGCGTATCCTTGCTAACTTATACAGCGTATCAATCGTATTGCCTACTGTATGGGTAACCGTATCGGTGAAGAAAGGCCGGATTCGACGGTGAGTCAGGGGGCCGACGCGGCCGCAGCCGAGGGTTCGGTGGCGGTGCACCGCCAGGGTGCGGTGCTGCGCCTCACGCTCGATCGCCCGTCGCGGCGTAATGCGTTGACGCAGTTGATGATCGCCACACTGGTCGATGCGTTGACCGCCGCGGCCTCCGACGATTCGCTGCGCGTCGTCCACATCGTCGGCGCCGGGGACGACTTCTGCGCCGGCGCCGACTGGGTGGCCGTCAACGATCCGGGCGGGCCCCGCCCGCGCGCCGGTGATCTGGTGCGCCGCATCCCCCACGCCGCGCACCGGGTGATCGAGCTCGTCGCCGGCATCCAGCTGCCGGTGGTGTGCAGTGTCCGCGGCTGGGCGGTGGGGTTCGGCTGCAATCTGGCGCTGGCCGCCGACTTCACCGTCGCCGCCGCCGACGCGGTGTTCTGGGAGCCTTTCGTCGAGCGAGGATTCAGCCCCGACTCGGGATCCACCTGGTTGTTGGCCCGGCTGGTCGGCCTGGCGCGGGCGCGGCGAATGCTGCTGCTGGGCGAGAAGGTCGGCGGGCGCGACGCGGCCGACTGGGGGTTGATCCACCGGGCGGTCGGCGGCGCCGAACTCGACGACGCCGCCGAGGAGTTGGTGGGCCGGCTGGCCGCCGGGCCGACCGCCGCGCTCGGCCTGGCCAAGCAGGCGCTGAGCTTCGGTCAGCACGCAACGCTGAGCCAGTCGCTGACCCAGGAGTTGTTCAATCTGGAATTATCTTGCCGAACAAGTGATTTCAAGGAAGGCCTGGAGGCGTTCCGGCAGCGACGGGACCCGGATTTCCGTGGCCGCTGACTACAGGCGCCGGGGCGTCGAGCGTGGGCGCCATGCACGAAAAGCGGCGCCCACCCGTACATACGGCCCACGCTCGGTGGCGCCGGGATACGAAGGGATGACTCATGCCCGTTGATTCGTTCGACACGATCAAGTACGAGGTCGACGGGCACACCGCGACCATCACCCTGAACCGCCCGGACGCCCTCAACGCGCTCAGCCCGCACATGATCACCGAACTGCGGGCCGCCTACCACGAGGCGGAGAACGACGACAGGGTGTGGCTGCTCGTCGTCACCGGCACCGGCCGCGCGTTCTGCTCGGGCGCCGACGTCAAGGAGATCCCTGAAGACGGCAAGGTGATCTACGAGCGGCCGTACCTGTCGACCTACGACCAATGGGAGGCCCCGCAGGAAGGGACGCCGCCGTTTCGCACCATGGCCAAGCCGGTGCTGACCGCGGTGAACGGAATCTGTTGCGGCGCGGGCATGGATTGGGTCACGACGACCGACATCGTGATCGCGTCCGAGCAGGCCACCTTCTTCGACCCGCACGTCAGCATCGGCCTGGTGGCCGGCCGCGAATTGGTCCGGGTGTCGCGGGTGCTGCCCCGCTCGATCGCGCTGCGGATGGCGTTGATGGGCAAGCACGAGCGGATGAGCGCACAGCGCGCCTACGAGCTCGGGCTGATCAGCGAGATCGTCGAGCACGACCGGCTGCTGGAGCGGGCGCACGAGATCGCCGACATCGTCAATTCCAATGCGCCGCTGGCCGTTCGGGGCACCCGGCTGGCCATCCTCAAGGGCCTGAACGTGCCGCTGCACGAGGCGGAGATCCTCGCCGAGACCTTCCGCGAGCGGGTGTTGCGAACCGAGGACGCGGCCGAAGGACCGAGGGCCTTCGTGGAAAAGCGCCAACCGAATTGGCAATGCCGATGAGCGCGCAGTTCGACACCATCCTGCTCGAGGTGGACGCCACCGACCACGTCGCCACCATCACGCTGAATCGGCCCGAGCAGCTCAACGCGTTCAACCGCGCCATGTGTGCCGAGATGGCTCAGGCGTGGCGCCTGGTCAAGCTCGACGACGCGGTGCACGCGGTGGTGTTGCGGGCCGCCGGCGACCGGGCGTTCAGCGCCGGGCTGGACATCAAGACGCCGTACGGTCAGCCCGAAAACATCTGGAACCACGAGGATCCCGGCGAAGCTCTGAGCCCGAAGTGGCAGAAGATGTGGAAGCCGGTGGTGTGCGCGGTCCAGGGCATGTGCACCGCGGGCGCGTTCTACTTCGTCAACGAGTCCGACGTGGTCATCTGCTCGCAGGACGCCACCTTTTTCGATTCGCATGTGTCGGCTGGCCTGGTCTGTGCCCTGGAACCGGTCGGCCTGATGCGTCGCATCGGGCTCGGCGAGACGTTGCGGATCGCACTGATGGGCAACGACGAACGGGTCGGGGCGGACACCGCGCTGCGGATCGGCCTGGTGACGGAAGTGGTTCCCGCCGAACGGCTCTGGGACCGGGCCCACGAGATCGCGGCGACCATCGCCGCCAAGCCCCCGACCGCGACCGCGGGCACGGTGAAGGCGATCTGGGAATCACTGGACAAGCCGTATCGCGCGGCGATGGAGCAGGGCCTCATCTACACCCGGCTGGGCAATCCGCTGGGCACCGCCGAGCTGGCCGCCGGCCGGGACGCCGGTGCACGCGGCGCGGCACGCACACCGAAGATCCGCTGATGCCGCGTCATCGCCTTGTCCAGCGCATCGCCGACGTGCTCGACCTCGAGCCGCACGGCCGCGCCATCGAGTATGGCGGCCAATGGTTTTCCTGGGCACAGCTGGGCGCGACGGCGCGACAGGTGGCCGCTCGCACCACCGGCACCGAGGTGGGGATGCTGCTACGCAACCGGCCCTGGCAGGTGGCGGCGTTCCTGGGCGTGCTGCTGGGCGGCGGAACCGCCGTGGTGGTCAACCCGTCCCGCGGCGACGAGCGCACCAGGTCCGACCTGGCGCGGCTGCGGCTGCCCCAGATCATCGGCGAGCCCGACGATCTGGCCGCCCTGGTGACCGACGACACCCCGACGATGCCGATCTCGCGCCTCGCCGACCCGCCGGGGCCGGCCGCCCCGCCCGCCGCCGCGCCGCGCAGTGTGGCGGTGCGCATGTTGACCAGCGGCACCACCGGCCCACCGAAGCGAATCGACCTGGGCTACGACATGCTGGCGCGCAGCGTGCTGGGCGTCGAGCCGGGCACCGCACCGGCGCCCACCGAACCGCGGCGCGGCGTCGCCATCGTGAACTCTCCGCTGGTGCACATCGGCGGGGTGTTCCGCGTGCTGCAATGCATCGCCGACGCAAGGCCATTCGTGTTGCTGGAACGCTTCGAGCTGAACGCCTGGGCCGCCGCCGTGCGCAGGCACCGGCCCCGCGCGGTGTCGCTGGTGCCCGCCGCGCTGCGCACGGTGCTGCACTCCGACCTGCCGCGCGCCGATCTGGAAAGCATCCAGGTCGTCACGTGCGGCACCGCGCCGCTGTCGGCCGATGACGCCGACGCGTTCACCGAGAAGTACGGCATCCCGGTGCTGACCTCTTATGCGGCAACGGAATTCGGTGGCGGCGTGGCGGGCTGGACCCTCGCCGATCACCGGCGGTACTGGCGGGTCAAACGGGGCAGTGTCGGCCGGGCCAACCCGGGCGCGGCGCTGCGGGTGGTCGCCGAGGACGGAACACCGCTGGGGCCGGACGAAATCGGGCTGCTGGAGGTCAAGCCCGGGCAGCTGGGGCCCGACGCGGACTGGCTGCGCACCACCGACATGGCGCGCATCGACGCCGACGGGTTTGTCTGGATCGTCGGGCGCGCCGACCAAGCGATCATTCGCGGCGGGTTCAAGGTGATGCCCGACGACGTGCGCGCCGCGCTGGAAAGCCACCCCGCGGTCGCCGGTGCGGCCGTCGTCGCCCGGCCCGACCCACGACTGGGAGAGACGCCGGTGGCCATGGTCGAACTCCGCGCGCCGTCGACGACCGACGCACTGGTCGAGCATCTGCGAGAGCGCTTGGCGCGCTACGAGATTCCCACCGAGATCGCGATCGTCGACGCCCTGCCCCGAACCCCGTCCGGCAAGGCCGACCTGGCCGCGGTCCGCGGCTACTTCGCCGAGCGGCCGACGGTACTGCGCGACCATGCCCGGTGATTTCGCGACGGTCGGCGCGACGTTGCGGCACCAGGCGCGGTGGCGCGGCGACCACCCGCTGCTGATCTGCGACGCCGAACGGATCAGCTACGCCGAGGCCGACGTCCGATCGGCCGAACTCGCCCGGGGGCTGATCGCCCTTGGCGCCGGCAAGGGAACGCATGTCGGGCTGCTCCACCCGAACGGTGCGCGGTTCGTCGTCGCGATGCTGGCGGCGGCCCGGATCGGCGCCGTGGTGGTGCCGTTCTCGACGTTCGTCACCGTGCGCGAGCTGCGCGAGCAGCTTCTCGACAGCGACGTCGAGATCCTGTTGAGCGCCCGCTCCTTTCGCTCGCACGACTATGCGCGGCGCTTGTCCGAGGCGGTGTCGGAGACCGACTTCGATCCCGGCCGCCGGTTGTTTTGCACCGCGGCGCCGCAATTGCGCCGGGTGCTGTTCGCCCCGCAGACGGTGGGCGCCCCGGGCGGCGGCATCGACCCGGCACTGCTGGCCGCGATGGAGGACGACGTGCAGGCGTGCGATCCGCTGGCCATCGTGTACACCTCCGGGTCGACCAGCACCCCCAAGGGGGTGGTGCACACCCACGGTGCGCTGCTGGAACACCAGCGCAACCTCAACGGAATCCGGGGTTTGACGGCCGACGACCGATTGTTCTGCAATTCACCGTTCTTCTGGATCGGCGGGTTCGCCTTCGGACTGCTGGCCACACTGGTGGCCGGATCGACGCTGATATGCTCCAACGCCACCGACGCCGGGGCGACTCTGGACCTGCTGGAAGCCGAAAAGCCCACCATGACCAACGGTTTCAGCGCGGGGATCGCCCACCTGGCCGAGCACCCGAGCTTTGCCGACCGCGATCTGTCGTCGATGCGGCGGGGGAACCTGTATCCGATCATGGCGGTCGAGGCGCGGCCCGCCGACCCCGAACTGCGGCACAACATGCTGGGCATGACCGAGGCCGGCGGGGTGGTGCTGATCGGCGACGACGAAGCCGACCAGCCCGAGCACCGGCGCGGCTCGTTCGGCAAACCCGCGCCCGGGTTCGAGGCGAGGATCCTCGACCCCGACACCGGGGCCGCCGTCGCGGTGGGTGAGGTGGGCGAACTGTGCATCCGCGGGCCGTATCTGATGCAGCGGTACCACAAACGGAGCCGGGAAGAGTGTTTCGACCCCGACGGCTGGTTCCACACCGGCGATCTGGTGCGCGCCGACGCCGACGGATACTTCTATTTCGCCGGGCGGCTGGGCGCGATGATCAAGACCGCGGGCGCCAACGTCTCGGCGGTCGAGGTCGAAAAGGCGATCGCGGCGGTCACCGGCGGCGCGACCGCCTACGTGGTCGGGATTCCCGATGCCCGGCGCGGCCAGCTGGTCGCCGCCGCGGTGGTGTGGCCGGATGACCGGGCCGCCCTCGATCCGGACGCGCTGCGCGAACGACTCAAATCCGAACTGTCGGCGTACAAGATCCCCCGGCGGTTCGCTTCCCTGCGCCGCGCCGACGTCCCACTGCTGTCCAGCGGTAAGGTCGACCTGCGGCAACTGAGGAAGCTGTTCGATGCCTGAGGCGAGCACACCCACCATCGATCGCCTGGTCAGGTCGCGCGCCGCCGAGTTCGGCGGCAAGCCGATGGTGATCGACCCGGGTTACCGCATCACCTATGACCAACTCGACACCGCCACAAGGGAACTCGCCGCGGTGTTCGTGCAGGCCGGCGTCGGCAAGGGCACCCGGGTGGGATTGATCATGCCCAACAACACCCGTTGGGTGCTGATCGCCATCGCCCTGACCCGCATCGGCGCCGTCCTGGTACCGCTGAGCACGCTGCTGCGAGCCGGTGAACTCGTCGCGCAGTTGCGGGTCGCCGCCGTGCAGTTCTTGGTGAGCGTGGACGAATTCCGCGGTCACCGCTACCTCGACGACGTCGCGGCGGTGCGTTCCGAACTGCCAGCGCTGCAACAGGTTTGGCCGACCGAACAGCTCGACGCCGCCGCGGCCGGCGCGCGGGCCGGCCAGATCGTCGATGCCATGACCCAAACCGTCACCCCCGCGGACCCGCTGGTGATCATGTTCACCTCGGGAAGCAGCGGAACGCCCAAGGGCGTCTGGCACTCGCACGGCAGCGCGCTGGGCGCGGTGCAATCCGGCCTCGCGGCCCGCTGCATCGACGCCGACTCCCGTCTGTATCTGCCGATGCCGTTCTTCTGGGTGGGCGGTTTCGGCAGCGGAATACTGTCCGCGCTGCTGGCCGGCGCCACCCTGGTGACCGAGGAAATCCCTCGACCGGAGACCACCCTGCGATTGCTGGAAAGCGAACGGGTCACGCTGTTTCGGGGCTGGCCGGACCAGGCCGAGACCCTGGCCAGGCATGCCGGCACCGTCGGCGCCGACCTCTCGGCGCTGCGGCCCGGAAGCCTGCAAGCCCTGCTGCCGCCCGAACAGCGCGCCCGACCGGGCGCCCGGGCCACACTTTTCGGCATGACCGAGGCGTTCGGCCCGTACAGCGGTTACCCCGCCGACACCGACATGCCCGTTTCGGCGCGGGGCAGCTGCGGAAAGCCGTTCGACGGCATGGAAGTCCGCATCGTCGACCCCGACACCGGCGCGCCGGTCGGGGCCGGGACCGCCGGCATCATCCAGATCCGGGGACCGCACACGCTGCGCGGCATGTGTGGCCGCAGCCGCGAAGAGTTGTTCACCGTCGACGGCTTCTACCCCACCGGCGACCTGGGTCATCTCGACGACGCGGGGTTTTTGTTCTACCACGGGCGCGCCGACGACATGTTCAAGGTCAGCGGCGCCACCGTCTACCCGAGCGAGGTCGAGCGCGCGCTACGCACCATCGACGGGGTGGACGGCGCCGTCGTCACCAATGTGCCGGGCGCCACGGGTGACCGGGTGGGCGCGGCGGTGGTGTGCCGTGAGTTGACCGCCGCACAACTGCGCGCCGCCGCGCGAAACCTGTTGAGCTCCTTCAAGGTTCCCAGTGTGTGGCTGGTGCTGCGATCCGACGACGACCTGCCGCGCGGGGTCACCGGCAAGGTCGACGTGCGCCGGCTGCGCGAGCTGCTCGCCGACGCCGACCGGCGTCAGGAAACCCGTGTCCAGGGTTGACAGTTCTGCGACTCGAACGCCTTGACCGCGGAGTTGATGTTCGCATACATCGGGCCGATCGAGGTATTCGTCTGCAGCACATGCTCTTTGTTCGCGTCCGCCGTGCTGTAGGTGAACCACGAACACATCGAGTCCTGGGTCGGCACATTGTTGATCCAGACCCCGAAGGCCGAGCCCGAGCCGCCCGTGTGGTAGAGGCCCGGGGCGATGTCGGGGCCCACCACGAAAACACCGGTGCCGGGAATGGGGTCCATCGGGTCGGCGAAGGCCGGGGCCGCGAGCGCAATCGCCGCGACACAGACAACGAGCACCGCCGATGCGCGAAGCGTCGGGGACATTCTTCCTCGCTCCGTTCTGTTGCCCCCTTAGGTCGCAGCGTATGCCGCACGCGTCGACAAAGACAACACTCGCGTCAACCGGGGTCCGGCCCGCCGCCGTCGACCACCACACCGCGGGCGACCAGGTGATCGATCAGCGGAACCGCACCGGCGGCCAGGTGCTCCGACATCGCCGCACGGGCCAGCTTGTCGTCCCGCTTTTTCAGCGCGGACAAGATGCGCCGGTGGTCCTTCATCGACTGCTCGGGCCAGCCCTGGATCGCAGGGAACACCGATTCCGGTGCGTAGCGGGTGATTTGGGACATCAGCTGCGCCAGTTTGGGTGAGTCGGCGGCGATGTTGATGGCCCGGTGGAATTCGTGGTTCAGCCGGACAGTGCGCTCGTGCTCGTCGCCGGCGTAGGCGTCCTCCAGCTGCGCCTGGATCTGTTTGAGCTCGCGCAGCTGGTCGTCGGTGATGTTGACCGCCGCACGCGCGGCCAGCTCACCGCCGACGTGCGCCTGCACGTTCGCCACGTCGGTGACGTCGCGCCGGGTGACCGGCAGCACAACGAAGCCGCGCCGGGGCTGCTGGCTGATCAGGCCCTCGGCGCGCAGCGCGAACAGCGCTTCACGCACCGGTGTGACGCTGATCCCGAGTTCGGCGGCCAGCTGATCCAGCCGCACATAGGAGCCGGCGGCGTAACTGCCGTCGAAGATCCGGCCGCGGATCAGATGCGCGACGTCGTCGGAAAGTTGCGGTCGGGCCGCGAAATCCGGAACGCTCATCGTTGCCTACACCCGGTATTCGGCGAGCAGCCGCTTACTGATGATGTTCTTCTGGATCTCGCTGGTGCCCTCGCCGATGAGCAAAAACGGCGCGTCGCGCATCAGCCGCTCGATCTCGTACTCCTTGGAATAGCCGTAGCCGCCGTGGATCCGGAAACTCTGCTGGGTCACTTCGGCGCAGTATTCGCTGGCCAGGTATTTGGCCATTCCGGCGGCGACGTCGTTGCGCTCCCCCGAGTCCTTCAGACGTGCGGCGTTGACCATCATCAGGTGTGCCGCTTCGACTTTGGTGGCCATCTCGGCCAGTTGGAACGCGATGGCCTGGTGCTCGGCGATCGGCTTGCCGAAGGTCTCGCGTTGTTGCGCGTAGCGCACCGCCAGCTCGAAGGCGCGGATCGCGACACCGCACGCGCGGGCCGAGACGTTGACCCGGCCCACCTCGATGCCGTCCATCATCTGGAAGAAGCCCTGCCCCGGCGTGCCGCCGAGGATGTCGTCGGCGGCCGCCCGGTAGCCGTCGAAGATGAGCTCGGTGGTTTCGATGCCCTTGTAGCCCAGCTTGTCGATCTTCCCCGGAATCCGCAGGCCCGCAACGACTTCGCCGAACCCGACCGGCTTCTCGACCAGGAACGCGGTCAGGTTGCGGTGCGGCTTGTCCGAGCCCTCGTCGGTGCGCACCAGCACCGCGATCAGCGTCGAGGTGGCACCGTTGGTGAGCCACATCTTCTGGCCGTCGATGGTGTAGCCGCCGTCCGGATCGCGCCGGGCGCGGGTCCGGATCGCGGCCACATCGGAGCCCAGCTCCGGCTCCGACATCGAGAACGCGCCGCGGGTCTCGCCGACCGCCATCCGCGGCAGGAAGCGCTGCTTCTGTTCGTCGGTGCCGTGCTGGCGCAGCATGTAGGCCACGATGAAGTGGGTGTTGAGCACACCGGAGACGCTCATCCAGCCGCGGGCCAGCTCCTCCACGCACAGGGCGTAGGTCAGCAGCGACTCGCCCAATCCGCCGTACTCCTGCGGGATCATCAGCCCGAACAGCCCCATGTCGCGCATCTGGTCGACGATGTCCTGGGGGTAGGTGTCGGCGCGTTCCAGTTCCGCGGCGTGGGGAATGACTTCCTTGTCGACGAATTGCCGTACGGTGGCGATGATCTCGGTCTGGAATTCGGTCAACCCGAGGGTCTGGGCCAGTCTGGTCATGTGCTGCGTTCCCTTCGGTTGCTCAGCAGGCAATGGTCTTGGCGTCGGCCAGCCGCTCGATGTCCGCGGCGGTGAGCCCCAGCCGCGCGAGGACCTCGGCGGTGTCTTGCCCCAGGGCGGGGGCGGGCGCGCCGGCGGGATGGATGCCGTCGAACGCGGCCGGCAATCCGGGCGCGAAGTAGTCGCCCAGGCCGGGCTGGTGCAATCGGGAAAACAGCGGATTGGCAGTGACTTTCGGCCCCGCCGCGACCTCGGCGAAGGTGCGGTACCGCTCGAAGAGCACGGTGGTGTGCGACAGCGCGGCGGTGATTTCGTCGGCGGTGTGATCGCCGAACCAGGTGGCGAACAGACCGGAGAGCACGTCGCGGTACCGGTAGCGCTCGCCCTCGGAGCCGAAGTCGACACCCAGCGCATCGGCGAGCGCCGACACCGCCGCGCCGGTGCCCGTCACGTCGAGCAGGTCGCGAAAATGCCGACCGGTCAACGTGACAACCATGAACCTGGCTCCGTCGCGGCTGGTGAAGTCCTGCCCGTACTGGCCGTAGATGGCGTTGCCCAACCGTTCGCGCTGGGTGCCGACGACTTGCGGCTCGGTGAGCAACCCCAGGTTGGCCGCGGTGGCCAGCGCGACGTCCTCCAGCGCCAGGCTGATCCGCGCGCCGGCCCCGGACTGCTCGCGGCGGTGGACGGCGGTGACGACGGACAGCGCGGCATACAGTCCGCAGCACACGTCCCAGGCCGGCAGCACGTGGTTGATCGGGCCGGCGTGCTCGGCCGGGCCGGTGACCAGCGGGTAGCCGATGCCGGCGTTGACGGTGTAGTCCACGCCGGTGGAGCCGTCGCCGCGACCGAGTAGCTGGACGTGGATGACGTCGGCGCGCAGCGCCGCCAGCGCATCGTGGCTCAGCCAGGACAGGCCCGCCGCGTTGGTGACGACGACGCCGTCGCCCTCCACGATCAGTCGCTGCACCAGCCGTTGGCCCTCGGCGGACCGCAAATCGATGGTGGCCGAACGCTTTCCCTTGTTCAGCCCGGTCCAATAGATCGACGTGCCGTCCGCCGCCAGCGGCCAGCGTTGCACGTCGGAAGCGCCGCCGATCGGGTCGACCCGGATCACCTCCGCGCCGAGCTGACTCAGCGTCATGCCGCACAACGGCGCGGCGACGAAGCTGGACACCTCCACCACGCTGAGGCCGTGCAGGGGCAGCCGCGGATCGGTCATCTCAGGCGACCCGCTCGAAGACGGCGGCCAGGCCCTGGCCGCCGCCGATGCACATCGTCTCCAGGCCGTAGCGGGCCTGGCGGCGGGTGAGCTCGCGTGCCAGGGTGGCCAGCATCCGGCCGCCGGTGGCGCCGACCGGATGGCCCAGCGAGATCCCGGAGCCGTGCACATTGGTGCGGTCGTGGTCGGCGGCGCCGAACTTCCATTCCCGCATCACCGCAAGCGCTTGCGCGGCAAAGGCTTCGTTGAGCTCGATGAGGTCGATGTCGGACAGTGACAGCCCCGCCTTGGCCAGCGCCACCTCGGTGGCCGGGACCGGCCCGATGCCCATGATGTGAGGGGCGACCCCGGCCACTGCCCACGACACCAGCCGCACCAATGGCCTCAGGCCGTGCTCGTCGGCCTTCTCCGGCGTGGTCACCACGCACATCGAGGCCGCGTCGTTCTGCCCGCTGGCGTTGCCCGCCGTGACGGTGGCCTCTGGATCCTGTTCCAGCAGAACGGGTTTGAGCTTGCTCAGCGACTCCACCGAGGTATCCGCGCGCGGGTGTTCGTCGGTGTCGATCAGCTCGTCGCCGTGCCGGGTGGGCACCGCGACGGCGATGATCTCCTGGGCCAGGATGCCGTCTTTCTGCGCGGCCACCGCGCGCTGGTGTGACCGCACCGCCAGCTCGTCCTGCTCCCGGCGGGAAATGCCGTACTGGCGGCGCAGATTCTCGGCCGTTTCCAGCATGCCGCCGGGCACCGGGTAGCGCCGGCCCCCGGCCGTGGTGCGTCCGCGGGCCAGCCCGTCATGCACCCGCACACCGCTGCGGGCGCCGCCCCAGCGCATGTCGGTGGAGTAGAAGGCGACGTTGCTCATGCTTTCGCAGCCGCCGGCGATGACCAGATCGTGATCGCCGTTGCGCACCTGCAGGCAGGCCTGGATCACGGCTTGCAGTCCCGAGCCGCAGCGCCGGTCGACCTGCATGCCCGGAACCGTCACCGGCAGACCGGAATCCAGTGCCACGACGCGTCCGATCGCCGGCGCCTCGCTGCTGGGATAGCAGTGCCCGAGAATGACGTCCTGCACGGCCTCGGGGGGCAACCCGGTTCGCTGCAACAGCCCACCGAGCGCCGCGACGCCGAGGTCGACGGCGGTGAGCGCCTTGAACATTCCCCCGTAGCGGCCGATCGGCGTCCGGACGGGCTCGCAGATGACGGCTTCGCGGACCGCGCTCACAGGTGCCGGCCGCCCGTGATCTCCATGACGGTGCCGGTCATGTACGACGACATGTCGGAGGCCAAAAACAGCGCCACGCTGGCGACCTCGCTGGGCTCGCCGGCCCGGCCCATCGGCACCTCGGCCACCTTGGAGTCCCAAATGCGTTGCGGCATGGCCTCTGTCATCGCCGAGCGGATCAAACCGGGGGCGATCGCGTTCACCCGCACACCCAGGTAGGCCAGCTCCTTGGCGGCCGCCTTGGTCATGCCCACGATGCCGGCCTTGGCCGCCGAGTAGTTGGTCTGGCCGACCATGCCGACCTTGCCCGACACCGAGGACATGTTGATGATGGCGCCGCGCTTGTTTTCCCGCATGATCGCCGCCGCCAACCGGGTGCCGTTCCAGGTGCCCTTCAAGTGCACGGCGATGACCTGATCGAACTGCTCCTCGGTCATCTTGCGCATGGTGGCGTCCCGGGTGATCCCGGCGTTGTTGACCATGATGTCCAGGCCGCCGAACCGCTCGACGGCGGTCTGGATCAGCGTTTCGACCTCGGACGACTTGGTGACGTCGCAGCGCACGGCCAGCGCCACCTGGTCACCGCCCAGCTGTTTGGCCGCGGTTTGCGTCGCCTCCAGATTGACGTCGCCGAGGACGACCCGCGCCCCTTCGGCGACGAACCGTTCGGCGATCGCGAACCCCAAACCTTGTGCGCCACCTGTGATGACCGCGGTCTGACCACTGAGCAAGGACACCTGTACCACGCCTCCCTTGAATTGGCCCCCGGCCGGGGGTGCCCGACGTCCGAATATCATATTTCATATAGGATCTGCCTCGATGCCGGGTACCCGGCCCGGGCCGACGGAGGGGCCCGCCCCCTGCGGCGCAGGGATCCCGACCAGATAGGTGCCAGAAGAGGGAGCGTCCGCAGATGACCAGCGCTGAAGTCGCCGAGGTCTCGGAGCAGGATTTCGGCGAGATCCTGGCCCAGACCCGCCAGTTCGTCCGCACCGCCGTGGTGCCCCGCGAGCAGGAAATCCTGGACGGCGACCGGGTGCCCGACGACCTGCGCGACCAGGCCAAGAAGATGGGGCTGTTCGGGTACGCCATCCCCCAGCAGTGGGGCGGGCTCGGCCTCAACCTGATGCAAGACGTCGAGCTGGCGATGGAATTGGGCTACACCTCGCTGGCGCTGCGTTCGATGTTCGGCACCAACAACGGCATCGCCGGTCAAGTGCTGGTCGGCTTCGGCACCGAGGCGCAAAAGGCTCGCTGGCTCGAGCCGATGGCGGCCGGCGACGTCGTCGCCTCCTTCGCCCTGACCGAACCCGGCGCCGGGTCCAACCCGGCCGGCCTGCGCACCAAAGCCGTTGCCGACGGCGACAATTGGGTGATCTCCGGGCAAAAGCGCTTCATCACCAACGCGCCCGTCGCCAACCTGTTCGTGGTGTTCGCCCGCACCCGGCCGGCCGACGACCAGGGACCCGGAATCGCCGTCTTCCTGGTTCCGGCGGACGCGGCGGGTGTGCAGGTCGGCGCCAAGGACGCCAAGATGGGCCAGGAGGGCGCCTGGACCGCCGATGTCAGCTTCGACGACGTCCGGGTCGGGGGCGACGCGCTGATCGGCGGCAGCGAGGACATCGGGTATCGCGCGGCGATGACCTCGTTGGCGCGCGGACGGGTGCACATCGCCGCCCTCGCGGTCGGCGCCGCGCAACGCGCGCTCGACGAATCGGTGTCCTACGCCTCCACCGCGACACAGGGCGGCACACCGATCGGAAACTTCCAGCTGGTGCAGGCCATGCTGGCCGACCAGCAGACCGAGGTGCTGGCCGGGCGCGCGCTGGTGCGCGAGGCCGCCCGGCTGTGGGTGACCGGCGAGGACCGCCGCGTGGCACCGTCGGCGGCCAAGCTGTACTGCACCGAAATGGCCGGCCGGGTGGCCGATCTCGCGGTCCAGGTGCACGGCGGCAGCGGCTACATGCGCGGTGTCCCGGTGGAACGCATCTACCGCGACGTGCGCCTGCTGCGGCTCTACGAGGGCACCAGCGAGATACAGCGTCTGATCATCGGGTCGAACCTCGTCAAGGCGGCCCAGCGAGCCACTACCACGAAGGAGCGCTGATGGCCGGAAAGCTCGAGGGGCGAGTAGCTTTCATCACCGGGGCGGCCCGCGGCCAGGGCCGTGCGCATGCGGTCCGGATGGCCGCCGAGGGCGCCGACATCATCGCCGTCGACATCGCCGGCAAGCTGCCCTCGTGCGTTCCCTACGATCCGGCGAGCCCGGAGGACCTGAGCGAAACCGTGCGCCTGGTCGAGGCCGCGAACCGCCGGATCGTCGCCGCGGTGGTGGACACCCGCGACTTCGACGGGCTGCGAAAGGTGGTGGACGACGGCGTGGCCGCGTTGGGGCGCCTCGACATCATCGTCGCCAACGCCGGGGTCGCGGCCCCCCAGGCCTGGGACGACATCACCCCGGAAGACTTCCGCGACGTCATGGACATCAACGTCACCGGCACCTGGAACACGGTGATGGCCGGCGCGCCCCGGATCATCGAGGGCGGCCGCGGCGGCTCCATCATCCTGATCAGTTCGGCGGCGGGAATGAAGATGCAGCCGTTCATGATTCACTACACGGCCAGCAAGCACGCGGTGACCGGGCTGGCGCGGGCGTTCGCCGCGGAGTTGGGCAAGCATTCGATCCGGGTCAACAGCGTCCATCCCGGACCGGTGAACACGCCGATGGGCTCGGGCGACATGGTCACCGCGGTGGGCCAGGCCATGGAGACCAACCCGCAGCTGTCGCACGTGCTGACACCGTTTTTGCCCGACTGGGTCGCCGAGCCGGAGGATATCGCCGACACGGTGTGCTGGTTGGCCAGCGACGAATCGCGCAAGGTCACCGCCGCCCAGATCCCGGTCGATCAGGGCTCGACCCAGTACTGAGCGCCGGCCCCGGGAATAGATCACGCGCGTCGCGCACTTGCAGGCCACATGAAACCCTTCAGCGAATCCGAACGCCAGGAGTTCCTCGCCGGCACACACGTCGCGGTCCTATCGGTCGAGGCCACCGACGGCCGCCCGCCGGCCGCCGTCCCGATCTGGTACGACTACACCCCCGGCGGCGACATCCGGATCATGACCGGGGCGTCCAGTCGCAAGGCCCGGCTCATCGAGCGGGCGGGCAAGGTCACTGTGGTGGTCCAGCGCGAGGAGCCGCCGTATCAGTACGTGGTGGTGGAGGGCACCGTCGTCGACGCCACCAAGCCGGCCCCGTCCGACGTGCAATTGGCCGTCGCCATCCGTTACCTGGGCGAGGAGGGTGGGCGCGCGTTCGTGCAAAGCCTGGAGGGTGTCGAGGAGGTGCTATTCACCATCCGGCCCGACCGCTGGCTGAGCGCCGACTTCACCGGCGACCTCTGAGGCGTCAGCCGATCAGCTCGAGGGTGCCCAGCTCGCGGATCGCCCGGCAGCCGCGGCCCAGCATGGTGAGCACCATGTCGTCGCCGCGCTCGGTGGCCGCGGCGAACGCGAACCCCAGCGCGGAGATCAGCGGCGCCTGCAGCACCCCGAGCCGGTAGTCGCGCCAACAGGTTTCGCGGTCGTAGCCGTTGACCCCACCGGCCACCAGCGCGCGGTGGTAGTCGGCGACGAGCTCTTCCTCGATGGCCGCGCGCAGCGGCGAATCCAGGCTGGTCGCGGTGAAGTAGGCAAGGTCGCGGGCCGGAAGGCCGACGCCGAGCGTCTGCCAGTCGACCACGCTCACCCTGGTTCGGTCCGGGTCGAACAGCAGGTTGTCCAGCCGGTAGTCGCCGTGCAGCAGGGCGAACCGGTCATACTCGGACAGCAGCCACGGCGCGATCACACCCATTGCCGCGGCGAAGGTTTCGCGGTCTTCGGCGCTCATCCGATCGCCCAGCCGCTCCAGCGTGATGTCGGCGCTCATCTTCGCCACCTCCCCCATGCCGCCCGCCCCGGCTTCGTCGGGCCGCCCGAACGCGATGCCCGGGAAGTCGAGCCACACCGGGTCACACCAGCTGGGCGCGTGCAGACCGGCCAGCGCGGTGACCGCAAGCCGCGCCTCGGTTTCACCGCAGCCCAACAGCTGATCGCCCTGCACCGCCGGAGCCTGGTCGGCCAGCAGCAGGGCGAAATCCATTGCGTCCTCGGTGATCTCGGAGTAGAAGCAGCGCGGTGTCGGCACCTGCACCCGGTCGGCCACCGAGGAGTAGAACGCGCATTCGCTGCGGTAGCCGATGACCACCCGGTCGCGCACGGTGTCGTCCTGAGCGGGAAGTTTGATCACGAAGGTCTGCGGCAGGTCACCGGGATCGGTGGCGTAGCGGGCCGTCACCCGATAGGTGGCCCCGGTCTGCCCGGTGCCGATCGCGGCCACGTCCACCTCGGCGACCTCGACGGGAGCGCCGCGCCCGCTCAGCGCCGCCGACAGCCACTGCGGGGTGACGTCGCCGGGGTAACGCGGTATCGACAGCACAGCACTCATCGCGGCACGCCTCCTGGATGCAGATCCGACTGACAAACTGTAAGGCATACCGCAAGAGTTGCGGTCAACCGCGGTGAGCTAACCGGCCGGAATCCGCCATTCGGCGGCCTCGTGCTGCTGCCGCCAGAATTCGGCGAAACGCCCGCCCGCGGCGCGCAATTCGTCGACCGTTCCGTCCTCGACCACCCGTCCGTGGTCGAGGAACAGGACGCGGTCGGCGTGCCCGATGCTGGCCAGCCGGTGCGCCACGATGATCTGGGTGCGCGAGCGCGGGTCGGCGGTGAGCGCGTCGACGACCGCCGCCTCGTTCTCGGTGTCCAGCGCGCTGGTCGCCTCGTCGACCAGCAGTATGGGCGCCGGTTTGAGCAGTGCGCGGGCGATGCTGACGCGCTGGCGTTCACCGCCGGACAGCGCCGAGCCGGCCTCCCCGACCACGCTGTCGGCGCCGTCGGGCAGTCGTGCGACGAGCTCGTCGACGCGGGCCAGCGCCACCGCGCGCGCGTAGGCGTCGTCGCCGGCGCCGGGATCACCGGCCAGCACGTTGTCGCGGATGGAGCCGTGGAACAGGTAGGGGTGCTGGAACACCACGCTGCTGGCCGCGCGGCGGGATTCGGCGTCCAGCGTCGCCGCGTCCACGCCGTCGATGCGCACCCGGCCCCGGGTGGGCTCGTGCAGTCCGGCGATCAACGCCAAAATGGTGCTCTTGCCCGATCCGGACGGTCCGACGATCGCCGTCGTGCTGCCCGGCTCCAACGAGAAGCTCACCCCATCGAGCACCGGCACGCTCGCCCCGTCGTAACGGAAGACGACGTCGTCGAACTCGATGCGCGGCGCCGCGGTACCCGGCAGGGACGCCGAGCCGGCGTTCATTTGCGGCGCGGTGAGCACGGCGCGGATGTTGTCGAGCGTGGCGCGGGTGCTCTCCAGTGCGGGCGCCAGCTCGCTGATGGTGGTGAACGGCTCGAGGTAGCGCACGATGACGACGATCAGCGCGATGGCCTCGGCCACCGTCAGCGTGCCGTTGACGGTCAGCGCGGTGGCGGCCCCGGCCAGCAGGATCAGGGCCAGCTGGCTGGCCAGGCTGAACAGCAGCTGGCCCGGGACCTGCATGGCCAGCAGGCGCATCGTCGCGCCGTGCTGGGCGGCCAGCGCGTCGCCGACCAGGCTGCGCGCCGGCTCGACGCGCCGCGCGGCCCGCAGCGCCTGCTGGGTGCGGGCGAACTCGATGATCCGCTCGGTGAGCGCGCTATTGGCTTCGGCGGCAGTCGAATCGGCGCGCCGCGCCAGGCGCGCCGACGCCCACAGCGCGCCCAGCATCAGCGGCAGCCCGCCCAGCGCGGCCAGCCCCAGTTGCCAGGACACCGGCACTAGCGCCACCGCGATGGCGGCGGGCAGCAGCACCGCCGAGATCAGCGGCGTGAGCAGGTTGACCACCAGGCCGACCAGTTCCGGACCGGTGGCCGCGATGGCCTGCCGGGCCGTCGCGGTGTGCTCGACGGTGAACCAGTCCAGCCGCACCCCGGGCAGCCGGTCGGCCACATCGTGCTGGCTGTGGTCGAGCACCGCGAAACCCAGGTTGAAGCCGATGCGTGCGGTGGCGGTGTCGATCGCCCAGCCGATCGCGGTGGCGGCGGTCAGCCAGCCCAGCCAGACCAGCGCCCGGTGCGGGGTGCCGCTGAACAGCGCGCCCACCAGCGGCACCAGCAGAACGGTGGCCACCGCGCGCACCGCGACGGACAGCAGGGCCAGGACGGTATAGGCGACGACCTTGTTGCGGCGGTCCGCCGGGACCAGGCTCAGCCAGGTGCGAATCATCGGGCAACCTCCCCCGCCGTGCCGACGGTCACCGCGCCGCGCCGACCGCCCTCCCACAGCCGCCGGTAGCGGCCGTCGGCGGCCAGCAGTTCCTCGTGCCTGCCGCGCTCGACGATGCGGCCGTGGTCGAGCACGACGATCTGGTCGGCCCGGGTGATGGTGTGCAACCGGTGGGCGATCACCAGCACGGTGCGGTCCCGCGTCAAGCGGTTAAGTGCTTGCTGCACAAGGTATTCCGATTCCGGATCGGCGAACGCGGTGGCCTCGTCGAGGATCAGGATCTCGGTGTCGGCCAGGATGGCGCGGGCGATGGTGAGGCGTTGCCGCTCCCCGCCCGAGAGCCCGACGCCGGCGCCCAGCACGGTGTCATAGCCGTGCGGTAGCCGCATGATGCGGTCGTGGATCTGCGCCTCGCGCGCGGCTTGCTCGATCTGCGCGGCGGTGGCGTCGGGCACCGCCAGGGCGATGTTCTCCGCGACCGTCCCGTGCACCAACTGCGTCTCCTGCAGCACGAATCCGACCCGGGCGTAGAGCTCGTCGGCCGTCATCGACCGAATGTCGCGCCCCCCAACGGTTATCGAGCCCCGGTCGACGTCGTGGAAGCGGGCCAGCAGGGCGGCCAGCGTCGACTTGCCGGATCCCGACGGGCCGACCAGCGCGGTGAGGGTGCCGGGCCGCAGCGTCAGCGACACGTCGTGGATCACCGGAACGTCGGGGCGGTAGCCGAAACCGACGTTGTCGAACACCACCGCCTGCGCCGACTCCCCGGTGGGCTCGCCCGGCTCGCGCACCTCGAGTTCGTGTTCGTCGAGCGTGTTCTGCAGGCGCCGGGCCGCCAGCATGCCGGCCCGGATACCGCCGAGGCCGTAGGCGATGCCGAGCAGTCGTGCGCCAAAGGTGGTGCCCAGCAACAGGAACGGCAGCAGATTCACCGGATCCATCCGGCCCGCGACCACGAGCAGGGTGCCGACGGCCGCGATGAGCCACAGGAAGGTCGAGGGACGGGTGACCAGGTCCATGAAGGTCTTCTTGCCGGCCAGCGGGCGCTGCCAGGCGACCAGGAAGCCGACGTACTCGTCGAGGCGGCGCCGGAAACTCGATGCGGCGGCACCACCGAAGACCCGGATCACCGGCTGGCCCTCCAGGTAGGCGCCGGCCTCGTCGCTCATCGTCTCGGCCCAGCGCTGCGACTGCGGGATGCGGGGCCCCGACTGGATCGTCAGCGACGACGTCAGCACCAGGTAAACCAGCACCGGCACGAACAGCACCAGCGCCACCCGCCAGTCGACCGCGAACAGGTAGACCAGCACCGCGACCGGCGCCACCACCGCGGCGACCGCGTCCGGGATGGCGTGGGTGACCAGGTAGTGCAGCGACAGCGTGTCGTCCTGCAGCAGCTGCTTGATGGAGCCCGATCCGCGGGCGGTGAACCAGCCCAGCGGCAGCCGGGAAAGCTTGCGCAGCAAGGCCGAACGAAGGTCACGGGCGAACCGCGCGTCGACGACATGCAGCCACAACGTGAGCGCGGCGCCCAGCAACGCCCCCAGACCCAGCAGCGACACCGCGGCGATGCCGACGTCCCACAGCCGGGCGGCGGGCGCCCCGGCCACCAGGCGCCGGACCAGCTCGACCAGCAGCACGAACGGCGCCAGTTGGATCAGCGTGATCACCGCCTGCAGCACGCCGGACAGGATCAGCGCCCAGCGCAGCGGTGCCAGCAACCGGCCGGCGGCCTGGGTGCGCCAGTTTCCGCGCGCCGCCGGCACCGGCGCGGCCTCGGGCTGACGTTGGGGCGAATCGACCTGTGCCGCAATGTCTTCCGCGGCTTCGGTGCCGCCGTCGGTGGTCGCCGACTCGTCCCCGCGGCGGGTGCCCATCGCGCGCCCTGCGCTCCAGTAGGCCTGGGCGTGCACCTCGGACTTGGGGAAGCCGAACTCGTCGCGCAGCCGGGCGCGCACGTGCTTGAGCGTGGTGGCCTCGGGAGTCGCCCACGCGTACCAGTTGGACCAGTCGCGGCTTTCCAGTGCCGCGGCAAGCGATTTCTCGTCGCGCCGGGCGACCCAGTGCACCCGCAGCCGGGGGTGCACGGCAATCGGGATCAGGGTGTCGTCGTCGTGGTGCTGTTCGAGGTACATCTCGATCGGGACGTCGTCGGGGACGACGCCGATGATGCCGTTCATTCCGGGGATGGATGCCGAGTCGCCGATCAGCAGGTAGCCGGCGGGCTGCTCGTCGGGCACGTCGAACCGGGACGAGCCCATCAGCGCCATCACGGCGATGGTGGCGCCGGGCTGCACGGTGCGCGCCCACCGCGACGCCGGCCCGGCGGGGTCGTGCAGCACGACGTCGACCGCGAACCGTCCGGCGGTGGGGTCGGCCTCCGAAATCGTGTAGGCGCGCTGGAATTCGGTTTTCGACCCGTCCGGGTCCGGGAACCAGAACCGTAGCCAGGCGGCGGGCTCGGCATCCACGTCCTCGAAGAGCGTGGGCGAGGTCATGCGGACCCGCACGAAATGCGGTGCGATCCGCACGGTTTCGAGCACCGTCGCGGTGTGGTCGCGGGCGCCGAAGCTGCGCAGCATCACACCCTGGAGGCCGCGGGCCATGAGCGCTCCTTTCTCGCGGCGCGCCGGACACCGGCCTCGCCGATCCGACGCCCGGGCAGCATCGTCGCCGCCGGGGCCGCGGCCAATCCCGGTCTCGTCACCCGGGCGTGCCCGGGTGGGTGGCATCCCCGTTCGCCGACCACCGGCCAGCCGCTCACGACTCGGTACGTCACCCACAAACTAAGGGTTGCCTTACCAAAGGTCAACCTGCGGGCCCGGCCGCTGCCGGCCCGGCTGCGCGACTGGCTCTACGACCGGGTCGCCGACGTCCGGTAGCGCCTGTTCGGTAAGTACGACACTCGTCCGCTGCCGGCGCCCGACGTGCGGGCCCGGTTCATCGAGGACTGGCCGGCGTCAGTCGCTGGCCGACGCCGGAGAGGCCAGGTCGGCGGCGGATTCCCGGCGCTTGCGCTCGGCCAGCTTGCGGTCCTCCGCCGCCGCCTGACGGTGCTTGATCGCCGACGCGCGGTGCATGTCCACCTCCGGCACGCCCTGTTGGACCGTCCAGTCCTGCGTCTTGGCGACCCGTTCGTGTTGGACGGCGGATTCCTCGAAACTGCGCGCCGCCGACAGTCCCGCGCGGGCGGCGCGTTCCCGCGCCTTCGCGGCCCTGAGTTCGGCGAGCTCGACATCTTCTGCGCTGACGGCCTCTTCGCCGTGTGGTGTTGACTCGTATCCGGTGGGCATGGCGTCTCCCTCATATCCCGTGAGGTCCATGTACCCGGCAGGACGTGTTTGACGCCTACCAGTCCGCAGGATTTCGGTGGCGCTGTGCCGGCACCGTGTCGAGGGAACTAGCCGACCAGCTCGCCCATGACGTCGCGACCAGCCTGGAAGTTCGCAAAAGTCCCTGAGCAATAACTTTCGGTCAGGTTTGTCCCACTCGGCCTTTTGTCACTGAGGCTGGATTTCCTTGCTGACGTCGACGGGAGACGTCGAGCCGTCAGTGCGGTGGTCGGTGGTGTCGCGGCATTCGCCGTTGATGTCGGCGCCGACATGCCGGTGATAGACGGTGCTGGGCCCGGCTTGCGGCGCGATCGTCAGGATGACGATGACGCCGTTCTTCTTCAGCGTTGCGCCGTGCGATACGAAGTCGGAATCGGTGCTCCACCCGTCGGCGACGAGGCCCTTGATGACTGCTTGCGGGTCGACGGCCTGGTTGTGCGGCACTCCTGGCATCCAAAACGACAGGTTGACAACACCGCGAAAAGGCGCCTCGCCCTGGTCATTACACGACTCGTAGCTGAAGTTCGCTTCGGTCACTTCAGCGTGGAGCGCCTGGACGATGTCGCGGGCGGCGGCGATGACCTGAGCCCGCGCCTGTGGCGGCGCGATGGGGTTGCGCACTTCAGAACAGCCACTCAGGAGCAGGCTGACAGCTGACGCCGCAACCGCGATTCTGGCTCCCAAGGTCCACACTCGTCACTTCCCTTCTGAAACGGTATTCCTCATCCACCGGGGGCGCTGTGTGTGTGCCCGGTGGTTGCCTGCCCACCCACATGATTGGGATGGCCGTATTGCAGGTCATGCTCAGCAGCGTCGATCGTTGCGTCCCCGCCTTCTGCGCTTCAGCCAGCGCGGCGGCGATGTTCTCCAGATCGGTGCCGATCTTGGGAAGTTGCTCCGACTGCGCGCCAAGGGATTTGACGAGGCGCTGCACTTCGGCGGAGTCATTGATCGGGTGGTCGCCGTTCTGGTGATTCCAGGCCGCGTCGAAGCGTTTCCGGGCTTGCTCGAATGCGTGATCGGCTTCGGCCGTGTGGCGTCCGGCTCCGTGGAAAGGCTCAGCGAGGCTGGATATTTGAGAGGGGCTGCCGGCCTGAAGGCTCTGGTTGATCGCCCACGGATCGCCGCCGGCTTCCGCGATCAGCTCGGCGACGCTCAACCACTTCAGCTGCACTGCCGCGCCCGAGTTTTCGCAGTTCTCCCCGTCGCCCTGCGGCCGTGCGTCGGACATTGCGACCGGGCCAACCTAGCGAGCATCGCCCATCCCTTTCCCCGCCAGCTTGATGACCCACGCTAGTACCGCACGTCAGGCGTCACGGCTGATACCGCCGCGCCTAGCAACACCGGTTTGGGCGGCCGCGGCGCGTTCATCGAGCAGCGCGTCCAGCAATGCAGCTCGCCCAAGTTACTCGTGAGTTGTGGCCAAAATGCGGCCACGGAGCGGCCAGAGAGAACATGAAAACCGCTGTCTACCTGCATGAATGCCCTTACCGCATCGGTGCGGGCGGAGGGACTCGAACCCTCAAGCTCTTTCGAGCAATGGCACCTAAAACCATCGCGTCTGCCAATTTCGCCACGCCCGCGGCGTGGCGATCGTAACGCCTCGTCGCCTCCCGGGCCG
>Ga0164242_10000792_pt1 | contig 38044 bp, 13 predicted proteins | sample OricomgcompostMG_FD_108783 | JGI IMG/M metagenome (GOLD analysis project Ga0164242, IMG submission 108783) | Miracle-Growth compost microbial communities from Emeryville, California, USA - Original compost - Miracle growth compost (MG) ... | reverse complement strand
ATTATTTGGAATAGGAACTGATTGTTGATTATTATTTGGAATAGGAACTGATTGTTGATTATTATTTGGAATAGGAACTGATTGTTGATTATTATTTGGAATAGGAACTGATTGTTGTTGATTAACAATAGGTGTAAAGTTTGTTATTGGAGGAACTGGCTTATTAAAAGAAATTTTATGATCAACAATGTTATGATTATTGTTCGTTATTTGATTATCATTATTTGGACTGTTATTTGGAACTTGACTATTTTGTTGTGGGACAAAAATATTCTTAGGATTCTTTGTTGGTTCTGGTGTGAATATTTTAGTTTGAGGAATAGTTTGTTGTTGTTTAATATTTTGATTATTTTGTTGAACATTTGATTGATTTTGATTATTTTGTTGTTGATTTGCTTTTTGTTTAATTCTCTCTAATTGTTCTTGTCTTGAAAGAATTTGTGGTGAAGGAATATTAGTAATTGGAGGATCAAGCATGGATTCTTGCATTAATTTATCAAAACTTTGTTCTTCTAATTCAAGAGATATCTTGACATTTTGATCACTTAATTGTTCTAATATTTTGGATTTATCATCTTTATTTTTCTCTGATTCTTTTTCATTCTTTTCTTCTTCATTTTCTTCTTCATCTTCATCATCTTCATCACTTTCTCCTTCATTATTATCCTCACCAAAATCTTCTTCATTTTCATTCTCTTCATCTATTGATTCTTCTTCATATTCTGATTCTTCATTTTGAATATCAGGTTGTTTTGATACTTGGTTATTTGATATAATATTACTATTTTGATGATTGTTCGATTGTTTAATTATTTGATTATTAGGAACACTATGATTATTAGGGGCAACATGAACAGATAATGGAGCAGAAACAAGATTAGATATTCCTGATGTCACATTTTGATTATTTTCTTTTTGTTTTGCTTGATATTTTTTGAAATCAAAAGTAATTGGATTATTAATATTTGCATTATTATTCACTATTTTCTTTTCATTAGGAATATTTTGTTGTTGAGTATGAACATATTGATTATTATGAGATATATGATTTTGTGGAGGTTGTTGAATATTAACTTTCTTTTCTGATTTCTTTAATTCTTGAGTAAATTTGCCAGTTGCTGTTTTTGGTTTGATTTCCTCTTCTTTTTCTTCAAAGTTATCAGAATTCAAAGCATTAATTATAGTAATTGCACCATCAGTAATTTTGTTACTCTTTCCTACTCCTTCAACCATACTTTTTGCTTTATTATTTCCTTGCATTGCATGGAAAGAAGCTCCACTGAAAATAACAGCAATTACTAATCTCCAATAAACATTCATTCCACCTTTTTCTCCTGGTCCTAAACATTCATCTTTCTCATCATAAATTTCTTTGAGTAATTTATCAATCTTCTTGTCCAAATACAATTGTTGATGCCAACCTTCTAATTTCAACTGTAAAGGATTTTTTATTCTTAAACCCATTTCAACAATAGTTGCTGCAGTAACCATGATATTCTTGTAAGATTCAACTGTTGATAATCTAATTTCACTTCTTTTGTATGCATCAAGTTCAGCTTGAAGCGTTTCAGGTGGATCATTCTTGGTAAAATTTATTTCCCATTTGTTTTCTTTGTAAATATTAACTAATTTCCAATAAACAGTAAGTGCTTCAGATCTTGCTGATCTATGTGTTCCATATCTTAACCCTCTTGATGATGAAACATTGTTTTGATAATTATTGGTTGGATTACTCTGATAATTATTAGAAGAAATATTATCAGAATTATTTATTGTTTGTTGTGCATTCCATCCTTGTGGAATATTGGTATTTTGATTATTGGTTTGATATGCTGTTTGATTAGGAGGAGGAATAGATACTTTTGATTGATTAATTGTTTGGAAATTAATTTCATTACTATCTATCAATCTTTTCTCTACTTTTTCAGAACCTCCAACACAAAATTCATTACCTATTTGATTAGGTCTTGGAACTTTATAATCTTGATTATTATTTTGTATAGGAATTTGAACAGGAACATTATTATTTTGAACATTATTATTTTGAACAGGGAGTTTATTAGAAACATGACTTTGATTTGTTTCAGCTTTTTGTGTTCCCCCTTTTAATTTTTCTTCTAATGCTTTTTCTGCAGCTTCTTTACGTTGATTCTTGGCTTCAAGTGCATGTGGTTTAAATTTCCTTGAATTAGCAATAGCATCAAAAGATTCAATTGGTGGATCAGAAACTATATTATTAAGTTGTGGTTGGAATTGTTGATTAAAGTTTTGTTGTTGATTAAAATTTTGAGGATATTGTTGATTTAATGGTAATTGTTTTTGTTGTTGAAATTGTTGCTGTTGAAATTGTTGTTGTTGAAATTGTTGTTGTTGATTAGGAAAGAATTTACCTCCAATATTATTAGCTTGTGGATGAACATAATTAGGTTTCTGATTCATTTGTCTTACAGGTAATTTCATAGCATTATTAACATTTACATTTTGAAAGTTGTTAGATGGATGAAGTTGTCTTGGATTATTTCCAAATCTTGAACTTCCAAACATTACTCGATGTATGTATTAGAAAATATTACTAAAAAAATATTCGTTAAATGGACAAAGAATAATAATGAAAAGATTAAGAATTTAGAAATGCATTATCTTTAATATTAATATACATTTGGTTTGTTATTTAGAGGATAAATGAATTATGGCAAATTTGAATGATTTTGTTTTCAATAGAAATTCAACACATTTGAGTGCACTTTCCCCTGTTTTTGAATCTGATAACAATTACTCAAATAATGTTCAAATATATCCTCAAACAAAACAATATTCATTCTCTGATTCTCAAAATATTATTAATCCTGAAATGTTTAATGGAGAAGTTTTTGATCCTGGAACACTACAATTATTAAACAAAGAAAATAATTCAATGATAAGCAAAAAACAAAATATTAATTATGATTTTTATCCAACTAGTTTTCCTGATAAAAGAAATCATCAAAATGAAAAACAATATCCAATAGAAAAAAGTTGTCCTGGTCTTGAACACATTAAAAATTGTAAAGAATGTAAGAAATATTCTAAATATCTTTATGAAAAATCACAAGGAAAAAAGAATTCTAAAAAAGTGGATAAAATAGAATATTTTAAAAATGTTGATCTGACTAATAATAATTCTCCATGCCCTCAGAAAGAAAATAATAAACGAACAACATTAATATTAATCATTCTTACAATTATTATTTTTCTGCTTCTGTTTGCATTATTAATATTTTTCATAACTTCACGTAAATCAAAACAGAAACAATATGAACAAACTAAAATGACAACTAATGAATCTATTGATATGTGTTTTAAAAATAAATCAAAAACTTCTAATTAATCATTTGATTTACATCTTTTTGATCAAAAAGATGTAAAGAAAAAAGAATATAGTAATAATATTAACCAATTATTAGAATGAAAAGACATTCAAAAGAAAATAATAGAGTTAATAAATTTCGCAGAGACAATTATTCTAGATCACCACACAGTTATAGAAAATCACCATATAATCATCACAATTCCTTTGATGAATATGATATTTTCCCTGATGAATATTCTACAAATTATTATTCTTCTCCGAAATTCAAACCAGGAGAATTTACTAATATAGTTCTTAGTGGTGGAAGTACTAAATGTATTTGTCAATTAGGAGCTCTTGATTATTTAATTAAGAAAGGATTCATAAATGAATCGAAACTTAATTATTTAGTTGGTGCTTCAGGGGGTTCAGTAATTGCAATGTTAATGGCTGTTGGATATACAGTTGATTCAATTTGGCATATAGTTAGAAATATGGATGTTAGTTCAATACTTGGTAATGATTTTCCATCAGGAATTCTTTCAATGGATAAAACATATGGAATATCTGATGGAACTTTCTTTATGAAAATACTTCAATCATTAGTTGCTTATATGTTGGGAGGACGCATTAATGTTTCTTTCAAAGAATTGTATCAATTAACAGGAAAAAGATTGGTTGTAATTGGTTCGTGTTTAACAACAAAACAAACTATTTACTTTTCTGAAAGTTCTTCTCCTGATTTTGATATTGTTCTTGCTGTTAGAATAAGTGTTTCAATACCAATAATATTTGCTCCAGTCGTTATCGATGGAATGCAATATATAGATGGTGCATTAACTAATCCATATCCTTTCAACTATTTTAAACTTGCAGGTATCAAAGAACAAATTAAGAATACAATAGGAATAACAATTGTTGATTCATGTAGTACTGTTAATGAATCATTATTTGGTTACATAACTTCTATTTACAATCTTTTCATGGATATATATTTTCGTTTTGAACCTTTGTATAATAGTAGAACAATATCTATTGAAGCTGATTTCGGATTAGCATCTTCATTAGATTTCACTATTTCATTAGAAACTAAATACAAACTCTTTCATTATGGAAATGAAAGAGCAAGGAATTTTACTGAAAAACAAAATAATCATTGATTTTGTTATTTTTTGATCAAAAAATAACAAAATAATTCTTAAAATCCGGAAGGAGTAAGAGAAAAATCTGATAGTGCTGTTGGAGAAAGAAGAATAACAGAACCATCATAATTATGAAAATTAGAAAAATTATCAGGATAAATTTCATGTTGAGAATAATGTTGATTTATAAACCAATAAAGATTTTCTATTGCATAATTTGGATTTTCATATTTAAAATCTCCATGAGGAGTTGAAAGCACAAAAGAAGGAGTTGATTTAATGTTATTTGCAATAACAAATCCTTTATTATTTGGTTCTCTAATATTTAATGGTTTTAGTTCCAATCCAGGAACATCACTAAGAAGATATACTAGTCTATTCCATTCAGGATTGAATTTAATACAAGCAGGACATGATGGATTGTAAAAATAATATAGAACATACAAAGTTTCAGCATTATTTCCATTTGTTTTATTTCCATTATGATTTTGTTGTTTAAGTATTAATGAACTTAATGGCAATTGAGGTTGTTTATTGTTATTTTTTAAAATATTGTTATTCTTTGTTTGATTATTGTTTTTTGAATTGGAAAAATTTTCAATTATTTTTCCATCTCCATCCCTTGTTATTGTTATTGTTTTAGTATTGTTATTATTTGTTCCTACTTTTCTAATAGCCCAAATAAAAGAACCTGCAATAAGGACAATTAGAATAATAATAACAATTATAACCAAAACTCTTGTTCCAGTATTATTAGTATTATTAACCATCTTTTGCACAATGTTTATGATTAGTCAGATTTTATTCTCCATTGTTATTTTTCAAAATAGTTTTTTTATTATTTACTTTCTTTGATTAAGGAAAGTAAATATATTCATTGGAAATATTCAACGATACTCGAAAATATTTTCTTTCTTTGATTATAATTTCTGATGTATCAAAAAATTCAGAAGAAAGGAAGTTCTAATAATTATTCTAGATCCATTCAAAAAGGGAGTGGTTATGGTGGTGGTAATGGAAATAGAAATGATAATGGTAAAAGTATTATGAAAAAACAAGGACAAAGACAAGAATTTATTTATGGTGGAGCTCTTGATGAATGGTCTTTAGAAGACAAAAAAGACATAAGAGAACTCAATAAACAAACTACTTGGAAAAGAAATCCAAATGGAAATTTTACATTGTATAAGGATCGACAATATACAAAAGAGGGAACACCATATTTTCCAGGAACAATTATTCCAATTAATTCTCAATGTCTCACACAAACACTGAGTGATACTGGTTATGCATTTACATGTGATCCATTACTTAATCTTTTCAACAGTAATGATTCAATTGATTATCATTATGCTATTGCTGCACATACATATATCATTCATTTGTCTGTTAGAAATGATAGTGTCGGTAATTTGATTTCAATGTCAAAAATTGTTAATCCTAAATGGGCTTTGAAGATATTGACTCGTTATGGTTTCAAGAAATACAGGAGTATGGAAAATGTTTGTGGTTTTAGACCCATTTTAAAGATTGAAAGTGTTAAATCATGGATCAGAAGACTCATTAGAAATCGTTGTGGTGAACCTGAATTGTTTAATATTGGTTCTAATGTTGATCCTAATTGTAATGATGATGAAAATGCTAATAAATCTTTTACAACAATCTTGGGTGCAGAAAATGTGTCTAATATTTTGAATATTTACAATAAAGTTCATTGTGAACTTAGAGCACCAACAGTTCCTGCAATTACTAAATACAATGAAAACCAAAGAACTAATTACACAGAAGTCAATAATATGGTTACTCAAGCAACCAATAATACTAATGCTATTTTCAATAACAATGATAGTAAAGGATTAAATAAACCATTATTCCACGTTCTTGAAATTCTTTCTGAATGGGTTAATGCTAATCCACAAGCATTGAATCCCACACTTTACCCACCAGGACAAGAATGTGGACAAATTAGAAGAGAAATTCCAACAACTATAAATGAGAATTATGGAAATCCAACTGACAAATACAATGTCTATACAAATATTTCAAAAGAAGAGAAGGTGAAACAGATGATTGGTATTTCAAGAAACTATGTTTGTGGATTGGAAAATTTGAGAAAAGCAATCAATAGTGACATTACTAATCCTCAAATCTATATGAGAAACATGATCAAATATCCTTTGAAAATGAATTTTGATCGTCAAGCATTCAATAATATTGGTTTTATGAATTATGGTGTTGGTTTTGATTCTCAGAATTTCTATCCCGGTTTAGGAGGAACTCCTGCAGATATTCTTAAATTTACTGGATCATTCAATGGAAATTTAATTAATCCTACTTACAATACTGGAATTAGTCAATTCAGCATTCAAGGACAAATTAATCCTAGGTTACAACAACAATTTCCTGTTCAAAACAATGATATTTACAATCAAGGATATGTTTATGGAGGAAATAATAATATCAATGGAGGTGGAGAAACAAGAACTGAAGCAGAATTATTGAAGCTTAGACAATCTTATTGTTCTGGATTGTATAGAGATATTTATGAAGATATCAAACGAAGCATGAATTATCTTGGTTCTGCAATCAGTGAGAAAACAGATAATGAATTCCAAACATTACTTGCTATACAAGAACAAAATGAAAGAGATATTATTAATCAAATTAAGGAATTCATTGAAAGATTGAGATTGATACAACAACTTCCAGGAAAGAATAATGTTGAAGGCATGAGCAATGATGAATTAAAAGATTTAATTAGAGAATACAGGCCAGTCCTTGATGAAAGACAGTCTGAATACAGAAAATATGCCAATGCTATTATTACTCAATTAATGAAATATGCCAATATGTATTTCAACACTGCTTTTGATGAATATAATTCTATGTATAACAGAGAACCCATTTATGGTGGTTGTTGTTCTCCAATGGGCGATATTGTTGTTAGTAATCCTCCAAGTGATTGGCAAACAAATGTTTTTGTGAAAGGAGGTGGTAAAGGAAATAATAGAAATAATCCTATTTCTGGAGGTGCAAAAGATGTTATTCCTATAATGGAAACTGATAAACTTGCTGCTTCTAACTTGGAATTTCTAAGATATTATGGTATTGGTTCTACTGATCCTTCTTTGATTTCACAACAAACTCAATTACAAAGAACTCAACAACAATTAGTTCAAAATCCTTTACAACAATATCAACAACCACAAATTCAAAATCCATTACAGCAAGCACAACAACAATTAGTTCAAAGACAATCTCAAGCAAGTAATCTTCAAAAGCAATTTTTAGTTTCATCGACAGATGTTCCTAAAACACAAATGAATGTAACAACCCCGTACAAAGCTTTTAACAATTCATTCAATAATTACATTTTACAATTCCAAGAATTTATGAATGTTTTTGATCAAGTATTTGCAAATATTATTCCTGATCAAAAGAGAAATATGGAATTATGGATGTTCATTGTCCCATTGATGTATAATGGAGTTATTACTACAGCTGATGCTGATTTATTTAGAAGTATTGTTGTTGGAGGACATGGAGATGCAATATTTGGAGGTCATGGAGGATTGATCTATGGTAGTGGTGAGGGGGAATATCTTCTTACCTTTAGTCCGGAAGAATTTGCTGAACTTATGCAAGGTGAAGCTATTGAACGAAGTCGACTAGAAAGATTATTAAGAAGGGGACAAGCTCATGAACAAATTGGAGAGTGGAGAGCACAACATTCGCAATTACAGCCGATACAACCACAACAACCAATTCAACAGCCACAGCAGCAACAACAACCAATTCCACAACAACCACAACCAATTCCACAACAACCACAACCACAACCATTACAGCAACAGCAGCAGCAACCATTACAATCACCATTACAATCACCATTACAATCGATTCAACAACAACCACAACAGCAACAACCAATTCAAGAACCAACTCAACAGCCACAGCAGCAACAACCACAACAACAACCAATCCAACCGCAACAACCAACTCAACCGCAACAACCAACTCAACAACAAGAACCACAAGAATTACAATCACCAACGTGGGGTCAATGGTTCTCTGGTTTAGGTACTTCAGCCATGGGTTATGCTGCAGCTAATCCTAGTTTATATACATTAGGATATGGTGGATTAGGATTAGGTGTTATTGGTTCTGTTTATTGGTTAGCTAGTCATGGATATTTAGGTAAAACAGGGCAAAAAGTAGCTGGATATACAAAAGAAGCAACTAAATCAGTAGCATCAACAGTTGGAAGAATAGCTATTCCAACTGCCCTTGGTACTGTTGCATATACAACTATAACAGGAACAACAGGTTCTCCATATCTTGGAGTTTTAGGAAGTACTGTAGCTGGTAGTGTTGGAACAGGTATTAATAATTTAATATCTTCAGCTTGGAATGCACTTCCAGGGACAAAATCAACAGTTGACACAAGTAGTGCAACATCATCAACAACTTCAATAACTAATGCAATTAACAGAGCAACAACTCCAATGGAAATGATATCAGTTATTAAAGGTACTAAATTCTCTGATTTTGTTGATAGTATTAATTCAAGTTTTGAAAATATTGAATCAGCTTCAAGAAGTCAATGTTCTTCTAATTGTGAAAGAGCTTATAACATTCATGTCAATACATTATTATTTGCATATTCAATCATTGAAGAAATTAAGATCATTGCTGCAAAAAAGATTTATAATAATGTTCTCGCGTCAAGTACTTCAGCAAATAGATTAGGAATTTTGATGTATGAAAATCCATTAATTGCTATCAATGCTATTTCACAAATTAATGATATTGTCAAGAGATTAGAGAGATATATAACATCATCACAAAAATTCAATGATATGACAAGTGAAAGAAATGTCATTACTAATTTGAGAAATAATATTTCTAAAACTATCGATAATTTCAAATTGCTCAGTCAAACATCTATTACATTATTCCTTTGTATGCAACAAAACTCACAATGTAATGAATTTATTACTTACATTGCAAATATTCTTAATTCTGATCCATCAATTGCAAATGCTATTTATCAATGTGGTATTACTATCAAAGGAACTGAAAAAATTACTTCTAATTGGACTAAATATTTCACATCTCCAACAGATATTCCTTCAGCATTCTCAATAACTGAAATTGATAATAACTATATCATAGGAGATAATGCTGTTAATCAAGGTGTTGCTAAAGGAATTTCATTAGGACAAATTACTCCACAGCAAATTAAAGGAGGTTCTCATGAATTAGAATCAGAAAATCCAATAGATTTTATTGCATTTGATCCATTCAGAGAAGATGATAAAATTCTTTTCCCTAAATTAACACATCAAATAGAAACAATTGAAGGAGAAAGAGAATTAGAAAACATCAAGAAACTAACTGAACTCATTAAATTGAATTCTCCAAAAATAACACCAAAATGCATTAAAGGTTTTATTAAAGAAGTTACTAATGGAAAAATTCCTGTTATTTCATCAAGAGAAGATTTAGAGAAGTTTTGGTATGCAAGGAAAAAGATTCTTCAAGAAAAATTACTTAGACTTAATCTTGATGAACAAAAACAAAGAGAATTACTTAGACAATTTGATAAATTTGCTGCTAAATCAATTGAATCTTTGAGTAAATTCCTTCAATTGAATGAAGAAGAACAATGTGAAAAAATTCATGAAAAATTATTTGGATATTTGCATACAAACAAACCAACAAGAACTGAAGAAGAATTAATTTATGGAGGAGCAAACTTTAAAGGACCTTGGTATGCATTGGATGAATTCAAAATTGATAATAATTTAATCAATACTATTGTTGCTAAGAATGGTTATATGTTTAGAAATGGAAAATTACTATGTAGAATTCTCCAAGATATTTTGACATTGAGTACTTTAACTAATGGACAAAACAGAATATTTCCAGTGAAAGATATGGCAGATATCATCAAAAGAACAAATAAAAATTTCACATACATGTCTATTCAATCCGTTGATGACATGATTAAATTCATGGACAAATTACTACTTTCTCTTATTGGTTCATTATGCATATTATTATTGATTTCAATTGCTTGTTTCGTCAAAGTTAATAATTTAATTACTAATAAACTCACTGCAAATAATGATGTAATGACATTAATCTATTCGCATTTAACTACAGCTAAATTAAATACTTTCTTCACTGCTTTGTCAAAAGGAGGTTTAAAAGAAACAGAACAACAAAGAGGTTGGTTCATAATTACGAAAACTGATACAAATAATATTCTTTTGTTAGTTGGATCAATAATGTCAAATGCAAGTAATTTTACTTGGGACGATGATTCAAGAAGATTCCTAGAAGCTTTTGGCCCAACAGTGCAATCTATTATAGATTTTTCCAAAGATGTTAATGGTATAGCATTCCCAAAAAGAGAAAATATAATTAGACAATCAATATACGCAGATAATATTCAACATGTCAATACTTTGGAAAATGTCAGAGAAAAGATATCATTACCATTAACTGGTGGAAATAATAATAGAAATTGGAATAATAATGGAAACAACAGGTCTAAAAGAGTTTCATTTGAATGAAAAATATTATAAGAAATGTGTCATTTATCAATGATTCATTTCTTTTAAATAATTATGAATTATTGTATTTATTATTTCTAATAAAACAATGATGAATTATTCCATTTGTGGAGAAATAGAACTTGCTACCAATTCTAGAATTATTTCTTGTGATCCTAAAATTATTTCTCGTGATACTAAAATTATTTCAGGTGGTTCTAATGGTTTTAATATTTCAAATGAACAAGATATTTTAGGAGGACAAGGACAATTACAAGCACAATTAATTAGTAAATTTATTGAAAGAGAACCAGGAGAATCTATTTTGACAAGAATTTGGAATTATTTCAAAAAGAAAAAGGAGAAAATTATTCCTATTGTTCAATTGAATCCATATTTGGCTATTGGTTCTAATCTTGAGAAATATAATTTTTCATCAAACTTTTTTGATAATTATATTGATACAAGTGAATATCTTGCTTTTGTTCTTTATCAATTAACATTATTCATAGAAAGAACTTATGGAGATCAAATCTTTGAAGACAAAAATATTCTTTATTATTTCACATCAGTTCTTTTAACAATTTGTGATTTGAATATCTTTGTTAATGAAATTAATGTTAATAAAGAAGATGCTTTTGTTCTTATCAAACCATTAGAAACAGAATTAATGAAAGATTTTAAAGTAAAAGTTAAATCATGTTTGTTTTCTTTTTGGATGTTAATCAAAATATTAGTACAATTCCAACAGAAATTAGGAGAGATTTTCAATAATATTAATGAAATTTGGGATTCTGATGATGATGTTAAATATCAAACTATTATTGATAATGCTATTGATAATGATACTAAACAAAGACTTACCAATGATAAAATAGCTTTTGATAATAAGAGACGCAATTTCGATATTTTGAAATTCTATTTACAATTAGGATTTCTAACTGAATACACAATCAAAAGAGAATCTAAAACCAGATTTTTTAATCTATTAACGAATGAATATTCAACTTCAACTAATAATTTCTATTTTCCTTATTCCAAACCAGAGATATTAGAGAATTTGGTTGTTATGATTTCTGATTTTGAAAACAATATTTCAAATATTAATTTACCATTAAATGCTGAAATTTATGAAATTTATTTAAGAAAGAAAACATACATTGAAAGACTCAGAGCAATTAAAAAAAGGATTGTAGTTAGTGGTAAAAAATCAGGAATATTAACACCATCTATTTTTGTTCCAACTCCAGTTTCTTCAGCAGGCAGATATTTACTTACATTACCTTCAGTGATACTTCCTTCATCAAATGTTCCTTATGTGATTAATCAAGAAATTCCTAATGAAGAACTTAATATTTCATCTGATTTTGAAATGAAAATTAATCCATATTTTGATCTTGTTCCATTAATTGAGCAATTTGATAGAATAGAAAATGCTATTGAATTTGTGAATTCTTGGACGAAAACATTGAAAATTATTGTTGATTATGAATTACCAAATCTTTCTTCATCAACCGATGTTGATGAATTGAAGAAATATATGTCATGGTTAGTTCTTTATTCGAATATGTTCATTGTCCAAACAAATGAAAGGAATATTAAAGATGTATATTATTATTTTGATCATTATGTTACAACAGCTAATCTAATTATCGAAAAAGTAAAAGATTTGGAATATATCAAAAATTTTATTGATAAAAGAAATGCAATCAAGAAATTTGCAAAACCATTAGAACAAAAGATCAAAAATAATAGAAATCTATACAAATCCAATAAGAAAGATGATTATGAACTTGGTTCAAAAAATCTAATTGATGAGATTCTGAAACTCAGAAGTATATTAATTAATATTCCTCAATTTGAAATTAAAAAATTCAAACCAAAAGAAATTCCTCGATTCACTTCATTTGAAACATTTAATTTCAATAAGAATTTACCAAATGAACATTTGATTGAACTTTACAATATTGTTAATGAAATTAATAATACTTACAAGTATCTTCAATTGTTAAATAATGGAATATCTGATAATAATAATTTCATTAGACCAACAACAGAATTAGTTGAAAAAATATTTGATTTCTATATTAATGATTCTCCTGACAATGATAGAAATTTCGTTCAAACATTTTCTGATATTTATCCAACATTTAACATTTCCTATCAAATAGAAGCTTTATTGATCAATGAAAAGTTAATAGATCTTGGTTTCAATAATGGAATCAATAAATCATGGTTTTTTAAATATCAATTCAAATATTGCAAAATGCTATTGTTCAATGCTAGTTATAATTATTGTTTGATTCAAAAATCTTTAGGGAATAATGACAATAATCCCGTAAGAGAAAAATATATTGGAATGTTAACAAGATGTTCCGGACTTATTAAAGAATTAAGAAACAAAAGAAATTTGATTGATTTTGTTAATACATTAAACAAATTTAGAGATGAATATTCTGTTACAATGAATGAGATTATTGATATTCTTTATAAAAAATACCCAAAATCAAAAAGGCCTTTGTATATTATTTTATTATTGTCCAAATACAATTATTCTGATAATTTTACTGACAAATTAATTTTAGATAATGATGAAATTATTAAACTCAGAACGAATCTTCTTGAACAAAACATTTCATGTGGACATTATTATATTCCTGGTATTCATGAAATCAATAAACATGTTAATATTATTGATGATAATCTTATTGAAGATGTGATTTACTATTCATCAAATAGAAAATATAAAACTGGATTGGTTTTTCCTTCATGGTTATCAATAATACAAAAAGTAAGAACTTTGAAAGAAAGCAATAGTGTTCTAATTAAGTATGATAATGAAATCAAGAAAATAATTCTTAATGATTTAATGAAATGTTATTTGAAAAGTTTCTCTCAAAATATTTCTAGTGGAGACAAATTATTAATAATCTATGTATTTTCTTACATATTTAAATTAGCAAGCCTTGTTAAAAGTATTGATTTATCAGAATTAACACCTAGAATAGGAAATATTAGAGACAAATTTATTAGGAGAGAATCAATTAGATCTGTTCCTTCTATTACTTTTACTGATGATGAAAAGAAAAGAATGTTTGTTTCATCAATTGATTTGATTAATTATGCATCAGGTTTATCAGGTAATGATTGGTTTAATTACACTTCTAAAGGTGGGAACATAACAATAACTAACATTGAAAAAGTAAAAGAATTTATTGTATTGTTAATGAATGTAATTATTGATCTCGGTCTTTTTCTATATTTCACTGGTGTTAATGATAAATATGATAGAACAATAGTCAAAGTTGTTAATGGAATTGAAGAAACAATAAACATCAAAGCAATGATTATTAATACAGGAATTCTTCTTTCAATTGTTAAAAATAGAAATGATAATATTACTCTTGCAAATACATTTCCAGATATTGGGAGATTATTAATTCATTATTTTGATATTCTTATGAGAATTTTTAATGAAACATCTATATTTTCTCCTGATTTATTCCAAACCATCCAAAAGATAAATAACACAAATATAAAGCTTGATGTTTTCAATGATCTTGTTAATTCTTTCTTTGCAAATGTGTTCTTTGATTCAATGGAAAAATTAGTAATTTCTAAAGATATTCTTACTTTCAACAATAATTTTGTAAAGATGTATTCAAAAGAACTTATTAATTCTTTAGAGAGTGCTAAAGTAAAAACTTTACCTGAAAATCTAAAAAAATCATTCGAAATTATGAAGGAAAGAATAAGAATCAGTGAGGAAAATGTTTTTAATAATATTACTGCATTACTCATTACAAGAGAATTATTTTTACAATACACAAGTAGTTTTGGATCTATTGACATTTCTTCTAAAATTAATTATGATAATCTAATTGTATTGGAACCGTATGTTCTTTTAGGAAAGAATTATGAGCTCAATAATAATTTTATTATTGCCCTCATTGATTATTTGTCTATGTTTCATAAATATCAAAAGCTTTCAAAATCTAATTATGATAAAAATATTATTGAGAAATTCATACTTGTTAGATCACAAACAAGGACACAGAGACTCGATACAATATGGGAATTAATGAGTAATTCATTAATGCATATGTCCTTTGAAACTTTCGCTCTTAAAAATAAAAATGTTACTGAATTATTGGCAGTGAAAAAAATTAACAATGAAGTTTTGGAAAAAATATCAGATTTTTCTATTGAAAGTAAATTTTGTAATGAATTATCTTTAATGATTGAACCTTGGTTGATACTTAGTAATCAAGATACTTTGGATTATTTGAAAACAACTCTCGTAATTTTATCAAAAACCACAGGAGATTCATCTGATTTTAGAATAACATTATTAACAATGAAATTAATATTTGCTCTTGAATTGATCAAAACTATTGATGATAGATTCAGAATTATTGGTTTTGAAGCTGGCATAGTTATTTTTAAAGAGAAAATAACCCAATTTATGGGATTAGCTTTTATTGATGGTTTAGTTACATTTGAAAGTGATTACTTATCAAAGTTAATAATTCAATTGCTTATACTCCTTAATGGAACATATAGAACTTTCGATATTGAAATAATCAGAATGCAATCATGGAAACCATCAGTTCTTTCAACAAGAATAGAAAATATTTTAGTTAATTGGAGAAATAGAAAACCTGATGCTCGTTATCAAAGATTGGTTGATAAATTTAATAGGACCAAAGAAATTAAATCAAATACTATTTTTAATAAACAACAAGTAGAAGAATCTTTAGATTTTGTTGAATTAATTAAAGATCCATCATTGTATCCACAAGGAATAGATCCAAATATTCATTTCAAAATATGTAATAATCTTGATGATTGTGAGAAATTATTAGATCAAAAGATTGCTGAAATAACTGAAAATTCCAAGTTTAATAACAAATCTTTCATTAGTAAATTAAGAGAATTAATAGACAAATACACTGATAGTTCTGTTGAAATTGAAGTTGAAAAAATTATTGAAACAGAATCTGAACCCAGAATTGAATTAGAAACTAGGAAACGTTGGTTAGGTATATTTGGTGGTAATGGAAACAAATTAATGACAGATAATAATGAAATATTAGGAGGAAAAAGTCCTGAGGAAATTGATGAATATGAATCTTATAAGATACATATTAATCTTCAAGTTTCATTACGAACAACTGATATCGATAATTTTGATGAGAATGATGAATCTGATGAAACATATAATTTATTAAGAGATATTTATGCAAAGATTTCTGAAATTATTTTACTTGAAACTATTTTCAAGTATGAGAAAATAGAAACAGAAAAAAATCTAGAAAGAATTGATGAAAACACTATTAATAATATGAAAGAAGATTTCAGAAAAGTTTTGAAAGATATTTTCTTTATTAATGAAACTGTTTACACCGTTGATGAATTTAAAATACTATTGAATAGTCTTGTTGATGGATTATTTAATGCAGTTACAAATACTAATATTATTAATGTTACTTTGCTCAAAAATGTTTATAGTGAATCTGAATGGATTGATAGAAGAGTTTTCTTTGGTTTATCAAGTCTTTCAATAGAACCAAATTATATATCTCCAAAGGAAATGAAATTATTACAAGTATATGATATGATTTCATATTTCCAGAAAAGTGATAATTTTCCTTGGTGGGTTTTTGATAATGGAGATATTATTATTGATGATTCAACAAAGGTTAAATTTATTGTCAAAGAAAAGAAAAGTGCAAATATTAGAAAATCAATGATAAATTACATCAAAAAGAAATTTTTTAACATATTAGAGAAACAAGTCAATCCAGAATTAAATAACAATGTTTTTTCATTTATTGCATCAAGTATCAAAAGTATTTACCCTAATGACTATATGTTTATAATCATTAGGGATTTCTTTGATATTAAGAAACCTGAAAGTGATCCAATATTATATTTGGACCAATTTATTAATGATAACAAAATCAAAGAAATTAAATTACTTCTAAGTGAAAAAGTATATTTGTCAATTAATGAAAGAGAAAAAATTTATAATCTGATTGATAAATCTTTAGCACTCGTTAAAGCCGAAGATTTACATGAATATCTTTCAAGAATCATGAAAGTTTTATGGATATTTTCATACCAAACAGTTGATAATGTTGAAATTAATAATTTAATCTTAAGATGTCTTGCATATACATTTGCATTTTATTATTTAAACCAAAAAGGAAAATCAATAAGTGATTATCAGAATTTCATTACAGATTTCTTGAAGGAAATTGTTTTAAGTATTCATTTTGGCATTGTTATTAAATCATTGTATTCATTAGATAATTATTGGTTTCCAGGAGAATTCAAAAGTTGGAAATGGATACCATTCCTTTTTGATGATAAAGAAAGCACTAAAATAAGTACAGATTTCTTGAATATTCCAATCATCAAAAGAGTTGATTATTTAGCAGAACCTGTATTAGATTTTGCTCCAACTACTAATGAATTAATCAAATATGTAGAATATTTTTCTTCTAATTCTTCTGATTTTTCTATTAAAGATACTGAAGTTTTCACTAGATTCTTATATTTGATTAATTATGCAAATCATATTGGTGTTAGATATTTTGATCCAAAAGCATTGACATCATTTTTGGGAAATAGTAATGATTTATTATCAGAATATGTGGAACTTGTTAATATTTATGAGAGACATCAAGAAGTATTATGTGATTTTATTGATTTGAATAGAGATAATTTCTATTATAATAATCAAAATCTTTTATTCAAAATTAAGAATCCAGGAGATTTATCAGGTACAATAGCTCCATTTTATTGTTATAGTAATTTATTCAGAAGTAAAAATATTTTTGATATTCATTTAATTGTTTTAATAAGTAATTTCCTTCATTTAGTTCAAATATCAAAATGGATATCAGTGTTTATTCCTATTAATGAAATGGAAAATTCAGGCATTGTTAGTTATTTGGAAAGAGTTTTGGGATTTAATGTAAATATCAATATTGTAAATGATGTTAAACAATTATTACAAAGAATCGATGATACATCTAAATCTGATGAAATGAATTATGGGAAGATTTACATTACTATTTACAATATTCTCGCTGATTGGATTTCAATGTATCCTTTGATTAAGAAATATTTTATTGAATATATGATTTCTAACAATGAAGTTATGAGTTTTGTTATTGAAGAATATAGGAAAACATTAGAATATCCTCCATATGTAATTGGTGAAGGTTGTGATAATGATACAGATAAGCAAAATGATTTTGAGAAAATTGTCAATAAATCACAATCATATTTTTCACGATTAACATCAAGAAATAGAACCAAATTCATTGAAGCACTAGGTATTATTAACATTGTAACTTCATATAGATTACGATGTTTATACAACAAAATGTTAACTATAATTTATACAAAAGGTTTGTATTTGACTTGCAAAGAAGCTTTAACAATAAAATTTATAACAGATATTTTAATAGATATAAGAGAAGTTATTGAACTTGGTTCTGATGATGATATCAATAAATTCTACAAAGAATTTTCTGTGAAATCAAATACAATTCTTAAATATATTGCTAATGCTCCAGCTAATTATGATGATTTATTAATATTCATTTCTCCTGGCAATGCTTCATACATTACTGAATTGAAATCTTTAATGAAGAAAGAAAATGTTAAATCATTAGTTCAAATTGATGATAATATTTTTCGGAAACTTAATTTCAATGGATTGTTCATTATTTTCTATTTGCAAAACATCTTCAATTTGTCAAAGAGAACTTCAAACAAAGAAAGATATAGTCCGTTTGAAGGATCTTTTATAGGAACTAAATTATCAAAACAAGAAAATATTAATATTGTAGGGAATATATTAACTAATTTTGCTCCACAATACGATGAATTAATAAAAGATCCTCATTTAGTTCAAGCTGCTAAACAATATTTTGGAATTATTGAAGATATGAATATGATAATTCAAGATCCAAATAATCCGACAAAAGTATTGAATTATTCATCACCAATAGTTAGAAAAACAATTGGATTTTCTTTTCCTAGTGATGTTCTTAAATATCTTCAAGATGAAACGAAAAATAATATTGAAGAAACCGTTATTGGAAGATCAATAAGAGATAATCAGGATTTTGTTTCAATGTTATTTTCAAAAGCAACAAGTTTGTTTAATGAATCACAGAACTTTTGTTTCTATGAAGGAATTAATGATACTGCAACTATGATTATAGATTCAATATCAGAAGTTATGAAAACATTAATGGACGATGAAAATAAACCAATAATTCAAACAAGAAAAGAGAAATGGAATTATTTAGTTGAAGTACTTAACGAAACTTTTCAAATACTAAGAAATGATTTCGAATCAATGAAAGATTTTTTATCAGTAGAAAATTCACTTTTCAGAAGTCTTACTCTTGTTAAGCAAAAAGATTATTACAAAAATTACTTTGAATTATCAGATCATTTTGCAATTGTATACGAAAATTTTATGGATATTTTCCTTTGCATGGCTTTAATAAATCCTCAAATTAGAGGCAAGTTTGATTTCTATGATTTCTTTCTTAATGTTGTTTACTTTAATAAAACAGAACCCATATACAAAGTTTTTGGTGTTGTTCCATCAGAAAATATTAAAAATTTAAAAGAAAATTTTCAAGAAAATGAAATCAAACTAATCCTTGGATTACTTATTAATAAAGAAGATCAAAGACGCTTAAAATTCTATAGACATCGAGAAACTTCAATATATGATAAGTATTCATCAATAAGTTTCTTTGATTTGGAACATGCAATTCATCATTATTATAGATTTGGTTTATTACTATATACTTCAAAGCAATTAGATTTGCTTCAAAACAATATTGTTGATCCAAGAGCAACTGATGAAGAAAAAGAAATTATTAAAAGAATAGATGAAAAATCACTTTGTTTAATTAGAGACGATCCATTTGTTCTTGGATCATGTTTGAATAGAGAGAATGTTCTTGAAAATAGAGATAGATTTTTTAATTTCTTATTCCATATATCTTTGGATAATTCAATCTTTTGGAACATGAAAAGCTTTATCGATTATATTAAACAAATATGTTACAAACTAGAGAGAATAGATTTGCTCATAACAATGATGATGCTTAATCCAAAAGGCGAAGATTGTTATGAAAAACTTGATCCTAATCTTGAAAATATATTTGATTTTTTCAAAACATTAGGAGAAAAACGAATAGAAATAAGTCCTTTATTGGAAACTGCTGAATATATCAATAATGATAATAATTATTTCACTAACCACATTCTTAAGTATTATAATAGTTTAATAAAATCATCTGAATCACAGTATTGTTTGAAACAAACATGTAAGAATCTTTTGTATTTGAATGATGCAAATGTAATTTATGATCCTATACTTCATTCGAATTTCATTAAAGGAAATATCAATGTTCTTCTTTATTACATCAAATATTTAATAGTCATTGTTTTTACTAAAATGCCAATAATTCGTGATGTTAATGATATATTTTCAAACAAACTTCCCGTACGAAAAGATGATTTCGAAAGTGATTTGAGAGTAAATACTTGGTTTCATTTATCAAAACAATTTAATTATGATGCTTCGGTAAATCAAAGAAGTGATGCTGAAATTAATCAATTATATGAAAATATCAGAATTGTAAATAATCTATTTGTGAATTTTGTAATTTATGACTTGAATTTGAATTTAGCAACTAATGAAAAAACTGCTTTGACAAAAGAATTAGAGAATGTGAATGATTATGCTAGTGGAAGAATTACAATGAATGAACAACAATATTACAATACACTTACTTCAATTAGATTCAGATTAGAAAAATATTTAGAAGAAGATATTAATTTGATTTCAATGATCCCTAAACTTGATTTTAGTCCTAAAACACATTTCTTACTTACGAATAGTTTTGTTTCATTGAAAACAATTTTGATACAACCAAGAGAAAAAGAACTTTATTATACAACAAGTTCAGTTATGTTAACAATTCATGCATATAATTGTTTAAAATTCCTTTTTAAAGCTGGAATAAAAAATTCTGATTATGATGAAATATTCAATGATATGGATAACAAAACTATATCCAACGATAATGATTACATTTCTTTAGTATTGTTCATTGCTGAAATGTATATTAAATATAGATCTGATATATCAGGAGAAGATTTAGATAGAGGGTTTTTTAAAATAGAACCTAATGATTTCAATAAAATAACTGAATTTATGAAATTCACTAATCCAACATTCAAAGCAGAGAATTTCATTACATATGACGATGATGATGAAAGAATATATAAAGGGAAATTCTCAAAATTATCATTGATTTACATATTCTTTTTACAAAATTATTTTAATAGAAATAGAGCTCTTAGTAATGATGAAATTCCAGAAATAAGTAAAGAATACAATGAAACCATATTACCACAATTAAAGAATATGAAATTATCAGAATTCTTTCCGAGAATTGATTTCAATAATAATTTCCTTTGTAAATCAGTTGATGATTTAATAGCTAGAAAAGAAGCAATAATGAAATCAACACCTGAAATAATTGAACCGATTAATGAAAAAATAACAGAAATAAAAAACAAAGAAATTATTAACAATATTGAAACAAATAATATACAAGATAGAATATTAATAATTGCAAGATTCTTATTTGATGTTTCACGAGTATATTTCATCAATGATAACAAAATTGTTACTAATATCATGGATATTTCTAATGATGTCAATATTAGAATCAATAATTTCTTTAAGAATATGAATGACAATACATGGAGAAAATTATTATCATCAATGAATCAAAAAATATCACAATTGAATGATAAAGAAACTAAAATTTATAATTTCACTAATGATATAGTTAATTCTGTTAATGCAATTCTTTCAGGAAAAATCCCAAATGAAGTTATTGATACAATTGAAATGCTAACAAATATAACTCAATCAATTAAAGAACAAATACAAATAATAAATGACGATGCTATTGCAATTAATAAATCAATTGAGATTGATCAAGATACTTTCAGAATAATTCAATATGAAAAAGTTTTTGATTCTACTTTGGCATTGACTATTAAAGATGTTAATAGATTAGATGAAATAGCCACTAATGAACCACCAATTGAACCAATAACCATAATTACTGATAATAATGAAATTAATAAAATAGTCTACAAGAATTTTATGATTTCAATGATTAATGAATTTAATAATTCATCTGATATTTTCTTAAATATTTTAATAATTATAGAAAAAATCTATACTCAAAAAGATTATTCTAATTCAGATATTCAAAATCTCATTGGAATTGTCAGAAACAAATATATAAATGGTATTGAAAAGAATAATGAACTCTATAATTCTGATAATAATTATAAATATGTTGTTGATAATTTCATAAAATTAATAAATGAGTTTCCAAAACCAATAACTAGTTCTGTTACAAGTGGTGGTAGTAAAGATAGAACCAATAAATATTATGAAAATATTCTTAATGAAATTAATGAATCACTCATTTTGGGAACTGATTTGGATTTGAATGATGATTTAATTGGAATAGATTTTGGATTTAAGAAATCATGTAATTATTTGTTCCAGGAATATACACAACAAATGAATCAACAAACAGAACATTTAATAGAAATTTCATGACTATTTTCCTATTCTTAATTAAGAGTAGAAAAATAATAATCAGAATGGATTATTTTTGGAATCTTAAAGATTGGATTTATAATTACATTTTTGGGAAAGAAGAGAAAATTATAACTAATAAACTCAAAACAGAAAGAGAAATAGATGAAGTAACAACATTAACAATATTAGGATTAACATTATTCAAATATGCTTTTCTCATTAAATATTTGAATTCTAATGATACTTATTTAATGAATTATAGATTACAATTATTAACAAGAATTATTTCTGAAGCTGTTAATGATTTTTGCATTCTTTATGAAAATGAAAACATTGAAGTTACTATTGAAAATCCAAAAACAAATTTAGGGAAATCAGATGTCTTATTAGGTTTTTATAATGTATATGTATCAAAATATCCAGCGTTATATAGTTTGTTTTGGAAATTGAAATGTAATGGAGTTGAAGTTCCTTTATGCAATATACCTTACATATCAGAAAAAATTAGAAATAACTTTTCATTAGAAATGAAAAGAGAAATAACAAACAGAAATGTTAGAAATACATGTTACATTATTAAGAAATATTTTTGGAATGTAATAATGAATATGACTAATGATGTTATTGTTAGAACAACAATAGATCAAATTGTTGCAATTAATTCACAATTTGTTTATGATAGAAATTCTGTATTTGAAACTAAAATGACAAAATTGCAATATACATTACATAGATCTAATAATAGTAAAGAATTGTATGATGAAGATACGAAATTATTAAGGAAAAGAATTGTTTTCAAACATGGATTTATTCTTATGCCTTATAGTTTATCAGCATCTCCTTTTGAACCTAAAGAAAAAGAATTTTTTGCTCCTATTAAAGATTTCACAATTACTCAAGCTCAAATAATTGATGAAATAGGAACTAAGTGGATTGTTAAGAATATTTGTAATTGTTCGAATTTTAAATATGATCAATACAGAAATAAATCACATGAAGAAAATCCAAGAAGAGAAGGATTGAATTTCCTATTGAAAGAACCTTTTGATTTCACTAAAATTAATTATGATAGAGAAAATAGAGATTTAGATTTAGTTTCCAGATTATTTATCAAAGAAAATCAAAGTATTGAAGATATTTGGTTAAGAAAATGGATGAGAGCAAGATTATCAAATCCTCCTTATTCTATTTATAAAACATTTACTAAATATCCAAGAATAGACATAACTTCTAATGATTTTACTAATGCATTAATCAATACTAATCCATATCATATTGAACAACTCCTTCATGCTTTTTCTTTTTCATGGAGAATGTATCCAATGAAATTAAATAATAATTTCTTTTCAAAAAGAGGATTTCAAACAATTAATAGTTATTTGAATGATATTTTCACAGAAATTGAATGTAATGTGGATCCACATAAAACAACATTCACACAGAATGATTTTCTTGGCAGATCTATTTTGAATTGGATGAATGAAATGATTATCAATAATAAACTAGAAATGTTTAAAATATTAGGAATATTTGCATTATGGTATAACAAAAATAATTCTATTGTTCCAATGCAAATATTTGAAAAAGATTGTGATGAAACTGAAGAAAACCAACAGATAGGAATTAATATTGTTGGTAATATATATCCATCAAATAACAGATTTACAATTAATAACTTTACTGTTTTTGTTCCTTAATTTTATTATTTCATTTCTTAACTTTTTTAATTTTTACTTTTCAATAATCATTGAAGAGTAAAAAATCTTTCAGAAATAACAAATACACATAAATTTCTATTATTCCAATTATTCAAATTATTAGAGTCAATGTTATTAGTATTAATATTTCGTGAAGACAAAGAGAAAATAAAATTCAAAAAACTTCTTATGAATCCTCGATTTATTGCTAAATAATAAATATTCTTATTGTCAAAAACACGTAGAATATTTTTTTGATTTCTGTTTAAAATATGAAAGTACAAATCATTTGATTCTATTATTTTCTCATTTCCTTCAAATATTTCTAAATTATCTATTTTAACACATTTGTTTAAAGTCCAAAAAGCGAACAGAAATCTCCCATTGTAATTAATTTTTAATTCTTTGATTTTCGTTGATGGATTATGAATATCTATTTCAGTTGAAATATATGAAATTTGATTGTATGAATATTTCTCTTTCGGTTCAATAATAACATGCTCAACCATAAATAAACAATTAAAAGATTTATCAGTTTCTAATATTTCAAGTTTGATTTGTTTTGGATTATTTCTTGGTTTGATTTGATGATAATTATTGTTTACCAAAACAAAGAAATCTTTTTGAGAATAATCAAAATTATTCAAAGAGATATTCAAAGAAATCACAAGAATTCTTGACAAGAAATTATAATAATGAATTTTACCAATAACAATTAAATCATTAATAATATTGGATTTATTACAAAATAATAATTGAGAATTAACTATATTTTCTTCAGTGAAAATCATTGATTCAATCTCCAACAAATAATAATTTGGTTCAAAAGAAATACATTCTTTCAAAGTTTTCAATAAAATACTAAATGATGTTCCTAATGGAAGACATTGCCATGAAATCTTTGTGAAATTTTTCTTTGTATTCAATGTATCTTTCAATAAAACTTTTTCTACTAATTTCAAATTCTCACAAGATAATTTAAGAACTTGTTGAGGAACATTATCGATATTAATTTTGATTTCTACAATTGAAATTAAGCAATCATTTACTTTAATAATATTTAGATCAATCAAATTTCTAACAGTAATAATATTTGAATCAATATTTAATCTAATTAATGAAATAATTTCCATTAAAAGTTTTTCATTACAAAAATAAACATTGTTAATGAATTCAATTCCTTTTTTAATTCTATCATTAAAATCAAATATCAATGGTTTTGGTATACATTCTAAATAATTACCAAAAGTAACTGATTTGAAATCATATTTAGCATATTGCATTCTAATCTATAATTACCAATTGATAAATTAGTAATTATTGTTAACACGAAAATTTTTAAAATTTATAATCACTGTTACTTCAAATGAATGATTAATTAATTTATTGAACTTAAAATTCAATAAGAAATATTTCTTATTTGAATATGAATTAATTGGTAATTTGATTAACTTTTCAGTTGAATTTTTAATTATTGGAATTCCATCTAAATCAATTGTTAATTCATAATTATTATTATTTGTTTCTTTTGATTCATTATTATTATTTGTTTCATTATCATGATTATAATATTTAGTCAAAATTTTCTCATTTGTTTTCATATATTCTTCAAATTCTTTGTCTTGAATTAATTCTTTTTTGTTTTCTATTTTCTCTCTTTCATTTTCTATTTTCTCTTTTGATTTCAAAGAAATAGTTCCGTGTTTCATTCTGTAATAATTAGGTTCTTCATGATTAATAATTTTTGTATGTTTAATGAATGAAGTATTGATAATTGAATTTTCAAAATAATCAAAGAGTTTATTGTTATAGAATTTATTAATATTATCCAATTTAGAGTAATTAAATGTTTGTAATAAATTCCATCTTTCACCTGAATATTGAAAATCCAAATCAAAATCTTGAAGTATTTTATGATAATGATTGTTTAAACTATTGATATAACTCTTTTCTAAATTGTATATGAAAAGAGAAGTTGGTGAAATATGTTTGATGATTTCTGTAATGATATTTGAAATATATGATCTGAAAGCAAATTTATTACGTTTACAATCAGATTTAATAATTTCATTAAATAATTCATTTCCCAGTTGTTCAGAATCATCATTAGAAGTTTGATCATTTATTTGTTTATTGTTTAAATACTTATGAATATATTTGAATACTAAATATACTTCCAACCATAAATATTCATTTGAACTATTAAGAACTTTTCTATTCATCATTTTCTGAGAATATTTAATAATCATATCAAAAATTTCATCAATATCAGGAAGCAAATTTCTATAGAAAACAATATGTTCATATTCATTATTCGATTCAATAATTAAATCATTACAAAGTTCAAAATGTTTTTCATTACAATAGTAAATCAATTCCAAAATATCTTTCAAATATTCAAGAAATGGCGAAGAATTTAATAATTCTGTGAAGAGTAAATACTTCTTAGAATTAAGATTTTCAAGTTTAATATCATTAATTATGTTTGGATTATAATAAAAATCAAATACTTCAAAATTAGAATCAAGACCAATATTATTAATATTATTATTGAAAATATAAATCACTGTTGGAGTTGAAACATTCAAAGATTTGATTGCATTGATTATTTCATTCGTAATAATTTTCTTTTTCAAAAGTTTATAATGTGTTATTTGAATTGGTTTGTTATTTTGATTAATTTCTTGGATTGATTGATTATTTTCAAAGAATTTCTTTTCAGTTTCTATTTGATTTTTCTTTTCATTTATTGAAACAAAAATACTATCAACATTTTCATTATCATTTAACAAAATTCTTGTTGATCTTTCAATGATATTCGAGCTTGAAATTGGTTTAATAATTCCCAAAGAAATCTTTCTACTTTTCATTATCTTCTTAAAAATAATAAGTTATTAATTACTATAATTTTGAACTCAATTTTTTACTTCATAGTTTTCTCATTTCATTAATCAATAAAATGGGAATAGTAAGCAGCAAAATAGAAAATCCTTTGTGTTGAATCATTATTTGTTTTTGGAATAATGAAATTCAATTTCTTAATATTTTCACTTGAACAATTATGAAAATAGAAATGATCCATGTAAATATCTTTTTTGCATTTGCTTTGAAAATCTATTCTTTTAGGACAAAGAAGAATATCTGAAGTAATACATTCTGTTATTCTAGCATCAAGATTATTTTCTTTCAAAAACAAAGTACTCCAAACAATAAATTCAATATTTTTAGTTTGATCTATGAAAGGTTCTAATGATTTAAGATTGTTGTCAATAATTAATGATTGTTCTCTCAAATATTTCTTTTTGATATGATTTTTAACTATTTGATTAACTTTAGGATTTATTGTTTTAATCCATTGAACTATACAGTCAATTGATGAAACAAATTTAATATTATCATTAACTAATTCAATTGTAAACAAAATATTATCAACATTTGTTTTGTTTATTGATAATAACCTCAAATCTATTGGAATTATTAATGTATTTTCAGGGAATGATTTATTATCAATATTGAATAATAATTCTGATGCTATTTGTAACCATATTCCTGATTGAACAATATCATTAATATCATGACAACCATTTGGTGAAATAATGAAATTTTTAATTATTTCATAAATATTAATTTCATTATTGCTATTTGTTTGCTTGTTATTTGTTTGTTTGTTAATCGAATTATTAGTTTGACTAGAATTATTGAAAATATTCCAAATTCTAATAATGTTTGATTTGAATTCAGTGTCAATATATTTCTTTAATTCATCAATATTAAGTTTGCCATTTGTTAACCATAAATTAACAACATTATCGGGACTTATTGAATTAATTAATGATTGAAGTTTTTCTTTTCCTCTATCTTTATTTTCTTTACTTTTGTTATCATTATTTTCTTCATTAGTAATAATATCATAATTATTTAAAGAATTGAGTAGATTTTGTTTAGCAATAGTAATACTATTGAAATTATTATTGATAATAGACAAATTCCCACTTTTAATAACTTTATTAATTAAATCAAGTGAAAGATTAACAAAATTATCGAATGAATGAGAAATAATTATTGGAATATTATTATTTGTTTTGATTATTTCTTTTGAACGATTATTATTTTCATTAATATTTAAAGAAATTTTAATGAAAATTTTTGATAATCTATTCTCTCTGACATATGTTAATCCTTTGGTAACAATAAGTTCATTGATTTTTTTCATTGGGACAAAAACTTCGAAAGAATTTTCATTACCTGTGTTTGAGAAAGTATAATTATTAATTTCAAAAACTTCCTTGTTGAAATATTGTTGATTATTGTAATTCATTTCAATAATAATTACTTAATTAGTTTTGAATTATTATTAGAATTTTTTATGATTATTATTAACACTAATTAATAGAAGAAACAGAAGAAATAGAAGAAATAGAAATGTCACGTGAAGTCATTAATATTCGTGGAATAACAATTCAAGAAATGGTTAAATCAGTTCCACATTTCACAGGTTTGTTACTTGGATCTAGAGGTGCTGGCAAATCTGTCATGGTTCATGATATTATGTATAATATTAGATTCATTGGAAGAGCACAAGTATTCTCACAACAAGAAATAAACAATGATTTCTTCAAAGTATTTGTTGGTGATTTATTCATATTTGATGAAATTAGTGAAGAATTAATTTATAATTTTTGGGTTGCTCAATCAAATCTTATTAGACTTGCTAAACAAAAATACGAACAAACCAAAAAAGAAACTGGTGTTGGAAAGAAAACAAATGTATCAATACTTCTTGTATTTGATGATTGTCAATCAACAGCTAACAAATGGAGCAAATATCCTGTTATCAAACAAATTTTTCTTGAAGGAAGACACAGAAAAATAACATTCTTAATGACAATGCAATATGTTGTTGGTATGGATCCAACACTACGTAGCAATTTTGATTATGTTTTCATATTTCATGCAGCAGGGAGAACAACACAAGAAAAGATTTACAAAGAATATGGAGGTGTTTTTGATAATTTCATGGAATTTAGAGATGCAATGAATTCATTATGTACTGATAGATCTTGTATGATTGTTAAAATTAGAAGTGATGGAACAACTTCTGTTAATGAGAAAGTATTTCATTATCGAGCTCATACGAATATCCCACCATTTTCATTTGGTTGCAAAACATTTAAGAAATATTTTGATGAAAATTATGACAAAGATTGGCAAGACCGTGATTATATTTCAATGAATATGTTTTCCAAGGGAAAAGATAAAGGTAAAGGAAAAATAAATGATAAGAATAATAGACCTGTTATTGTTAAGAATTAAACAAATTGGATTATTTGATTAGAAATATTTTGTAAAAGAAATTATCAATATTATGATGAATAATCAACAAATGAAATCTTCATTTGAAAGAATTAAACAACTTTCAGATGAAAACACTTTGTTGAGAGAGGAGAATAATAGATTAAAAGAAAGTAGTTTGTCACTTAATCAATCATTCAAAATACTTCTTGATCAAAATATTGAAAGATTTGATGATCTTAGAAAAAAGAATGATGCTAAAATGTCTGAAATTTATGAAGCTTTTGACAATACAATTACTAATGTTATTAATAGAAATGAATATCTAAATTCTTCTTTCAAAAAAATTTTAGAAGATTTTGTTAATATTTCTTGTGGAGTTTATAGATCTAAGATTTCTCTTCTTTTGAAAGATAATGAAGAATTAACTAATAGATGTAATCATTTCAATAATGAAAAAGAAGAATTAAATAACAAAATTAACAATTTGATTGCTGAATTGAAAAACAAAGAATATGAATTATCTATTTTCACAAAGAATATGATCAATAGTGATATTATTGAACAGAAATTTCAATGTTCAGAAGCAGACAAACAAAAATTAAAAGAAATGTTGGAATCAACTTCATTAGAATTAGTTACTTTGAAAGAGAAATATCATAAAGAAGTTAATGAACACGAATCACTCAAGAATGAAATTAATATTATTAAGAAAGAATTGGAAACTACTAAAGGATTATTTTCAACAGAAAGAGACAAGAATATTTCTGCTTTCAATGAAATATACAATAAAGATCAAATAATCAAAACATTGAGATATGAAAATCGTTCTTTAAATTCACAAAATGAAGATTTGAATATGAAAGTTGATAGCCTTAATGAATCATTAGAAACATTAATGAAAGAATATCAAAGAACACTTCAGCAATTAGATAATTATAAAATAGAAGTTGCTCATGCGAAAAGTGATGTTGAAGTTTCACAAATAGAAAAGAATTCAATTGTTAATGAAAAGAAAATTCTTGAAAATGAAATATTGGAATTAAGAGAAAAACTTTCAAATACGGAATTTTCAATAAGTGAAAGAATTAAAGAAATTCAAACTATTTCTTTGAAAGAAAAAGAAGATTTGAAATCAAAATATGAGAAAAATATTCTACAATTAGAGAAAGAAAATAATGCTAAATTAGTGAAATATGCTTCTGACAATAAAGCTAATGTTGCTGATTTCGAAAGAAAAATTAATACATATATGACTCAATTGAGATCAAGTAGTGATTGTATAGCTTCTTTGACTGAAGAAAATATTAAACAAAAAGAATTATATGAAAGAGCGAAGAATGATATTCAATCAATTGATGGTAGAATCATTGAAATACAAAGTAGACACAAACTAGAAATAGAAGATATTAAAAGAGCTCATTCAAAAGAAAAAGAGGATATTATAATTAGTGCTAAGAATGCAGAAGAAAAAATAAGAAAAGAAATGAAAGAACTTTATGCTAATAAAGAAGAATCACATGCTAATTTACTTGAATGTAAAAATGTTATTAATAAACTTGAAACAAATATTAAAAATCTTAAAATAACTCTTGAACAAAAATCAGCAGCATACATTGAACTTCAAACACTTTCTAATAATATTGTTAATGAAAAATCAATGCTTAAGAATGAAAATACTAAACTTCTTTCTGAATCTAAAAAGAAAGAAACAACAATTGAAGATTTAAAAAATCAAAACAAAGCTTTGACACAAAAATTATTAAGTTTAAAGAAAAATTCTAATGAAAATTCAATAAATAATTCTCAACATTCCAATAATTCTCAACCAATGCCTGTTTCTTTTGAAAAATTAAGTTATTTACCTGATACAAAGAATTTCAGAATGAATAATAATAATAATCAAGATAGTATTGAAATTCAAATGGAAAATAATAATGGAAGTATTAAATCAAATACATATTCATCATTAGGTATTGGTTCATTAGCAAATTCACCTATCAATAGTTCTATTGCTTTGAATTTGAATGGTTAATTTCGGATTTATTGATCAATAAATCCGAAATGATATTTACACTCTAATAATTTACAATCTAAACTTAGTTATCTCTTACGAAGTCACTAAAGCTCAAATGCTACGCACAAAGTCACTAAAGCTCAAATACTACGCACAAAGTCACTAAAGCTCAAATGCTACGCACAAAAGGCCAACCACGATAAGCACAAATCTTAGACCACATTCTATCATGTTCTAATAATTTCCCAGGATTCCTAAGTAATGGAAAATATATTAGATGATGATTGTAACCAAGAAATTGACATATCTTATGAATCACATATGAATAATTCAAGAGATTTTTCCTTTCTGGTTTTTTATACATTTCAAATGGAATTTGCATATCAGCAAAAGCATTCTTGATATTGTTCAATTCTGTTAGTGTAAATTTCGGAGGTTCAGTTCCATTAATATCTTTAAGAATGTGAGCTGTATGTTCATACCATCTGAATTGTCTTAATTTCCTAAGAATTTTTTTCAAAGAGAAGAATGTTAATGATTCTCTGGAAATTCCTCTACGATTCATGTAATTAATCACATGGTCAATAATATCAGTTGTATCTGTTTGTTCTAGACCTTGTAATTGATACATGAGTTCGAAGAAATGATTGATTCTTTTATACAAAGTTTGAAGAATCTCATCAGTGTCTGTTTTGCTTGTTTTATTGAAAACAACAGAAATAGTTCCATAATTCTTTCCACAAACACTACAAACAATTTGTCCATCATTATAATAATTTTCTAAAGTTCCACCACATTCACAAGTGCTATTTTTGGATTTACAAATATATGAAGTATCATTAATCTCTTTCCATTCAGTGAAAAGTAAAGCTTTAAAATATGATTTACTGTTATGTCTCTGAGGGATTGTATAGACTAATGATTGTCTATTGTTAATTTGTGTTTGTGGAATATCAGAAAGTTTATTATTTAAAGATGACAAATATTTATCAATATTGTAATATTTGACCAAAACATTGACATTTCTTGACATATATTCCATTTCCTCATCTTCATCAAGAGCTTCTTCAATTTTGTGATTGAGAACATCTATTTCTGCATGAAGATTTGTTCTTGCTAAAATATATTTATTAATGTCAACATTTTGATTATTATTTCCTTTCTTATTGAAATCATTTGATAAACTTGTTTCAATAATTCTATCATAACTTTCTAATTTAGCATATGCTATTGAAAGATTTCTTTGTAATTCTGGTATTTGATTACGTATTTCATTAAAATATTCTAATTTTTTAGTATGTCTTTGATCTAATGACAAACCAAGAATATCTTTCTTCAAGTTCTTTGATTCTTTTGTAAATGAAGATGGAATGGATAATAAATCATTTTGAGAAGGAAGATTGTGTTGAATTTGTGAATCAGAACTACTTTGTAATTTGAATATTGAAGGATCATAAGATTGAGTTAACAGTATTGAAGGATCAATATCAACATCTTGTTCTTTTGTATTGTTTAAAGAATAATTAGATCCACAATAAGATTGATCTTGGAATGAACCATCATACGAATTATTTATTGATTGTTGTGTCTGATTTAATTGTATTGTTTGATATGTTTCACATGAAGTATATTGGTTTACTAAATTAACATTTAATTGTTCTTGATTTTGATATTGTTCTTGATTAATATTCTGAATGGGACATTGTTGAATATTTGGAAAATAAGAAACATTTTGAATTGATTGATATTGTAATTGCGATTGTTCTTGGCATTGATAATAAGATTGTTGTTCTTGATATTGATTTTGAAAATACTGAGATTTTAATGAATTATTTGTTTTAATTATTTCATTTGGATTAGAAAAATAATTATTTTGTTTAACAGAATTGAATCTAGTTTGATTGAAATTTAATGCTTCTTTTTCTTTTCTTCTATCCAAAGGAATATGTTCAATGAATTTAGAAAGAGTAAAAAAAGAATTGCATTTCGTACTTGAAACTGGACTAAATATCTTTGTTCTAAGCATTTTATCTTATAAAAACAAGACTAAATATAAAATTATTTTATTTTTTCATTTATATTAATTTATTACTAAATTTACAATAAATATAAAATTTTAATGTGATTATGTAAGGGATTTTCCATAATTATAATAACAATTATGGAAATAATATTGTAATTAGAATAGAAAAGAAAAATATTAAAGTAAACAAAAATCTATTTCTTTTCTTTAGAAACTATATTATTCTCTAGTTTCAATGGCATGGAATCAAAGAAGACAACAAAATTTTAATCAAATGCAAAACAGGAATAATTTTGGTTCATTTATTCATTCTCATGATAATATCCCCATGAACAATCAACAAGGAAATATGAACAATCAACAAGGAAATAATCAGCAAGGAAATAATAGAATACCGTCAGAAAGAGGAAATTTTTTAAGACGTCAAATTGCAAACAATAACGGAAATAACGTAAATAATGGAAATAATAATAATGTTCAAACTAATAATGGAATTATTTCTACACCACCAAGAGGTGTTGGTAATTATTTGAAAGAACTTGAATGTAGAAATATTAAATTTTCTAAAAGAGTTATTACTCATGGACCAAGTGGATCTGTTCAATTTGGAAAGAGTTGTAATACTTATCTTCCTCAAATGTTCCACGTAATAACAAAAATAATGTTGGAAATTGAATCACCTGAGATTAAATATGATTTCAAAGATAGTGGATTTGAGAATATTGATGTTAATGCAATTTCAATGGCATGGAGTAGATTCCCTGGAACATATTGGGTACCTTCAGCAGAATTGTATGATAATAATGGAACCATTCTCGCTAAACATAATTGTCATGTTGCTAGATTAGAACAAATTGCTCCATCAAAGATATCTGATAATATAGCTTCAACATATGAACATAATTCATATTGTCCAAATAAGATACAATTAGATGATTATGGATTTACTGATGAAGTTAATGGAGAAATGCTAGGAGATATTCCTGAACTAGTTTCACCAAGTACTTTAGATCCAGGGAAATATTATAATGCAAGAACTAAATGTAATGGAGGAACTGTTGCATTATTGAAACCAAGTAAGAAATTCTATGTTCAATTCTATTTCTATGATCCTAGTACTCCTTTTCTTGTTGCTAAAATGAGTCCAATTTCTAATCTTCAATTGAAATTCAATGTTAGAGATTTTAAAGAATGTATGTGTGCAACTCCATCATTTTTGAATTCATTATGTTCTAATCCTCCAACAATTAATTGTTCTATTTTGATTTATGGATTAAAGTTTGATCAAAAACAAATAACAGGAAATCCATACATAGGGCTTATGAATACACCTATTCAAACTAATAACAACATGTTAATAAACAATGGTAATAATATGTTAATGAACAATGGTAGAAATAGACAAAATAATGGCAATAATCAAATGAATAATAATGGAAATAATGGCCAAATGAATAATAATGGGCAAATGAATAATAATAACAATGGTAACAATATGAATAGACAACATATCCCAAGTAATAAATTCATTGTTAAACAAACTTCTTCTGATGAAAAAAGTTTTACAACAGTTAGTAAAATTCAAAATTCTCTTGATTTCAAATTTGAATCATCACCTGAATTGTTTATGGCAATAACTTTAATGCCAAACTTCAGAGGAGGAAGATTTATGGTTTATGTTCCTGATAATTGGGAGAAAGGATTAGATGAAGCTGCGAGAAAATTATTAATTTCTAAATTGTGTTTGGATGAAAATGGTTATTTAGTTACTGAAAGTAAAGCAAGAATTAATTATAGAACAAATGATGCTCTTACTAAATATGAATGGATTGATCCTTTTGATCCAATATTCAGTAGAATGTTTATTCCTGAAGATGATACAACATACAATACTTTTAGAGATAATAACATTAGAATTGGAGTTCTCAAATCTCATTATCAATTACTTGCATTGTCTTCTGGTGTTGATCTAGGTTCTTTTGTTGATGGAATTATTTCAATTAGTTGTGATGGAAATAGAGGATTTACTCCATCAATCTATAAAATTCATAGGAATGATCTTACCACTTATTATCTTTCTATTCCAATAATTCCATTCTTTGTAATTGATAATAGAAATATTTTCATTAGAAACAAAGACATGATAGTTTATCAACATCATAATTACGGGTTATTGATTGATGGTTCAGTAAATCCAATTTCATCTATTGCTTTTCCTTCAAATGGCCAAGTTCAAATGGATTCACAATGGTATGATACTGTTTGTCGTTCAATGTATTGTAATAATCCATCTCCAGGAACAGGAAATTCTATTGTTAATGTATTTCAAATTGCTGAACCATTTAGTTCTATTAATAATAAAGGGCAAGGTATGAATATTGAAAATTTAGTTAGAGCACTTTCATTACAATATGATCCTACATTACTTAATACTTTCATTAATACTATTCAAAATAATGTTGTCCATATGGATTTTAATTTCATTAACAATGATGAATGTTTAGCTTTAGCATCAAAAGATGGATTAACAAATGAAATAAGTACTACAAAAGATTCGTGTCCACAACAAAATTTATACCAAGGAGTCAATTCAACACAAATGAATTGTAATAATGTTACTTGTAGTGGAAGATTATTTGGAATTGGAAATGTTTCTATAATAGGAATATCTAGGTCTTCTAAAGTCATGGTTTTCAATAATGGAAAAATTGGATATGAATAATATTTGTTTGGATTAATGAAAATTTTACCACATAATCTATTATTATGTGGTAAAATGCATCCAAATTTCATTAATAATAATATTAGTAATCAAAACAAAATTAGTAATCAAAACAAAATTAGTGGTCTGATCAAAACAAATAATCAAAACAAAATAGTGAATTCTAATTTACAAACTAATCAAATTAATAATAGCAGAAATGTTCATGAAATACTTCTCATAGAAAAGAAATCTATTTGTATATCTAAATTTATTAATTTAACAGTTCCCATTTTTAAAAATTCTTTCAATTACCTTTATGATACTATTAATGAAGGAGTAAATAATAAAATTAAAGAATATAGATTCAAAAACTTTATTAATTTCGATCAAAGATTTGAGATTAGTAAGAATAATGAAATACTAAGACAATTTCGTATTCAAATAGAAAATATTGAATTTTGGGAAGAACAAAAAAAATTAGAAGTTGCCAAATCATTCAAAATAGCTATTTTTCAAAATTCAGGATTAAACATTGAATTATTAATCAAAGCAATTATAGATGTTAATATAGCAATTCTTTGTAAACAATTTGACGATAATACTTATGATAAAATACATCATACTGCAATGAATAATTTCAATTATATTTCATTTGTTCATTTGTGTTACGTTAATTGTGCTTATAATATTATTGATATTACAAGTGTTTTCATTAAGAAATCTTTTTCAGGATATAGAGATGGACAACAATTAATAGAAAAGAAAATTAGAAAAGCAGTTGGAAAATCATTGGAAGATTTCTTACCTTGGACTTCTATTATTGATGGATTTTCTAAAGAATCAAACAATAATTTAATAAATCATCAAAAACAACAATACACATTAAGAAAATCAAGTGTTGATATCAAATCAAATCCTAAAATTTCAACTCCTTCAATAAAGAAATCTCCATTGCAAGGAATAAAACTTTCACCAGAAGTAATTAAAAATTTCATTGCATCACAAAAGAAATTACAAGATTCAAAAAATAACAAACAAAATACATTTCAACCAACATCATTACAAAAACAAAATCAATTAAATCAATTGCAATACAGTAAACAAAATCAATCACAATCAAATAAACAAAATCAATTAAATCAACAAAACCAACCACAACAGATTAATCAACAAAACAAAGACAAAGTATTCAATAAATTTGTTAAATGTAATAGTAATATTAATAATCAAGTAATAGAACCTAAGAATATCAAAGATGATGATTTTAGTGCTTTTGGTATGGAATACATTGATGAAAATAATGAAGATAATGATTCTGAAATGGAAAATGAAGATAATGAAGAAGAGAATAATGAAGATGAGAATAATGAAGAAGAAATAAACGAAAATAATGAAGAAGAAATAAACGAAAATAATGAAGAAGAAATAAATGAAAATGGAAATATTAATATACCGAAAATAGATAGTATAATTATTGATAATGATGATTTGATTTTAGACAGTACTTATTATGAAGGAACTAAAACTATACCTTTTGGTGGACAAACTCATACAAAATATAAGAAAATTAAAAATATTAATGTTCCAAAGAATAATAATTACAT
>Ga0164242_10000791_pt1 | contig 38047 bp, 23 predicted proteins | sample OricomgcompostMG_FD_108783 | JGI IMG/M metagenome (GOLD analysis project Ga0164242, IMG submission 108783) | Miracle-Growth compost microbial communities from Emeryville, California, USA - Original compost - Miracle growth compost (MG) ... | reverse complement strand
TGCCGACCCCGACGAATTCAACACCGAAAAGGCCGGCGAGGCCGACAACCACCACCCCGACGAGACCACGCCGCTGCTCGCGCACGGTGAGTCCAAGACCTTGGGCGGCCCCCGGTCGTCAGCGTGGCATCTCATCCCGAGGCGCATCGCGAGCACCTTCATAGATTCAATACGCTGGGTGCTTTCCACGCTGGCCGCGCCGGGGGTGTACCTTATTGCCTGTCTGTACGACGAGGATGGGAACTTTGCGCCGCTCCTGCAGCTGAGAAAAGTGTTTGGGGTGTACAATCCGAGTCCGCACAAGCTAGGTGAAGACTACGACGAGGACATGGCCGCGCACGAGAAGACGGGGCGCGGGAAGAATATCGCTGCGGGCCACGGCGCGGTACCCGGGCGACGCTCTCACTCGTCTGGGTCTTCGTCGTCCGGTCTATCGTCGGGGTCCGAGTCCGACCAGCCAAGGGATGAGGAGGGCCGCCGCCGAACCGCGAGTAAGCACTCGCGCTCGAAGTCCCTGCACCACACTGAAGAGATATCACCCGGGAGGCGATCGATCCGGATAAAGCTACACCCCGACGACTCGCTGCGGCAGCGGAAGCACAGGAAGACGCAGTCGGCAAGTACTCGAGAAGGTGGCGGCGGTTCCGGATCGGCAACCGGCGACATCTCAGCGCAACTAAAGTCTCCTACCTCCCCCGTAGGGGCCCTCACAAAATACCCGAAAACTCCAGCTCCTCCGAGGCCTCTGATACCACGCCGGCAGCCGTCCTACCTCAACGTAGAGCCCGTGGATTGGAAGCACCAGAAGACACTAATTTTGGATCTAGACGAGACCCTAATACACAGCATGTCGAAGGGCGGCAGGATGAGCACCGGCCACATGGTGGAAGTGCGGCTGGCCACGACCTACGTGGGCGTTGGTGGGCAGGCTAGCATCGGGCCTCAACACCCCATCCTGTACTATGTGCACAAACGACCTCATTGTGATGACTTCTTACGGAGGGTTGGTCTACCTTGACACCCCCCTTTTCCGAGCCATGCTTCGACGTACTAACGGAGCATCTCAAGGTGTGCAAGTGGTATAACCTCGTCGTCTTTACGGCATCGGTTCAGGAATACGCCGATCCCGTGATTGACTGGCTCGAGTCGGAGCGCAAGTTTTTCTCTGCGAGATACTATCGCCAACACTGCACCTTCCGGCACGGCGCTTTCATCAAAGACCTAAGCTCGGTCGAGCCGGACCTGAGCAAGGTCATGATCCTGGACAACAGCCCGCTGAGCTACATGTTCCACCAGGGTACGGGCATCTACCGCATCCCCTAGAAACCGTCTGTTGAGGATTTGGCTTTGCTAACGTGATCCACGGTGAAAAGATAACGCCATTCCGATCCAGGGATGGATCAACGACCCTACCGATAATGACCTGTTGCACCTAGTGCCGCTTCTAGAAGGTCTCCAGTGCGTCTCGGATGTTCGAGCCCTCCTCGCGCTGCGAGGCGGGGAGGATGGGCAGCATATGGCATGATGACCTAGGGGATATAAATGGTCAAAAAGTATCATTTGGGAAACGATGTTGGCTCGAAGGGGGTTCGAGACCATCGTTTTTTTAAAACTGGAGTTCTGAGTGCATTTATACGCTTGTAGACTATGGGCGTGCTTCTTTTTTTGGTAGGTAGAAAGCGTTGGCGGGCATATCCATCCTCATATTCAAGTCATTCATACCCTACCTGTCCTGGCTCTCTGTCTAGGGCTTGTTCCGACCAAGCTCCAAGACCTACTCCACCATGGAGGCCAGTTGGCACCACTATATTTAATCCATTCCACGGTTGCAACACGCTACCAAATACGGAGTACCTACCTAATAGAAGGAGGATGCCAGGCTTTTACCGGGAATTCCTGTGTCCCCGCGGGGAACTCACGGCCGATACATTGCATTGCTGATTGCAAAGCTGGACCTTGGTTAACCTCGCCTCGATGTGGGGACCTTGAATATGCGTTTGCCCATCTCGGGGTTGCTTTTCAAAGCTCCAGTCTAGCCCACCAGCTTATAAAACACCTCACCTCACCTACCACAAGCCTAATAACCTACCTATGCCTCAGCCGCCTTGGCAAAGCAAGCAAAAGTACCAACTTTTTGCTCAAACAGAGGAGCAGGCCAGGAGAAGCTCCTCCTCTAGTGGCCAATCGTACCCCACAGTTTGGCGTGCTCCGCTTGTGAGTGGCTCCGATGATTGGCCCCTGCGTCTCCGGGATCGACCAAGTCTCAAAGTTGATGATGTCACCGCACCCAGCGCGAACTGGAAGGGCAAAAGCCTGGGAATGCTAACGATGATACTGCGTAACAAGCAAGGAGGGAAAGGCCATTGCCCCATCCCGTGACGCAACCGGTTCCTCATTTAAAAGCATGCGGTGCCCCTAGACTTCCAATTCTTCGATCAAACTCGTTGTATCATCGAATTGAGCCTCCAATTGACGAACAGACGATCCTGCATCTCAAACCTCCCTTTAAGCATCTTTAGATCACTTATATAGCCACCATGTCTCTCCACTGTACGTATTTTTCCTGCCCGCATGACGATGGCGTGTCGGCGAGTGCCGGATGAGCGGGGGTGGGAATCAGATGTGGTCTGGAGCTGCTCGGAAACCAATCTTGCCCAAGCCGAAGCTCGATGATCTCTCTATCTGGCTCTCTAGCCTCCACGGATATTGGATCGCTACTAACAACGACTCCTGCTCAGACCTCCCACCCGTCAAGCCCTCGGCTATTGCCCTGGGAACCATTTTCAACCACACCGTTGAGCTAGCCGGTAAGTCATACCACAGAAACCCCCTCTTCCTCCGGCAAACCCAGTTCCACTTACACAACCGCCCCCCAACCTGTAGTTCTCACCCCGGTCTTCGGCCAGACCTACCAGCGCGCCAAGTCCGCCGACACCAAGGAGGAGTTCATCCGTTCCAAGGAGGCCACCTCCGCCGCTGTCGCCTGGGGCACCTCACTCGTCGGCTCGGCCCTGCAGTCGTACGGCGTCGGCGCCCTCATCAATGCCACCGGCACCCTGAGCTACAAGGGAGCCGCCTACCTCGGCGGTCTGATCTTTGCGGCCACGAGCGGCCCTACCGTGAGTTTTCCTACCTCTCCTTGCCGGTGCTATTCCCCCCCGTTCCTCATATAGCCCAAAACGCTAACTGTTGTCTGTTCCCTAGTTCCTTACCCAGCTCTTCACCGAGAAGCGGCCAGTCGAGAACGTCGGCATCAGCGCCCTCGCCAAGCTGTTCGAGACCGTCGGCCTGTCCATGGTCCTCACCTACTGGGGCACTCGCACCAACCCGTTTGACTAGGAAGCCGGCACCCATCGTTTTTTCACAGGCCGGACTCGTCAAGACTAACATTTTCGTACAGTACTAGCTCATCGGGTACTCCTCTGAGCCGGAGCGCTTTCCGGTCCGAGTAAGGTTGATTTGGCTCTTAGGGGGAAGAAGAAGATTAGGATAGGAGGTTGTTTCGGGTGAATTTGATGGTGTTTCCGGTTTCCTAGCTTGTCATCTATAGTCGAGGATATATAGGAATTGTATAAGTTTCACCTGCGAAAGATTCTTCCGATATAAATGACATGCGGACTCAAGCTGTGCTCGTGTCGATTTAATTCCGGGCCGTTGCTATGGTATTTCGTGCCGTTGACTGCCTGTCAAGCACACGAGGACGTAAGTCAGTGACACTTAAGACAGTAACACCACATTAAACACTCGGCCTTTTAATTCTCATGATTCCTCAAGGTTTCGACTCCTCTTCTAGTCTACCCTGCTCATGCAAGAAGCACGAAGAAAAACCCTCGAACGCCGTCCGTATACACAGAGAAAGAGCCAATAGCGAACCTGAAAAGCAAATCCAGAAGCAAGACTTGGCGTAGACACAAACCTCTCGACATTCCAAGAGCTGTCTTATCGAGCGTGTCCAGAACTAAGCAGCGCTGTAAGCGATCTCAAGCGCGGCAAGAACAGCTAGGCCGCACCCGTTGACCTATCCGTCTGCAGCGGATGTGTGCCCTTCACCCACGGCTCGACCTGGATAGTCCACTGCTTCTCCGCCAGCTTGACGAGATCCTTCCATGCGCTCAGGTACTCCTCGGCGCTGACCTTCTTGTCCTCGGCACCGTCGGCGTCCATGTCCTCGTCCTCCTTCTTCCCCGCCGGCGCCTTCTTGCCCTCGGGCCGGAGCATGACGACGCTCGTGGCGCGCTTCGTGCACGCCGCCACGCCGAGGTCGGCTCGCGACCGGACGAACACGTAGGGGACGCCGTGCTCCTCGCACAGGATCGGGAAGTGCATGATCACGTCCATGGGCGAGATGTCGCCCGCGATCACCACGAGGCCTGGCGGGGTGCCTCCCGCGGCTGACGAGGCCTTCTTGATCGGACACTTCTTAATAGCCTTCTCACACTCCTTGACACCGCGGTGGATAGCCTTTAGCTTGGCACCTGTAGACGAAGGAGGTGGTTAGCAACGGCCCGCAAAAGATGCAGCACTTAAGAGTGCGCGGGGAGATATGGAGTTTGACATACCCTTCTTGATCAGCTTAAAAATCTTCTTGTGCGCCTTCTCGTCGCCCAGCGGCAGCGCAAACGGCACCAGCTCGTCAGCAGGCTTTACCAGGTCCTCGGGATCGACCTCGATATCCTTAACGCCGGCAGACGCAGCGACGTCGGCCTGGAGGTGGGCATCGAGGGCCTGTGCAAGCCTCTCCTGCTTCTTCTTGTCCTTCTTCTTGTCTTTCTTGTCCTTGTGGACACCCTCGGACTCGCTGCGCTTCTTGTCCTTCTTCTCCGCCTTGTCCTTGCTCTTCTTCTCCTTCTTCAGCCGTTTCTCGTCGGCGACCTTGTCGGCGGCCATTGTCGGAGTGTTGGCGGGATTCGTAAGGGTAACGCGGCGCCCCTAAGTCATACAGATAGGAATACTTGTATATTCGTAAACCTTGAAGCGGAATGAGGGAACGGTACCCTCGTGGCGTATATAGCTAAAATATTTGATCTCAGATGGCTCGATCTTTTGGAGGGCAGTTTTTCAGAGCCCGCGAAATTTTGACGGCCAAAGATTTCTCCATCCCGTCGAGATCTCTGGGGTGGGGCAGGTGGCCCGAGTGTCCAAGTACCTGGTCATTGCGCTAGCCTCTTCGACCCCTGTCGCTCTGGTGGGATGCCCCTCCAAAAAAATTACGGAGTGAGAGTTCAAAGCTTGGGGCCTTTCATACGCATACATTCTTTGGGCAGGTGAGTCAGTCTAGAACTTTACTCGGATCCCGCTTCATATGCAACTCTGCTTCGAACGAGGTATTCTCCTTGCGGCAATCCTACTGCTACTCGCTCGTTAGTTAATCTATGTGTGTTCAGTACGCAAATATTCGTCACAGTATTATTACTCGTAGGAATTGGATTCGATCCCACCGGCGACCATGTCGCCCTCACACGCAGGCTACGCGCCAAACCTCGAGAAGTTCATCAAATCTCTCAAGGGACAGTCACTGGACGCATCGGTGGAAGGATTGATATCGTCAGTATGCCCAACCGTAGATATCCCCGACACAGAAAGCTGACTTGGCGTTGCCAGACTGCTGAAGCGGAAACAAGTGAGAGGATCCGAAGGGTGCGCGATCGCGACCGCCCGCATCCTCTTGCAAGTGGTTGCCAAGTCGAAATGGTCCGACGTCGATCAACTTCTAGATACAGTCCAAAGAGTGGGCAGAAGGCTTGCGCAGGCCGCCCCCCGAGAGCTCGTCATTAGCAATATCGTCCGGAGAGTACTGGGCCTGATTCGCGACGAGGCCAAGGAGGACCGAAACGGCAACGAGTTTGGCACCGACTCCGTATCCGACATCCAGAGCATATCAACAGACCATGTCCCGGCTTTACCGAAAGCGGGGGTGGCAGCAGCCCCGGTACGGCCGGCCTTGATGCCGACGAACTCTTTCCACTTCTCAAAGTCCTTGTTCAACCTGCTCTCGGCCGAATCGACGACGACGACAGGTTCGACTACGACCGGGTCGCCGACTACACCCGTCTCGGGGGCCTTTACCCCCATCTCGGGGGGGTTGACTGCCAGTGTCCATGCTCTACGGTCCGAGGTTATTGACGGGATCGAGGAGATCATGGACGAGATTAGCCAGGTAGCCGACCAGATCGCAAGCTTTGCCGAAGTGCAAATTCACCCAGGCGACTACATCCTCGTACATCGGCCATCGCCGACAGTGGAGAGGTTCCTCATCAAGGCCGCAGCGAAAAGGCAATTCACTGTCCTGATCGCGAGCAGCACGCCTCCGAAAGGAGGCTCCGATGCGCCGTACGCTTCCCTCAGGAAGAAACTAAATGCAGCCGGAGTCAAGACGATCAATGTTATGAGCAGCGGCCTCGTGGCGTATATGCCCAAGGTCAACAAAGTTGTCATGGGCGCGTCCGCGGTTCTCCCCAACGGAGCCATCATCTCCGACGGAGGCTTAGGGCTTGTTGCGCGCGCCGCTCATGAGTTTTCCAAGCCGGTCATCGTCCTCAGTGGCGTCTACAAGCTGTGCCCAGAGGTCGCGTATGACCTGGAGGCCGCCGTCGAGTTGGGAGACTCCTCCAGCTACGTAAGCTTCGCGGATGGGCCGATCGTCAACGGCGTTGAAGTGGAGAACGCCGTTACGGAGCTCGTGCCGCCAGAAATGATAGACATGTATATCACTAATCTGTAAGTACTCGCAAACACGCGCGCCAGAGTGACAGGTTCCGCTGCTAATATGATCCACAGGGGACCACACACGAAAGATCACCTGGATAGCATTATGGCAGACCACTACAAGCCCGAGGACTTCGACTTGCATCTAGACTAAAAGGCCGCCGGATGAATGATGCAGCCCGGCTGCAGCCCGGCATAGTCTATATACAAAGTACCTCATGGACGCGAATGCTTGTTCGCGGCCCTTCAAGCAGCCTCGCAATGCGGCCACTCCGGGACTGCGCCACCCGTTGGTGAGGACACGACAATGCTACGTCCACCATCGGTTGCCTTGGGGCCGCGTCAGCAGGAAGCCTCCGCTTGCGTGGGTACCCCCCTTGTGGGGGATGTTAGTGGGGCTTTAGGGCGGGATGGTTTGGCTTTACCAGGATTCGATGACTGTGCCAGCCCAAAGCGAAGGGGTTCGCTTTCGCTTCTCTTGTGCGTCCCGTCCAATGGTAAAGCATACTAGATCGACAAGGCGTCCCAAATGAGGAATTTAAGCTTTGTTCATACTATGGACGAATCGAAGATTACTCCCGCTGTTGTGTGATGTATGACCGTCAGCATGTGCCTTCATAAAAGGTTCCCATCGCCCTCGTGCTAGAAAGTGCTAGTGCTGTAGCTTACCCGACCTCAAAATCTCCCTATCTATTTCTCCTTAGCTCCTACGCTCTTACTCTTGCTACTCGAACCTCCATAAGATTGATATCAAAGCTGCCTTCTTGAGCGAAGTACTTCGCGCCCCGAGAGATCATCCAAGATGACTTCTCATGACGACCTTCCACCACCCCCGCCTTATACCGAGACAGATTCGTACTCGGGTTCGGGGGGCCAGCGATCCCGAAATGGCGCCTCCCAGCGTGCAAATTCCCACGGCGGTGACGATGCTACGGCCTCGGTGGCGTCCTCGGCCGGCGATGTGATTTACACGCCGCCGCTGACCCCGCGCAGCAGCCACCAATCCAACTTCGCCAACGACGCCGACCATCTCACAACTTCATCCGCGGCTGCATATTTCGAGTCGCGGCCCGCTCGCTCGTTCCATTCCGGACAGCAGCTCGTTCACGCCATCACCGTCCGCCAGGACACAGCTCCCGAGGACCTCACCTACCCGGCCGACTGGGCAAATCGGGATGTCCTCGTTGAGGACTGGCAGACATTCGTCAACTACCTAATTCCGCACTATTCGGCGGAGAGCAACTCACACATCATTGACCGCAAGCTCCGTGCCGAGGCCGCCCAAGACGACAGCCGCTCCCAGAAGAGCGGCTCAACCCATGCAGAGGCGCAACTCAACCAGATCCGTCCCCCGGCCGAGACTGCACAGAGGAGGCAGAATCTCGAGGACACCGTCCGGGAATGGAACGACGGCTTCTTCGCCTCGCGCGGCATCACCATCAGGCTGAATGCCGTCACAGATGAGCCGCACGTCCCCGGAGCATGGGACCAGTCATTCGACCAGACCGCCGATCCCAGCGGTACGCGCCGGGCCCCCGGAACGGGCCCTGGCGGCATCAACTTCGGAGGCATTAGAATCGACAACGACCGCGTCGCCATCGGGAACACCTTCGTCGCCGACCGCAACGGGCTGCGCATCGGCGGGCTCGTCGCGGATAGCAACGGCATCAGCCGCGACGGCGTGCCGCTGTTCCCCGGGGCCACTCAACACAACGCACGCTACATCGGCAACCCGCGCTGTCCGCCGGGCGGCGGTCCCTGGGGCAACATGGGCCGCGGTGGCGGCCCGTGGGGCTGCGACTCGTCGAACACCTGGGGCCGGGGTCGGGGCGGTCCGTGGGGCCACGACGGGACGAACACCTGGGGCCGGGGCGGTTCGTGGGGTCATCGCGGCCGGGGCCGACATGCGGAGGACCATCATGATCACCATCGTTCCCGCTCGCGCTCCTCGTCGAGCTCTTCGTCCTCGTCCGTCTCGTCCGTCGGCTCGCTGCCCGACTACGACGACCTGCGAGAAAGCCAGCTGCCGCTAGCGAAGCACTACCTCGAGAGTTGGCTCAACCACCCCGATCAACCCATCACCAAGGCGAGCGTCAAGAGCGTCAAGGAGGAGATCAAGGCAGCCAAGAAAAACCAGACCCCCGGCGAGCCCGGCGGCATCGACAAGGCCGCCCTCCGCCGCGAGGTCAAGGTGCTGATGCAGCAGTGGAAGCTCCTGAAGAAGCAGCAGCGGTCCGCGAACCGGCAGATGAAGCGCCAGCGCCGCGAGGCCAGGAGGGCCGCGAAGAAGGAGCGTCGCCACATGAAGCGCGAGCTGAAGGACACCCGCCGCCGCATCAAGAGGGGCGAGATCCCGCCAACCTTACCCTTCGGCCTCGGGGCCCTGTTGAACCCTCCCGACCACCACCACGGCGGGCGATCTCACCATGGACGGTGCGGAAACCCTCCCCAGCCGCATGCACCGCATGCACCGCGCGGCGTACCAGGCGTACCAGGAGTCCCAGGCGTTCCCGGCGTACCGGGCGTGCCAGGCGCACCGTTCGGCGGCCTGGGGTCATTCATCGGACGCTGGGCTGGTGGTGGCCGCGGACGTGGCGGGGGCGGCGGCTGCGGCGGCGGTCCCTCCCGCGGCTTCGGCGGCCAGGCGTACGGCCCGTACGGCGACTTCCCCGGGTCGTGGCCGATCGCCGCGGACGAGTCCGTGCACGGGTCGTCACAGGCCAAGTTCAAGGCCGCCGACGAGCTGGAGCGCAAGATTGTGGAGAAGGAGGCGGAGCTGGAGAAGGTGCACGAGGAGTTGGTGAGAGAGGACGAGAGGAAGAGCCAGGGTGGTGGTGGTGGTGGTGACAAGAGCGATAAGGGGAGCGGTGATGCGAAGATGCAGTCTCAGGCGCAGCTGGCGGCGCAGAGGATCGAGGAGGAGATGGAGGCGCTTCAAAAGGATGTGGAGAAGCTGAGGATGGAAGGCGATGCGGAGCTTGCGAGGGAGATCGCCGAGGAAGACGCGAAGGCTCATTAAAACCGCTATGGGCATATGAGATGACTTGATGATATTTTCACGATTGTATACCTAAGATAGGGAACTGGCTTTAGATGTACTTGCATTTAGTACTAGGTAGCACCAATAATTCGCCTCTTTTTTTTTTTTCTAATCCTGCAATGCTCCTCGCATACGTCTAAATGGCCCTGATAATCCACTCGTACCTGCTATGTGGGCGACACCATAGAGCAGGACATGACCCAAGCCATGTAAAGTTGGAACTCCATCCTCCTCGACACCTAGACGTCCCCCGGGCTTAAACTCACAAACCCATACCTAATGTCTGTCTACATCAAGAGTGCTTGCTCTCGACCCTCTCAACTAGCTCTCCGACGCCCAACGCTCGACCGACCTTCACTTTCCTCTTCTTATCAACCCCTTTATCCGCCGCCGCCGCCGCCTCCTTCTTCCCCTTAGCCTCGGCCTCCGGATCGCCCGCCTTCCCAACGTCGCCGACCGGCTCACCCTCATCGGCAGCCTCCCCGTCGGCCTCCCCGTCCTGGTCCTCGCGCAGCTGCTCCCGGATCGGGGCTAGGTCCAGCCTCATGCAGAAGGCGTCCTCGCCGTCGGCGTAGTACTTGGACTCGGTCTTCTCCGACTTGAACCGCAGCGTGTCGCGGTACAGGTGGATGGCGGCTTGGTTGGAGACGCGAACGTGCAGCGAGACGTAGTGTGCGCCGAAGGTCTCGACCATGGCGAGTTCTGTTCAGGGAGTTAGCTGAGTGTTCTTGCGGTGACGCATTGGGGAACAAGTAGGGAGAACGGAAGAAATATAGGAGGAGAGGAGGCACTCACGGCTCTGCCTCATTAGCTTCTCGGCAATTCCCAACCGCCGATGCGTCCGCATCACTGAAAGGCTAGTAATGTGACCATGCTGTATGCCGTCAGTCGGCTCCTCCTCCATCTTAGCAAGTACGTAGCCGACGATCTTGGGGTAGTCATAGGGGGTCTTCTTGGGCCGCGATACGTCGACGGCAACGTAGCTTAGCTGCGGCCATGAGAGCGCGTGGTAGAGGTAATATTTGAGGAAGTAGTTCTCGGGGAGGTTCTCCAGGTTGGCATGCTGGATGAGAGGTATGTCGGAGGAGCGTAGAAGTCGGATATCCATGTTGCGGAGTCTGAATTGGGGTCGGGGCCCTCGTCTCTGAGTTTGGGTATGTCGGTATGTGGGCGTTTTCCCTTTTCCTACGGATTACTCCCGATGCGCTGAGACTATCGCCAAGTTCGACTTTCCATGTGTCGAGCTGCGTTAGCAATGTGGGGCAGAGCAGCGGGATTTCTTTGGTGCATCGGAGCAGGGATTATTGCTTCGGCTATCGGAGAGCAATCCGCCGAGGCCACTGTGATATAGAAGCTTTCTGCCCCGCTACAGCTCTCAACATGACCCGAATGCGGGGCATTCTCAGGTCGAAGTCGCCTATCAACTGACGGCGCGAGAAGTCGTGGATGCGTTGCGGATATGAGTACGGAATAAGGAGATCGTATGTATATAATGATGAGACACCCTTTCCCCTGAGCCATTGCTACGGGCAGTAAAATATTATATTCCTCTTAGAGTTGTCTCACTATATCCCCGTGAAAGTTTGTATGTTTAGACTAGCTGCTCTCTGCGCCTAACCCACACCAGAACTCGATCTCAACAGTTCCGAAGGCATTATATATACAACGCAGTCACCTAAGATCACCATGGCTCGGGCTCTGGAAGGAAAGGTCGGGATCATAACAGGGTCATCAAGAGGTGCGAAACGCTTAGCTAAGGGACTAATCTGAGGACCTTGCCTTGAGCTCTCTCTCCAGGTCTATGTAACTTACCTACACATAGCTGACACGGGCTCACAGGCATCGGGGCCGCAATCGCCGAGAACCTCGCCGCAAAGGGCTGCAACCTAGTCCTGAACTACACCTCCCCCAGCTCGGCCACCCTCGCCTCCGATCTCGCGAAGAGGCTCGAAACCACGCACTCGATCCGCGCGATCGTTGTGCAGGCCGATGTCGGAACTCGGGACGGCGCGGCGCAGCTCGTCACGGCGGCCAAGGGAGCCTTCTCCCGCGACGCCGACGGCACGAGCGGCCGGTTCCAGATCGACATCGTCGTCAACAACGCCGGGGTCGCGCAGAACGCCTTCCTCGCGGACGTGACGACGGCGCAGTTCGAGGAGACGTACCGCGTCAACGTGCTGGGCCCGCTGCTTCTCGTGCAGGCCGCCGAGCCGTACCTGCCGCGCGACCGGTCCGGACGGATCGTCAGCCTGTCGTCGGTGTCGAGCAGCACCGGGTTCGTGACGCAGTCGGTGTACGGCGGGAGCAAGGCCGCCGTCGAGGCCATGACGCGCACGTGGGCCCGCGAGTTGGCCGAGCGGGCTACCGTCAACGCCATCAACCCGGGGCCCGTCGAGGGGCCGATGTATGCGGCTAACTCGGACGTGTTCAAGGCTGGTATCAAGGGCTGGATCCAGCACACGCCGTTGATGGCTGCGCGGGAGGGCATTGATAGCGAGGAGGTAGTCGAGGATGCTAAGGAGAGCGGGGGGAGGCCGGCTCATACTAGCGAGGTTGCGGGCATTGTGGGCATGCTGTGCGGAGAGGATGCTGCGTGGTGTACGGGGCAGGTTATCTGTGCGAATGGAGGCATGTTGATGCTTCATTAGATGGGGAGTCAGTGGCAACGGGTCTAGGCTCTAGTAACCACGGTGGTGTTCGCACTTCAAGATGTTGCAGCCATGAGAATGGCCACATTGGTTACCAACCAAGTTCAACACACTCGTCGAGATAGACGAAAGAGTGCCGTCCAGTAGTCGGGGTGCACATGTTTAGCTAGCCTCACCTTAACTCACAACCATGAGACTCTTGGATTATAGTGGCTTTCCAGTTACCTGGGATAATGCTCTATTTCTCCATGTGAGTAAGAATTGGTCGTAGTCGTTCAAATAAAACCCGAGGACGACATAAAACTAGTTTGCTGCATGTCGTAGACGAGGTAATCAGATATATAGAGTGAAGTGAGTGAAGGCGAAAGAAGTATGCCCTAAATTTTAGTAAGATCGCTGTTCCCCCCCACTACAATGTACGACTAACTGGACTGGCCCCACCAAAACTCATCACTGGCATATTATCTTGACCCGATCGCGGATCCGAGACCACTTACTCAGGATCCGTTAACAGCCTTGGTAGAAGTTGGTTTGCGGTGCCGCATAGGAAACCAAGGGCTGGTAAATCAGCATGGCGGACGACCCCCTGGACGGGGTCCTCAACCTGGAGGAGCAGTTCTACCAGGAGGGGTTCAAGCAAGGCTCCGAGGACGGTATCAAAGCCGGGCGGATAGAAGGGCGCTCGTTCGGGCTCGAGCGGGGATTCGAAAAGTTCCAGGAGAGCGGGAGACTGCACGGAAAAGCTATAATATGGGCAAATCGTCTGCCGCATCTCAAGGCAAGGTCGGCGGCCACGAGAGCGTCGCGTGAGACCGAGAGGACGTTAGAGAATGCGGAACAACTGGGAAGCAGCAGCATCACAGGCGAACCAGAGGTGCGGAAAGGGCTGCCGCCGCTACAGAGCAACCCGAGATTGGAGAAGAACGTCACCGTTCTATACGCCCTGGTCGAGCCTGAGAGTCTGTCTACTGAGAACAACGATGAGGCGGTCAACGACTTCGACGACAGGATTAAGAGGGCCCAGGGGAAAGCCAAGATAATCGAAAGGACGATAGGGGAGGATTCGGGTAGTAGTCAGCCCCGGGAGGGTCCTTCTAGCCCTGCGAGGCGTTGACAACGGGTAGCCGGGTCTAGAACCGGGAACTACTTCCCGATTAGGGGTTCACTGTGGTCGATTCGCAGTGCGTTCCATTCCATGGACAGCCGGGTCGGTCTACTTTTAGCGAGAAGAGGACCCCTCCGTTATTCCTAGTCCATATCGCCTGGCGAGCTTGCCGCCACCACGACATGGCGAGAGAAGGTTGACGACGTCTGGAGATTGGGATATTAGACGGAACGATTTACCGTCCTAGATGATTCTTTAGAATAGCAAATCTATTGCACAACCCCGTTCAATATATACAATTTCGTCGGCCCCCCGTACTCTCATCCACCATCACTGGAACGACCTGCATGGATAGCTATAATTTGGTCAGCAACTACGCATCGCATTTCGAGTATGGTTTCAAGAGCCGAGAACTCACCTTTCAGGGTACGCTTGCTCCTCATCAAGCTCGTACTTGTGGACATCCCACTTCCCCGTAAGAAGAGTCTGCCCACTCGGCAACGGCGGCAACCCGCCCTCGCCAAGGACCAGCTTTCCCGCCTCGGCACCGTTCTTCTCGAAATGGGCCGCCAGCCCGGCCGTCCTGCCGGCGTCCTCGGCGGCAACCAGGGCCCTGGAGCCTTCCTCGCCGATCAGCTCGACGCGCGGCTGGGCGGCGCTGCCAACGGTCAGCAGGGCGACCTGCTCCGCCTGGCCGACGACGCTGAGGCGCGGGTAGTTGCGCCGCGAGTCGCGCTTCCAGTACGGGTTGTCGGCGATGTCGCCCGCGGGCAGGGTGACGGGGTCGTCGTAGGCCAGCGGGTCGTTGCTGCCGGGGGCCGGGTTGCGGAAGTAGGGGTTGAGGGGCACGCCGTTGGACCGGTTGGGGTCGATGGCGATGGCGCGGCGGATGACTTCCCAGATGCCGGTGGATTGGACGGTTTGTTTCTGTCAAAAGGTTGGTCAGTCAGTCGGTCGCCCTTTGGGGGTATGGTTGAGAGGGGTTATCGGTGTAGAGAGACGCGGGTTGTCGGGAGAAGAGGTGGGATTCGATGAGGTTGATCAAGGATGTGAGGCAAATGTCGCAGGCACCGGGGGCCATTGACAATGACTCTTGGGGGGAATTACCTTGGTAATACTCATAACACCACCCGCAGCCTTCGCTGCCGCTTTAGAAGCCATGATGGCGGCAGTAGATGGGTACGTAGGCGGTGGAATTGACGGTCGGATGCGTTTGGTTCAGCGAAATGGTCAACGAGAATCGACCGAACTACCAGTCCCGGTTTGGAGGTGGGTTCTAATTACATTGCCGAAGTTTTACCGACGGCGTAGACGTCGAGCAACTTTTGGTGAGGAACTCGGACCTCTCTAATCCGTACTGCCACCACCCTTATCGCCGTATGTTTTTTTCCCCCGTCTTCTACTCGGAGGTCCGTACGTTGACGGGCGCAGATGTATGCAATTGATTGACAAATATATGCGGATTGAGATGGAATGCATGAGCAGCAGACACAGCCTGGCTATAGTCCACGCTGTTGGTGAACTTTGGCGATGGACAAATGCCGCTGTCGCTCTCTCTCTCCCCAGATTCAGCGAGGAAGCCATGCAATTTGTCATCCGAGGGTGGTACCATTTGTTCCGAGATACTCCCCTCGGATAGCCCAAGAAGCACGGGGCCCAAGTAGCTCCTACCAGCCGGTTGCCGTCGCATCGCAGCCGCATCCAAAAAGCAATACGCAATGGAACCCCTGCCCTTGACAGAGAGCTTCGAACCTGCGCATCGTGTGATTGGCCAGCCCGTCAGACCTACACCCTCGACCTCTTGTTTATATCTCGAACCTCACCCAGCTTCCCGCCCACTCCCATTTCCCATCCAAACCCGTCAAAATCATCCCCCCATCCTGTAGCTTGCATCTTTGCATCCTATCCATCACAAATCCACTCTTCACCCAACTTGTTGTAACCTCCCCTTCCCCCTACCTCCTATAAGCCCGCGCAATGGCCCCCGTGCTCCGTAAGCGCAAGGCGCCCCAGCCTCCCCCAGAGCCTCCGGCCAAGAAGTCCAATGTCGCAAAGACCGCGACCAAAGCGAAAGCGCCCGTCGCGAAGAAGGCTGCTAAGCCCGCGGCCAAGGCCAATGGCTCGGCTGCAGTCGCGAGCGGCGCGCCTAAGCCGGCTGTTGGCGACTTGATCACCCTCGACGGCTTCGGTGGCGAGGTCGAGACCAATGACGGCGACAAGACCACCCTCAAGGCCCTTGTCGATAAGAGCAAGGCCGGTGTGGTGCTGTTCACTTACCCCAAGGCCTCGACTCCTGGATGTAAGATACTTGTTCTTCCCTTGTCTCCCTTGTCTCGGCCGATATGATGCAGAATGAGAAAAAGCAAACATATGTGAATATATATATATATATATACATACATGTCGATATAATCACAATGCACTAGCCCTCTCTCTTCATTCCCTCTCCCCCCTCCCCTACTTATATCCCAACCCCTCTCCTCTCACCCTACTAAACAATACCCCTTCTCAAACCCCACAGGCACCACCCAGGTCTGCCTCTTCCGCGACTCATACGCCGACCTCACGGCCAGCGGCCTCGTCATCTACGGCCTGTCTACCGACTCCCCCAAGGCCAACACGACCTTCAAGGACAAGCAGAAGCTGCCCTACCCGCTGCTCTGCGACCCGGCCGCCACCCTGATCTCCGCCATCGGCCTCGCCAAGGCCCCGCGCGGCACCACCCGCGGCGTCTTCGTTGTTGATACCGCCGGCAAGGTCCTTGCCGCTGCCGCCGGCGGGCCCGCCCGCACACTCGAGATAGCGCAGGCCGTCGTTGCGGAGCTGTCGGGGGGCGGTGCGGAGGAGAAGGCCGAGAAGAAAGCCGAGGAGAAGGTCGAGGAAGAGAAGAAGGAGGAGGCCGCCAAGGAGGATGCGGGAGATCAGGTTAATGGCGATGCGGCCGAGAAGAAGGAGGAGGCCAAGGCGGATGTCGGCGATGAGGCGAAGGAGTAGGTACCACTTACGCGAGCCATCCGTTTGGCGTTCTGTGGGCGTAAGGGTTGGTCTGGGCTTGGGATGATGGATGGGGTGTTTTCAACTGGTCTGGTAGGTAGGTTGGTAGGTATGTGGTCTGGTAATGGTAGGATGGAGAGGCTGGTTTGTTCGCACCATGTATGCTGGATAGTAAAACTCAAAATTGTTCAGTCTTACTTTGAACCCATCCAACCCAGGGCTGAAGTGTCACTAACATCGTGCGGCGACAAAACCATGCGTATCAAGGCACAGTTAAGTAAGTGACCGGTTTGTCGAATGTCTGTATTTGTAGGGTGTATATCTCTCTCTGATAACCCCCAAACTACACCTACTCCTACATGTATGCATTTGCCTCCCCTTTCCATGCCAAGCAGATCGTATAGCCTAGACTCCGCCGCCTGCAAGCCAAAACAAAAAAAAACAAAAAAACCGAAGCCTGTTCATCCCTCGGTTTACAACGGGGAGAAGCTGATGCCAATGCCTAGAGGAAGCCGACCCAGAGGATAAAGAAATTGGGTGGAAATGAGAGACAGAAAAAAAAAAGAAAACAAGAATCATCGAATTTGTCCAGATCAGTGGGATCATGAGGGTGAACCAAGCAAAAGTCTATACGTACAACGTAGCAAGGGTATCGTGTTTTGGGGCCTTCCAACCAGATCTCCTTTCTGTCCCTTACATCAATCCCCATGCCGCCAATGTTGCCCCGTCCTTTTGAGAAATCCGTCCTTTGAGAAATTTGCTCGTGTGGGTAAGTGAGGTGGTGATGTATGAACATGTGCACAGTGGTGAGAAGCAGAAGGAAGAAAGGATAGAGTCGCCCTCTTTCCTGCTTCCCTGTGCTCCAAAGCATTAAGCTCTTCCCTGACTGGTTCCTCTACGAGAAAGTCACATCAGGGTTCATCTGCTCAAGCTTGTGTTTGCCGGCGTTGCGAGTCTTCTTCAGTTGCCCCATCACGTATTCGTAGGTGCACATGGTGACAGTCGCGGCGGGCACGGCACGCATCATGTTGGTGCCCATGCCGGCATAAAATGCTCGCCAACCCTCCTCGCGCAATATGGTGCGGAAGGTCATGACTATGCCCCTGTACCGACGTGACTGCAGCTGTTGCTGCTGCGAATCTAGGGCAGCCTGGTTTGAATTGCCGCCGGTACCGCCAGTGGGTTGTCCTCCATTAAAGGGCGACCCGGCCAGGCCTCCTAGGTATTCGTGTCCCGGTGCGGGTCGGCGCTGTGTCTGCAGTCTCGTCCGAATCACCTCGTGGGGATAGGTCGCACTGCTAGCCAACATCTTGGAGAGGATCGAAGACGAGAGGACGCCCACCCAGTGCGGTTCGCCATCGCCATCGTCAGGGCCGCCTCCCATCCCCTGGCCTGTGAATTTGGTCTTGAGATACTCGTATGCTGGGAATTGGACAGCAACGTGGGTCAGGCCAAGGAGTGCCGGGGTGAGGCCGGAGTAGAAGGACAGGATGCCCTCGGTGGTATACATCTTGCGCGCGGCATCAAGGGTGGACCGGTAGTGCCAGGGAGCATGTAGGGTTGGTCGTGAGGTGGGTGTGTTTGACCCCTTGGGAAAAACAGAGAACCGTGGCCTGCTGTGATGGCCAGTCTGGGACATGAGCCTTGTCTTGATCACCCAGATAGGGTTTGTGACAATGGTGCTGCTTGCCCCTGCGATGATGGACGACCAGAAGTTGACCACAAAGGTGTTGTCTGTTTAAAATGTTAGTAATGGGCTTTGAAGCAGCGCGAAGAAGGCTTCGTCAGCAGGGAGGTACCTACGGTTATGTTGACCCAGTATGACCTTGCTCTTGTTATAGACTGTGAACCAGACGGCCCAGGTAGGCAAGTAACCCAATATTATCGGGCCCAGGCCCCGGTACATGCCGCGCAGTCCTTCATCCCTCCAGATCACGCGCGAAGTTCCGATCAGGCCTTGATACACCCTATGATGGCCGACATGGCGTCCCTTCTGAATGGCGGCGAATCCGCCCTGAGCCTGGAGCTTGGTCTTGATGACGTCGAGCGGGCAGGTGACGATGCCGGAAGTAAAGCCGCCAATTGCCCCGGACAGGGCGTTGAACTGCGAGTCCGAGGCGTTCACTGCCCATCGCTCGACCCTTGAAAGCGGGTGGTCGGGGTTCGGCATCTCGGGGAGAGCTGCTGCGGAGGGGGCTGCTGGAGCAGTGCCGGCGCTCATGGGTAATTCTCCTCCTGTCGGATACGAATAGGAAGTGGTAGAGGGAGGCAGTGTCGCCACATGTTCTGTTTGAAGTAGTGCTGTGGTGGACCGATCGGGGTCAGGGCTGTGGTGTTTGTCGTGAGGCATTCCTCGACCTTCCTCTTCACTTTCTTGTCACAAAGGTTGAATCTGCCGTAGGGGGTCTCTGTCCGGCTCCAGAGACCCCGGCAGACAGGGGCGTTAACGAGAGTTGCTAACCCTCGAATAGGATTCTTGTGGGTTTTGGTGCTGAGGCCGAGGGTGGCCGCTCGAGTCGAGGTTGTTGGAGTCGGGAGGACTGCCTATATCGCTCTCTTCCTGGCGGGCGGGTGTGCGGGGAAAGCTTCCCTCGCCGGCCGTCAGAGAGAGAACTTAGCAGGAACAATAGCCCATTGATCGCGCGGCCAGATTTTGTCCTGAATGGGAAATTCCGACGATGCGGGGATTCTTCTTCGCTCCTATGACCGGCGCGATGAGTAGGGTGGTGGAGAGTTTGTGAAAAGGATTTTTGAAAGTTCGAATATCAAGTCTCTCGGAGGTAAAATAGTAGAGGGGACGGGTTCCAGTGGATCGGCCAAAAAATGTACGTACTTTGTTGAGGCCGAACCGGTGGGTGCCGAAAGTTTGCTCGTGCTGTGGCAGTGGGTGAGAACCTAAGGTCCTGGTACCAAGGACGAGGTACTGGCTGACCTACGTGCCTTTGTTACGAGGAGAATGCTATGCAACACCAAGAATCTTATTTTGCCTTCCATGATATCGGCTTGTGGGAATACGTATATCCTTTGAAGTGTACATGAATTGACTGTTTCCAAATTTATTTCCAAGTATTTGGTCGCAGAAAACGTTACATTGCATCGTCGATAGATACCTCGACTGCGAAACTCTCGCCAGGCAACTCGATGTACCACAGTGTACCTCTAAGCTGCACCGCTATCGGGTGGCCCATTACCTCATATTCCAGCGGCCGCCATGTGCACAGGCTCCCGGTTGGTCACCTCTAGGTACGTACCTAAGGTAGGTACTGTACCTCGTAGAGGCAAGGCTAACACGCCGCAGTCCACGTGACTCTGACCATCCGACCACTCGGGTCACTCGAAATTCAACCTCTCGCTCTGAATTCCGACGCGGCAATTTGCTGTGTGTGTCGGACAACCTCGCAAGTTCGCAAAGCTTCCTTCAAATCCTGCCGCAAAAGGAAAACCACCAAACACCCCCGTCATCGCCAAAAGCCATGTCTGCTCCCAACTTTGCGAACTTCGTCATCAAGCGGCCTTGGCTGCAAAGCATGCTGCGGCCATTGTCCAATTGGTACGTCAATGCCGCCAGCTACCGCCGGCTTGGACTTCGGTAAGTTTCTGGATCACCTCCCGGGGTCGCCCATCGGCGGGTTCGACAAACCTCGGCACCCCCGGGGAGCTCCCGTCGGAACTATACAACTCGAACCAGGCTGACCGCTCCCTGCAGAGCCGACGACCTCATCGCCGAGGAGAACGAGACCGTCGCCCTCGCCCTCAAGCGCCTCCCGGCCCAGGAGAGCTACGACCGAGTCTTCCGCCTCCGCCGCGCCATGCAGGCCTCCATCACCCACAAGCTGCTCCCCAAGTCGGAATGGACCAAGCCCGAGGAGGACACGCCGTACCTGGCGCCGCTCATTGCGGAGATCGAGGCCGAGGCCAAGGAGAAGACCGAGCTGGATACCCTGACCGTCATCAAGAACCATTAAGCTCGGGCTCGGTTACTTGTCTGCTAGGTGAACCCGGTACTTCTCGCCTCGGGCGTGGGATGACGTGAAGAATATTGACTAGACGTTTGAGAGGAATCGGGGGACGGGCGGGGGCGCGGACTGTATGCTAGGGGTAGGCGGACGATGGATGGAAAAGTCTCAAACGCCTACGATGGACACGGGGCTGGCGGACCTTGTATACATGTATAGACCACGGATTGTTCTACGAATTCGGAAATCCAATCTCGCCTTACAAACCCTTTCTGTCCCATGTCGTGAACAGCGTCTAAGCTGGTTGATCTATACCTCGATCGTGTGTGAAGTCTACAGGGAACTCTCAAACCTGTGTCGCGAAATCTGGTTTACTGGCAATGACTGCTTAGGTTTTCTTCTATTCTGACCAAGGCGTTCTGATCCATGGTAAAGTTTCCAGAATGTACAAAGCTGGTTTCTCAAGGATCCAGACGCGCGAAAAAAAAAGGATAGTATAATATTACGCTTTAGTCCCTCCGTCTTTCCCCTATGTCCCAAAGGGCCTGTTTTTCTGACAAGACCCAGATTCATCTCTCCAGATCCAACAACAGTCTTGCTTGAAAATTGTTGGCTACCCGCCCTCACGGTTCGGCCCACCTTCCCGACCGTTCGTTGCGGGTGATGCATATAGGAAGAAAAGCCGACTATGTTTCCCCACATTAAGCACCCAGAAACTCTATGTTAGTTACCGACAAAAATAAACATCATCGTCTCTCCATCCAAAATAAAACTGGGCTCTCTGGTCGCGGGGGCAGAGGTTTGGGCAAACGCTAAGCAGCGTTTCCCCCCGCTTGCCTAGAAAGGAGCCTCCTCGGGGAAAATGCCGGGAGCGAGAAAAAGTGCGTCCGCCAAAGGTTTTGTGCTAAACCAAGATTTGCCCATACTCCTTGTGAGCAAAATCTTAACCGGTCATCCGTTGGAAGGAGTGGATCTTCGCGCTTGAAGATACGCCGACGGGGAGAGTGCGGGGTGTGCGGATGCAAAAGAGTAGTTGTCTGTAAGGGGGGAAATGCCTGAAAAGGTACAACGAAGATACAGAAATAAAGAATGGAGTCCCGTCCCGTTACCCCGTCCCAAAACGCCGGTCAAGATTGGCGAAAACAAGGTTGTTGTTGTTGTTGTAGGTGGTATGTTGTTATCGTGGGTTTTCATACAGTAGATTGCGATTCCGGCTGCGAGGGGAGACCCGATTCCTCGCAAGCCTCGCAAAGAGACAGCGGCCTCAGAGCCAGGAGGTTGGTGGTGACTGAGGAATGCGGGTTTTCTATAGGTTGCCAGGCTTCTCGTCGGTGTCGATATGCCATACGACATAGTTCGGGAGGCCGTAGACCTCGTAGCCAGCTCGCTTGGCCATCTTGGCGAACCCCTCCGTCTCTGCTTGGTTTTCGAAGGCGTAACATGGGAAGTTGATTCCTGGCGGATCGGTCAGTGGTTATTATAGAGTGACGGGCCGAGGGTGTCAAAACGTACCTGATCTGTGGACATCCGCTTTCACGAGAATGTTGACGCCACCAATGCCGTCAAGTTCAATTTCCTCGTCCTTGTTATTCCGCCAGTCGCCCATCTTCGCCATATAAGTACGACCAGTGTCATACTGTTTGTAGCCTGGATGACTGGGTTAGCTACGAGTCACAAAGTTGATCGTATAGACACAAGCTACTGACCCTCGGCAAGGACGACGTCTTTATCGAGGCTGGCTGCCAATTTGCGCCCCTTGTTAGACTCAACCCACGAGTTGTAATCGACTATGGCTTTGTTAGTCTCGCCCATCAGCAAAATCCAGAGTTTTGCCCAGACTCACATCGTCCTTCGATATCTCGGCCGTCTCTATATCGGTGGAACCAGATGTCTGGGAGAAAGAGTTAGCATAAGTCTCTTCCACAATCGGCATATGATGGGAGCTGGGAAGGGGGGTGGGACATACTCGGCACCAGAATGTCCCTGTCGTGGTCAATGAAATCCTCGAGGATCTTCTTAGGGCTGTCTACAATATCGACATCTCTCCAGTACACCCACGAGTGCTCCGGCTTCAACGCGGCCGACAAGAGGTAGTTTCTCGCCTTGCCCATAGCCTTGCGACGAGGCCCCTGGGCTTCGAAACCGTGGCGATCCTCGACGCTCTGACTGAGCTTGAAGCCAAAGTCCTTCTGAACGACCGTAGCGCTCCGGAAGGGAATCTTGTCCGGTCGGTTCTGGATTCGCTCGAGCTCAGAGGCCAAGAGGGCGAGGGTTTCGTCAGAGGAGTCACCGACGAGGAATGCGAGGTCGATCAGATGATGAGGGTAGGTCAGGTCCGCGATAAGCTCAAAATACTTGGAGAGGTACGGCGAGGCGTCTTTGAGTGGGGTGAGAATCAGGACTCGTTCCTCGTTCGCGACGGCCTTGGTGGTAGACTTGATGGGATTGAGGTCGATGTGATGGATCGTCGACGAGTTGACTTCTAAGGGGGCATGTTGGTTGAAGATTACGGGTGTGCTGTGGTGAGAATTCCAGGCCTGCTGCTCGTTGAGGGTCATATCCATCGGGGGTTTTGAAGGACACCAGCAGTAGAATCTAGTTGGGGGGGGGGGGGGGGAACGAAGAGATTAGCTCGATGCCCGGCGCGTTCGGGAGGGCAATGCGGAATGCGACGTGGCGCTCTTTACCTTTGCATTTCAGAGGCGGACGTGCTGACGCCGCGCCATAATAATAACACGGCGCCTGTGATGGCGACCAGCAGGAGGAAGCGGGTTTTGGTTAGCAATACCCATAATGCCCTCGTGGGTGGAAGCGTGGCTCTGGCCGCCTTCCAATTGATACCGCCCTTCGGGAGAAGCATCTCGAGCTTTTCGGGTGGCCCTCAGCACCACCCCGGGGTCGTCGACGTGCAATTGCTCGGGAGGGGAGCGAGGAGGCCCGGGTCTTGCTATGTTTGCGGCGCGACGGTGCGAATGGTTTGGAGGTTGTGGTTGTTGGCGGTTCGGACGCGCGAGAATTTTCCGTTTAATCGCCGCTTCGACAAACGTAAGACGGGGGATCCAGGCACACGGCGTTAAGATTTGACCTGTATGTTACCTGAGGGTCGACCCGGCGCTCTCAAACAAGAAAACCTCCCTCTCGTTAAAGTGAACGACAAGAAGAAAAAGAGGGGCCGGCAGTCCGTTTCGATGCCTTTATTTCGGTGTTCCAAGGAGAAGGTGGTTGCGTAAGTCGGGTTCTCCTCCTGAGAATTGGGGCTGGGTTTGGGGATGACAGCTGGGGAAGTGATGGTGTTCGAAAGGCAAAGCTTGTGAGATAAGTTGCAAATTAGTTTAGGGGGGGTGTGTTGTGGCCTATCAGAGGGCCGGTCGCTAGCATGGAACACGAAGCAGCGGGTTTTAACTCGCTGGCCAGTGGCTGATGGCTGATGGCGTTCTTTTTTCTCAATGGGCGGGTTTTCATGGGAGGGAGCGAGTTAGTGAGTGCACGGGTCGGGTGGGTCCGCAGAAGGCATCATCAGCCTGCGCGCTCTAATTAAAGAAAAAAAAAAAGAGAGGGAGAGAGAGTTCATGAAGCGAGCCTTGCGCTGGCCCCAACCAGTTTGCTTACTGCGTCTGAGGGGGCGCATAGCGCTGCATCCTTTCCCTAAAAATTCCACCAAAGATCCTTCGCCGGGACAGATCACAGCAGGGACTAGGAGAGCAAACCAGGGACAGGACTGGAGAACAGGACAGGGCAGGCCCGGCGTAATCGAGCTCCACCGTCAATCCGTCATGGAGAAACCTGGGATCCAGAACAAAAGTCTCGCACACCACACTTTACCTCATCCGTTACCTCATCCATTACCGCATCCATTACCACATCTGTGCATCCGCCAGCCAAGGAGCGGCGATCTGTCGTCCCAATTGCCTGGTAGCCTGCAGGTCTCTACAAAATAAGACCTGCAAGTCCTTCTGCAAGCCCTTCTGCAAAACCCTCCCCCGCCCCGTCAATGCCGCCCAGTCCCCTATTAACGAGTCGCGCAAGTTAACATTGGCAGAGCACCACCTTGGCAGACCCGCCGATATCTAAAAAGATGCTGAGTCCTTTGCTCGGATTTAGCCGGATTGAGGTTATCTCAAAAATATTGACTGATAAGGCCAAAATGCTGAGCTACAGTACAGTACTAGTACAGTACCGGACGGATCCGTCCCAGCGTGGCAATCAGGTAGCACCGTAGCACAGACTTTGCTCGGTCCCACACACCGCATGTTCAGGCCACGAGGCAGCAAAGCGTTAAGAGCTTTTGCCAAGATCATGTGACTTGGTGACCAGGTCGCACTTGTCCGCGCCATGACATGCCGAAGGGCGCGTTTCAAGGGCTCCCCCTCCTCGCTCCCGTCTCTCTCTCCGCATCTCTCTCCCCTCTTCCCTAGAGTCTGTTTTTCATGTCGGAATCTTTCAAGCTTTTCCGAATGCCTCGCGCCAATTGCCTGTATTCAGCCACTCTATCATAAAGAGCGTAAGCTGGTGCTTTTCGAGCTGCCCAACAGAAGGGAATCGCTAGCAAGAGCAAGGAGACGCTGATCACCTACTTGCTTACTTTTCAAGCTTTTTTTTTTTTTTACCATCGTTCTTCTGTTCACTAGTCAAAGTGCAGGCCACCGCATTCCCGTCTTCCGTCAATCCGCTTCGCCGTTATGGCAGCGCGTAGATCAGCCCGACTCGGTGCGATGGCGGCTACTTCTACCCCTATGCCTCCACCGGCGGCACCTCGCGCGCAATCCCGCAAGAGAAAGGTGGAGGCAGAAGTACCTGTTCTGGGAGACGGAGATGCTGGATCGGTGCCCGCTCCCTCAACTCCACAGAAGCGGCGCACGAAGCCGAGTACCGCGCCCCCGCCGGCGACTCCAACTCCCAGTGCGGCTGGTCTTATGGGCGAGAGCGCCGGTATTACCAATGGCCTCTCCCCGTCCCGAAAGCCGAGATCGTCGGCCGTCAACCGGCTAGCGAATCCCTCTCTGACCAATGCGCCTCTCCTGTCTCCAGAGACGTCCCGCATCGTGACATCAAGGTCCATCGATTTCATCTCCCCCTCAAAGGCCCCGTTAACCCGAACTACCACTGCCACCCTCCTCGAGCAAGCCTGCGCTCACCTCATCAAGGTCGACCCGCGCATGAAGCCTCTCATCGAAGCGCACCCCTGCCGCGTCTTCAGCCCCGAGGGCCTCGCCGAGAGCGTCGACCCCTTCGAAGCCATCTCCAGCGGCATCATTAGCCAGCAGGTCAGCGGCGCGGCGGCCAAGGCCATCAAGGCCCGCTTCGTGGCGTTATTCGCCGACGGAGGTAACGCCGACAGCGACGCCGCCACGCGCCGTTTCCCGCACCCGTCCCAGGTCGCCGTGCAGTCGATCGAGCGGCTACGCACGGCGGGCCTGTCGCAGCGCAAGGCCGAGTACATCATCGGCCTGGCCGAGAAGTTCACGTCGGGCGAGCTCACGGCGCAGATGCTCGCCGACGCGCCCTACGAGGAGATCCTGGAGAAGCTGATCGCGGTGCGCGGGCTCGGCCGCTGGAGCGTCGAGATGTTTGCCTGCTTCGGGCTGAAGCGCATGGACGTGTTCTCGCTAGGCGACCTGGGCGTGCAGAGGGGCATGGCCGCGTTCGTCGGCCGGGACGTGGCCAAGCTGAGGAACAAGGGCGGGAAGTGGAAGTACATGAGCGAGAAGGAGATGATAGAGATCAGCGAGCAGTTCAGCCCCTACCGGAGCTTGTTTATGTGGTATATGTGGAGGGTCGAGGAGACGGACGTCAGCACGATGGAGTGAGCGGCAAGTGCGCCTTCATCGTTTGGTCTTTACAAATTATACGACTTTAATTTCGCCGTTCGAAATGTGGACAAAAGGTTGGGCCTGGGCCTTTGCTGAGAGTGAGGAGTTGGGGCCCCTGAAGCAGAATCGCCAACAATCACTCTGGGCCCCCCCTAGGCCGATGAGGGCGAAGGTTATCGCCTAATTCAAGCGGCAGGACGACGGCCTACCGGCTCATGTCATGGAGGGTATGAACCGTGAGGCTACGATTTGCAGTGGATTTCTATTGCGCTTCGCAGATCGCAACCCCTTTCTGTATAAGCAATCAACAATTCCGTCATCGCCAATCTTAGCGACGCGCTCATCGCCATATCAGACGGCATAAGATGGACTCGTCAGCGGGTTTACCGTTTTCCGGGACATCTTATAACTGTTTGGCCATGTTATATGTATCTATCTATGTCTGAATTGCACGTAACTCTAGCGCCCTTCTCTCTCTCTCTCTCTCTCTCTTTGCGGAAGGCTTCATACCAGGACGCGCGGCTACATAGTGCTGTTCATAGGCAGTAATTAGTTGTACAGTTACCAAGGAGCCAACCCTTCCAGTGAGCATGTGATTTGTCCCTAGCGAATTGTAAACACGTCGCGCAAAAACAAAAACCTTGGAAATTCACCTCTCGTGTTTATCTCAGACGGAGGCCACCAACGCATACGTAAGCAGATAACTAGGTATCTCGTTAATAAAAAAAAATAGAGGGTTGTCGGTGTGAACAGTGATGTGTTTCACGGAGTAACACGATCTTCAAGCGCTATCCGGGCTGTGGAACTGCCCGCGCAAGTCGATGGCTAGCCTCACGCCCCTGGCAAGCATGGGCAGTCCCGGGCTGGACCTGGGCCGATGATATCATCATTGGGTTGGGGTGGGCCCAAGAAGCCACCAAGCGGGGAATGGGATTTTGCGAAACAAGGTCGCTGCATCGCCTCGCCGGACCACCCCCTGCAGGGAAAGGGCGATTTTCGAGCTGGCACACACAACAGCAATACTGGAAGGATGGCTGGGCTTTGATATACAGTGTAAGGGACAAGATCTTCGAAACACGCTGCTGCAGTTACGTGCCAAGCCTGCGGGTGGGTTTGATGTCTGCCGGAGAACGAGGTTAAATGGGGGTGGGAGGGAGTGTTAAGTTGGTGTGAATTGGATGCCTCTGCAGGCTAAAACGTGCGGATGTGCGCAGGGACGGAAGCCAACATAGTACGGAAACAGCAGGAAACATCCTTTGGGGAGGCGCAGCAAGTTTGTTCCAGACTTTTTTTCTTTCTCAAATCTATTCGGGTACCTTGCTCTGTTCCCCACAGCTCCAGAAATTATTGCCTGAAAAATAAAGAGAGGGACGTCATGGATGGATGGGGGTGTGCGTCCGCCCTGCTTGAATCCGCTTGGTTGTAATTATTCCCTGGCCAGCTGGGGGTTGCGAATTGCGAGCGCCGGCCCGCCCCTGAGAATAGGGATCCAGACCGCGCGCAGCGATCGCAAAGCAGAACAGGCGCGCAGTCCAGATTCCATAGTGTCCCCGGGAACGCCTGCAGCAGGCTGCACGAAGCACAAACGGTAGGGACATCCCTGTTAATTACTGTACGTCCAGAACGGAGTACGTGGATGCGTAGGTGTGCTGCATCCAATCTTCGATCTGCAATCCAGAACGATCACCACGAGGCGCTCCCTAATCTGAAGCTGGTCGCTCCCCGCCAGATGTCAAGTACCCATTCGAGAAGATCCAATCCACAGTTGGGTGTACAGAGTGGAACGTGATACGCAGACTCCCGATATGATGATTCGCGTGGATAGACACTCGAGGTGGCACGAGTGCAACAAAGGCTGGTCGAGGTCAATCAACCCTTCGAAGTCACCGTTCCTCGGTGGCACAGCGTGGCAGGTGGACGTGTTCGTACAGAACTGCACGGATAGGCGTCGGTACCAAAAGAATAGATTGTTTCTCACCGCCCTTGCAAGGTAACACATTCTGCCGGCAGCATTTCACCCAGACATGGCCTCATGAGCCACACATCCCGCCATCTAACCGTCCAAGATGCGCTACGATATAGCAACGAAGGCTCAAGCTATGACCCTCAAGGTCTTTGGGGCTTCGAATCAAGAGATTGAGAACATAACCGGCATCAAGCAACGGACAATGGCTTACATCTACGAGCGAGCAGTCCAGCGCGGGTTTGATCCAAACGCCGAGCACCCGACCCTACGGGATTATCATTTTGCAGAGGCTCCGCGATCTGGCCGCCCGCGCAAAGATGAGTCCAAAGACGGCGTAGATGACAAAGCCAATGAGAAGGTACGGGAGAGTTGCATCGTCCCTCGAGCGACATCGAACTCATGCTTTCCCTTGCTTGTAGGAGAGTCCGAATACCTCAGACCAGGTCCACCTTGACGCCGGATCTGGGATCGGAGACGAAGCAGGTCTGCTGTAAACTCAAGGTTGAATACATACCTAGCTTCGCGAGGGAGTCGTAATTACCGTTGCGAAGGAAAGGGGTTGAGCGAGGCATGCTTTTGTTCTTATAGTCCTAGCGTAGAGGCGTTCGGTAGTCCGGCACTGCGGTGAGAAAGAACTTTTAGGACGGGCGTCTGGGCCCGTCCTGCGTGGCCTTTCATTTGGAAGCTCCAGTGAACTCGTCATCCCTCCCCACCAATGCGGCGCGGCGTGAGAGGGTAATGCAAGAAATAGAGCACCGGAAACGGGGAGGAACCTGGTCAAGTACGGCCTGAAACATCTGGTTTCAACGTTGTCGAGCACACACACACGTACACACGCTTGAACTGTCAACTGACTCTCTTGAGGGTGACAACTTTTCGGGAGGTCGCCATTCGGGGAAAAGCTCCTTTTGTTCGTATCGCTGGTATTTTAGTTCCCCCCCGGACGGAGGATCCGAGAGATTGTTGGCTCGTAGTGCTGTTTTTAGTGCCATCGAGCCATCGCAATGACCTATCCGAGATTGCGACTCCCCATCCCAAAACGGGACCAGGCAAGCCACCCGCGTGCGCTGGTCGACGCCAACTCGGGTGTGGTGGTTGGGTGGTTGGGTGGCCGGCCGGGTGGTGGCAAGCCTTTTATGCATGAGCTTGCGGGAGGTTCTGGAGCTTCATCGTTGCACAAGAGAGTACGACAGTGCGACCAGCTTGACTCGTCGAACAAGGCGCCCACTTGAGGTGATTTTCACAGAGGCCACGCCAATCCAGCTTCAGGAAGCGTAGACTGCCCCGTAGTAAATTCTGAGAACATCAGCGCAAGCAATTTGCATGCCTTTTCAGGGCAGGGCAGCTCCCGTAGCCCACTTGCGATTAGTACCGACGGTGTACTCCGTAGTTTTGTTCCCAAGCCATCCGGAAAATCAGGAACGTGTGGCAACACTTGCAACCACACTGGCCTGCCAGGTACGAAAAGTAAAGCCGAGCCATTCATGTGGCAACTGCCAACTGCCCTCGCAGCAGGAAATTGTGTGCGGTGTGGGGCCTCGGCAGGAGCTCTGGATGCCAATCAGGGGGAGTACAGGGGACAGGGGACAGGGGACGGGGGAGGGGGGTGGTCATAGGCGGGTTCACCAGGATTGCCAGAAACTTGGCTCGATATTAGCTTGAATTGCCCCCTTCCTCACGCTGTCGCTCCTTCCCTTTCCTTGCAGCTCTTCCCTTAAGCCACACCACATCCATCCATCCCAGGCCATTTGCTTGTTTTACCTCTTTTTTCTCTTTCTTCCTTTCCTCGATCTAATTCAATCCATTCGTTAACAATCCTCCCATATTCCGGCAAGAAGGGCCAGAACGAGGAATACCACTGCAGTCCATCGCTCGCATCTCCGAACCTTCGTTTTTCGCGGCAACCCTCCTATCCGCCCGTTTTAATATCCTTCCCGCTGTCAACAAACCTAATCCCCTCGCGTCGTACCCGCGAAAGCAGGATCGAAGCAGATCTCACCAACTCCCGCTTTCCACAGGGAAGTTCCACTGCTCGGAATCCTATCCCCATTGGAAATCCAAACAGTAAAGGTGTGTCAAATTGTGAGATTTTATATCTCCCCTCCCCCTTTTTTAGGTCGCGAATCCGGTCGGTGGCAGGTGCGCAGCGCCAGATTGCGAAACCCCAATACCCGGAGTACCTCTTGGATCCGCGACGAAGCTTCGGAATGGGCGAGGAGGAACATTCCAATGATCCTCCCTACCTTCCCAAACACACCAGTTAGTTGTTGTGGAGACGGAATGGACTGAGAGGGAAGCTACCGATCCAAAAACAACCATTTTCCTACCCATATTCTGGCCAACCCACGACTTCCTCGGCCCCTCGAAGCTCTCGGCCGATCGAATCCGTCAGTTTCGAGCTTCACGTTGAACTCGCCATCAAAATTATTCTGCACGACTTCCAGATTATCCTACCCGTTCCCCCTCGACTTACAGTCTCTGCCCGGCCACAATTTTCCAGGGGAGCCTTCGCGCGCGACTGCCCACCTGCCACTGACCGCACCACCATCAATTGACATCTCAGTCGCAAGCTGCGTCGTGCTAACCGCGTACCAGCTCCTCCACCATGATTGCCAAGTATCTTCTTCCGGCCGTTGCCGTCATCGGCGGCGCTGCTGGTAAGTTCAACCCCTCTATCATCCCGGTTCCTCCTGGCACTTGGCACCCGCAAGACAAATTCTGACTCGACGTTCCCTTCACAGCCCAGTGCTCGAAAGCCACTGCCACAGTCAACAACCAGGCCGAAGCCACAGCGCTCTCGTCATGCACCACCTACAAGGGCTCTATCCTCGTGAGCGAGGATGTCCAAGGACCCATCGACCTCTCGGGTATCGAGAAGATCACCGGCGACCTGATCTGCAAGAACAACAGCTTGATCACTGATCTGAAGAGCACAACCCTCCAGTCCATCACCGGTGCTTTCAACCTGAACAGGCTGATTGGTCTCTCCAACCTCGAGTTCACAAAGCTCAACGACGTCGGCAGCATTAACTGGGTATCGTTGAACGGCCTCGACACCCTTAACTTCGGCGACGTTGGCGTTACCAAGGCCAAGACCGTCGAGATTAGCGATACCTTCCTCAGCACCTTGAAGGGTATTGACCTCACCACCGTCGAGGACCTGAACATCAACAACAACGGCCGCCTGGACGAATTTGAGAGCAAGCTTATCAACCTGGGCAATCTCTTCAACGTGCAGGCCAACGGTCCCAACCTGGCCGTCTCGCTTCCCAACCTCGTCTGGATTGCGAACATGACCATTGCTAATGTCACGACCTTCTCCGTGCCGTCTTTGGAGGTTGTCAACGGCTCTGCCCGCTTCGACTCCAACTACTTCACCTCGTTCGCCGCTCCCAACCTGACATCAACCAAGTCCGGAGACCTCTCCTTCGTTGGCAACAGCGCCTTGACCAACATCTCGTTGCCATCCATGACATCCGTCGGCGGTGGTCTCTTGATTGCTAACAACACGGCTCTGCGCATCGTGAGCGGCTTCCCCGAGCTCAAGTCCGTCTTCGGCGCTGTGAAGCTTAGGGGTAACTTTTCTTCGTAAGTTATAATCTTGCGAAACCGCGTGACAAAACAACCAAGAGAGGTTTATTAACACAGGAGTAGCATTGAGTTCCCCGTGCTCAAGGACGTCCGTGGCGCCTTCGACATCTCCAGCACCAACGACATCGACAAGTCTTGCGATAAGTTCAAGGAGCTCGCCCCGAGCAAGCAGGGCGGCGGTGGACAGATCCAGGGCACCTACTCCTGCACGAGCAACAACAAGAACGCCAACTCCGACACCGGCTCCAACACCACCGGCGGCAGCGGCAGCGGAAGTGGCGACGACAACGCGGCTGCCGGCGTCGCCATCAACACTGCCATCCTCAGTCTGGCCGTCGTTGGCGGTCTTGTTGCTCTGTTGTAAGAGACGCTGGTCGAGATGCTGGATCGCATGGGATAAAGGGTACGGGTTTCCCGGAGGCGACTGTTCCTCCATAACCGCAACCGTACACAGTCGCCATCACGTCATGGTTCCGTTTTTCTCTTTTGGGGGGTGGTTGAAGAGTTCATATGCACTACTTGCTACCTTTTTTTTCAAGACAGCAACATGTCGGGTGGAAACATCATGGCCGCGCCTTAGGTACAGGTTTTTCTTTAGAACTTAATAACTTTGTGTGTCTGCCCCAAGGATCAAACGAGAAAAACGGTGTGTGGAATTCAAGCCATCCGATGGCGTGCCACCAAACACCACAAAGCTCTGTACACGGCCTAAAAGTGCTTGATTGGGGGCTCTCGGATGGTTGTGTCGTTGGCTTTTGATTTTTTCTAGTAGGCAGAGGGGTGACAGACGGACTATGCTCTTCCTTATTTTTTTTACTCAAGATGGTTGTAATATGCTGGACTAGAAGGTTCATTGGATGGGCCCAAGGTTTGGGGTCCTCTTGTATTCAGCAGTCAGTCTCGTATCGGAACAGAAACACTTTGGTCAGCTATTTGTGTGCTCATGCCTGTGTTCTATTTCGACACTTGAGACGATGTCCGTTGAACTGTCCATGATACATGTCATGACCGAACTATCTATCCACCTGGACGCCTAATCCGAACCAAGCCGACGACTAATCGATTCACCCGAGTCATCATCCATCCCCCTTACTTGTAGATGCCCTCCTCGAACTTGTCCGTGTCGTAGAACCTCGGCATGATGGTGTTCCCGTTGAAGATGCGTCCCTCAAGGGCATTAACGGCCTATTCGCACCTTTGTCAGCTTTGCTGTCTCGCGCGTAGTGAGAGGAAAGGACAGACAAAATATGCCCTCGCCCCGCCCCTTTTCTAAGAAATAAGAGAAAAGAACTTACTCTCAGCGCCGAGACCTGGTCAGTAAACTTGATAAACACCTGCCTATCCTCCACATCGATAAACAGCCTCTCAACCCGCCCATACCTCTCCCCACACTCCTCCCCAATCTCCTGCGCCAGCCCGGCCTCCATCTCCGCCACCAGATCCGGCATCCCCTCCAGCATGCCCCGCAGGACTACCACCTCGCTCATCGGGCCGAAAGCCCCGACCCCATCGTCCCCGTCTTTCTTCGGCTTCGTCTTGCCGCCGATGATGCGCCCCCGCCCGCCCGGCTCCGCGAACCCGCCGCCCTCGGCGTCGGGACGGCGCCGGCGCTTCTCGACCTGCACGCGCAGCGCGGACGTTATGCCACCGGAGTCGGCGCCCAGCCCGGCGCCGCGCGCCCAGCCGTACTTGGACATCAGGCGCTCGGCGAAGCCGGCCTGGCCCGGCCGCTTGGCGCGGGGAGCCTCGGAGCCTTCCTCGTCGTTGTCGTCTTCTGGAGGTACGGCGGCGGAGTCCGTGTCGATGGCCATGGCGTCGGGGTCTGTGGTTTCGGGTGGTGGTGGTAGGGGCGCCTCGTATCGTACTGGGGCGCGGGAGATGGTGGCGCCAGTGCTGACGGAGGCGGGTGGTGGCGGCGGCGGCGGTTGGGATTCCGAAGAGTAGGGTTGTGGGGGAGGTGGTGCGGCGCTGCTGGACAAGGCGAGCCGGCGGGCGTAGGCGTCGTCGCCTGTTGCGTCCTCGGGGATGGATGAAGCGGCTGCTCGTGGTGGTGAAACTGGTGGTGGTGCGAAGGAGTAGGATGGTGGGGGTGCGAATTGATCTATCCATTGTTAGATGAGGTCCTGGTTGGGGGTATGGCTGAGAACCGGGTATGTGGAACTTACTAGGCAAGGCTGTTCGCCTGTCCTGCTCCTCGTCACTGCCCATATCGCTATCATAGCTAGACTTCCTCCGTCTCCGGTGGGCATAGAGAACCGCCTTCCAGTCCCGCACCTCGTTTATCCGTTCGTCACTCCGTAGATATTCCTCGACGTTGGTAGGGCGCGCCGGGTCATAGAGCTCGTTCCAGTCCGTCTCCATCGGCTGCTCGTTGGTGAACTTCTTCTTCTTCTTCCTGCGCCCGCCACGCTGCCGCTTCTCGGCCGCGCCGTAGAGGTACTCGTCGTCCTCGGTTGCCGCCCAGTCCGCGAGCGTGCTCTTGGGCTGCTGTGTCGCCGGCGCGGCGGTAGCGACCGCCGCCGGCGCCGCCGTTGCCCCTGCACCACTCGGCGCCGACGCCACCGCCGCCGCCTTGGGGAAGCCGCCGGTCTTGGCCTTGGTTTGCTTGGCTTGTGGTCGGCGGATGGGCTGGAAGCGTAGTGCTGCGAGAGAGAAAAGACGGTCAACATTAGGTACGCCGAGGAGTATGTATGGCAAGAGGAGCACCTGGGTCCACAGGTTTCTTAATTGCTGCGTCGTCTCTTCCCCCGTCCGATTGCTTGAACGCTACCGGGGCACGAGATATCGAAGCTGCCGAGCCATCAGTGGCTTTCGGGGCTAGGAGGTTGGCGTACAGCGACATCCCGCCGCGGTTCGGAGGCGGAGGAGCCGCCATTCTTGTGCGATTGGTGGCTGTAAGGATTCAGGAAAGGTTCGTTCTTATTAGAAACTAGGATTGGGAATATTGCAGGGTGGAGGTGGTGGTGGTTGTTGTTGTTGTTGTACGAACTGACCTGAGCTGAGGAGACGGGCAGCCTTGTTCGCGAGGCAAGCATCGAAATTCCACATCAAGACACTGCTGGGCGCCTGGGCCACCCAGCGACCCACGCTTCCAGACCCGCCCCGTACCTGGAGTTGGCTCAGATCCTGGCGCTGCCCTCGGAGCCAGAATACCTACATGACGGTTTTCTTCCTAGAAACAGCATGTGCAGCTATTTAGACTGCTGTTTTTTTTTGCAAACGCAGGGCCAAATTTCAGCAGTTCAAGGTCCCTCTAAGTAAATCGGGCAAGGCATATGTATTTTCTGTGTTAACAGTGCCAACATAATAATAAATCCCCTAGCACAGCTGCCAGCACTGTAGACCTTGAATGTTTACCGAAGGAAGCTATACTTAGAGCAGTTCATCTTACGAAAGAGGCGACAGGCCTGCCTAGCTTAAAACGTGCTATGCCTGTACTACTAGCATTTTTACGCTCACTTCCTAGCCTATAGTGTAGGGGTGAGAGGTTACCAAAACCTCACAAGTTATTTCTTAAACAAACAGCATATGTGGGAATCAAACACCGGTCATATAGAGAGTAATGGTTGACGTAGGCGTGTGGTGGACTGGTACTCGAGCATTCATCCATTGCTGCCCAGGTAGAAAGCCCTTCTTTTATTGATCTTTATAAACTTTGGGTGGCTCAGCGACGCGCTGTCAAGCCGGCTCCAGCATGGCACTATACTACGCGTTACATGGCACCAGGGGAGCACATGGCTGACTAGGCTTACCTCTTTGTCAAAAGCACGCCGCTTTCCGGGACATTTTGGGCGTGTAAGCCTACACTTTGTTTGGCTTCTAAGAAACACTTCATGATTAATTTCTGTTTCCCTCCTGGTAGGGCCTATTCACAGGGTTGTTGTGATGGGATGATATAACGAGAAAAGGGAATGATGGTAACTGTATCAATTCATCTCATATTTAGGTTCTGCCTATAGCCAAATTCAGCTCCAAAGGTGCCACAGATGCGCCAGACCAAGGTAAGCTCAGGCACCCTCAGCATACAACTCCATCAAGTCGAGTCTATCCTGGCCGTCCTTCAACATTGCATCTCTGGCACTCACGCTCAGCTCCAACGCTCCCGTGTCCACGCCAAACCCTTCGTATATACCAGGAAACGAGACCGAGACCGCAATCGAGTCCTCATCCACTTCTCTCCACAGCACAGTGGGCGCTAGCATCGGCTCCTGGATCTGCTCCCGCGTCAACATCTTCCAACTGTCGAACGTGAACCGCAACGGGCTGAACTCAGGGCCGGCGCGCTCCATCTTCTTTCGCAGGAATTCGGCAAAGTGCGGATAGCAGGCCTTCTCGGCCTCGGCCAGCAGCGCCGCATCCGGCTCCGGATCGAGCTCGTCAAACGCGTTTGTGAATCCCGCAACTATGCAAGCCCGACCCGCCTGTTGCCTCATGTCAGGTCGTCGCCGCACGAGCTCCTGGAGAGTTTCTGGGCTAGGGCGGCCGGGGTACCAGATGCAATAGGGAAGTTCATCGGCCGGTGTGTCCTTGTGGACACGACTAAGGTCGTTGTTCATAATGAGACGCGCCGTGATACCCTTGCGGATGCCTTGCATCATTTTGGCGGCCATCCCGTCCAGGCTGTCTGGGCCATCAGCCAGCCTGTCCGCCCACCATTTCGCGAATAACGTATTATGGAAGATGCCATGCATAACACACTCTATCTGCCCCTTAAGGGCGATAGGTCGGCGCAGGCGCGCGTAGCGGTCCACATCACCGTAGTAGGCGGCCATGAGGATAAGAACGTCCTTGTTGCCCGCGGGGAGATCCTGCGGCAATGGCGAATGCAGCAAGCGAGATATCAGATCGGGGACGGATCCGGTCGTCGTCCCCAGGTAGCCATCATACGTATCGATGTGACCGTCTTCTGTGATGTTGAAGTAGCCAGGTTTGAAGCGTTGCACAACATCTACGGCTTCGGCCTCCGACGAGTCGCCCATACCCAAGTCTTCGAGGAAGCTATCCACTATAGGCAACTGGACCTTGCGTTTGTGCTCCAGGGTCGACCGTACTGCCGTGTCGCCATTCAGAAACGCAACGCGCGGGCCATCGATGTTCACCGTGCGATCATAATCGTCCATGACGGAGTACCTGGCGGGCACAGCCATGATGTCCTGGAACATGGTGAGATTGCCGTTGTCTCGGGCCTCCTCCGCCACATGCACCTCAGGCAGCACATCGAGTTCGCGATACAGGTCGACGTAGCCGGCGACGGCGCACGCCCGCGCAACCTGGTATCGCATGTGCGGATAGCGCTGGACGAGCTTCCTGTAGGTATCTTCGCTGGCGACGTCCGGGTGCCAGATGCAGTACGGGACATGCTCTGGGTTGGTGATGTCGGGCACCACGTTGCTCATGATACGGCGGGCATTCCAGGCACGCGACAAGGCCGGCGTCGCGGACCGCACCTCCTCGGCAAAGCCAGGGCAGTAGCGGATGCCCCTAACCAGACAGAGTTGTGTGAGCGGACTGCCGAGGGCCCACGGCACCTGCTCTCCATGCATCGCCGCGACGCACGAAGCCATGTCGACATCCCGTTTCGCCAGCCGGGCGCTGAGGTCATGACCGGCTGGCTCCCTCGCCATTGTCTCAATATCGTCGTTTGTCATTTTCAAGATAGCCTCAGCACGGCGGACTAGGAAGTGACGGTTCTAATTCGTCCTCCAAGTTATGCCGTGAGTTTCGAGTCTAAGGATGCCGCTCGCCGTGGAGCCACGTTGCCTTAGAAATCCTTACCAGGACCGGCAGCTGGGGAATTGACAGAACTTAGGTAGTCCAAGCGCATATCCTCGTTGAATTGTCTGGGGCGAGCGAAAACACAAAAACCTTCTCTGTGCGCGCCGCCAGCAGATAGAAAATGCAGGTTGTTAATGTAAGCTGAATATAGTGCTGACCTCACTAATGCTTAAGGCTTGAGACATCCTGGACCTCTACTCCGTAGGCAGACAACCTGCGGGCCGCTGCGGCTGCCTAGTAGCGCCCAGTAGCGCCCAGGACTTAGACTAACCGCCCTGAAATTCTACAAAGTCTCTACTTCTTAGGTTTATTAAATACTAATATTCTAATTGTGGTTCGAAACTCAGCCTAAATGTCAATTGTAAGCACTAAAAGTTCAGTGTCTAATACAACGTTCTAATATATACAAAGAAATGCTGTCCAGCTCAACTCGATCTGCGCCTCCTTGTGCCGAGTG
>Ga0164242_10000790_pt1 | contig 38053 bp, 41 predicted proteins | sample OricomgcompostMG_FD_108783 | JGI IMG/M metagenome (GOLD analysis project Ga0164242, IMG submission 108783) | Miracle-Growth compost microbial communities from Emeryville, California, USA - Original compost - Miracle growth compost (MG) ... | reverse complement strand
GCTCGCCTACACGCTGAGCGAGGCGCTGTGGCTCGCCGCCGACGAGCCCGGGTGGCCCGGCATCCGCGACGTCGTCGTCGGCTACCCGACCGCCGAGCGCGCCGCGATCGCCCGGCTCGCCACCTCACCCGAGCTGGCTGCGCGGGTCACTCTCATGATCGACTCGGTCGGCCAGCTCGACCTCGTCGACGCGGTCGTGCCGCCGGGGCGGCGCGAGAGGATCCGAGTGGCGCTCGAGCTCGATGCGTCGTGGGCGGGCCCGGCGGGGCGGATCGGGGTGTGGCGCTCACCCGTGCACACACCGGCGGCGGCGCGCTCGCTCGCTGAGCACATCGCCCGCCGGCCCGGGTTCTCGCTCGTCGGCATGATGTCGTACGAGGCGCAGATCGCCGGCCAGGGCGACGACCCCGTCGGCCGGCCCGCCTTCGCACGGACCGTGCGGTGGATGCAGCGCCGCTCGAAGGCCGAGCTCATCGAGCGGCGGGCGGCGGCCGTGGCATCCGTGCGCGAGATCGCGCAGCTCGAGTTCGTGAACGGGGGCGGCACGGGCTCGCTCGAGTTCACCTCTGCCGACCCCTCGTGCACCGAGATCGCCGCGGGAAGCGGGCTTTTCGGCGGCCACCTGTTCGACGGCTACCGGGGTTTCCGCCCAGCACCTGCGACCGCGTTCGCCCTGTCGGTCGTGCGCCGGCCGCGGCGCGAGACGGCGACGGTGCTGGGCGGCGGGTGGATCGCGTCGGGGCCGCCCGGTGCCGATCGGATGCCGCGGCCGGTCTGGCCGCAGGGGCTCGAGTTCGCCCCCCGCGAGATGGCGGGGGAGGTGCAGACGCCCCTGTCGGGCGCCGCGGCCGAGACGCTGCGCCCCGGCGACCGGGTGTGGTTCCGGCACAACAAGTCGGGCGAGCTGTCGGAGCACGTGAACGCGTTCGCGCTGGTCGGCGACGCGGGCGTCGTCGGTGAGGTGCCGAGCTATCGCGGCGAGGGGAAGGCGTTCCTGTGAGCCGGAGACCCAACGCCCTCCGCGCGACGGAGTGGCGGAACTGGTCGCGCGCCGAGTCGGTGAGCCCGATCCGCGTCGAGACGCCCTCGTCGCCGGAGGCCGTGCAGCGTGCCGTCCAGGCCGCCGCCCACCAGGGCCTCACGATCAAGGCGATCGGCGCCGGGCATTCCTTCACCGGCATCGCGGTCGCCGAGGGCGTGCAGCTGCTGCTCGACCGGCTCTCCGGTGTGATCGCCGTCGACGAGGCATCCGCTCGCGTCACGCTCGCCGCCGGCACGCGGCTGCGGCAGCTGCCCAGGCTGCTCGCGCCCTACGGCCTCGCGCTCGAGAACATGGGCGACATCGACCGGCAGTCGATCGCGGGCGCGACGAGCACCGGCACGCACGGAACCGGCGGCGCCTTCCGCGGTCTCGCGGCGCAGCTCGTCGGACTCACGCTCGTCACGGGGGAGGGCGAGCTGTTGCGCGTCTCCGAGACCGAGAACGCCGAGCTGCTGCCGGCCGCGCGCCTCGGACTCGGCGCGCTGGGCATCATCGTCGACGTCACGGTGCAGTGCGTGCCCGCCTTCACCCTGCACGCGCTCGAACGGCCCGAGCCGCTCGGCGAGGTGCTCGACGGGTACCTCGAGCGCTCCGCGAGCGCCGACCACTTCGAGTTCTACTGGTTCCCGCACACCGAGCTCGCGCTGACGAAGACGAACACGAGGCTGCCGGGCGATGCGCCGAAGCGCCCGCTCAACCCGATCGGCCGCTGGTTCGACGACGAGGTCACGGCGAACGGGCTGTACCGCGTGCTGTGCGCGCTCGCGGCCCTCGCGCCCGGAATGATCCCGACCGTGAACCGGCAGGCCGTGCGGCTCACGGGCCATCGCGAGTTCACGGATGCCGCCCCGAAGGTCTTCGTCACGAACCGGTCCGTGCGCTTCCGTGAGCTGGAATACGCGCTTCCCCGCCCCGCCGTCCCCGACGCGCTGCGCGAGCTGCGCCGGCTCATCGAGCGGCGCGACTGGCGCATCTCCTTCCCCGTCGAGGTTCGCTCGGCCGCCGCCGACGACAACTGGCTCTCCACCGCCTACGGGCGCGAGACGGGCTACATCGCCGTGCACCGCTACTACCGGGAGACGCGGCCCGACCAGCTCGAGTACTTCACCGAGGTCGAGAAGATCATGGTCGCCGCCGGCGGCCGCCCGCACTGGGGCAAGCTGCACACTCGAGACGCGGAGTTCTTCGCCGACGCCTACCCGCGCTTCCGGGACTTCCTCGCGGTGCGCGACAGGCTCGACCCGGGCCGCCTGTTCCGGAATCCGTACCTCGATCGCGTGCTGGGGCAGTAGCCATGCCGTTCTAATTGTCGAGATCGGGAGCCTCGGCCCGACCACCTCGCGAGAGAAAGGACCACAACCATGTCCAGATTCCTGATCCTGATCTACGGCGACGACGAGAAGTGGGGTGAGCGCACCGCTGAGGCGCGCGCAGGGGTGGATGCCGCCCACCGCGCGTTCCAGGAGGCGGGTGGCGTCATCGCCTCCGGCGAGCTCGACGCGCCGGCGCTCGCGAAGACGATCCACGGCCGGGTGGGGGAGCGCGCCTACGTCACCGACGGCCCCTTCGCCGAGTTCAAGGAGGTGCTCGGCGGCTATTACGAGATCGAGGCGGCGAGCATCGACGAGGCGGTCGCCCGCGCGTCGAACCTCTACGAGACCACCGAACCGCACGTGCGCATCGAGGTCCGCCCGCTCGTCGCGCACTGAGTCGACCTCGTGCCGTGTCAGCGGTGATACGAATCGCGCCGATGCGTAATCGAGATGACCTCGATGACAACTTGGGCATCGAAGATCCGGTAGATCACCCGATATTCGCCGCGGCGAGCGGAGTACAGCGGCGCCAAGGGTTCACGGAGCGGCTTGCCGACACGATGCGGGTTCTCCCGAAGGGCGCCCATGATGAACTCGAACGCCGCGGCGGCGATCTTCTCGGGAAGATCCTGCTCGAGCGCGCGGCGGGCGGAACGTGAAAAGACGACCTGGAACGGCGCGTTCACTCGACAAGCCGACCGCGGGCGATCATCGCGCGACGGACGTCTGCGGCGTTCGACACCTCACCGGTCTCCACGTCCGCGAGCCCTTGGCGGATCGCGGCGATCTCGTCGGGCTGGCTCAGAATCTCAAGGGTCTCGACCAGGGAGTCGTAATCGTATGCGCTGAGCAATACCGCCGCACGAGACCCGTTGCGCGTCACATCGAAGCGCTCATGCGTCGCGATTGCGGACTCGATCATTTTCGAGAAGTTTGCTCGGGCGTCCGCCACGGACAGTGTCGACATGTACATAATTCTAGCGTCGCTCGGCGCGCGGCCCGCATCAGAAGGTCGGAACGTCCCACGGGCAATCTGACTCCGGAAGGATCGCTTCCGACCTCCGTCGGGCCAGCCGTTCCTCAAGTGTTTCCGTCGGGGTCCCCGTCTTCATGCGGCGATTCGGCTTGAGCTCGAGCTGCGTACCGGCTGGGCGGTCCTGCCAGGCACGGTAAATCGCGGCCACGTCGGCGTCGAGCCTCATCAAACCGCGTTCGTCGAGATCGATGACCCTGATGATTCCTTCGTGATCGCCCGCCGTCCACGGGTCGTGGTCCGGTGCGGGCTTGATCTCCCGATACAGGATTAGCTCAGCATGCTCGAGTGCCTCCAGATGACGGTCGAGAGGTTCCCATTCGGCGTACTCGCCGCGGCTCTTCGGATAGTTGACCTCGTAGGGGTCGCGGACCCCGTGTATGCGCAAGTCGATTTCGCGGCGACTGCGCTCGGCCAGTTGCATGACGATGGAGCGGCACCCAGCACAGCGCAACGGGCCGAAGGGGTGCTCTGGCGCGTAATCGGGGTCTCGTGGGGTGTATCGGTAATCACGCATGGGGCAAGGCTCGTGCATGCGAACGCCGATGGGATGGCGAAACCGTGGAGATCGGGACAACCGTGGCGAATAGGGGCCTGTGAGGGGCAAGACCTCTAGAGCCGGCCCACCCAGTCCACGTGCAGCACGGCCTCGCCCGCCTCCTCCGAGGCGGCGAGGTCGACCGTCGCGCGGATGCGCCAGTCGTGGTCGCCCGCCGGGTCGTCGATCGTCTGCTCGACCTTCCACTCGGCGGCGCCCTCGCGGACCGAGAACAGCGCGGAAGAGCGCGCTGCCGGCCCGGTGAGCACCTCGTCGTGCTCGGCGTAGTAGCCGTCGAGGAACGCTCCCCAGTCGACGTCGGGGTCGAGCTCGGCGAGCTCCTCGTCGCGCTCGAGCGCCGCGAGCTGCACGCGGCGGAACAGCTCGTTGCGCACGAGGATCGTGAAGGCGCGCTTGTTCGTGAGGATGCTCGGCGGGGCGGGCGGCACCACGGGCGTGGCATCCGTCACCGTGGGGTTCACGAGCTCGCTCCACTCGTCGACGAGCGACGAGTCGACCTGCCGCACCAGCTCGCCGAGCCACTCGATGATGTCGCGCAGCTCCTCCGTCTTCGCCTCATCGGGCACCGTCTGGCGGATGGCGCGGTACGCGTCGGACAGATAGCGCAGCACCAGCCCTTCCGAGCGCGCGAGCTGGTAGTGGTGCACGTATTCCGCGAACGACATGGCCCGCTCGAACATGTCCCGCACCACGGACTTCGGTGACAGGGCGAAGTCGCGCACCCACGGCTGGCTCTGCGCGAAGGTCTCGAACGCCTGCTCGAGCAGCTCGGCGAGCGGCTTCGGCCAGGTGATCTCCTCGAGCAGCTCCATGCGCTGCTCGTACTCGATGCCGTCGCGCTTCATCGCGGCGACCGCCTCACCACGGGCGGCGAACTGCTGCTGCGAGAGGATCACCCGGGGGTCGTCGAGGGTCGCCTCGATGATGCTCACGACGTCGAGCGCGTAGTGTCCCGTGCCCACGCCCTGCCCCTCCGGGTCGAGCAGTTCGATCGCGGCGAGCGCGAACGGTGACAGCGGCTGGTTGAGCGCGAAGTTCGGCTGCAGCTCCACGGTGAGCGAGACGCGGCCCGCGGCATCCGTGCGCACCACGCCCGCCGCCACCAGGGTGCGGTAGATGCCGAGCGCGCGCCGCGCGAGCTCGTACTGCCGCGCGCGCGGCTGGTGGTTCTCGAAGATGAGCCGCCGCATGTTGGCGAGCGGGTCGCCGCCGCGCGCGATGACGTTGATGATCATCGCGGCGGTGACCTCGAAGTGCGGCACGAGCGGCTCGGGCTCGGCCGAGACGAGACGCTCGAACGAGCCGCGGCCCCAGGTCACGAACCCGGTCGCGGGCTTCTTCCGCACGACCTTCTTGAGCTTCTTGGGGTCGTCGCCCGCCTTGCGCAGCGCGGCCGCGTTCTCGATCTCGTGCTCGGGCGCCTCGACCACGACGGTGCCGGCGGTGTCGAAGCCGGCGCGGCCGGCCCGTCCCGCGATCTGGTGGAACTCTCGCGCCGTGAGCTGCCGCATCCTGGTGCCGTCGAACTTCGACAGCCCGGTCATCAGCACCGAGCGGATCGGCACGTTGATGCCCACGCCGAGCGTGTCGGTGCCGCAGATGACGGGCAGCAGCCCGCGCTGCGCGAGCGTCTCGACGAGCCGCCGGTAGCGGGGCAGCATGCCGGCGTGGTGCACCCCGATGCCGGCGCGCACGAGCCGCGACAGCGTCTTGCCGAACGCCGTGGTGAACCGGAATCCGCCGATCGCCTCCGCGATCTCGTCGCGGCGCTCGCGTGAGGCGACGCGGATGCTCGACAGCGCCTGCGCCAGCTCGAGGGCCGCAGCCTGCGAGAAGTGCACGATGTAGATCGGCGCCTCGCGGTTCTCGAGCAGTGTCTCGACCGTCTCGTGCACGGGCGTGTCGACGTAGTCGAACGACAGCGGCACGGGCCGCGCGACACCGGTCACCTCGGCCACGTCCCGCCCGGTGCGGCGCTTCAGGTCCGCGACGATGGGCGTCACGTCACCGAGGGTGGCCGACATGAGCACGAACTGCGCCCGTGGCAGCTCGAGCAGCGGCACCTGCCAGGCCCAGCCGCGATCGGGGTCGCCGTAGAAGTGGAACTCGTCCATCACGACCTGGTCCACGGCGGCGTCCTCGCCCTGCCGCAGCGCCAGGTTCGCGAGGATCTCGGCCGTGCAGCACACGATCGGGGCATCCGCGTTCACCGAGCTGTCGCCGGTGACCATGCCGACGTTATCGGCGCCGAAGATCTCCACGAGGGCGAAGAACTTCTCGCTGACCAGCGCCTTGATGGGCGCGGTGTAGTAGCTGCGTTTTCCTTGGGCGAGGGATGCCGCATGCGCGGCAACCGCGACAAGAGACTTCCCGGTGCCCGTGGGGGTCGAGAGGATGAGGTGCGAGCCGAGGAACAGCTCGAGCGCGGACTCCTCCTGCGCGGGGTAGAGGGCGATGCCGCGGTCCTGCGCCCAGCCGGCGAAGGCGTCGTACATCGCGTCCGCCTCGTACGGACGCGGCAGGCGTTCGGTCAGGCTGGCAGGCATCGAGCTCCAGCCTAGGTCGTCGCGCTCAGGCGGTGCGGCGCCGCAGGGTGAGCGCGCCGACCGCGATGGCGCCGACGATCCACGCGCCGAGGAAGCCGATGCGCGTCCACACCCAGCCGTCGTCATGGGTGCCGGCCGCGACGGCCGTGAGAGCGTCGATCGCGTGCGAGAGCGGCAGCCAGTCGCCGATCACGTGGAGCACCTCGGGCATCGTGTCGCGGGGCGCGAAGATGCCGCCGAGCAGCACCTGCGGGAAGACGAGCGCCGGCATGAACTGCACGGCTTGGAACTCGGTGCGGGCGAAGGCGCTCGCGAGCAGGCCGAGGGAAGTGCCGAGCAGCGCGTCGGCGACGGCGACCACGAAGAGCAGCCAGACCGAGCCGGCGATGTCGAGGCCGCAGACCCACACGGCGAACGAGACGGCGATGGCCGACTGCACGAGGCCGAGCAGGCCGAACGCGAGCGCGTAGCCCACGATGAAGTCGCCCTTGCCGAGCGGCATCGCGAGCAGCCGCTCGAGCGTGCCGGTGCGCCGCTCGCGCAGCGTCGTGATGCTCGTGACGAGGAACATCACGATGAACGGGAACAGCGCGATCATGGCCGGTCCGATCTGCGAGAACACGGGCGTGTCCTCGAAGATCCAGGCCACGAGCCCGATCAGCAGGCTCGGCACGACGACGAGCAGGCCGATCGTGCGTGGGTCGTGCCGGATCTGCAGCAGCACTCTCCCCGCCGTCGCGACCGTGCGGCCCGGCGTCACGTCGCGCCCCCGGTGCGAGGTGCGTGCCCCTCTCGCTCACGGATGATCGCGAGGAACGCCGACTCCGCGTCCGGCGCACCCGTCGCGCGCAGCATTCCGTCCGGGGTGTCGTCTGCGACGAGCTCGCCGTCGCGCAGGAGCAGCAGGCGGTCGCAGCGCGCCGCCTCGTCCATGACGTGGCTCGACACGAAGAGGCTCGTGCCGGCATCCGCCAGCCGGTGGAACAGCTCCCACAGTTCGGTGCGCAGCACGGGGTCGAGGCCGACCGTCGGCTCGTCGAGGACGAGGAGCTCGGGCGCTCCGAGCAGTGCGGCGGCGAGCGACACCCGCCCCCGCTGGCCGCCGGAGAGGCTGCCGGTGAGCCGGGACGCCTGCTCGGTGAGCCCCGTCTCAGCGATCGCGCGGTCGACATCGTGTGCCGGCGCGTCGAGCACCCGCGCGAAGTAGCGCAGGTTCTCGCGCACCGTGAGATCGTCGTAGACGCTGGATGCCTGGGTGACGTAGCCGACCCGGCGGCGCAGCCGCGCGCTGCCCGCCGGCTCGCCGAGCACCGTGACGGTGCCCGCCGCGATCTTCTGCACCCCGACGACGCAGCGCATCAGCGTGGTCTTCCCGCTGCCGCTGGGTCCGAGCAGCCCGACCACCTGGCCGCGCGGCACGGTCACCGTGAGGTCGCGCAGCGCCTCGGTCCTCCCGCGCCGCACGCGCAGCCCGTCCACCGAGATCGCGACCTCGCCCACGCCTGAATTATGGTCGGCAACGCCGCCCTACGGCGAGAGAACGGGCCGCGGGCAGGGAAAGCTTTGAGTGAGCCGATACTCGCCCGAATGCGCGAGTGCGCGCCGATAGGATGTGCGCGAAGCCGGGTGAAAGCCGCCCGGCTGCAACTCTCCCGAGGAGCTCCCGCCATGCTTGCCTGGCTCATCCCGCTCATCGTCGTCGTCGTGATCCTGGTGATCATCGGCATCTGGTACTGGGCGACGTACAACTCCCTGATCCAGCTGAACGTGCGGGTCGATGAGGCGTGGAGCGACATCACCGTCCAGCTCAAGCGACGGGCCGACCTGATCCCGAACCTGGTCAGCACCGTGCAGGGCTATGCGACCCACGAGAAGAGCGTCTTCGAGGACGTCAGCAAGGCGCGCGCCGAGACCCTCGCTGCGCAGACGCCGGGCGAGGCATCCGTCGCGGAAGGTCACTTCCAGTCCGCGCTGAAGAGCATCTTCGCGGTCGCCGAGGCCTACCCGCAGCTGCAGGCGAGCCAGAACTTCCTGCGCCTGCAGGCCGACCTCGTCGACACCGAGGACAAGATCCAGGCCGCCCGCCGCTTCTACAACGGCGGCGTGCGTGAGTACAACACCAGGATCAGGCAGTTCCCGTCGAACATCGTCGCGAAGAACCTGCACTACAGCGACCGCGAGTTCTTCGAGGTGCCCGACGCCGCGGCCATCTCGGAGCCGCCGCGCGTGCAGTTCTGAGCGCGCGAAGCCTGCCTTCTCAGACATGTACCGTGCGATAGCCCGGAACAAGCGGAACACCGTCTTCTTCATCCTCTTCTTCCTGGTCCTCGTGGGGCTGGTCGCCTACGTGATCAGCTACCTCATGGGCGGCAGTTGGACGGTGACGATCGTCGCCGTCGTCATCGCGCTGGCGTATGCCGTGCTGCAGTACTTCACCGCCGGTTCGCAGGCGGTCGCGATGGCGGGCGCGGTACGGCTGCAGCAGAAGTCCGACCACCCGGTGCTCTGGCAGACGGTCGAGAACATCTGCATCTCGACCGGCATGCCGATGCCGAAGATCTACATCGTGAACGACCCGGCGCCGAACGCCTTCGCTACGGGCCGCGACCCCGAGCACGCGGTCGTCGCCGCGACCACCGGCCTGCTCGAGATCATGGACCCGACCGAGCTCATGGGCGTGATGGCGCACGAGCTGGGGCACGTGCGCAACTACGACATCCGCGTCTCGACGATCGTGTTCGGTCTCGTCGTCGCGATCGGCCTCATCGCCGACATCTTCATCCGCATGACGTTCTTCGGCGCCGTCTTCGGCGGCGGCAACAACCGCGGGCGGAACAACAGCGGCGGGGGCGGGGGCGGCAACCCGATCCTGCTCATCATCGGGCTCGTCGCGATCGTTCTCGCGCCGATTCTCGCGGCGCTCGTGCAGGCCGCCATCTCGCGACAGCGCGAGTACCTGGCGGATGCCACGAGTGCGGAGATCACGCGCTTCCCCGAGGGGCTCGCGTCGGCGCTGCACAAGCTCGAGACCTACGGCCGGCCGATGGCACGGCAGAACACCTCGATGGCGCACCTGTGGATCTCGGACCCGCTGCAGCCCTCGTTCACCTCGCGGCTCTTCTCGACGCACCCGCCCCTCCGGGATCGCATCGCCCGCCTGCAACGCATCGGCGGCGGCTTCTAGCCGACGGATTCCTGCTCCAGGGCGCGCAGCGCGCGGGTGGCCATCTCGACCATGCCCGGGTTGGTGTCCCGGTAGTAGGGCAGCGCGAGCACGGCCTGCGACACCGCCCAGCCCCGGCCGCGCCGCCACATCGCGTCGTCGACGCCGAGCCGCTCGACGAGCAGCTCGCGGAACAGCCCACGTGCGCCGGCCGGGAACACGTTCCACGCGGCCAGCAGCTCGCACGACGGGTCACCGACACCGGCGGCGGCCCAGTCGAGCACCCCGGCGAGCCGGCCGCGGGCGTCGACGAGCAGGTTGCTCGGCAGCAGATCCGCGTGCAGCCACACGGGGTCGCCCTGCCACTCCGGCGCGGCAAGCGCGTCATCCCAGAGCCGCCGGATCGCGTCCGTGTCGAACTCGCCCTCGAGCTCGCCGATCGTCTCGTGCACTTCGCCGGCGAGCGGCGCGAGCGGCCCGCTGCGCTGCGCGCGCCGGACGCCCCCGGTGGGCAGGGCGCGCAGTCGCGCGAGGAGGTCGACGAGATCGCGGGCGAGCCCGACGGGGTCGGCGAGCCGCTCGGGCACGGGCATCTCTCCTGGCACCCAGCTGAGCACCGACCAGGGGAAGGGGTAGCCGTCGTCGCCGCGGCCAGTCGCGAGCACGCGGGGGATCGGCACCGTGAGCGCCCCGTCAAGACGCTCGAGGATCGCCGCCTCGACCGGCACCCCGACACCGTCGCCAGGAATGAACGGCAGTCGCACCACCTTGTCGGCGCCGAGGCGGAACATGGCGTTCGTGGTGCCGTAGGACGGCACGCGCTCGAGGCGCTCGCCGGCCCACTGCGGGAACTGGGTGGCGATCAGCCGCCGCGCGTCCTCGTCGGTGACGTCAATCTGGTGCGGGTGCATCTTGCGGGCGGGTTGGCTGACCATCACCTCAAGTCTGCCGCGAGCGCGGGCGAGAGGTCGCCGCGCCCGGCCACCACCACGTCGTCGAGGCCCTGCCAGGCAGCCGCCGAGCGCAGCACCGGCGCGAGCCGTTCGGCGATCGCGCCGGGGGAACGGCCCTCCTCCGCCCAGGCGGCCTGCACGCGCAGCGCGCCCGCCTGGCGGTCGCTCTTGAGATCGACCCGGCCCACGATCTCGTCGTCGACGAGCACCGGCATCGTGTAGTAGCCGTAGACCCGCTTCGGCGCGGGCGTGTAGATCTCGATGCGGTAGTGCATGCCGAACATGCGCAGCAACCGCTCGCGCTCCCACACGACGGGGTCGAACGGCGAGAGCACGGCCGCGGCGCTGATCGCCCGCGGCACCCGCACCCCGGCCGGCACGTAGGCGGCGAGCGGCCGGCCGCCCCGCTCCCACCCGCGCACGTGCACGCGCTCGACCTCACCGGCCCCGACCAGTTCGGCGAGCGCAGCCTTCGTCTCGGATGTGTAGAGCCGGTAGTAGTCGGCGATGTCGCTGAGCGTCCCGATGCCGAGCGCACGCACCGAGCGGCGCACGAGTTCGCGCACGGCCTCGGCGTCGGGCGGGTCGCTCGAGATGACGGATGCCGGCAGCACCTGCTCGGCAAGCGCATACCGCCGCTCGAAGCGCACGCGGCCCGCCGTCGCGAGCTCGCCGGCGCGGAACATCACCTCGAGCCCCTGCTTGACCTCGGACCAGCCCCACCAGGGGCCCTGCCGCACGTTCGCGTCGTGCTCGATCTCGCTCGCGGCGAGCGGGCCGCGCGTCGCCAGCTCGGCCCGCAGCCACTCGATCGTCTCGGCGCCGGCGTTGAGCCCCCAGCTGTCCTTCCCGGCGAGGTACTTCTCGTGGAAGCGCCGGTGCCGGAAGCGGAACAGGGGCCAGTCGCGCACCGGCACGAACGCGGCCTCGTGCGCCCACACCTCGGTGTAGCCGGACTCGGACCTCGGCGAGCCCGGGCTGAAGGTCAGCCGGTCGAGCAGCGTCTTGTCATAGGGGCCGAGCCGGGCGAAGCCAGGCAGGTAGTGCGAGCGTTCGAAGACGTTCACCGAGTCGATCTGCAGCAGCCCGAGCCGGTCGAACAGCCCGTTCAGCTGCCGCGTTCCGACGCGCGTGGGAGCGGGCCGCCCGAAGCCCTGCGCGGCGAGCGCGATGCGCCGTGCAGCGCCCGCGCTCAGTGTCTCAACCATCGCCACGACGGTATCGCGAGCCACTGACACCGGGTCGCCCGAGCGCCCTAGACTCGGCGGCATGCCCGCCCGTCGGCCCCGCATCGCCCGCCCGGCGGCCGTGCGCGCCCGGACGGCGCGTCAGGGCGGCGCGTCCCGCTCCGAGGCGCGGAAGATCGACGACTCGCTGCCGAGGGGCGTGCTGCTGGCATCCGCATGGTCATGGCGCCTGCTGCTCATCGGCGCGGCGATCGCCGTCCTCGTCTTCGTGATCGCCCAGCTGCGCCTCATCGTCGTCCCAGTGCTCATCGCGGTGCTGCTGTCGGCGCTGCTCGTGCCGCTGAAAGACGTGCTCGTGCGCGTGCACGTGCCGAAGTGGCTCGCGATCGTGCTGTGCATGCTGCTCACCGTCGCCGTGGTCGGCGGCCTCGTCTACCTCGTGGGGCAGCAGCTGCGCGCGGAATACGGCACGCTGCGCGACCAGACGGCGGGCGCGCTCGAATCGCTGCGCACGTGGCTCACCGGGCCGCCGTTCAACCTCTCCAACCGGCAGATCGACGACGGCATCCAGCAGATCACGACCGCGGTGCAGACCGACAGCCAGGTGCTGATCAACGGCGCGCTCTCGGTCGGCTCGACTGTCGGCCATGTGGCGACCGGCCTGCTGCTGACGCTGTTCAGCACGCTGTTCATCCTGATCGACGGCGAGGGCATCTGGCGCTGGGTCGTCAGCGTCTTCCCGCGCCGCGCGCGACTCGCGGCCGACGGCGCGGGTCGCACCGGCTGGACGACGCTGCGCAGCTTCGTGCGGGTGCAGATCCTCGTCGCGTCCATCGACGCGCTCGGCATCGGCGCGGGCGCGTTCGCCCTCGGACTGCCGCTCGCCGCGCCCGTCGCGGTGCTGGTGTTCCTCGGCTCGTTCATCCCGATCGTCGGCGCGGTCGTGACCGGGACGCTGGCGGTGTTCATCGCCCTCGTCTACAAGGGCTTCTGGTTCGCGCTGATCATGCTGCTGATCGTGCTGTTCGTGCAGCAGCTCGAGGGGCACGTGCTGCAGCCGCTCATCATGGGCACCGCGGTCAAGGTCCACCCGCTCGCGGTGGTGCTCGTGGTCGCCGCGGGGTCGCTCGTCGCGGGCATCACGGGCGCGCTGTTCTCGGTGCCGTTCGCGGCGGTGCTCAACGCGATGATCGGCTACATCTCCCTCGAGAGCTGGAAGAGCGCGCCGCCACCGCTGATGCAGCGATCGCCGACGGCGCTGTGGCAGGTCGTGCCGGCCGAGAGGGTGCGCCGCAATCGCACGTGAGGGGCGCAGCGGATGCCTCACAGCGCAACCCTAGACTGACGGAATGAGCACGTCCGAGTCATCCACCGCCGTCTACCTCGGCCCGACCCTCGACGAGATCGAGCGGGCGCGCGAGGTGGTGGCGCAGGTGATTCAGCCGACGCCGATGGAGAGGAGCAGCTACCTCGAGCAGCTGCTCGGCGCGCCGGTGTGGCTCAAGGCCGAGAACCTGCAGCGCACCGGGTCCTACAAGATCCGCGGAGCGTTCTACCGCCTCAGCCGCCTGTCGGAGGAGGAGAAGGCGCGCGGCGTCGTCGCCGCCTCCGCCGGGAACCACGCGCAGGGCGTCGCGCTCGCCGCGAGCCGCCTCGGCATCAGGGCGACCATCTTCATGCCCGCCGGCGTCGCGCTGCCGAAGCTGCAGGCGACCCGTGCCTACGGCGCCGAGACCGTGCTCGAGGGCACGACCTTCACCGAGACGCTCGCCGCCGCGCAGGCGTTCACCGCCCGCACGGGCGCCGTCTTCATCCCGCCCTACGATCACGAGGACATCATCACCGGCCAGGCGACCCTCGGCCTCGAGATCCTCGACGCCGTTCCGGAGGCCGAGACGATCCTCGTGCCGATCGGCGGCGGCGGTCTCATCTCGGGGGTGGCGCGGGCGGCGAAGCTCCGCGCGGAGGCCGAGGGGCGGGACATCCGTGTCGTCGGCATCCAGTCCGAGAACGCGGCGAGCTACCCGCCCTCGCTCGCCGCGGGGGAGCAGCTCTCGATCGGCCTGGAGCCCACCATCGCGGACGGCATCGCGGTCGGCCGCCCCGGCGACCTCAACTTCCCGATCGTGCAGCGGTACGTCGACGAGATCGTCACGGTGAGCGACGACGACCTGGCCCGCGCGATCCTCGTGCTGCTCGAGCGCGCCAAGCTCGTGGTCGAGCCGGCCGGGGCCGCCGGCGTCGCCGCGATCCTCGCCGGCAAGGTGCGCGCGAGCGGGACCACCGTGGCGATCCTCTCCGGCGGCAACATCGACCCGCTGCTCATGCAGCGGGTGATCGCGCACGGGCTCGAGGCATCCGCCCGCTACCTCACCGTGCGCATCATGCTGCCCGACCGCCCCGGCCAGCTCGCGACGATCTCGCAGATCCTCGCGCAGGTGAGCGCGAACGTCGTCGAGGTGCTGCACACCCGCCACCACAACGGCCTGCAGATCAGCCAGGTCGCCCTCGAGATCTCGGTCGAGACCCGCGGCCCCGAGCACCGCGCCGAGGTGCTGCAGCACCTGCGCGACGCAGGGTACGAGCCCGAGGTCGAGCAGGCGGAGTGACGCCCGTGCCGTGACATGCGAAGAGCCCCGTCTCACGACGGGGCTCTTGCTGCGACGACGGATGCCTTACTGACCGGTCCAGGTCTGCACGTTCCTGATCTCGACCGAGATCTCCTTGCCGTTCGGCGCGGTGTAGCTGGTCTTGTCGCCGATCTTCAGGCCGAGGATCGCCTCGCCGATCGGGCTCTGCTCGCTGTAGACCGAGTACTCGCTGTCCTTCGCGATCTCGCGGTTGCCGACCACGAAGGTCTCCTCGGAACCGGCGATGATCGCCGTGACCAGGGTGCCCGGCTCGACGACACCGTTGCTCTCGGGGGCGACGCCCACCTTCGAGTGGGCGAGAAGGTTCTTGAGGGTCAGGATGCGGGCCTCCTGCACGCCCTGCTGATCCTTGGCGGCGTGGTAGCCGCCGTTCTCCTTGAGGTCCCCCTCCTCGCGCGCGGCTTCGATGCGCTTGGCGATCTCGGCACGGCCCGTCGTCTCCAGGTAAGTGAGCTCCTCGTGCAGCCGGTCGTACGCCTCCTGCGTCAGGAAGGTGACCGTGGTCTCCTGGGACATGCTTGCTCCTTGCTTCGACGGCGATCGGAAGTGCCGTCTCGTTCGGGATAAGGTCACGCCCCGACGGTGTTCGTCGAGGCGTTAGGGAGAAATTCTACGGCAACCAGCACTTGTCTAGCGAGCCGGAGACAGCCGGTTCATAGGTGATGAGACGTTTTGTGACGACCTGGTGCGTCTTCGGGCTGGGCGGCAGATGCACGACGTCGTAGCCGACGACGGTGAAGTTGATGTTCTGCGCCTCGACGGCGCAGGAGATCGCGGTGTGCGCCGGCGCGTCGACCGCGAAGCTCACGGTGATGTGGTGCGCGTCGAGCGGATCGTTGGCCGTGTCGGTGTACTGCAGGGAGGACGAGCTCGAGCCGAGCGAGGAGCCCCAGACCGCCCACACGATCATCACGACGGCGATGAACGAGCCGAGCCCGATGAGCAGCCAGCGCGTGGTGAGGCGCCGCCTTGCGGTGTCGCCGTAGCGCGCCGCGAGGCCCGGGCTGCCAGCTGGCATGTCGCTCCTTCGAAGTACTCTGGTGTCAGCGTACGGCCCCTAGCTGGGCCGGAAGCTGAGATCCCTGTTCCTGCGGCGAGAGGCGGCGTGTGGCGAAGCGCTTGATGGCGGTGCACGCCCACCCCGACGACGAGTCCAGCAAGGGCGCGGCGACCTACGCGCGGTACCTGGCCGAAGGGGCGCAGGTGCTCGTCGTCAGCTGCACGGGGGGCCAGCGGGGCAGCATCCTCAATCCCGCGATCGACGACGTGCCGCTCGCTCACCGCGACCTTGCGGGGCTGCGGCGGCTGGAGATGGCGGCGGCGCGCAACGTGATCGGCTTCGAGCACCGTTGGCTCGGCTACTTCGACTCCGGCCTGCCGGAGGAGGGCGAGCCGCTGCCGCCGAACTGCTTCGCCACGATCCCGCTCGAGATCTCCGCAGAGCCGCTCGTGCGCCTGATCCGCGGGTTCCGGCCGCATGTGATCATCGGCTACGACGAGAACGGCGGCTACCCGCACCCCGACCACGTGCGCAGCCACGAGATCACGACGTACGCGCGGGATGCCGCGGCCGATGCGGCCCGCTACCCCGACGCAGGCGAGCCGTGGCAGATCCCGAAGTACTACTACGACCGGCTGTTCAGCTATCAGAAGACGCGCGCCGTGTACGACGAGCTCGTGAGGCGCTACCCCGACTCGCCGCTGATCGCCGAGTTCGAGGGCATGCGGCGGTGGCTCACCGAGACGCCGTTCCTCGCGACGACGCGCATCGACGTGGGCGACTACCTGGACGCAAAGGATGCTGCGCTACGGTCGCACGCGAGCCAGGTCGCCCCCGACAGCCCGTTCTTCTTCTGGCCGAACGACGTCGTGCGCGCCGCATGGCCCACCGACGACTACCAGCTCATCGATTCGAAAGTTCCCGCAGTGACCCCTGAGACCGATCTGTTCGCCGGAATCCCCGACGAGGCGCTCGCGTGAGCGCGGCATCCGTTCTGCTGCACCTCGCGGCCGTGACGCCGTCGCCGGCGCCCAGCATCCCGCCGGAGGACGTGACCACTCCGGGCCCCTGGGGCTTCATCGCGTTCTTCGGCGTGGCCATCGTGGTCGTGCTGCTCATCATCGACATGACCCGGCGGGTGCGGCGCGTGCGCTACCGGGCCGAGGTGAACGAGAAGCTCGACGCCGAGCAGCGCGCGGCCGAGGAAGGGCGCGAGCAGCCCTGAGGGGGCTTCGGTAAGTTGTGCCTGTGAGCGAGCGACGGCCGACCCCGGGGCGCGGGGTGCTGTACGGGCTCTACCAGAAGCGCCTACGGCGCGACCTCGCCGCCGCAGGGGCTGACGCGCTGCCACACCACGTCGCGATGATCATCGACGGCAACCGCCGCTGGGCCCGGCAGGTCGGCTTCACGACCGTCGAGCACGGACACCGCGCGGGCGCCGCGAAGATGATCGAGTTCCTCGAGTGGTGCGACGAGCTCGGCATCCGCGTCGTCACGCTCTACCTGCTGTCGGCCGACAACCTGAGCAACCGCGGCTCCGACGAGCTCCAGGCGCTGATGCGCATCATCGCGGGGCTCGCGCTCGACCTGTCCCGGCACCGCGACTGGCGCGTCCAGCACGTCGGCTCCGTCGTCGGCCTGCCCGCGCAGCTCTCCGAGGCGCTGCGCACCGCGGAGCAGGCGAGCCGCGACAACACGGGCCTGCACGTGAACCTCGCGGTCGGCTACGGCGGCCGCACCGAGATCACCGACGCCATGCGCGCGATCGTCGCGGAGCACCACGCTGCGGGCCGCTCGCTCGAGGACCTCGCCGAGACCCTCACGCCCGAGCTCATCGGCGAGCACCTGTACACGGGCGGCCAGCCCGACCCCGACCTCGTCATCCGCACCTCGGGGGAGCAGCGCCTGTCGGACTTCATGCTCTGGCAGAGCGCCCACAGCGAGTTCTACTTCGTGGAGGCGCTCGGCCCCGATCTGCGCGAGGTCGACTTCCTGCGCGCGCTGCGCGACTTCACGCGCCGCCAGCGCCGCTATGGCGGTTAGGTCGCGGGCCGGGCTTCCGCCAGAATTGATGACGGAGGTTCATGTGACGACGTTGGAGGAGTTCCGGGCCGGGTTCCTGGAAGAGCCGGGCTACCTGGACTACGCGAGCGTCGGTCCGATCTCGAAGACCGTGCAGGAGGAGCTCTACGCGCACGCCGACCTGTTCGCCAGGGCCCGCTTCGGCGCTCTCGCACAGCTCGGCCATGAGGACGAGCGCGTGCGGGCCGCGGCATCCGCTCTCACCGGCTTCCCGGCCGACCAGATCGTCTTCCAGCCGTCCACGACCCAGGGCATCATGCACGCCGTCTTCGGCATCACGGGCGACGTGCTGGTCTCGCCCGCCGAGTTCCCGAGCCTGCCCGTCGCGGTGCAGCGGGCGGCCGAGGCGCTGCACGTCGTGAACCCCGTCTGGCTCGAGACGGAGCACGGCAAGGTCACGCCGAGCGAGATCCGCGAGCAGCTCACGGATTCCGTCACGGCAGTCGCCGTGTCGTTGGTGGATTCCCGCACCGGTTACGTCGCGGATCTCGACGGCATCCGCCAGGTCATCGGCGACCGGCTGCTCATCGTCGATGCGATCCAGGGCTTCGGCGTGGTCGACGCGCCCTACGAGGTGGCCGACGTCGTCGCGACCGGCGGCCAGAAGTGGCTGCGCGCCGGCTGGGGCACCGGGTTCCTCGCGCTGTCGGCCCGCGCCATCGAGCACATCACCCCCGTCTTCTCCGGCTGGACGGGAACCGACCTCGTCGAGCCGTGGGACGAGGTTCCGCCCGTCTCGCACTCGGCCAAGGCGTTCACCGTGAGCAACCCCGACCGGGTGGCGCAGGCGTGCCTGGCATCCGCGCTCGAGGAGATCGCGTCCGTGGGGGTCGACGTGATCTCGGCCGCGGTCGCGGCGAGCGCCGAGCGGCTCATCGACCTCGCCGACGAATACGGCATCGCCGTCGCCTCGTCGCGGGCGGGCAACGAGCGCGCGGGCATCGTGGTGCTGGAACCCGAGCCGGAGTCGCTCACGAAGCTCACCGCGAGCCTGCACAACCACGGCGTGACGGCCAGGACCCGCGGCGGCGGGGTGCGTCTGTCGGCGCACGCCGGCACCACGGAGGAGACGCTCGCGATGCTGCGCGGGGCGCTCACCTCGTACGGCAGCGCGTACTGAGCGGCGCGCCGCGGGCGGCGCGCGCGGCGTTAAGCGGCCCGTCACCGGCGTGTCGCGTTCGGGGGACTAGCGGATCGAATTACAGCGACGTAGTTTGTGCGCATCGGGCACGGCGCCCGGTCGGAGTGGCCACATAAGTTCACTTCGCGACCCATGCGGCCACTTCGCTTGACAGTGAACCGCGCGCGGGGCTTTCCGCGCCGGACAGGAGTGGTTGTGGCTTCAGTTTCGACCCATCAGCCGGCCTCGGACGTGAAGGGGGAATCGCCGAATCAGACGCGTCAGACCGAGAGGACGTACGTCCTCGACACCTCGGTGCTGCTGTCGGACCCGCGGGCGATCTTCCGCTTCGCCGAGCATGCGGTGGTCATCCCGGTGGTCGTCATCAGCGAGCTCGAGGGCAAGCGGAACGACCCCGAGATCGGCTACTTCGCGAGGCAGGCTCTGCGGCATCTCGACGACCTGCGCGTCGCCAACGGCCGCCTCGACTTCCCGGTTCCCGTCGGCGACGGGGGCAGCCTGCGCGTCGAGCTCAACCACTCGAACCTGGCGGTGCTGCCGTCGGGCATGCAGCTCGGCGACAACGACGCGCGCATTCTCGCGGTCGCGATGAACCTGTCGCACGACGGGCTCGAGGTGACGGTCGTCTCCAAGGACCTGCCGATGCGGGTCAAGGCCTCCTCGATCGGCCTCGCCGCCGAGGAGTACCGGGCCGAGCTCGCCGTCGACTCCGGCTACACGGGACTCGTTGACATCGACCTCTCCGCGGCGCAGATGGCCGAGCTGTACGACCGTGAGGAGCTCGAGACAGATGCCGCGGCCGGCCTGCCCGTCAACACGAGTCTCATCATCCACTCGGAGCGCGGCTCCGCACTGGGGCGGGTCACCGGGGAAGGCGCTCTGCGGCTGGTGCGCGGCGACAGGGACGTCTTCGGCGTGCACGGCCGCTCGGCCGAGCAGCGCCTCGCGATCGACATGCTGCTCGACCCCGAGATCGGCATCGTCTCCCTCGGCGGGCGGGCCGGCACCGGCAAGTCGGCGCTCGCGCTGTGCGCCGGCCTCGAGGCGGTGCTCGAGCGGCAGCAGCACAAGAAGATCATGGTCTTCCGCCCGCTGTTCGCCGTCGGCGGCCAGGAGCTCGGCTACCTGCCGGGGGACCAGCAGGAGAAGATGAACCCCTGGGGCCAGGCCGTCTTCGACACGCTCGGCGCGCTGGTCTCCGACAACGTGCTGGACGAGGTGGTCGATCGCGGCATCCTCGAGGTCCTGCCGCTCACGCACATCCGCGGCCGTTCGCTGCACGACGCGTTCGTGATCGTCGACGAGGCGCAGTCGCTCGAGCGCAACGTGCTGCTCACGGTGCTCTCGCGGGTGGGCCAGAACTCGCGCGTCGTGCTCACGCACGACGTCGCGCAGCGCGACAACCTTCGTGTCGGGCGGCACGACGGCGTGGCATCCGTCATCGAGACGCTCAAGGGCCACCCGCTGTTCGGGCACATCACGCTCACCCGCTCCGAGCGCTCCGCCATCGCGGCGCTCGTGACGGAGCTGCTCGAGTAGGCGCTATCGCCGCGCGCTCAGGGGTGCGTCATGCTCATGACGTCGAGGGCGCGGTCGAGTTGCTCCTCCGTGACCTCGCCGCGCTCGACGTAGCCGAGGGCGATCACGGCCTCGCGCACCGTGATGCCCTGGGCGACCGAGTACTTCGCGATCTTGGCGGCGGCCTCGTAACCGATGATCTTGTTGAGCGGGGTGACGATCGAGGGGCTCGACTCGGCCAGCGCGCGGGCGCGCTCGAGGTTCGCCTCGAGACCGCGCACGGTCTTGTCGGCGAGCACGCGCGTCACGTTCGACAGCAGCCGGATCGACTCGAGCAGCGCCGAGCCCATCACCGGGATCGCGACGTTCAGCTCGAACGCGCCGGATGCCCCGCTCCAGGCGATCGTGGCGTCGTTTCCGATCACGCGGGAGGCGACCATGAGCGTCGCCTCGGGGATGACGGGGTTCACCTTGCCGGGCATGATCGAGGAGCCGGGCTGCAGGTCGGGGATGTGCAGTTCTCCGAGGCCCGTGTTCGGGCCGGAGCCCATCCAGCGCAGGTCGTTCGAGATCTTCGTGAGCGAGACCGCGATCGTGCGCAGCGCGCCCGAGGTCTCGACGAGGGCGTCGCGGTTGGCCTGCGCCTCGAAGTGGTTGCGCGCCTCGGTGATGGGCAGCTCGGTCTCGGCGACGATCAGCTCGATGACCTTCTGCGGGAAGCCGGCCGGGGTGTTGATGCCGGTGCCGACCGCCGTGCCGCCGAGCGGGACCTCCGCGACGCGGGGGAGCGCAGAGTTCACGCGTTCGATGCCGTAGCGGATCTGCGCGGCGTAGCCGCCGAACTCCTGGCCGAGCGTGACGGGCGTGGCGTCCATCAGGTGCGTGCGGCCGGACTTGACCGCGTCCTTCCACTCCTCCGCCTTCTCCTCGAGGGCGACGGCGAGATGGTCGAGCGCGGGGATGAGCTGGTCGATCAGCGCGCTGGTCACGGCGATGTGCACCGAGGTGGGGAACACGTCGTTCGACGACTGCGAGGCGTTGACGTGGTCGTTCGGGTGCACGGTGCTGCCGAGGCGGCGGGACGCGAGGGTCGCGAGCACCTCGTTCATGTTCATGTTCGACGAGGTGCCCGAGCCGGTCTGGTAGACGTCGATCGGGAATTCGCCGTCATGCTGGCCCGCGATGACCTCGTCGGCGGCGGCGGCGATCGCGTCGGCGATGCGGCCGTCGAGCGTGCCGAGCTCCTTGTTGGCGAGGGCGGCGGCCTTCTTGATGCGGGCGAGCGCCGCGATCTGCGCGGGCTCGAGCGTCGAGCCGCTGATCGGGAAGTTCTCGACCGCGCGCTGCGTCTGCGCGGCGTAGAGCGCGTTGCGGGGCACCCTCACCTCGCCCATGGTGTCGTGCTCGATGCGGTAGTCGGCGTCGGTTTCGGTCGTCACTTCGGTGTGCACTTCCTTGTTGATCTCTGGATTGGTGGATGCCTGGCGGCTACGACAGGCCGAGGAGCACGTCGGGCACGGCCGCGCCCTCGTGCAGGCGGTAGTTGGCGCCGACGATGCCGAGCGTCCCGTCGACGACCTTGCGGCTGATCAGCGGGCTTCCGCTGATCAGGTCGGTGATGGTGTCGCGCAGGTGCTCGCGGCCGACCTCGGACGCGTCGATGCGGTCGGGGTCGATCCGGTCGTTGCCGCGCGCCCGCGCCACCCGCCGGACGGCCGGGATGATCGGTGCGATGAGGTTCGCGATGTGCGGGGTGAGCTCGTCGGGGTCGATCGCCTGCGAATCGATCGCGGCGCGCACGGCGCCGCAGCTGTCGTGCCCGAGCACGAGGATGAGTGGGACGCCGAGCACGCCGACCGCGTATTCCAGCGAGCCGAGCACCGACGGCGAGGCGACCTGGCCCGCGTTGCGCACGACGAAAGCGTCGCCGAGGCCGAGGTCGAAGATGATCTCCGCCGCGAGGCGCGAGTCGCTGCACCCGAAGATGGCGACCGTGGGGTGCTGGCCGCTCGCGAGATCCTCGCGGCGCTCCTCGTCCTGGCGGGGATGCTGCGGGGCTCCCTCGATGAAGCGCCGGTTGCCGTCGAGCAGGCTCTGCCAGGCTTCTGCAGGCGTGGGCTGGGTCATCAGTTCGTGCTCCCATCGGGTCGAGGGGTAGAGATCTGCGAGCTGAGTGCGCGGGCGACCGTGACGAAGTCCTTCGGCGCTGCCGTTCCGGCGAGGACGATCGTGCTCGAGCCGTCGCTCGCGACCAGCCCGTAGGTGATGTTGTCGTTGTTCGACAGCCCCGACCTGTTGTCGTAGACGACCCAGTCGACGCCGTCGATCTTCTTCGAGCCGGTGGCGCGGATGGTGTCGAGCTCGGTCACGACCCACGTGTCGTCGGCTTTGAAGCCCTGGTCGAGGCCGACGTACTGCTTGTCGGGGGTGATGAAGCCGATGTGCCAGTCGTCGATGCCCGACGAAGCGCCCGTGCGCAGCTCTGCGGCGTTCGCGGTCCACCCCCTGGGAAGGTCGGGAGCGACCAGCGGCTCGGGCTCCGTGCCCGTGCCCTGCGCGGCGACCGTCTTCCAGTCGACGGTCTTCCCTACCGTGCCTGGGTTGTTGCGCGGAACCATCAGTACGATCACGAGCACGATACCGAGGGTCGCGATGAGGGAGTAGACGAGGTTGTTGACGGTCTGGCGCTGGCGGTGCAGGCGGCTCGACTCGGCCTTCCGGGCGGCGGTCTCCTCGGGCGTCTCGGGGCGCCCGAGCTCGGCGACGACCCGGCCGGCGGGTCTGCGGTCACTCATCTAGAACTCTTCGCCACCCGTCTGCTCCTGCGCCTGGCCGAGCCGTGCCGCGTCGAGCCGGGCCTTCGCCCCGATCAGCCATTCCTCGCAGCGGCGGGCGAGCGCCTCGCCGCGCTCCCACAGCTGCAGCGACTGCTCGAGGCTCGCGTTGCCCTGCTCGAGCTCTGCCACGACGCGCACCAGCTCGTCGCGCGCCTGCTCATACGACAGAGCGGCGACGTCGCTCGCGGCTTCCGGGGTGGGCACGGCGTTCATTCTAGGTTGCTCCTCAGTGGCGTTCGTGGGTGCCCGCCGAGACGGCGTCGAGCGCGCCGTCGGCGAGGGTGATGGTGAGCGGGGTGCCCTCGGGCGCGGCATCCGCCTGCTTGACGACGTGGCCGCCCGCCTGCACGATCGCGTAGCCGCGATCGAGCGTCGACTGCGGCGACAGCGCGCGCAGGCGCGCCGACAGTTCGCGAACGGATGTCTCGGCCCGCTCGATGGTGCGGGCAGCGAGCTCCGCGCCGCGCGCCACATACCGCGTGATCTCCTCCGCGCGGGTGTCGACGATCCAGCTCGTGGTGGCGAGCGCCGGCCGGGTGCGCAGCTGCGCGATGCGGTCGATCTCCACGTTGATCAGGTGCGTGACGCGGGTCTGCATGCGCGTGCGGGCCTGCTGCACGCGCACGAGCTCCTCGGCGACGTCGGGGACGACCCGCTTCGCGGCATCCGTCGGCGTGGAGGCGCGCAGATCCGCCACCTCGTCGAGCAGCGGCCGGTCGTTCTCGTGGCCGATCGCCGAGACGAGCGGCGTACGCGTCGCCGCGGCGGTCCGCACGAGGTTCTCGTCGCTGAACGGCAGCAGGTTCTGGAAGTCGCCACCGCCGCGCGCGACGATGATCACGTCGACCTCAGGGTCGGCATCCAGCTGCCTGATCGCGGCCGCGACCTCGCTCGCCGAGCGCTCGCCCTGCACCGTGGCATAGACGGTGCGGAACTGCACGGCGGGCCAGCGCAGCAGCGCGTTCTTCTTGACGTCCTTCTCGGCGTCCGAGTCCTTGCCGGTGACGAGCCCGATGCGGTGCGGCAGGAAGGGCAGCGGCTTCTTCCGGCTCTGGTCGAACAGGCCCTCGGAGGCGAGTTGGCGGCGCAGACGCTCGAGCCGCTCGAGCAGGTCGCCGAGCCCGACGTGCCTCAGGTCGTAGACGACCATCGACAGCGTGCCGCCCTTCAGCCAGTAGTCGGGCTTCACGGCCGCGATGACACGGTCGCCCTGCTTGAAGTCCTTGTCGAGACGCGAGACGACGGACGACCAGACGTTGATGCTCACCGTCACGTCGAGCTCGAGGTCCTTGAGCTTGCCGTAGACGTTGCCGCCGCGCACGTTCCACTGCGTCAGCTCGCCCTCGACCCAGGCGGTGCCCAGGCGGTCGACGTACTCCTTGATCTTCGTCGCGAGCAGCGCGACCGGCCAGGGGGACTCGAGCGTGGGCGGAGCCTCTGCCATGAACGACCTCTTTTCCCGGGTGTGCCCGCGCTTTCCGCGTGGCCCGAACTTTCAGGGTGGCGCCGACACGCCGACCTAGACTGAACGCCGTGAGCGACTCTTCGATCAGCCTCGGCATGCCCCGCGTCGCGGGTGCCGGCGGGCGGCTCAAGGATATCCCGGTGGGCTCGCCGAAGCGGGTCCTGCTGGCGTCTCCGCGCGGTTATTGTGCAGGAGTCGACCGAGCTGTCGTGGCTGTGGAGAAAGCGCTTGAGCGCTACGGCGCCCCCGTGTACGTGCGCAAGCAGATCGTGCACAACAAGCACGTCGTCGCAACCCTCGAGCAGCAGGGCGCCGTGTTCGTCGACGAGGTCGATCAGGTGCCCGAGGGCGCTCACGTGGTCTTCAGCGCGCACGGCGTCGCGCCGGCCGTCGTCAAGGCGGCATCCGATCGCGGCCTGCGCGCCATCGACGCGACCTGCCCCCTCGTCACCAAGGTGCACCGCGAGGCGGTGCGCTTCGCTCGCGACGACTTCGAGATCCTGCTCATCGGCCACACCGGCCATGAGGAGGTGGAGGGCACCGCGGGCGAGGCCCCCGAGAATGTGACCGTCGTGAACAGCCCGGCCGAGGCAGACACCGTCGTCGTGCGCGACCCCGAGAAGGTGGTGTGGCTCTCGCAGACGACGCTCTCCGTCGACGAGACGATGGAGACCGTGCGCCGGCTGCGTGAGCGCTTCCCGAAGCTGCAGGACCCGCCCAGTGACGACATCTGCTACGCCACCCAGAACCGCCAGGTCGCGATCAAGAAGGTCGCCCAGGAAGCAGACGTCGTCATCGTGGTGGGCTCCGCGAACTCCTCGAACTCGGTGCGCCTCGTCGAGGTCGCGCTCGAGCACGGCGCGAAGGCGGCGTACCGCGTCGACTACGCGAGCGAGGTGCGGCAGGAGTGGCTCGAGGGCGCCGCGACCGTCGGCGTCACGAGCGGCGCGTCCGTGCCCGAGGTGCTCGTGCAGGAGCTGCTCGAGGATCTCGCCGAAGCCGGCTACGCCGAGGTGCAGACCGTGCAGACCGCGGAAGAGGACCTGATGTTCTCGCTGCCGCGCGAGCTACGCACCGACCCGTCCGGCAACCGCGACGCACGCGCGCTGGGCGGCAGGGCGCGATGAGCGACGCGGATTCGGGGCGGCGCCCGCGCCCGCAGTACGGGGAGTACGCGAGCCCCGAGGAGCAGCGGGCGGCCATCAAGCAGCCGGCCGAGTGGCAGCTGCAGGCGCTCGAGACGGATGCCGCGCCCGAGCAGCCCGCACCCCAGGCGCCCCAGCCCCCGATCGGCGGCTATCAGCCGGGCCCGCCGCAGACGTTCCAGCCATCGCAGCGCCCCTGGCCCGAGGACGAGTCACGGCCGCCGCAGCAGGCGATGCGGGCCGGCTTCGGCGACCGCCTCGTGACCTTCGTGCTGCTCGGCTTCGGGCTGTCGAACGTCCTCAGCGTCGTGGTGGATGCCTTCGAGGGCGGCCGCGTGATGCGCCAGACTCTCGCCGACATGGGCGACAGCTACGGCCGGCTCGCCGATGCGCTGCCCGCATGGCTGTGGCAGGGGCAGGCCGTCATCTACGCCGTCGTGTGGCTGATCACGCTCTTCATCTCGCTCTCGTCGATGCGCGCGGGGCGGCGGTCGTGGTGGATCCCCGTCGTCGGCGCGGTCGTCGCCGGCATCCTGTTCTTCGCCGTCTTCGTCATCGCGCTGGGGCAGCACCCCGAGCTGCTCAACCTCGTCCCGACCGAGACACCCGGCGTCACGGGAAGCTGAGCTCCCGCCCGTTCGGTAGCCTCTCGTCTATGGCCGACGTCACCATCGAGGAAGTCACCGAGTTCAGCGACGAGCTGGCCGACACCATCGAGCGGCTGCTGCCGACGCTGTCGGAGACCGCAGTCTATGACGTCGAGATAGTGAAGGCGATCGTCGCGAGCGACGCGACGCACCTGTACGTCGCGAGGCTCGACGGCCGCATCGTCGGGACGGCGTGCCTCGTCGTGTACCCGATTCCCACCGGCATCCGTGCCCACATCGACGATGTGGTCGTGGACGAGAGCGCCCGCGGCCTCGGCCTCTCCCGCCGGCTGCTGAACCACCTCGTGGACGAGGCCAACGAGCGCTTCCACGTGCGCACGATCGACCTCACCTCGCGACCCGACCGCGAGGCGGCCAACCACCTCTACCGGACGAGCGGCTTCGTGCAGCGGAACACGAACGTGTACCGCTGGCAACCCGCGGCCGAGTGAGGCGCTACTTCCCGGAGTGGCCGGCCGAGCCGAGCTGCTGCGTCGCCGCGACGACGCGCTTTGCCATGTCGGCCTCGGCGACCTTGCCCCAGGAGCGCGGGTCGTACTTCTTCTTGTCGCCGACCTCGCCGTCGATCTTCAGCACGCCGTCGTAGTTGGCGAACATGTAGCCGGCGATCGAGCGGGTGAACGCGTACTGCGTGTCGGTGTCGATGTTCATCTTCACCACGCCGTTGCGCACCGCCTCGGCGATCTCGGCCGCGGTCGAGCCGGAGCCCCCGTGGAACACGAGGTCGAGCGGCTTGGGGCCGTGGCCGAACTTCTCGGCGATGCCCGCCTGGATCTCGCCGAGCAGCTCGGGGCGCAGCTTCACATTGCCGGGCTTGTACACGCCGTGCACGTTGCCGAAGGTGAGTGCGGCGATGTAGCGCCCCTTCTCGCCGAGGCCGAGCGCCTCGACCGCCTTCGTCACGTCGCCGACCGTGGTGTAGAGCGCCTCATTGGTGCCCTCGTGCTTGACCCCGTCCTCTTCGCCGCCGACGACGCCGACCTCGATCTCGAGGATCGCGTTGATCGCGCTGGTGCGCTTCAGCACGTCCTGGGCGATGGAGATGTTCTCGTCGAGCGGCACCGCCGAGCCGTCCCACATGTGCGACTGGAAGATCGGCTCGCCGCCGCCGCGCACCTGCTCTTCGCTCGCCTCGAGCAGGGGGAAGAGGAAGTCTTCGAGAGCGGGCTTCGGACAGTGGTCGGTGTGCAGCGCCACCGTGATGCCGTACGACTTCGCGACCTCGGTGACGAAGCGGGCCATCGCGAGCGCACCGCGGGCGCGCGCTTTCACGGACTGGCCGGCGAAGTAGTCGGCGCCGCCCGTGGTGACCTGGATGATGCCGTCGGACTCGGCCTCCGCGAGCCCCTGCAGCACCGCGTTGATCGTCTGCGAGGAGGACACGTTGAATGCGGGATAGGCGAAGCCGCCCGCCTTGGCCTTGTCGAGCATCTCTGCGTACTGGTCGGGGGTTGCGACGGGCATCGGATCTCCTCTGCGAGCGGGCCTGTTGCTCGCCAGTCTACGGCCGAGTCATTCAGCTCGGATCTCGTCCTCCTCGAGCTCAGACAGAACTGCCTCGAGAGCGTCCTCGTCGGAGGACGCAAGCTCAGGCGTCTCGACACTGCGCAGCTTCCGCTCGACCGCTCGAGTGCGGCGTCCCGCCTCGGACACCGTGTTCTGCGCAGTCTGCAGCTGCTTCTCGAGCTTCGCCCACACCTGCCCGTACTTCTGGAATTCGCCCTTGGCGGCACTCAGCACCTGCCACACCTCGGAGCTGCGCTTCTCGATCGCGAGCGTGCGGAAGCCGAGCTGCAAGCTGTTGAGCAGCGCTGCGAGCGTGGTCGGGCCGGTGATCTGGACCCGCTGTTCGAGTTGAAGCCGGCCCGCGAGCCCCGGACGCCGCAGCACCTCGGCGAACAGGCCCTCCGTGGGCAGGTACATGATGGCGAAGTCGGTGCTGAACGGCGGTTCGATGTACTTGCGTGAGATGGTCTTCGCCTGCTCGACGATCGCTCGCTCGAGTGCGAGCTCGGCAATGGCGATCTCGGCCTTGTCGCCTCTCTCCTGCGCGGTCAGGAGCCGCTCGTAGTCCTCCTGCGGGAACTTCGAGTCGATCGGCAGATACACGCTCGTGCCGAGATCATCGCGGCCGGGCAGTTTGACCGCGAACTCGACGCGTTCGGCGGAGCCCGGCTTGATCGCCACGTTCTCGTCGTATTGGTCCTTCGTCAGGATGTCTTCGAGCTGGCGTGCGAGTTGCACTTCGCCCCACCCGCCGCGACTCTTCACGTTCGTCAGCACGCGCTTGAGGCCGCCGACATCCTGTGCGAGGTTCTGCATCTCGCCGAGGCCCTTCTGCACCTCCTCCAGCCGGGTGCTCACGAGGTTGAAGGACTCGCCGAGCCGCTTCTCGAGCGTGCCCTGCAGCTTCTCATCGACCGTCGCGCGCATCTGTTCGAGCTTCATCTCGTTGCTCTGGCGCAGCTTCTCCAGCTCGTCACGCAGCCGCTGCTGCAGCTCGACGTGCTTCTCGGCGTTCGACGTCGCGAGCCCTTCGATGCGATCGGCATTGTCACGCAGCGAGGTCGCCAGGCGGTCCTGCAGCTTCTCGCCGACAGCCTCGCGGATCTTCTCGAGACGCGAGTCGTTGTCTGCGCGCAGTTGCGCGAGGACCCCCATCAGCTCGGTGCGCTGGGAGCTCAGCTCCTGTCTGAGCTCGCCTGCCGCTTGTCGCGACTCGCTGCGCACGGCATCGATCACGGCGGAGCGCCCCGCGTCGTCGGCCTGAGGCCGATTTCGGAGACCGACGATGAGAGCGGCTGCGCTCAGGACGAGCGAGACGATGAGCAGGATGAGCAAGGCGATGTCCACGCAGACATCCTTGTCGGGGCCACCGACATCGGCCGGCGGGCGCGCGAGCTACGCCGCGGCGCGGGCGAGACCGAGCCGCCCGACCTTGACGGAGCAGGCGCGCGCGAGCCCGACCAGGTCCTCGACGCCGTGGCGCTTGGCCGCGTGCACCATGATCGCCGCGCACGCCTCGGCGTCGGCGGCGGCGTTGTGGTGCTCGAAGTCCTCGAAGCCGGCGGCCATCGCTGCCGAGGGAAGCCGGTAGGAGTCCAGGTGGTAGGTCCTGCGGGCCACCTGCAGGCTGCACACATAGTCGGCCAGCGGCACCTCGGCCCCGGTCACCTCGCACGCCTTGCGGATCACGCCCATGTCGAATCCCGCGTTGTGCGCGACGAACGCGTCGCCGTCGGCGAAGGCGACGAGGTCGGGCAGCTGCTCGACCCACGTGGCGGCGCCGACCACATCGGCGGCGCGGATGCCGTGAATGCGGATGTTCCACTCGAGGAACTCGTCGTGACCCGCCGGCGGCTGGATAAGCCAGTACGCCCGGTCGACCACGCGGCCGTCCCGAACCTTGACCAGCCCGACACTGCAGGCCGAGGCGCCGGAGGAGTTCGCGGTCTCGAAGTCGATCGCGGTGAAGTCCAGTGCCACGGCCCCATGTTCGCACGCACCCCTGACCGCGCCATGAGGGCCACCGGCGTTTCGGGGCCCGGTGTCGGAGGCGGTCGGCAGGATGGTGCCGTGACCGACCTCGACATGCAGGCGCGCCGTGCGGCGAGCTTCGATGGCGCCGCGGAGCTCTACGACCGGGCGCGCCCCGGGTACCCGGCCGAGGCGGTCGCGTGGATGGTGCCACTCGACGCGGCATCCGTGCTCGACCTCGGCGCGGGCACGGGGAAGCTCACCGCCTCCCTGCTCGCGCCGGGTCGCACGGTGCGCGCCGTCGACCCGAGCAGCGAGATGCTGCGGGTGCTTGCGCGCAAGCTGCCCGAAGTCGAGGTGCGCATCGGAACGGGGGAGCGGATTCCCCTGCCCGACGGGAGCGTCGACGCGGTCTCGGTGGGGCAGGCCTGGCACTGGATGGAGCAGTCTGCCGCGGCTGCCGAGATCGCCAGGGTGCTGAAACCCGGCGGCATCCTCTCGATGATCTGGAACAACGACGACGACCGGGTCGCGTGGGTGCGCGAGCTGGGCGGCGTGCCGGATGCCGCGCCGCAGGTCCGCCCCGTCGCCGATGAGGAGCTCGAGCTTCTCGCCGGCTTCGGGCCGGGCGAGGCGGCCGGCTGGCAGTGGACGAGACGGATGTCGCGGGCCGAGCTCATCGCCCAGGAGAGCAGTGTCAGCGCCTTCCTCGTCGCGAGCCCCGCCGAGCAGCGGGAGCGCATCGCGCACGTCAATGCCGTGCTCGATCGGCACCCCGAGCTCGAGGAGGGAGGCGTGATCGACTACCCCGTGTACACGCTCTGCCTGCGGTATCGCCGGCTCGGCTGAGCGGCGAGCAGGCGGCATCCGTCTGCCCCGCTCACCGTAGACTCGATCCACGTGGCACTCACCATCGGAATCGTCGGCCTCCCCAACGTCGGCAAGTCGACCCTCTTCAACGCGCTGACCAAGAACGACGTATTGGCGGCGAACTACCCGTTCGCGACGATCGAGCCGAACGTGGGTGTCGTGAACCTTCCCGACCCGCGCCTCGCGAAGCTCGCCGAGCTGTTCCACTCCGAGCGCATCGTGCCCGCGACCGTGTCGTTCGTCGACATCGCCGGCATCGTGAAGGGCGCCTCCGAGGGCGAGGGCCTCGGCAACCAGTTCCTCGCGAACATCCGTGAGGCCGACGCCATCGCGCAGGTCGTGCGCGGCTTCGAGGACTCCGACGTCGTGCACGTCGCCGGTGCCGTCGACCCGCGCGGCGACCTCGACACGATCAACACCGAGCTGATCCTCGCCGACCTGCAGACCCTCGAGAAGGCGCAGCCGCGTCTCGAGAAGGAGGTGCGCGGGAAGAAGACCGACCCGGCCGTGCTCGCGGCGGTGAACGACGCGATCGCCGCACTGTCGGAAGGCAAGGTGCTCTCGCACGCGCCCGGCATCGACCTCGCGGCGCTGCGCGAGTTCGGGCTGCTCACCGCGAAGCCGGTCATCTACGTCTTCAACGTCGACGAGTCCGTGCTGACGGATGCCGCGCGCAAGGCCGCGCTGGAAGAGCTGGTCGCCCCGGCCAAGGCCGTGTTCCTCGACGCGAAGATCGAGTCGGAGCTGATCGACCTGCCCGAGGACGAGGCGCTGGAGTTGCTGCAGTCGACCGGCCAGGAGGAATCCGGTCTCGACCAGCTGGCGCGCGTCGGCTTCGACACGCTGGGCCTGCAGACCTTCCTCACGGCGGGGCCGAAGGAGTCGCGCGCCTGGACGATCCACAAGGGCTGGAAGGCGCCGCAGGCCGCTGGCGTCATCCACACCGACTTCGAGAAGGGCTTCATCAAGGCCGAGGTCATCTCCTATGAGGACCTCATCTCGCTGGGCTCGGTGGCCGAGGCGCGCGCCCACGGCAAGGCCCGCCTCGAGGGCAAGGACTACGTCATGCAGGACGGCGACGTGGTGGAGTTCCGCTTCAACGTGTAGCGCGGCTTTCGCAGGCCCGAAAATCCGCGGAATCTCGGGGAAGTTCGCGGATCTAGTCCGCAGTTAGTCCGCAAAAAGTCCGCAGCGTGCGGACGGCGGCTCTCGCAGAACCTCTCGCTTCTGTGGCTGCTCATGCGAAACTGACGACATGACCGCTACTGCCAGCCGCCTCGATCGGATCGCCGTCGATCCGCAGATCGTGCATGGCAAGCCGCGCATCCGCGGGACGCGCGTGACGGTTCAGGTCATCCTCGAACTCCTCGCCGCCGGTGAATCCGTCGACGAGTTGCTGTCGGAGTACGACGAGCTCACGCGCGATGACGTGCTTGCCGCCCTTGAGTACGCGGCATCCGTCGCCGGTGGCGTGAAGGTGCTGTCGTTCGTCGCCTGATGGCGCGTCTCCGCCGGCAATGAAGTTCATCGTCGATGCGCAGCTGCCACGTATCCTGCAAGCGCGGTTGAACGCCCTGGGGCATGATGCGATGCACGTCAAAGACCTCCCGCGGTCCGGCGACTCATCGGATTCCGAGATCACTGCGTTGGCGGATGCCGAGGACCGGGGCGTCGTGACGAAAGACAGCGACTTCCGCCATACTCACGAAACAGGCGGCCACCCCAAGCGGCTGCTGTACGTCACCCTCGGCAATCTCCGCAACCGCGATCTCCTTGCCCACGTCTCGGCCCACCACACGGCGATCATCGCGGCGTTCGACGAAGCGGACTTCATTGAGCTGGGTGACACGGGGCTGACCCTGCACCCGCGCCGCTGAGACGTCAGCTCGAGCGGCTCGCGCCCTGCGTGACGGACTTGAGTGCGCTCGTGACGAGTGCTCCTGCCGCGGCCCGGGTGCGGTCTTCTGCGGTCGGCCAGAGATGGCTGTAGGTGTTGAGGGTGGTCGTTGCGCGCGCGTGCCCAAGGGCGCGCTGAACGGTGACGACGTCGCACCCGGATGCGATCAGTCCGGACGCGTAGAAGTGCCGAAGATCGTGCAGGCGCAGTCCTTCGATGCCGGCCGCCTTGAGGGTGGTGCGCCACCAGTAGCCGACGGTGTTCTGGTGCGGCGGCTGGCCGTTCTGGCCCATGAAGAGCCATCGACTGGCGCCGAAGGTGCCGAATTCTGCGAAGTGCTGGCTGAGCAGCGACAGAAGCTCGTCCGCGGCATAGATGTCGCGCTCCGATCCGTACTTCGGGGCAGAGATCGCGACCTCACCGGGCGTGTTGCGCTGGACTTGCCGGCGAACGTGGATCGTGCGGCGCAGGAAGTCGATGTCGCCCAGTTGGATTCCGGCCGCCTCGCCGAGACGGAGGCCGGCGAACGCGCACAGGGCGATGAACGGCCGAAAGTGCCAGCCGGCGGACTCGAGCAGAGCGCCGACCTCCTCGGATGTCGGCACGCGCATAGACGCTTCGACGCGTCGGAGACGGGGGAGCGGCACGCCCGCCGACGGGTCATCAGGGATTCGGCGGTCGCGGACGGCGGCCCGGATCGCGCTGCGCACGTTGTTGACTCGGGTCTTGATGGTGCCCGGCGCGAGTCCTCGCGTCGCCATCTCCTTCACCCACGCCTCGACGTGTGAGCGGCTCAGGTGACGCAGCTCGACGTCGCGGAAGCTGCAGCTGCGCATGGCGAGATCCATCGCGACGGCGGTGCCGCTCGCCCACACCTGCCGCTGTGACCAGTCGGCGTAGTACTGCGCGAGCGTGATCGTGCCCGCCTTCGGATCCACATAACGGCCCGTGACCACCGACGTCGTGATCTCATCGAGCCATCGCTGAGCGTCTCGCTTCGTGGCGAAGTGCCTCGAGTGCTCCTTGTGCGCATCGTCGCGGTAGCGGGCTCTCCAGGAGCCGTCAGGGCGTTGTTTGATGCTCGCCATCCGTCGCTCCTGCCCCTGCTTCTGACTTCGTGACCGACAAGGGTGCGCAATCAGTGTGCGCCTTCCAAGTGTCGCGAGAGACCTCACGGTCGGGTGCTGACATTGCGGTGATTCCTCACAACAGCACGTTGCACACGAAGTCGGATTTCGGCGCGCATTTTTCAGGAACATGAGGTGCAGGGGTGTAACTCGGTTGTCGCGGAATCCCGCACGCGCCGGGCGGTTTTGCGGTTCACCAGTAAATGGTGCCTGCGTGCATTGCACTCTGTGTGTCTGGTCTGCTGGCGTGGTTCGTCGGGAATCCTTTGTCGTCCCTGCATAGCTTCGTGGCGTGCGTCATTCTCCCGACGCCGCGATTTTGATGTTGCAGTTGAGGTACGCGAGATTCAGTTGATCGACGCAACGCCCGAACTGAAGGTGTGCGCTGATGTATCTGTCTCTGTCGTCTCCTGCGACGGTGCGGCTCCTGGCCGCGATCAAGTCCGGCGAGGGGATCAAGAAGTCCGCCCGGATGGCCGGCATCCCGTCCTCGTCGGTGTATCGGCTGCTGCGTGACCGGTATCTCCAGCTGCGGCGCGCTGGGATGAGCGGTCGGGAGGCGGTCGCGGAGATGGGTGTGCGCTCGAGTCGCGTCGAGGCGTGGGAGGCGCAGTTGGCGCATCCGCGGTTGCGGCATCAGCGCGCGCACCCGGCCGAGATTGAGGACCGGTTCTGGGCCGCGTTCCAGGCGGGGATGACGGCAGCGGCGGCGAGCCGAGCGGCCGGGATCCCGCATGTGACCGGGCAGCGGTGGGTGCAGCGTCGTTTTGATCAGCTGCGCGGCGATCGGGTGCGGGTCGTGGAGTGCGCGCGGCGTCTGCGGCTACGCGCGAGGCGCGCGGAGGCGTTCGAGGCGCAGCGGGTGGCCTGGTTGCGGGCTCGGAAGAGCGAAGATGCCCAGGCCCAGCGCAACGCGCTGTTCACCTCGGGCCTCCATGCCGAGCAGGCGATCGCCTTGCACGGGAAGGTCAAGCGCCGCGCGGAGCGGACTGTGGAGTACTGGCGGCTGATGCGGCAGGGCGTGACCAATGTCGAGGCGTGCAGACTTCTCGGAGTGTCCCGTCAGTACGGCATCCGCCTGCGCCAGAACCCGCCCCGCTTCTCCGCTCAGACCACTGCTGGTAGCGGTCCGGGCCGGTATCTGGAACTGCGGGAGCGGGTGCTGATCGCGGATCTGCGCCGGCTGGGGTTCTCGATGCGGCAGATCGCCACTCAGCTCGGACGTGCTCCCTCTACGATCAGCCGGGAGCTGCGCCGCCATGCAGGCCCGGATGGCGGCTACCTGCCGGCCACCGCGGATCACGACGCGCACCAGCAGCGGGCGCGGCCGAAGACCCCGAAGCTCCTCGGCAACGCGCGGCTGCGGCAGCTGGTGCAGCGCAAGCTCAACCGGCATTGGTCACCTGAGGAGATCAGCGGCTGGCTGCGCAAGACCTACACGGCGGATCCGACGATGCGGATCTGCCACGAGACGATCTACCGCGCCTTGCTCACTCGCGACGGCTCCGGGCTCCGCAAGTCCCTGCATATGCGGCTGCGCACCGGGCGGCGGATCCGCAAGCACCGATGGCGGCACAACCACGTCGGCACCGGCTCGCGCATCCGGGACATGATCATGATCCACGAGCGTCCCGTCGAGGCCGAGGACAAGAAGACGCCCGGGCACTGGGAAGGAGACCTCATCATCGGCCTCGGCTCCGTCTCCGCGATGATCACTCTGCGCGAGCGCACCACCCAGTACGGCATCGTGATCAACCTGCCCCGCGATCACACCTCCGCGAGCGTGAACGCTGAGATCGCGGCTGCGTTCGGGCGCATCCCGAAGCATCTGAAGCGCTCCCTGACCTGGGACCAGGGCGTCGAGATGGCCGGGCACGCCGAGCTGACCCGAATCACCGGGGTTCCGGTCTACTTCGCAGAGCGCTCCAGCCCCTGGCAGCGCGGCGCGAACGAGAACTTCAACGGGCTCCTGCGCCAATACTTCCCGAAAGGCACCGACCTGTCACGACACAGCGCCGAACATGTCGCTCGCGTCATGAAGGAGCTGAACGCCAGGCCGCGTAAGAACCTTGCCTACGACACCCCGAACGACCGATTCCGTGCCGCCCGAACTACGCGCGCGACGGCATCACTATGCTGACCACAACGACTCACTGTTGCGTCGACCAACAGAATCCGCCGTACCTATGCGGGCATCTTCACCGGGCGGGGTAAACGGGCATTGGTACAAACCGGGGCCTCGCGACAGCGGATTCGACCGCCAAAGCGCACGATGAGGGACCGCTCTGCGTGCCAGGAGTTGCGGCCGGACCAAGACGTCTACCCCAGTGGTTCTAGGCAATTTCGGTCCGTCGGCCGTAGTGCACGGGCAGACTGTGAAGCGATGATGGACGCGTAGAGGTCTACAAGGTGGGGACACGCGCGACTATTCCGGTCTCGCACGGTCAGCCGATTACGACCAGCAGGTCCCAAACGCCTGCTGGCCGCGCAGGTGACATGACGACCAACCGGAGCCTGCGGCAGCTCGTCCGTCTCGCCGCAGCAACCGACAGCGCCTCGTCGACCGCGGCGGGGCACGGAGCAGGAGGAACTGATGACCCGCTTTACGATCACCGCCACGATCGGCCAGCCGTACGACGAGGTCGTTCCAGCCGTCCGCCAAGCCCTCAGCGACCAAGGCTTCGGAGTGTTGACCGAGATTGACCTCGCCGGTGCTCTGAAGGAGAAGCTCGGCGTCGACATCGATCGCCAGGTGATCCTCGGCGTCTGCCGGCCGCCGCTGGCCTATGAAGCCATCCAGGCGGACCCCTCTATTGCCACCGTGCTTCCCTGCAACGTGGTCGTGCGGGCCAAGGATGGTACGACGACCGTGGTCGAAGCCTTCAACCCCGACGCCATGCTGGGCCTCGCGGACAACACGGCGCTTCAGAAGATCGCGGCCGACGCCAAGTCTCGGCTCGAAGCAGCACTCGCAGCACTCACCCCCGCCGTGTGACGGGGTTTTAGGCGGTCTCGGTCGGTCGGCCGTAGTTCACGTCGTACCACTCGGCGAGCCATGTCTGCATCTGGTTGATCTGTGCGAGCTGAGAAGAGTAGATGTTATGGCACAGGCTGATCAGCTCGGGGTGCGCAGCGTTGGTGAGGCACTTTTCTGCCTCGCGGACGGCAGCCCAGTGGTGGCGGGTCATCTCCCGCATGAACGCGACCTCGTAATCCCCACCTTCAAGGCCCGTGAGGTGTTGCATGGACTGCGCGCTGGTCATTTCGGGCTCATGGCTGATCCCGTACCAGTCCTGGAGCCACGTCTGCATCTGCTCGATCTGCGCAGACTGTGAAGCGATGATGGACTCGCAGAGGTCTACAAGCTCGGGGTGGACAGCCTTGTCCACGCACGTCTCGGCCATCTGGACCGCCATCGCGTGATGGTCAATCATCCCGGTGAGAAAGTCCACCTCGTACCGAGCAGTCTGCGTGTCGGAGGCGGAGGCGGGCACGTCGGCGAAAGCCGGCGCCGTAGAGACGGTCGCTCCGATTCCGGTCAGCGTGCCGGTACCGATGGCGGCCGCGATCAGGACGGCGGCGGGGCGGGCGCTGCGGTGCGTTCGTTCGGTCATCGTAGTCTCCTTCTGATATCTGGATCTCGATGTGGACACGCGCGACCGTTCCGGTCTCGCGCGGTCAGCCGATCACGGCCAGCAGGTCCGCACATGCTTGCTGGCTGCGCGGGCAACCCTTGACATACCCACCCTCGCACTGCCTATAAGCACTGCAAGGGCGGAGCGCTCGTCGCTGCAGGATCACACGGCCGCAGTCACTCCAGCATGGGCACCGCCTAGCCGCCGAGCCGGATCGGTTCGAGTCGGGAGCGCGTGCCCGGCTGTGAGGCCGACGACTTACGAAGCCAACCACGGCAGTGGGTTCACGGGTGTCACCCCGTCAAGAAGGACTTCGAAGTGCAGGTGGGGTCCCGTGCTTGCGCCGGTGCTGCCCACTGCTCCGATCACGGTGCCGGCTGCAACCTCCTGTCCCGGGGACACGAGCGGCAGCGAGGCCATGTGGGCGTACATGGTGCTGATGCGACGTCCGGCAAGGTTGTGGTCGATGATGACGTAGTTGCCGAGGGCTCCGCCATACTCGGCCGTTCGAACCGTTCCGGCCGCGGCGGCCATGATGGGCGTGCCGGCGCCGGGGATCATGTCGACGCCTTGGTGGTACGAGGAGCAAACGGCGCACGGGGCGGTGCGCGCACCGAACAGCGAGCTGAGGCGGACGGGGTGTCCGAACGGCCATGCAAGCCTGCCGGTTGTCGTTGCTGTGGCAATGCCACCGGATGAGGCGACTACAGGTTTTGGTTTTGGTTTTGGTTTTGGTTTTGGTTT